>Ga0224559_1001326_pt1 | contig 13750 bp, 5 predicted proteins | sample 714S33034metaG_FD_180676 | JGI IMG/M metagenome (GOLD analysis project Ga0224559, IMG submission 180676) | Peat soil microbial communities from Stordalen Mire, Sweden - 717 S3 30-34 | ecosystem: Environmental > Terrestrial > Soil > Wetlands > Peat | place: Sweden: Norrbotten County, Stordalen... | reverse complement strand
CCAACATTGCCAAGTATTTAGATGGAACGGCGGCGGAATAAAATAATCAATAAAACCAGGCCGCCAACAAAAGCCCGCAAAATCAGCCACGGGAAAAACAAATCAAAATCGCCGTTTTTTCATCATCGCTGCTGTCGCCATCCAGTTAAGCAGTGGACCGCGCGGGTTTCCAGTCAGTTCATCCCACCCTCAAGCATGGCCTGCTTAAAGAACGTTGGCCAGCGCGTGGCAAACTCGTAGCGGCCCGAACCAACGAGCAAGGTGACCTTGCCATCTTTGAAGACGGCCCCTTTCACACCGGGTGCGGAAACGGCGGCGACATTTCCCTCGCGCACCGCCTCCGTGCTGGCAGCGGGGATGACGACCTCGGCACTGGTGTTGGCGGGGACGGTGATGGCCAGCGTCAGTTCGCCATTCGCAAGTTTCCATTCCGAGGCAAGCAAGCCATGCGGAGTCTCAATGGTGCACCTGACGTTGTTCAGGCCGCCTTGACCGATGAGCGGCGCGATGCGTGATTTCTTGTAGCCGGGTTCCACGATTTGCAGGCCGCCGAGGTTTTGGAACATCCAGTCGCCCACCGCGCCATAGGCGTAATGATTGAACGAATTCATGTCTGCTGGCCCAAACTCGCCGTTGGCGCGAATGGTGTTCCACCGTTCCCACACCGTGGTCGCGCCCATGTGGATTTCAAAGCCCCACGACGGATAATCTTCGTTAAGCAACAACCGCATCGCCAAATCATCACGGCCGATTTTGGTCAGCGCCGGCAACAGCCACGGCGTGCCGAGAAAGCCGGTTCGGAGGTGATCATTATCCGCCGCGAGCTTTTCGACAAATTTCGCTGCGGTTTGCTCGCGCTGTTTTGGATCAGCAATCATATCCATGCCCAAAGCGATTGCGTAAGCGGTCTGCGTGCCGGTGTAAATCGAACCGTCCGGCTGGCGATACGCGGCGACAAAGGCCGCGCGGATTTTCGGAACCAGCGCCGCCCATTCCGCCGCTTGATTCGTCTCGCCCAGCGCCGCCGCCAGCTCGGCCATCATGCGGGTGTTCTCCGCAAAATACGCGGTGGCGATGACTTTGTGTTCATTGAGGCGTTGGTAGTTGCCGTTCTCCAAAGACAGCCAGTCGCCGGAGAACCAGGAACTGCGCCCCTCTTCGAGCAGGTTGCCGTCCTTCGTCGCGCTGTCATGGACGAAACGGTAAAAGTGTTTCATGGCCTCCCAGTTGCGGCGCACGATGCGCGGGTCGCCGGAGGCGTGCCAGACGGCATAGGGCACGGTGATGAAGGCATCGGACCAGCCCACGCCGGTCTCATCGAATTGGTATTGCGGCTGCGGCACGACGGCGGGAATGTTGCCATTGGGCTTCTGCGCGTCTCGCAAGTCGTCCATCCACTTGGAAAGAAAGGCGCGGGTATCGCGATAACGGCAGGCCGTCGGCGAGAAGACGCTGATGTCGCCCGTCCAGCCAAGCCGTTCGTCGCGCGCCGGCGTGTCGGTGGGAATGGAAAGAAAGTTGCCGCGCTGCCCCCAGCGGATGTTGCGCACAAGCTGATCAAGCATCGGATTGGAGAGGCGCAAATCGCCGATGTCCGGCAGAACGGAGCCCAGCACCACGCCTTGCACATCCCCGGTTGCGGGCGGCGTGTCCACGCCACTGATTTCGATGTAACGAAAGCCGTGCTGCGTGAAGGTCGGCTGATACGTCACGATCCCATCCTGGGCGAACGTGTAGGTGTCAGTGACCTTGGCCTTGCGGAAATTATCCGTGTAAAGTTGGCCACGTTTCTCGCCCCGACGATAGAGTTCCTCCGCATAACGAATGCGAACCACCTGACCTTTCTTTCCAGTCAACTTGACCCGCGCGACGCCAACCATGTTTTGACCAAGATCAAAAACGTATTGGCCGGTGGCAGGCTCGGTGCGTGTGCGAGCTGGAAGGATTGCCGTTGCGCACACCGGCTCGTCGGGCTGCGGCACGAGTTTGGCTAAATCATCAGACGCCACGGTGACCGGTTTCCACGACGATTCGTCAAAGCCGACACGATCCCAGCCGGATTGTTCCAGTCGCGCGTCGTATTTCTCGCCGTCCTGCAAGTCAGCTTGAACAAATGGCCCCTCCGCCGAGCGCCAGTTTCCATCGGTGACAAAATTTTCGGTGGAACCGTCGGTGCAGGTCACTTGCAGTTTCATCACCAACGCGAGCGCGTTGCCATAAACGCCGCGCCAGCTCATGCCGACATTGCCGCGATACCAACCATCGCCCAGCGCCGCACCAATCACGTTGACGCCCTTTTGCAGCAGCGGCGTCACCTCGTAGGTCTGTGCTTGGATGCGCTTGTTGTAGTCAGTCCAGCCGGGCGCGAGAAATTCGTCGCCGACTTTTTGGCCGTTGATTGAGAGCTGGTAAAGGCCGTGGGCCGAGGCATAGAGGCGCGCGCTTTTCACCTTCTTGGTGAGAGAGACCACGTCGCGCAACAGCGGGCGCGGTGCCGCCGCATTGGTCGTCGGGGCGGCAATCCACTTCGCGCCCGACCAGTCGGCAGGCGAGAGCAGTCCGGTCTCGAACCATGCGGGCGCGCTCCATTTGCTTTCGACGCCGGTGCCATCCCAGATTTTCACCTGCCAAAAATAACGGGCCGCCGCTTGCAGATGAAGGTCGGCAGGAAGCACGACATCCACTTGCCGGTCCGAAATGACGCGACTGGGATGCCACCCATCGTCACCGCCCGCCGTCGTGCCGACCCGGATTTGATAAGCGCCCTGCACCGTGCCGCGCTCCGCCGCCGCGATGGCCCAACCAAAGGAAATATCGTCGGCAGCGATGCCCAGGGGATTGGCGCGGCCATTGACCGTCATTTTTCCAACGGACAAAGCCCGTGCGTCCGGCACCTGGCCGGCAACGAGCAAAACGACGGTTGCCCCCAGCGCCAAGGAAAGCCAGCTCCTGACGGTGGCGACCAGCGGAATGCTTGGATGGAAAAACCGGGAATCAAACGATTTCATATTCAGATGCACCGGCGGGGATGACACACGACCTGAAGCCAGATTGCAAATGTGTATTCTCATGGAATTCAGTCAAAATCCGTGGTCGGCGGCTTCATGGCATTTAACTGGGCGGGCGTCAAATTGCCCCAATCTTCCTGATAGGCATAAATATGAGCCCCCGGACCAAACGAGGTTATGAAATACATATTCGCATACTTGATCCACCGTGCCGAACCGTCCGTGAACAAAACATTGCCGCCGTCAGGGTGTTTGCCCCTGGCGGCTGGATGTGGAACCCTGATTGGCTCGCCGGGCACATAACCATCCGCGCCCCAACCTAGGGGTTGGCCTGTCGTATACGAGGCCAAATATTTGCAGTTCGCCTCCGCCGCCAGGCACCAATTCGGTTTGGCCTGTGCCAATTTGACGGGACTGGGCGGGTTCGCTATGGTGCCAGCGGGATTGACCCAGCTCGTAAGTCCACCATAGTAGGCATAGCCGATGGCAATGGGGTGGTCTGGGTTGGTCGGATCTACCCGCGGAAGAAATTTACGCTCCGGACAACTCCAGATATTGTTTTGCTCCGAAGCATTGGTCTTGAGAATCATCCCATAGGTGCTTAGCGTCGGCAGGAGTGCTGCATCCAGGCCCACGGTAACATTCCCCTGATACGGGGGAAACACGGTGTCCTTGAAATCACCGGCATACATGATGACGCCAATCCCCACCTGGCGAAGGTTGTTCAGGCACTGCGTCCGCTTGGCCCGCTCCTTGGCTTTGGCCAACGCCGGCAAGAGCATGGCTGCCAAAATGGCAATGATGGCGATGACTACGAGCAGTTCAATCAGGGTGAAGCCCCTCCTTGAACCGTCGGTTGAACATTTCTTGATTAATATTTTGTGACTGTAATTCATAACAACAAACATCGGTTCAGAATATCGGCATCCTGCGGCCTGGAACTCAATTCCAACGAATCCGACCTGCCGCCGGTGACCCATAGCCCGGCGATATCCAATTCACAATAGCCGGCAGACTCAACCTCTGTCATTCCGGCCACTTGTTTATGCGAAAGCACCGGCGAAAATACCAACGGAACCTCCCTCCCGGCGTGCTTGATGATGATATATTTCGATCTGACACGCTTTCTTGCGGGCGCAGTCTCGGTCTTTGGTGACACCGTGTTCATTTTGGAATTGCACAGTTTCTCACATTGGATTCGATAGATTTCAAAACTCTCCGCATATATAAAGCGGGGTGCCGGAACCCAACCGGCACCCCACACTGGCTTGCCATGGCCCCATGAACCACGGCAATTTTTTCATATCACCAGCAACCGCCAATCCGGCTCAAGGTGTGACCAACCGGAAGAAGCTCGCCGCATTCGTCAGGGACGATTGCGTGTAGCTGTAACTTCCATCCTCTGCAAACGTGCTGGTTGCGACCGTCGTCCAGCTTGCCAGCGGCAAGGACACATCCGTTGCGGTCAGGATGCGGTATTGCGCATCGGGAATTCCGCCCGTGCCGCTGATTGTCAGACTGTCCGCCGACAGCACCGGGCTGCCCAGGGTGAGCCTCGCATACACCGTCACCGAGCCAACCACGTTGATCGTGCTGGAGCCGCTCGGTCCATTGGCCGTCAGGCTCACGGTGTAGGCGCCGGCGGCGGCATACGCATGAGTCGTGCTGCCGGAACTGTTGGTGACCGAATTGCCGTCGCCAAAGTTCCAGACCCAATTGGTGATGTTGCCGGAGGAGGTGTCCGTGAACGCGACCGATTGCGTTACGAAGACATTGGCCGGCGTTGCCGTGAAGCTGGCCACGGGCGCCAGGATCGTCGCTCCGGGGCCGCTCAACTGAAGACCGTTCAAACTCGCGTCGGCCGTGCCACCAAGGCCCGCCAGGCTGACGGTCAACACGCCGCTGGCGCTGACAATCGGCGTCAGATGAACATAGTTGCCTTCCACGGTCAGGACGTTGTTGCCGCTGTTCGGTCCGGCTTCGTCATACGAGCCGTTGGCAGCGAACCGGGTGACCGGCGTCTGCAAGGCGTTCCCCGCCGAGGAATACAGATACAAGTCATACGTTCCCGCCTGAAGTCCTTGAATCGTAACCGTCCCTGCATTTGTGTTCTGAACGCCCAGGCACGCCTGCATCAGATTCTCCGCCGGTGAACCAGAGCCGTAGAAGGGCGCGTTGATGCCGCTGTTTAGAATTGTATTGCCCGTGTAAGCCAGTGACAACGAAGTGCCGACGCTGCCGGCGTCCGTCAATCCCAAAATTGATCCGGTAATCGTATTGGTCGCGGGATCATTGCCGGTCGGATTGGGATTGCTCACCGGGTTCCAATAGTCACTTCCGCTGCCGTTGCCGATGACTGCCCCACCGACCTGGGTTGCGGCCAGACTGCTCCCCCGGGCGCTGCCGACAAACTGCACGTTCACCGCCAGGACGGAGGGCAGCGTCTCAACGGTGAGCGTCAGCGGGGTGCTGTTGAGGTTGCCCGCCACGTTGCCGGCATACAACGAATAGTTGCCTGAATCCGTGGTTTGCACATTGGTCAGGGTCAGCGTCGAATTGGTGGCGTTGGGAACATTCACATAGCCATTGCCGTCGCCCTTGTCCACTTCCCATTGGAGCGTGGGGGCCGGATTTCCGCCAAAGGCCGCCGAGAACGTGACGAAGCGCCCGACATAATCTGTCGCCGGCGAGTCGGAGGAAGTATCGGTTGCTTGGAAGATAGTGTAGCTGGTTGACGGGCCGCTGACTTGAAAACCATCCAGCAGGGCCTGGCCATTGTCCGCAGTCCCAATATAACTGATGTTCAGCAAACCATTGGCGGCCACCGTCGGGGTGAGATGCACATAGTTCACACCGGCGGTGAGCGTGGAGCTGCCACTGTTAGGCCCGCAAACCGCGCTTTGACCATTTGCCGTAAAAACATTGACACGAGTCTGTCCGTCGTCACGGCCACAGCCATACAGATACAGATCATAAATACCCGGCAGCAGGTTATGCAGGGTGATGGTGTTGGTGTCGCCAGCAGAATTCCCGCTTTGCGTGACCGACCCCATGTAACCGCTCATCAAATTGGCCACCGGTGAACCCGCATCTACGAAAGGATTGCTGGATCCCCACGCCGTGCCATTGAAAAAATAGTCGCCAACATAATCCATGGTCAGCGTGGTGGCGATGCTGCCTACGTCAACTAAGGTCAAATTGGTTCCCTTCGCCCGGCCTGCCGGAGGATTGGCATCGCCGTTCGGATTACTGAATGCATTCCAAACATCAGCAACGCCACCAATCATTGCCGCACCGGTTTGCACGGGGCAGTTGCCGCTGCCAAACCCGCCGCCGGTGAACTGGACGTTAAACGCAATGCTGGTCGGCGTGGCCAATACCGTCAACGTCACCGGCGTGCTGCTGCTTGCGCCGGCAGAGTCGGAGGCAAACAGCGCGTAATTTCCCGAATTGGTCAACTGAAGATTGCTCAAAGTCAAGGTCGTATTAGTGGCGCCGGTGATCGGCACAAAAGCACCACCGCCGGTGCTCACTTCCCATTGGTTGGTGAAGGACTGCGCGTCACCAAAGGACGCCGAGAGCGTGACCGCGCCACCAACATAAGCATTGGTTGACGGGCTGGCAGTCGTGTCGGCCTCCAGAAACAGAGGACCAGTGTAAACCACCTGAAAACCCGCGATGCCGCCGCCCCCGTTCACCAAAGAGGCGATGGTTTGCGATGTCCCGCTGAGGCCGGTGAAAATCGCGTAATCCGCGTTCGCCGTGGGGCTGTTGCCCGTGGTATCCGTGGCTTGTGTGAACACCCCGTTGGGCCCGGTGTTTGCCGCCGATCCCATAGTGGTGAAATAGTAGATGGTGCTGCCGACGTTCACCCATCCCCCGCGGCCCGCCGTATCAGACGAAAAATAAACGATGATGTTGTAGGACGAGTAAGGAATGCCGGAAATGGCTACGGAACTGCTGCCTCCATTTAGGTAGCCGTTCAGCAATTCCTTATTGTATGTGCCATTCGCGTCCTGGCCGGGATGGTTCCACGGTTGTAGCATCCAGCCGCCATTGTCCGAGGTATAGGAGATGCCCAAGGTGGTCGCGTTGCCCAAGTTGTCCCACAGATTGGCTGTGGGATTACCGTTCGCCCAGGAGTCAACCCAGTTGGCAACAGACACTACGCCGGCATACTCGCTCGGACCGGTGACGGTGCTGTAATCGTTGTAGTGCCAACTGATGGCGGTCGGTGCGGCCAATACCGTCAACGTCACCGGCGTGCTGTTGCTTGCGCCGGCAGAGTTGGAGGCAAACAGCGCATAAGAAGCTCCCGAATTGGCCAACTGAAGATTGGTCAACGTCAAGGTCGCATTAGTGGCACCGGTGAGCGGCACAAAACCGCTGCCGGTGTTCACTTCCCATTGGTTGGTCATGGGCTGCGCGCCACCAAAGGACGCCGAAAACGTGAGATTTCTTCCAACGTAAGACTGGACATTGGTGCTCACGCCATTATTGGTTGACGGGATGGCAGTCGTGTCGGTCGCCAGATAGAGCGACGGCGGCACAACCGTGTTGACCGAGCTGACGGTGAAATTGTCGATCTGGCTCCCATTCGCATAGCTGGAAATCTCCATGTTCTGAACACCGGAGTCGGCGTTCCAAGTAAAACTCTGCGTCATGACCTGCGTGCCACCGACATACGCGGTGAGGGTGACGGGCGAGCCGTCCGCAAACGAGGTGAACGAGTAGACCAAGGTGACATGCCGCGTCAGGCTCGACACATTGAAATTCCCGGTGGCACCGCCGGCACCGTTTTGGAACACCTGTGCAGTGCCGTTATTTTTCAGAATAATTCCGGAGGCGGTGCCACCATCGAGAATACGAAGGTTGACATCCGAGTTTGGGGTAATTCCAACCGAGTATGATACCCAGTCGCCGGAAGTGTTGTTCGCCGCGGTCCAGTCGAAATCAATCTTCATCCCCCCCCCGCTGGTGATCGTGCTGCCTCCAATGCCGGAAGCCCAATCCCAACGACCACTAAGGTTGGCCGAGACGGCAAAGCGCATGCGCCCGTCGTTACCACTACCGGTCTTGAAAATGTTCAATTCATCGCCGCTGATCGTGAGCTCAATCCCGCCGGATTGCCCGACCACGCTGTTGGCCAGGAGTCCCGTATGCCTGCCGGTTTGGCTTGAGGTGTCGAAGTTCCCCGTGTCGGCACAGTTGAAATTATCGGACCAGATTACGGTCTGAGCGTGAGCCGCGAGACCGGTGAGGCCCAGGAAGATGGCCAATGCGCCCGTGACGAAAGCACGAGCCAGTTTTGTTTTGAAGTGCCAGTGGATAATTTGAGGGTTCATAGGATAGGCTGTTTATTGTTTGGTTGAGGTTGGAATGGATTGGCGGGCGGCGCTTTTTTTGTTTTGAGTTGTTGGATACGGGCCTAAATTAAGCTGCCAATGCGTTTCTGTAAATTCCCCAAAACCTGTGAAATGGATTACCCATATTGGGGGGTAGTTTGCCGCAGATCCGAACCATGAATCAGGGATAAATCAGACGGAAAAACGCGCTGCCGTTGGTCATCGGCAGCCGCAGCGAATTGATATAATCAGCGTTCAGCACACTGACCCAATTGGTGCCCAGGCCGTTCGTCTGCATTTGCAAGCGCCAACCAGTGTGATCCGCCGGCCACGAGAGCTGGAACTGATTGCCAGCCGGAAAATTCGTGAGTTGCAAGCCCAGTTGCACCGGTGCCAGCGAAGGCGCAGGCGCGATGCGCACGTTGTCCAGAAACACCGTGTTGTCGCCGCCCGCCAAATCCGTGCCGGCAAATGTCAGCGTGTGCGTGACAGCAGCCGCCGTGAAGTTCGTGGTGTAATCCACATAGCTCGTGGCCGTCGCCGGCGGGGCGTAGCTGGCAACCACCGTGTTGTCCACCTTGAGATCCCACGTTTGCCGGCTTTGCTGGTATTGGCCGGCGCGCTGGGCGGCGGAGAAGGTCACGGCGTATTTTGCTCCCGGCACGAAACCGGAAATTGCCTGTGAGATGGTGGAGGTGCTTTGCAGAAACGCCACCTGCACTCCTTCCGGCGCGCTGGGGTTGCTGCTATTAAACAAGGTGCCGTTGGGCGTGATGCCGGAGCCGTTGTTGCCCGCTTGGGCTGTGAACGTCCACGAAGCACCGGAAGGATTATATTGGAAAGTGCTCACTTTCGGCGTCTCCAAGCCGGAATTGAAAACAAACTGCGGCGTGGCGCTGGCTTCGAACGAATTGCCGCTTTCCGCCCCTGCCGCGTTTGCGGAAACAACATAGTAATAGGTTCCACCATTCGTCACTGCGCTGTCAGTATAGTTTGTGCCGGTGATGCCACTGGCAATAATCGAATAAGGGCCGCCGGAAACAGCGGCGCGTTTGACGTTGTAACTCGTCGCACCGGAGACATTGCTCCAGGTCAGGCTGACCTGATGGTTGCCGGGTGATGCCGTCAATCCGCCGAACGTGAAAACCATGTTCCAAGTGAATCGGTAAGTCCCTGAACCAATTGACCAAAGCAAACTCGTCTGCGAATTGGTCGTCAAAATCCCCGCGAACGTGACGTTCGGCGAAGCGGCGGCAGTCGCACCGTTGGTCCAAATCAGGGTGCCGCTTTCATACACCGCCCCATTCGCGCCGGTCAGCGGCAGACAAACCAGCGCCGTCGAGCCGGGCGGAATGGTCGTGTTCATCGTGGCCAAATTACCGTTCACCGTCCATTGATTCGTGATCAGTCCGTTGGCGGAATTGTAAGTCGCCGCGGCGGAAGCCAGCCCGCTGCCGATGCCGGGGTTGATGATGATTTTCTTGAAGCCGGGGCCAGTTAGATCCGGCTGGATGCCGGCCAAGCCGTGATAGAACCATTCCATGACCTGACCGCACATGAAGTGATCCTGCGAACTGAAACTGGAATTGGCAGCGTCCCATCGTTCCGTGAGCGCCGTCGCACCGTGGGCAATTTGATAGCCGTAACCCGGCGTGCTGGTCTGGTTGAGCATCGTGCAAATCACGTCGGCGCGCCCGGCCTGTTCCAGCGCGCGGAACACGAAGCCAATGCCGACTTCGCCGGCGGTGATCGCGTTGCCGTGCGATTGGACGTTGTTGACCAGCGCGGCGGTGACGCCGGCGATGTTGGGGGAATTCACCAGCCCCAGCGCCAACGGCATGCCGTTGGCCGTTTGACTGGAGGTATCGTAAGACACGTTGGCCGAATTAAAATAAGTCGCGTTGAATCCGGCGCGGATGTTTGCCGCAAGCTGGTTGTAAGTCACGGTATCGGCGGAATAACCGAGCGCCTGCGCGATCTGGGCCATCGCGACCGCATCGGAATAATAGATGGCCGTGCCCGGAAGTGTTTTGGACGTGAGCGAAGTGCCCGAAAAAACCCCCGCCGTCAGTTGCCCCATGTCATACCAGTCGCCCAAATCGGTGGGCACGATGTAATTTCCGTTCACCGAACTGGTGAGATAATTCAGGTAGGCTTTCATCGCCGGATAAAACCGCTGCAACAACCCGACATCGCCGGAGAACTGATATTGCTGCCACGCACCGAGGATGAACGTGCTGCCCCACTCCGGCGAGTTATGATACGCATCGGTCAAACTGTCGCTGGTCTGGAAATATTCCGGGCCAATGTTCGGCACGAACCCGTTGTTCGTCCACTGGCTGTTGAAAATGTCGTTTTCAATTTTTGTGAAGAGCGGCGCGAGGTCAAAATTGTAGCGCAGCGACGGGCCGTTCAATTGATCCTGCTCCAGCCAGCCGAGCCGCTCGCGATGCGGACAATCGCTCAAGTAACTTTCCATGTTGTTCACCTCCGCCCAACGAACAAGGCTGTAAATCTGGTTGAACAGCGGATTGGAACAGCCAAACGCGCCGATGGGCGTGGAGGTGGAATGCACGGCGACGCCTTGCAGCGATTGAACCGTCGGCAATGTGCTGCCACCGGGCGCGGCATAAAGTTGAACCTGCAAATAGCGGCCGCCGTGGATAAAAAATTGCGGCGTCCAGTTTTCGGTTCCGCTGCCTTTTAACGTGTATTGCCACCAAGCCGGCAGCGGCGGCGTGCTGTCCTGTGTGCAAGTCGTGCGATCCACCAGGCCGTTGGATCCCAGTAGTTCTGACGGAATGATGCGGACAGAAGATCCCGCCGGCCCGCTGACCTGCAACTGCGGCATCACCGTGGCATTTTGCCCGAGATCAAAGACCTTTGTGCTCCACCCCCCCGAAGTGGCCATGATTTGGAATCCCGCAATGCCACCACCGTTCGGAACGCTCAAGGTCAAGGTCTCGGAACTGCCGCTGACATTTGTAAAAACCGCATAGTTGGCCAGCGGGCTGGCACCGGTGGTGTCCGTTGTCTGGGTTAAAACCGCATTGGTTCCATTGACGGAGGCTGGACCGATGGTGGTAAAGTCCAAGGTTTGGCCGGCGTTCGCGCTGCTGATGGTTCCGGCGCGTCCGGCGGTATCGGAACTGAAATAGACGATCACATTGTAGGTGGAATAGGGAATGCCTGTAATGGAAAAAACTTCAGGCCCAACTCCTGACGACGTGTTGGCGTAGCCGCCAAGGAGTGCTCTGTTGTATGCTCCGGTGGCATCAGGGCCGCCGACCGCAGCGATTTCCCAAGGTCCCCATGTCCCTGAAATCGTAAAGCTCGCGCCGGAGGCAGCCCCTGTGTTGTCAGCCAAGGACATGCCAGTGTTCGAGTTGTTCCAATTCGTGGCGGATACAACGCCAGCACTGCCGGTTGACGGAATGGTGTAGCTGTCATTCTCATTCCAACTGATGATTTGCCCGTTGGTAAAATTGGCAGGGATGAACACATCAAACTTTCCCACCGGCGGCGCCGCGCACGACAAGCCCTTCAAAACACCGCCCGGGCCATTGGTCAAAACTGCCGGCGTCCATTCGGCGTTGGCATAGCCAGGTTGATTCCAGCCGGTCGGCTCCAGCCGCGCATCGTAGTCTTCGCCGGCATAAACATTTTCAAACGAGATCGCGCCCGGCCCGGTCATCCAGTTCGCGTCGCTGCCGATGATTTGCGTCGTGCCGTTGGTGTAATCGAGCCGCACTTGCGCAATCGCCCGCAGCGGCCCGAAAGACTGCGTGAACTTCACATAGCGTCCGTAACCGGCGGTGATGTTGTAAAAGCTGTTGCCTAAAATCAGCCCGATGGCGTTGGTCGCGCCCGGCTGGATTTGCGCGGTGATGTCGCGCGTGTCGTAGAGAACGGTTTCATTCGTGCCGACCTGCCAGCTCGTCGGCCCCCAATAAGACCAGCCGGGCGCGAGCAAATCCGTGCCATTTTTGGTTCCGTTGACGGAAAGTTCGTAGGCGCCAAGTCCGCTGACCTGAACGACGGCCCGCTGCAATCCCGGCTGAACCACGAACTCGCGCCGCAGGCGCCGACCATAATCACAGCCCACAAAACCCGCGCCGTCGGTCAAACCCGCCTTGCCCCAGCCGGATGATTCGATGGTGTCAAGGGCGGAAACGGAGGCGTTCAATGCGACGTTTGTCCCGCCGCTGACGACTTCAAGCTGGCTCAAGGCAAACGTGTAATCGCTGCCAGCCGCATAATAATATAGCTTGGTCGCCGCCACGCGAACGTAACGCGCCGAGATGTTTGCGACGGAATAGGACTGCGGATAATAACCCGGATTCACCAAATCCGTCGTCTGGCTGGCGACCAAATTAGAGGATGCAAACGTCGGATCGTTGGAAATTTCCACGTGAAAGCGCAGCGGAAAGCCATAGCCGGGCAATCCCTGATGCCATTTCGGATGCAGCTTGAGGTTGCTGATGGCATACGCCTGGCCCAAATCCACCTGCACCCACTTGGTTGTGGTCTGCGTCGAGGCGGTTGCCGCGTGATAGCCGATGGACTTGCGTTGGATTCCCATAATCCATTGCGCCTGCCAATCAGCGGAATTTAGCACCCCCATCGTCCACGTCGCATTCGCGCTCCAGGCTGACGAGACATTGTTCGCGTCCCACACGCGGACTTTCCAAAATGCTTGCTGCGACGTTGGCAACGGCGTGCCGCCATACAGAATTTGATTCAACTGATTCGTCGCCACCACGCCGCTGTCCCACAAATCGCCAATGTTGGAATTTAACAACGACTGGCTCGACGCGACCAAAATTTGATACGCCGTCTGTGTGTCGCCGCGCTGTGATGATTGCAACGTCCAGCCGAGGCGGGGTTGGGCGGCATCCACGCCAAGGGGATTGGCCCGGTCCTCGCAAGCTAGATTGGTGACGGTGATGGCCTGGCTTTCTGAAATCCCCAAAACGATCAGGGCAAAAAACAATGGAAAAAGACAATTCAAACGGTTCATATGTATTTCCTCAAACTAACATACGCGTCTCAGGCCAACCATACCCATGATTGGGATGCGAACCCACACCAAAATTGGGGGTGCTTTTGGTGGGGGTGCATCTTGACACGGTTCTTACCCCGGACGCCGAAATTGAATGGCCGCAAAAGAACGCAAAGGACACAAAAAGAATTGGATTTGAAGATTTCCCCAGCCGCCGTTTTTGCGGCCTTCGTTTTCATCATTCGAGACCTCTGCAAAAGGCTGCTTTGGTTGTAGCGGCGGTCTGTGACCGCCGTCGTTTTCCAATCATTTCACGCCCCCTCGGCGCTCATAGAGCGCCGCTACAGGGCTTTTGCAGAGGTTCCCATTCATCGGTCTTGCTTTGCGTTCTTTGC
>Ga0224559_1001324_pt1 | contig 13765 bp, 15 predicted proteins | sample 714S33034metaG_FD_180676 | JGI IMG/M metagenome (GOLD analysis project Ga0224559, IMG submission 180676) | Peat soil microbial communities from Stordalen Mire, Sweden - 717 S3 30-34 | ecosystem: Environmental > Terrestrial > Soil > Wetlands > Peat | place: Sweden: Norrbotten County, Stordalen... | reverse complement strand
CTTGTGAAGCCAGACCTCTTTGCCGGATCTGGCCGTGAGAAGTTCCACGCGCGTCCGATGTAGGCTAACCATGGATATACAACGAGCTGTCCGTATTTCGAACGGCGTGAGTGTGGCTCCCTCCCTCAGCGCTCCCCAAATGGACGCCGACACGGATTAATTAGTTTGGATCGAGCAGCATAGAACGCCGGATGCCCCGTTCACTCGTTCGATCCCCAAGTGGACTCTGCCGCTTAACGCCAGCTGCGGAACTCCTCCGTCACTTGCGTAGTGATGCGGGCTCCTTCCGCAATCAGGTCAATGGAAGAAACGCGGGCGATTGGCGGCTTGCATTAGGGAACGCCACTGGTGTCAGTTAAGACAAGCCTCCACTGCTGCCTGAATCGCGGGAATTGCCGCCGCCACGTCCGCGGAGGGTTCCAGTGTCATCGGCCTGATTTCGCCGATGGAAACTGTGATCAAATCGACTTTGGGAAGTGCTCCCAACAACACCGCAGATTCGATCAAGTCCTTCAAGCCGATGTCATGGGCAACTAGCGACTGTGGGAAGTCGGCGGCGAACCGAGGCTTGATGCGGGATACGGTCCCGGGTGGCTTGCCGTCAGATGCGGCATCGATCAGGATGAGCCGATCGTAATCAACGAAATAGCCGAGCAGGTGGAACCCTCCGGTTCCGCCGTCAACAAGCTCGGCCCTGGTCCCGAGTCCCGCCGCCTCGAGGTGCTTCAGTGCGAGGACGCCGATCCCTTCATCGCCCATGAGCACGTTGCCCACGCCCAGGATGAGGGTTTTAGCGCTTGCTGGCTTCCCAAGGTTCTTTCTTGAGGGGGTGGTATTCTTTTTCGATGAATTTCCAACCGCCTCCCATGGAAGATATCTCCCCTCGGCCTTCGACATAATCATGATAAAAAACCAGGTAAATGTGAACGAGGCTGAACACGACAAAGACCCACATGAACGCATGATGCCATTGGCGCGCGGCGAAGTCTCCTCCCATAAGGGGCACGATCCAGGCAAAACAGTGGACGAACGGAGATTGGCTCATGGCGGCGTAAAGGCCGAAGCCGGTTACGGCCTGGAAGACAAAAACCACGTAGATGACAGCATAGGAAAGGCCCGCCAAGGCGTTGTGGCCAATGGTTTCAATCGGTTTGTTCTCGGCCTGGAAAATATCGACCGCCAACACCTGTCGGAGTTCTCTCCACTGCTGTTTCCTGTAAATGAGGATATTGCGCCAATTGGCGTAGCGGTTGCCGGCAAAACTCCAGTAAATCCTGAAAAGGAAGTTGAAGAAGAAAACATAGGCGGCCACGAAATGGACAAAACGAACGGTGCCAAACCAATACGATTGCCAGGCCTCCGCGCCTTGCTGGATCGCCAGAGGCTGGCCGATCATGTAGCCGGTGACGCACAGCATCAGGATGCAGAGCGCGTTGAGCCAATGATAGACCCGGATTGGGATTTCCCAAACGTAAACACGCCCCAGGATCGTCTTTTGCATACCGTTCCTAACCTATCGAAACACGGTTGAGCGTCCGTCCCTTTTCGTCGTAAAGGTGCACGGCGCAGGCAAGGCAGGGATCGAACGAATGAATGGTCCGGAGCACTTCCAAGGGCTTTCCCGGATCCGCAACGGGCGTGCCCAGCAGCGCGGCCTCGTAGGCGGACCGAAGGCCCTTTCCGTCGCGAGGGGAGGCGTTCCAGGTGGATGGCACGACGAGCTGATAATTGGCAATTTTCTTGTCCTTGATCACTATCCAGTGCGCCAGTGCACCGCGAGGCGCCTCGCTCAGACCCACGCCTCTAGCTTCGACCGGCCAAGTCGATGGCTCCCAGAAGTGTTGGTTGAACGTGCGGCTGTCCCCATTCTTGATATTAGAAACCAGGTCGCCGAAAAACTCTTTCGCCCAGCGGCTAACCAGGACTGTCTCCAACCCGCGCGCGGCGGTACGGCCCAAGGTGGAGAAGAGGGCTGTCAGCGGAACCTCAAGCTTGCTCAGGGTGGCATCAACGATTTCTTTGACTTCCTCGCGGCCGGAGGCGTAAGCCACAAGCATTCGGGCCAGCGGACCGACCTCCATCGGGTTGCCTTTCCATCGAGGGGTTTTCAGCCAGGAGTATTTGCCCTCAACATTCAGTTGCTCATACGGCGGTTTGGGGCCGCTGTAATTGAGCGTGGTTTCTCCCTCCCACGGGTGGCGCGCGGCCGAGTCCCCATTGGAATACGTGTACCACGAGTGCGGAATGGATTCCTGCACCTGCAGCGGGTCCTTCCCATCCACTTCATGAATTTGCGAAAGGTCCCGATTCAGAATTGCTCCACGGGGGAATTTAAACCGGCTGACGTCGTGGAAGCCGTTGGTCGGGAGGTCGCCATAAACCAGGTAATTGGACAGGCCGCCACCAATGGCGCCCCAGTCTTTGTAGAAGGATGCGACCGCCAGCAGGTCAGGGAAATAGACCTGGTTTACGAACGCGTACGCTTCCTCGAGGAGCCTGCTGACATAAGCGAGGCGTTCGGCGTTGATTGCGTTAGCCTCATCAATATTGATCGAGCAAGGAACACCGCCGACCAAGTAATTCGGGTGGGGATTCTTGCCACCGAAGATTGTGTGGACTTTGACGATTTCCTTTTGCCACTCCAGGGCTTCGATGTAGTGGGCCACCCCGAGCAGGTTAACTTCAGCGGGAAGCTTCATGGCTGGGTGCCCCCAGTACCCTTTGGCGAAAATGCCAAGCTGGCCCGTGCCGACGAAATTCGAGATGCGCTTCTGCACATCGGCAAAATAGGCAGGGGAAGTTTTGGGCCAATGGGAGATGCTGCGGGCGATCTCGGCCGTCTTCGCCGGGTCAGCTTTCAGTGCGCTCACCACATCCACCCAGTCGAGTGCGTGCAAATGATAAAAATGGACGACGTGGTCCTGCATATACTGCGCGCAGAACATCAGGTTGCGGACCAATTCAGCGTTCGGCGGTATCACGATGCCCAGAGCGTCCTCAACGGAGCGAACCGACGCCAAGGCATGCACGGTGGTGCACACACCGCAGGTTCTCTCGGCAAAAGCCCAGGCGTCCCGCGGATCACGGCCACGCAGAATGATTTCCAGGCCACGGACCATCGTCCCGGCGCTGTAAGCCTCAACCACCTTTCCGTCCTGAACTTCCAACTCAACTCGCAAGTGACCTTCGATGCGGGTGACGGGATCGATCACGATGCGCTTGGCCGGCATATTACAGATCTCCTCCCTGTTCGGCGCGCCCATCCTTCACATCCACGGATTTCCGCTTTTCCGTTTCGATCAGGTGCCGCTTCCGGATGTTAGTGGAAATCGCGTGCGCGGCGATGCCACCGACCGTCAGCGCCGCCGCGGCGAGGCCGACCTTATCCGCAGTGACTTCGATGCCGAAACCAGGAAATGACGGCAGATGCCGGTAGAAGGGATCGTTGTCCCAGAAGTGCGCCTCACTGCAACCGATACAACCGTGCCCAGACTGGATCGGAAAGCTTACCCCGTTGTTCCACCGCATGACGCCGCAGGCGTTGTAGGTAACCGGCCCGCGGCAGCCCATCTTGTAAAGGCAAAAGCCGCGCTTGGCGTTTTCATCGTCAAAGGAATTCACGAACAACCCGGCGTCGTAGTTGGGCCGGCGATAACACGTGTCGTGGACACGCCGTGAGTAGAACGCCTTTGGACGGCCCAGGCCGTCGAGTTGGGGAATACGGTCGAAAGCCAACAGGTGAGCGATGGTTCCCGTCATCACCTCCGCAATTGGGGGACACCCTGGAACGTTGACAATCGGGCGGCCGTAAACCAATTCACGAATCGGCGTTGCTCCCGTGGGATTGGGGTTGGCCGCCTGAATGCAGCCGTTGCAAGCGCAACTGCCCCAGCAGATCACTGCCTTCGCGCCCGAAGCGGCTTCCTGCAAGATGTCGAGTGCGGTGCGACCTCCGATGCAGCAATATACCCCTCCATCCGCCTGCGGCACTGCGCCTTCCACCAGCATCAAGTATTCGCCGCGGTGCTTCTTCATCGTTTCCTGGAGTGCCTCCTCCGCCTGGTGCCCGGCGGCGGCCATCAACGTTTCCGTGTAGTCCAGTGAAATCGTGTCCAGCAGGATGTCAATGGGCGCAGGATGTGACGAGCGGAGGAACGATTCGGAACAACAGGTGCATTCCTGGAAGTGGAACCACACCACTGGCGGGCGAGGCTTAGTTTCAAGAGCTTTAGTGATCTCTGCCACTGAGTTCACCGGCAAGCCCAGCATTGCGGTGACGGTCGTGCAGAAACCGAGAAATTCGCGCCGCGAGATCCCCTTCGCTTGGGCTTCCTCCCACACCGTACTACGGTTTAGAGAGATCATAATTCCGTTTGTATACTACATGCCCTCAGGTTGGCGAGCTTAATCTCGAAGCACGAGTTGGCGCGCACTCGCCAACCTGCGGGGGCATAACGCCGATCTGACTATCTTACGGCCCAAACTGGAGAACCAGCTCGCCCGCTAGCGGAGTGGATTTTTCATGAATGGTCCCGAGCCCCCTGAATCAGCCGATCTTCACCGAGCGCATCGACATCGACCCAAGCGTCACCTTGTCCGCGAAGAAGGCCACCCCATCCGAATCATCCTGCGTGCCCAGCGCGTAAAGCAGCGGCAAGTAGTGTTCGGGGGTGGGTACCGCCAGATGGGCGGAACGCCCCAGCTTGGAGTAGCCAATGATCGCCTCATGGTCGCCCGACAAGATCAATCCTTTTATCCGGGCATCGAACTCAAGCGCCCAATCGTACGCCGAATCTTCCCACGCCATCTCGCGCAGATTGTGGGCGATGTTGCCACTCCCGAGGATGAGCACTCCCTTCTTGCGCAATCCTCTCAATTCCCGGCCCAATTCGTAATGGGAGGCGGGTATCTTTCTCTGGTCCAGACTCAGCTGGATCACCGGAACATCGGCATCTGGGAACATTCGGCATAGCACCGACCATTCGCCGTGGTCCAGTCCCCAGTCCGAATCCAGTTCGATAGCTGCCGTCCGCACCAGCCCCTGTACCATTCGAGCCAAGTCCGGGGACCCCGGAGCCGGGTAACGCTTCTCGAAAAGCGCGGGCGGGAACCCGTAGAAATCATGGATCGTCTTTGGCTGCTCCATCGCCGTGACGCGAGTTCCCGCCGTTTCCCAATGCGCGGAGACGCAGAGCAGGGCCTTGGGCTTTGGCAGGGATAGGGCGACCTCGGCCCAGGCCCGGCTGAATTCGGTGTCCTCGATTGCGTTCATCGGGTTGCCATGTCCAATGAACAGAGCTAGCATGGTCGCCTCGGTTTCGGGAGCCGCAGCGAGGTTGCGAATGATGGAGTTAGTTGCCATTTGCGGCTGTCCGTCGTTTACTTATTCTCAGCGCTAAAGCCTTTGGTTGTTGGCGCTGCCTGGTCCGAAAGAGGGCTTGGCGCCACGGCGCAACGATAATTGAAATGCTCGAAAGAGGCGATCTCCAAAACATTATGATGCGGAGGTGACTGCGAGACCACCGACAGTTCTCGCTAATGGGCGACAAGTTCTTTCGAGTTCGCAACCTGTGCCTCCACGTTGCGAACCGGCGGGTCGTCATCCACAACCGGCAACGTCTTGGTAGGGTCCGACAACTTTGCGGACGGTGTCGCTCTCGGAGAAATGTTGTTCAATGTGCGCATACTTTTGGTGAGTTGATGATTGATCTCACGAGTGATGTTGCTCCTGGTATAAGTCCTTGAGCAATTCGACTCTCAGGAATTCAACTGGATCATGATCGGACGACTTCCCGCTGCGGTCGGTGGCCTTGAGCAATTTGGCAAAAGCGTCCGCGAACTGCTTCACGCCGTCGACGAGCAGCTTGTCGGTGAGATCCTTGAAGGGAATGCCTACTTGTTCGACCAAATCCATGATGCTCATCGCTTCTTCGATATTCTCCGTCAGAGTGAGCCGAACACGGCCGTGATCCCGAAACGCCTCGAGCGTGGCTGGCGGCATGGTGTTGACCGTGTCGGGGCCGATGAGTTCCTCGACGTAGAGGACGCCGGAATAGTTGGGGTTTTTCGTGCCGGTGCTGGCCCACAACAGCCGTTGGGTTTGCGCGCCGTGCCGGCTAAGTCCCTGCCAACGGTCCCCGCGAAGAATACCCAGATACTTCTGGTATGTGCTTTTGGCACTGGCGATGGCGACCTTGCCCAGAAGGGAGCGCAATCTCGCTTGCTCTCCGGGATTGTGGGAAGCCCCCAATCGCTTGGCGATCCAGTTGTCCACGGCGGTATCAATGCGGCTGATGAAAAAACTGGCCACACTGGCCACTTTGCTCAAGTCGGCGTTCCGCCGAGCAAGACTCTCCAGTCCGCCGTGGTAGGCCGCAGCCACCTGTTCGTAGGGCTCCTGTGCGAACAGCAGCGTGACATTCACGTTGATACCCTCGCTGATCAACTGCTGGACGGCGGGGATGCCCTCCGGCGTGCCCGGAACTTTGATCATCAGGTTTTCCCGGGCCACGGTCCGCCACAAGCGCCGCGCTTCGCCGAGTGTTCCCTGCGTCTCGCGGGCAAGCTGCGGGGAGACTTCCAGACTCACGTAGCCATCGCGCCGCTTCGACCCCAGGTAAACGGGCCGCAATAAATCGGCCGCGTCCTGGATATCCCGCACCGCGATGCGTTCGTAGAGCGCCTTGGCATCGATCCCTTGCGACTCTGGAGCTTCGAGCATGTCCCGGTAGTCGTTGCTGCCAGCAAGGGCTTTTTCAAAGATGGAAGGATTGGAGGTCAGGCCACGCAAACCATCCTCCTCGATCAATCGTTTGAGTTCGCCGCCGGTGATCAGACTGCGGCGAAGATAGTCCAGCCAGACGGACTGGCCGTGGTCGTGCAAAGACTGCAATGGGTTTTTCATAGCTCTTCTATCCGGTTCTTTCCTTTTCTTGCTTGCGGTTAACATGGCGGTCGTTCTTCAAGACCACCGTCATCTGCGGAAGCGGGATGCCGATTCCTTCGACGGCAAAACGTCTGGTGGCCTGCTCGAGCAAATCACATTTGAGCGCGACCGCGCTTAAGGCATCAGCGCACCACACATCGAGTGTGAGCACGGCGCCTGAACTGCCCAACTGCGTAAGCGGGCACCCGCAAACCTCCTTGGCCTTCGAATGTTTGCCGGCTAAATCGAGCAGAATGCCGCGAGCTTTGTCGATGTCCGAATCGTAGCTGATGCCGATCGGCACTAAGCAAATTACGCGCGGGTCGTTCGCGGTCAGGCTGATTGCGGTCTGGCTGGCCATGAGGCTGTTGGGAATAACCACTCGGTGATTGTCATCGGTCTATAGCAGGGTGTAACCAAGGGTGAAGCTTTCCACCACGCCGGTTTCCAGTCCGGTCGGCGCCGTCACCTGCAACCAGTCGCCAAGCTTGAATGGCCGATAGAGCAATAGGGAGATTCCGGCAACAAGGTTGCCGAGCGTGTTTTGCGCCGCGAGGCCAACAACCACCGTGATGACGCTGATGCTTGTCAGCGACGCCGCGCCTAAACCGGACAGGGCTGGGACAAAGTGCGCGCATAAAATGGATGCGAAAATATAGACACAGTATCGGACCAATTTCGCGAGGAATTTGACGGCCATAAAATCAACGTGGTCGTTCTTGTCGCGCGCAAGCACCCGTTGGACGGCCAGACGCAACACGCGCCCGACGAGCCACGCAAAAAACGCAAGAATAATGGCGTGGATGGCGGCGCCCATAAGGATGGACGGATCGCCAAATCCCCCATGGATGACTTTATCGAAAATGGTCATAATCGAAGTATCGGTGGATCTCAATCCTGATATTCATGGTTTGGCTGTTTCCGTGCTCCTCTTGCCAGGAGTCGTAGCATCCATCGGCAAGTCTCCCGCGAGCGCTTTGCTCGCACCGGCTACGGCCTCGCTAAGTCGCTCGGCCAATTGTCCATAATCTTTCCCGTCCCAAGCCACAGGGTGCGCGGTGAAAACGCCGCGGTTGGTCACTGTCGAGTTGGTCCCGACCGACCGCGCTTCCCACGTCACGGCGAAACGAATCGAGCCGCTTCCGTTTCCAAGCCGCACCCCCTCGCAGGCCAAAATCCGGATCGCCACTTCATAATCCAGCGTGTCGTCGCCATGCGAATTCAGCGCAACGCTCTCTACGTTTCGGGCGGAGCTGAGAGTTTCTTTCATCACGCGACTGATCCCTTGGTCGAGCGGCTCCGCCCAACGGTCAAAATCCGCGAAGTGAATTTCGTTTGTGCCCGTTCGGACAACCATAGCTTTGCTCCGCAAATAGGCCGCCAGTTCCACTGGCTTCAATCCCACCTTCCACCTTTTGAACTCGCCTTCAACGGCTCGTGCGGGCGGGGCGTTCTGAACGGTCAGCACATAGAATCGGGTCGGGTCAGCCTGGGGCTGCAATAGAGCACAACCGTTCAGAGCGCAGAAAGAGAACGCGCAAAGCAGCAGAACAAACAAATGGCGCGGGACGCTTGTTCGGCCTTTCTTTGGATCAGCGCCCGCCGTTGAGAGTTTTCGCGGAATTCCAGGAGGCAGGGACTCGGTTGTTCGAGTGAGTTGCATATTAAGACTGGGTGGTTGCGCCATCGAAGGCCACGCTGGTTTACGGTTCCTTGCTGGGGCGCTTCTTTCCCGTGATCAAGGCGTTGGGGTTTCGTTCCAGAAAGTCGGCCAACTGTTGCAGCGACTCGGCCGTTTCCGTCACCTGCTGAAGTGTCCTGACCGCTTCCTCGCCCAAACCGCTTTGCGGGCCGAGAAGATTGCGAACACTCTCTGCCGCGTCGTGGAAAGAATGCAGTGTTCGCACCAGCTCCGCCCGCACCGGTTCCACCTGGGTGTCGAGCTTGGCGACCAACCCCTGCACGTCGGTCGCTGTCTTGTTCAAGTTCGCAAACGCCGCCTTGGCTTCGGCAGACCCGGCCAACGCCTCAATGGACTCCGCCGCCGCCGTCACTTTGGCCACCATTTTCTTCAGGTCCAAGTCGCCGACCTCCTGATTCGCAGTGGCCAGCAGCGATTTGAGCTCGTGGGAAAGCTCGGCAAAATCAACTTTTCCCAAATTGTTCACGATTTTGGAAAGGTTCGCGATCAATTCGGACATCCCCGAGGGCACCGTCGGCACCACAGGATATTCGGCCCCGCTTTCCAGGCGAGGCGCGGGGAACTGCTGGGGGTCGAGAAAATCCAACTCGACGAATTGCAGGCCGGTGATGCCCACCAGGTCGATCTTGGCGCGCAACCCTTCTTCGATCAAGCGCTGCAGAGTGGCGCGGTCCGTGATCTTGATCATCTGGCCCGCACGATCACTGATCACATTCTGTTCCAATTCGCCGACCACGGCGACCTGCGACTGCCGGGTTTTCGCATCGTAATGAACCCGGATGGCCACGACTCGGCCAGCTCGAACTCCACGCAGCTTCACGGCGCCTCCTACGTCCAATCCTTGCACCGACTCGTTGAAGTAGGCCACGAAACGTCCCGGCTTGGAAAAGAGGTGGCTGGACCGGAACGAGAGGAGCGCCGCGACAATCAGCACGAGGGCGCCGATTACGAAGCTGCCAACCACGGCTGGGCTGAGTTTGGTTTTCACTTGAATAAATCGAAAGACCGACGTGCGGAAGGCGGGTTCGTTGGCTTTGGGAAATCTTCATCCTCGTTCAGGAAATCGCGCACGCGCGGGTCCGTGCTCGTCGCGGCGAGTTCGGCGGGGGAGCCTTCGGCAATGATTCCCTTGGATTGACGATCCAGCACAATGACGCGGTCGGCCAGTCTGAAAATGCTGGAGAGCTGATGGGACACGATGACCATGGACGTGCCCAAAGTGTTGCGCACTTGCAGGATCAGCCGATCCATCTGACGCGAGGTGATCGGATCCAAGCCCGTCGAAGGCTCATCGAAGAACACGATCGCCGGATCCAACGCCAGCGCTCGGGCCAGGGCCGCCCGTTTTTGCATGCCACCACTAAGCTCCGACGGGTAAAGCTCCTCGGATCCGGACAAGCCCACTTGGGTCAGTTTCAGCGCGATGATCTCCTGGCGGTCCTCCCGTGTCAGGGACGTGTGTTCTTCCAGCGGCAAGGACACATTTTCCGCCAGCGTCATGGAACTCCACAAAGCATTATTTTGGTAAAGCACGCCGAACGTTTTCAAAATGTCCCGTCGCTGCACCGCGTCAGCCGCGGTGAAGCTTTTTCCAAAATAGGCGACGTCACCCTGGAACGGCTTCAGTAATCCGATCATGCACCCAAGCAGGGTGCTTTTGCCGCAGCCGCTTCCGCCGATGACAAACAGCAGCTCTCGGGGATGAACGGCAAAGGATACGTCCTGCAACACCACAGTCTCGCCATAGCCGCAGGACAGGTTCTTTACTTCTATCACGGTCGCTGGGGTGTCATTCTTCATGGGTCGGTCAGATTCCCAGCACGTTGAAAATCAGGGCGAACAAGGCGTCGGACAGCACAATCAACGTAATACCGGTGACCACGGCGGAGGACGTCGCCGCGCCGACGCCGGCAGCACTCCGGTCGCACTTCATACCCCGAAGGCACCCGGCGAGGCCCACGGCCACGCCGAAGAAAAGACTCTTGATCAACCCGCTGGTCACATCCGAGAAACCCACGCGATTCTGCGTCTCGATCCAATAGGCCGTGGCTGGAATATCCAGCATCGTCGCCGAGACAAACATCCCTCCCAGAATGCCGAGGACATTCGCATACAACGCCAGAATCGGCATCATGACCGCCGCCGCCAGCAGCCGGGGCAGCGCCAGGAAATCCACCGACGAAATGCCCAGGGTCTCCAAGGCATCAATTTCCTGGTCCACTTTCATGTTGCCAAGCTGGGCTGCGAATCCCGCCCCGGTGCCGCCGGCCACGACCACGGCCGCCATCATCGGCCCCATCTCCCTCACCACAGCCAGGCCAACCAAGTCCGCCACGAAGACAGCCGCGCCAAATTGCCGCAACTGAATCGCCGCCTGAAAGGCCAGGATGACGCCCACCAGAAAACTGACTAAACTCACAATCGGCAACGACGACACCCAGCACTGCTGCATCTCGACCAGACAATCCATCCAACGAAACCGGCAGGGTTTCTTCGCCACACCGATGAAACCTAGAGTGCATTCCCCGACAAACGGAACGATCTCCAAGGCATGGCTGACCATCTTCTTCGCGATGGTTCCCACCAACGCCCAGTTCGGCTTGACCGGCGCTTTGGCTATTGGTTTTGGCGCGCCCATCCCAGCCACTTGCCGCAGCAGCGACTGCAAATTCTCGGGTAACGCATCGGCATGAAAATCCTTTTTCGACTGCGCACACCACGCCTGGCCGTGCAGCAGGAAGAGCACCAGCGAAGTGTCCCACTTTCCCAACTCATCCGGCACCACACGCACACTCGCCCCGGTTCGCTTGCCCAACACACCGATCCATGAAGGAACCGGCTCGCTCAGCCGCCAGTCGCCTCCGACTTTCACCAGGCACTCACTGCCCGCTGGCCCAGCTTCCAGTCGAGCCGTGGCGGCTTTGAGTTCCGTGTTGACCGCCGGCAATTGCCGACACGCTGTCATAGGTCGAAGATCACTTTGGATTCACTTTCGGAAGGATCGTTTGCTCAGGAGTTCCTCCTCGGATCGAAGGCGGACTCGGTCGCCAACTGTTTCCACAAACGCTCTGCCTCTTTGCTAATCCGTGACGGAACTTGGATGGAGACCCCAACGTAAAGATCGCCTCGCTTGGCCCCTCCGGTGGGAAGCCCTTGACCGCGGATCCGCATTTGATGTCCCTGCCGGGTGCCGGCGGGGACTTTCAAGGAGACAGTGCCTTCCAGGGTCCGCACCGGAACCGTTGCCCCCAAGACCGCCTCCCATGGAGCCAACTCCAGATGGCCCACCAGATCTGCGCCTCGCGCCCGCCAATCCGGGTGCTGAGCATACCGGACGCGCAGATAGATGTCCCCGGCCCTGCCTCCACCCAACCCCTCGCCGCCTTTGCCTGGCACTCGAATAGACTGGCCAGCCCGGACCCCAGCCGGGATTCGCACCGAGTAGGTTTGCGTCTCCTCCTGGCCCGTGCGGGCATTGGTTCGCCGCACCGAAATGGCTCGCATGGCCCCCTTGAGCGCTTCATCAAGCGAGATGAGGATGTCTCCTTGAATATCCTGGCCTCGCAGCGTTGGTGCGTCCTGCTCCTCTGATTCATCGGCAGCGTCCCCAGCCCCGTGCTGGTCGAACGGCGATGCTCGGCGAGATCGTCCAGTACGGCCGCCAAAGAACTGTTCGAAGAAATCACTGAAACCCGTGCCCTCGAATTGGAAGTCGTAAGCTTCTCCACCCGCCCTCCGTCCAGAGGTTCGGCATCCGGCTTGGCCCGGCGGCGACGGGCGCGCGCCCGTTTTCCAATCGGCGCCTAACTGGTCGTACTTTCTTCGGCTCTCCGGATTGCTCAAGACCTCATGGGCCTCGTTAAGTTCTTTGAACTTCTCCTCCGCTGTCTTTTTGTCTTTGGCGACATCGGGATGATACTTCCGCGCGAGGGTGCGAAAGGCCTTTTTGATTTCTTCGTCGGTCGCCTTGGGCTGAACGCCAAGTACCCGGTAATAGTCTTTGAATTCAACGGGCATGGCTGGCGTGCTTGGAATGCGTTAGGTCGTTAACCACCACTTTGGCCGGTCGGAAGACCTTGTCACCCCGCCGGTAACCACGCTGGAGAACCTCGATAATGGAGTGGGCGGGGTGGGCGGCATCGTGGCGCTGGGAAAGCGCTTCATGCCGGTGCGGGTCGAACGGTTGGCCAACGCTCTCCTCGGGCTCGATACCGTGCTGGCGGAGCAGCAGGCGCAGTTGCTGCAACGTCATTTCCACCCCCTGATGAAGCTGTGGAGATCCGGAGGATGCGCCGGAGGCCAGAGCACGTTCGAGGTTGTCGATGACGGGCAGCAGTTCATGGATGAGCGATTCCTTTTGCGCAGCCGCACGGGCATCGCTTTCCTGGCGGCTGCGCCGCTTGAAATTCTCGAAATCGGCGGCCACGCGCAGGTTCACATCCTTTTGTTCTGCAAGTTGCTCGCGAATCGAGTCCAACTCAGTGGCGGCTGGTTCGACGTTCAGAGCGCCACTCTCCGGTACAGCCACCGGTGGGTTTGGTAATCCAGGGTTCATCGGTCAAATGCTTTTCAGAACATGCGGTCGTGTTTCTCCCCGTTGCACAACTGGTGAACGGCGAACTCGTGTTCGGCCTGCGAATCTTGGCCGAACGGAGCGACGGCTAGCAGGCATGGAGTGCCCCTGCCTTGCCCTTATCTGAATCCGCCGCGCCCGGAACGAATCTGTTCCAGGTAAGTTCTTCTTTTTTCTCTAGCTAATGGAGGGCCAGTGTTGCGCCCGGAGCTCTAACCCATTCAATCCAGACCACTTAACGTGCTTAAGGGCACCCTTTGTGTGCGGTGAGCAGAATCCAAGGCATTGCAATTGGCACGATCACCGCCGCCGCACCATGCACTTTGCAACGTGCATGAGAACTTGAGTTGATCTCCTGGAAGTCGCTGCCCTCAGCGTTCAGTGAATGGGACCAGCCAGAAGTGCCAAAGGGCCGTTTTCGCTGGCTCGACTCTTGTAGGGGGTCACCCATTAGGGCGGGTGTCAACAGGTAAAAGAGCTTTCGTTCCCAATTTTCTTTCGTCATCAGGTTGACTCACTGCTGCCCGAGGAGTCCGTTCCGCACGCACTACTCGAACCCGTCATT
>Ga0224559_1001322_pt1 | contig 13805 bp, 14 predicted proteins | sample 714S33034metaG_FD_180676 | JGI IMG/M metagenome (GOLD analysis project Ga0224559, IMG submission 180676) | Peat soil microbial communities from Stordalen Mire, Sweden - 717 S3 30-34 | ecosystem: Environmental > Terrestrial > Soil > Wetlands > Peat | place: Sweden: Norrbotten County, Stordalen... | reverse complement strand
CCTTGACCGGCAGACGCCAGATCAGGCCTATTTCAACCGGCTGTCGCAGATCGCGGCAGCCTGAACCCGGCAGACGCTCCACTTATCATTCGCAGGAATGTGTTCAGACAAGCGGAGCCAGCTCTGTTTCGCCCATTTATCGAGGATGGCGCAGCATTCCTGCCGCTCTCGCGAGCGAGGGTCCTCCATCCCGTGGATCGGATCAATATCGATCGGCGCGATCATCCCAAAAAAGCGATGGCGCCAGTGTCATCTGGCGCGCCGGAGATAAAAACATATTCGAATAAATCAAGAACCCAAGCGTTGATGCGCTTTCCGGATGACGCTTATGCAATGTATCCGCGACATTATTGTAAAGCCGCAGCATGACGTTCGTCACACTGGGACGCAGCATGTATTTATCCCATTGCAATGACATAAGCTGTTTGTCTTGCTCGCTATTGGACGAATAAAGGCCATCTTGCATTGCGAGCGAAATATTCTTTTGGGCAGCATAACTCTTGTCCGCTCCATCGGCGATGTAGCTGGCCGTGGCAGGGTCCGTGAGGGGGATTTCGAAGACGTTTTTCCCCAAGCCCCTAGTGAAGTTTCCAAGATTATGGCCAGCCGCGGGCAGATCTGCCCCATCGGTCATCAAATTCCGCAGAAGAAAGTCTTCCCTGCCCGCCTGCTCTCCGAGCCAGGAAATCGAAAAGGAGCGAATTTCGAACGGAGAGGAATAGACGACATTCAGATCGCCTTTTTTCAGTTCGTCTTCGTTCGGCACGCATTCGCCAAAGTCGCCCGGCTTGAACCATCGGCCCCCCAGGCGCGCAATAATTCCGCGACAGCGAAATAGTCGCTTTCGTCGTTGCCGCCGGCGAGATATACGCGCTTTCCTTCGCGCAGGAGGACGATTCCATCGGTCCGAATATAGGGATGCTTTTTTCAATTTCCTGACCAAGACGAGATGCAGGTCCGGTTTTGCGCCGAAGGCCTCGCGCCCCGAGACCAGCGCTGAACGCTCGCTGGCTAAAGCCTTTTCTATGTCCTTGGGCGTCTCGGCGATCGGAAGCGCAACGCCGGTCATCATCTCGATATAGTGCGCCAAGTCGTAAGCGCCCTGACGTTCATAGCGCCCCGCATCTGGCGCCAAAACGATGACGGCGTCGCTTTCTTCGCCTTTGGCTATTGTTAACGCAACTTCTTGCGACCTCCCGGCGATGTCTGCCCTCGCCTCGCAAGCGAAATGAATGCCGCCGACAAAAAAGACTGACGCCGGCAAAGCGCACTGTCGAGAGGAATAGACGTGTTTTGTTGCTGTCGGTCTTTCTTCCGAGCGTCAATCTGGTGAGCCGATGCGATGCGCCGGATGCGCCTCGTTGTCTCCGACGAGTTCGTTATAGGTCGCGATCGTTCGCTCGATCACGATGCGCTCGTCGAATTCGTTCAGCGCTCTTAAGCGAGCCGCGTTGCCGAGCCTTTCCGCGAGTTCAGGATCGTCCTGCAATCTCGCGATGGCGCGGGCGAGCGCCGCAGCGTCACGAGGAGGAACCAGCAGTCCATCGACGCCGTCGCGCACAACGTGACGGCATCCAGGAACATCACAAGTCACAAGAGGACGGGCGCAGGCCGCCGCTTCGATCAGGGTTTTCGGCAGTCCTTCGCGATAGCTTGGCAAGACAACGATGTCTGCGCCTGCAAGCAGCGCCGGCATGTCATCGACATGGCCAAGCCATTCGATAAGGCCCTCAGCCTGCCAATCCCGCAATGTGTCTTCAGGAATCGCCGCGGGATTGCCGGGATCGGGATCGCCGGCCAGGATGAATCTCAGCGCGCGATTTTCGTTGCGCAACAGCCGCGCCGCCTCGACGAATTCCCCGATCCCCTTGTCCCAAAGCATGCGCGCAGCCAAGACAACGCGTAGAGGCTGATTGCATTGACCGGTCGCCGGCGGGAAAAAACGCGAACAGTCGACGCCCGACCCCGGAATCAACCGGATGTTTTCAAAAGACGTGACGCCGAGGGTTTCGAAAAATGCGAGATCGTCGGGGTTCTGCAATACGAGGCGCGACCGCGCGCCGCCAAACACCGCACGCATCAGGTTTCGAACGATCGGCCGCAGCATTCGCGCTCGTGGTTCGTCGCTGATGAAGACGTAGCCCATGCCAGCGACGGCATTCACTCTGGCAGCGCCAGCAAGTCGCGCGGTAAGAGCTCCGTAGACCGCGCACTTGATGGTGAAACTGTGAACGACGTCTGCGTTTTCAGCGCGAATGAGCCGCCACAGCCTTACAACGAGCGTGAATTCGCGCAGCGGGTTGAGGCTGCGACGGTCCATTGGCATCGCGATCCAACGGAGCCCAAGTTCAATCAGCCTCTGACCGTAAGGGCCTTCCGGCGAAATCAGCAGCACGTCATGGCCCGCCGCCTTGGCGCCAAGCGCGAGCGACCTTCGAAAGTTGTAAAGGTACCAGTCGGTGTTAGCGAACAGGATGAGCTTCAATTGTCTCCCCAGGGATTAACCATCATGACTTCTTAGACACCCTTTTTGAGCGGCGAGCCACGACTGAAACATGAGATTATATTTCCGAAGGCGCCGCGCCTCCTGCGCTTTCAGCGCATTGGACCGGTGAACAGTCCAACCCGCGCGGTGGCTGCGGCAAACGACGTGTTCGCTTAGCCGCGACGGTCGAAGATGAAGAAGACGCGCGTCGAAGAGGCGGTCGAAATCGCCGCCTCGGCACTCGGCGGCAAAATTGAAGAATCGTGGTCTGCATAGACCAGTATGGCGACCTGATAACCGCCCAATATCAAAACGATAGGCCAACGAGTTTATCGATGTCAATCAGGGAGTATGGCACCCAGTAATCCGCGTTATCGGCGAAATTTAACCAGACGAGCATCACGGCAGCGGAATAGGTCACAACGCCTATTGTCAGCGCCGAGTAATCCCTTGTGGAACGCGCGAGTGCGAGAGGCAAACGCCCGAGCACGAACAACTGGATTGGGATGATATAGAGCGCCATGCGATCGACAGCTGTCGATGACGGCGAAGCAATGAGCAAGCCGACGAAAAGGAGCGCGATCAGCGCGAGAACGTCGGCGAAACGGCGTTCGTCGTCGGTCAGCGCGAATCGATTTCTGAAAATGAAATAAACGACCGCCGGCAGCGCGTTCATCGCGACACGAATTGAAGCTCCACTGGATGAATAACCGGTTCCGATATATCCGGCGATCGAATCTTGAGCTTTTTGTCGAAGAAAATATATATAGCCAACAATGAAAATCGGCCCGCCTAGTGTCATTGCCCAAAACTTATTTATCCGCGAGCCAAACACGAATACAGGCATCAGCGCAAGCGACGTAACGTGCATTGAGGTAGCCAAAACGGTGTTGCGAACGAATCGCGGCAGGGACCGATCTTGCATCGCAACCATTGCTAACATTACGAAGCCGATCGCAACTGCCTGGCGGTCATAGCCCATCGCTACGACGATGACGAGATAGGGAATGGCAACGGTCATCGCCAACCATGGATGAACCTCATTAAGACAGAACTTCGCGAGCCCATAGGCAAAGATCCCGCCGCCGATGAGATGAGTAAACCAAATATTAAAAGCAGAATTCCATCCAAGCCACAGCAGCAACCCATAACCGGGATCCATACTGCCGATATAATCTGTTACGCCCCCGTCGCCTTTTAAAAGCATGTAATAGACGTCCCAACTCCAATCACCGCCGACCCGCCAACGAAATCCGATCATTAGCGCGAGTAAAACGCTGAAGAGAGTGAAAGCTACGAACCCGCCCCCCTTATAAGGCGCGCCGCGGGGAGCAACGATGGCAAAACCGGCCGCGAGGACGAAGATCAAGAAATATGGCACCATTCTGCGCAGTTTCCCACATAATTGGATACCCGGTGTTGATTTCCGCGTAAGCATCCATCCGGCGCCGTTCACTTGGCAGGCTTGAAATTCCAGGGCATCAGCGCCTCGATGTCTTTATTGGGCCATCGGTTGGCGATTCGTTCGAGGGTCTGTTTGGCCCAAGCGTAGAGGTCGAGGCCGCTTATCTTGCATGTCTGCAGCATGGTGGCGATGAAACCGACCGCGCCCATCCACTGAGCCATCAGCGAACGCCCGCGTTCAACGCCGTCGCGCGCGTAGATGGCCTCCTGGCGGTAAAGCGGCAGCCCGTCGGCATATTTAGACACCGCGACTTGCGCAAGCAGCGCTTCCGTCGGCAGGCCGGCTTCGACGATGTGTTCGGGTGCCGGCGCTTGCAGGATCGCGGCGGGCTCCTTGTAGGCGTATTTCGGCCGGATCGTCACGATCAGCCGGAAGCGCGCCCGCACGACGTCGAGCCTGACGCTTTCCTCCTGGCCGATCTTGACCCGCTCCTTGCCTTCGCACTCCGGCGGAACCTCAGGCTCCAGGATTTCCTCGACCCGCTCCAGATGCGAGGGAAAACGCGGCTTGTGGCGAGGCGGCTTGCGCGGCTTGGGGTCCGCCTTTGCGGCCAACCGCGTGGCGATCGCCGCAAGCCCGGTTTCGATTTCCTCGAACACGAAGCCCTGCTGTTCCGCTTCGTCGGCGCCGAGCTTTTCGGAACGTTTGCCGAAGCGATCGCGGCGGAGCGTCTTGATGATCGAGGTCAGCCGATCGATCTCGGCTTTCGCCGCCGCATTCGTTTGCGTGAGGTCCTCGACCTTCGCCGTCAGGCTCAGAGTCTGGGAACGGAGGGACTCCGCGTCAGTCTCGTTGACGCGAGCTTGCGTCTCGGAAAGATCGACGCGAACCAACGCATCAAGCGCCGGCGCCTTCAGTTGATCAACGTCTTCAGGAAGTTCGCCGAAGCGCTCGATCACGCTTCGTATGATACCGATTGCGTCGCAAAATTCCAACGTTTTCTGGGATTTCCAGAGATTCAAGCGCATCTTTCCCATCACAGCCGGCGCTCTGCGGCGCCCGCACGTCCACCGCGCGAACCCGCTTCCAATCCAGCTCTTGAACCGCTCCGGGTTTGCCGGAGGCCGTTTTGTTTGCGTCACGCCGCCATGGCGGGCTCCTCGCGTTGCTCATAGTAGCGCGCTTCGGCCTCGGCCGGCGGCATGTTTCCGATCGGCTCCAGCAATCTTCGATGATTGAACCAGTCGACCCATTCGAGGGTGGCGAACTCAACGGCCTCGTCGTTCCGCCATGGTCCGCGCCGCCAGATCACCCCGGCCTTGTAGATCCCGTTGATCGTTTCGGCGAGCGCATCGCCTTTCTGCCAGATGTTCTGATATTCGATCTCCTGCACGCCATCGCCGCCTCCATTGAGATCGTTGCGACGACCAATTGAGTCCGCCTCGCACGCCGCGATCACTGTGATGCACGAGGCCGCCGCCGCGAACGGGCCGGCGCTCGCGCAGAGCCTGCTCGAGCGCGTCGAGCACGAAGCCCGCACGCGCCGTGCGCTCGCCGTCCGGAATCAACCGGATCTGCCGGCGTTATCGCGAGGAAGGGCTGACCCTGCGCAAAGGTCGCGCGCGGCGACGCGCCGTCGGCACACGCGCGCCGATCCTGGTCGAAGCGAAGGCCAACGCCCGCTGGTCGCTCGACTTTGTCCATGATCAGTTCGCAGGCCGGCGCGGTTTCGCATTCTGAACATTGTCGATGACGTCACGCGCGAAAGTCTGGCGGCCATCCCCGACACGTCAATTTCGGGCCGCCGCGTGGCGCGCGAGTTGACGGCGCCGATCACGAGGCGAGGCAAGCCCGGCATGATCGTCTCGGACAACGGGACCAAGTTTACCTCAAACGCCATGCATTCCTGGGCGCAGGAGCACCAGATCATCGGCCATTTCATCGCACCGGGAAAGCCAATGCAAAACCGCTTTTACGAGAGCTTCAACGGTCGTATGCGGGACGAACCGCTGAACGAGACGCTGTTTCCAGGGCTCGATCACGCTCGGGACAAAGATCGCGAACTGGGTCTCCGATTACAATCATAAGCGCCCCCATTCGGCGCTCGCCTATCAAACCCCGGCGGCCTATGCCGCCAATCTCTCCGCAGCATGCGATCGGCTGCGCAACCCTGACCAGCTCCGCCGATCGCATGTTGCTCAAACCGCGCCTGACGGCGAAAAATCCGCAGAGGCTCTAATCGCCGCTGGACGAAACATCGGTGGCAGGTCAGCGCGGGGTAGCTGATCGCCTTCAGCAAAAATGCGTCAGAGCCGAGAAGTGACCCACCTGGATTTATGATTTGATGTTCCGGCTGTCGTCAAGTTTTTGCCTTTCTCCTTTCTTCCTCTTGTCACCGCGGCGCTGGCTCTGAAGCGGAAGCTGTCATTACCGGTTTCGACGATGCGGCCGTGATGGGTCAGGCGGTCGAGCAGCGCGGTCGTCATCTTGGCGTCGCCGAACACGCCAGCCCATTCGCTGAAGCTGAGGTTGGTGGCTATAACTACGCTGGCGCGCTCCTCGAGTTTGCTCAGCAGGTGAAAGAGCAAGGCCCGCCCGGGAAGCGCTGAACGGCAGATAGCCGAGCTCATCGAGGATCACGAGTTCGCAGCGCACCAGCCGGTCGGCGATCTGGCCAGATTTTCGCTGCGCCCTTTTCTGCTCCAGGGCGTTGACCAACTCGACGGTTGAGAAGAACCGCACCGTCCCGCGATGATGCTCGACAGCCTGAACGCCGAGCGGTCGTCAAATTTGGACTTTCGCGGGGGCTGGTCGATTTGGAGACGCCGTCACTGGGCAGCGGCCAAGCGCGCGCATTATCCGAAATCAAATGATCAATTGCAACTCTAGTATCAGGCCTTTGCGCCACTTGCGAGCCGAACTCTCTTAGCTGTGCTCTTGAAATATGCGCGGAGTTGGTCCGTGTGCGCCTCCGTAAGCCGAGCGATGAGAAACGCCGCGCCGTACACGAACAACAGCGCCGTGCAGTACAAGGTCAGACCTATTGTGGAACTCGGCAGGAACCCCTGTTTGAGTTGATCTAAATTCAACACGGATGCGGCGAAAGCAATGTAGAATAGCATTAGGGGGAAGTGCGTCAGATAGAGCGTATAGGAGAATCCGGCCATCGTCTTGTTGACTTCGCTGAACTTAGCAAAGACCGTCAAGGGCAGATTCCGCAGGGAAATCATGACCCAGGCGAAAGCGAAGGCGTTACAAAAAATTAGGATGAAATCGAGAAAGGAGCGTCCGCTCTCGAGGTTTCCGAACCGCATCGTGAGACACGTCACGACGAATACCGCTGTGGAGAGCATCGGTTTGACCAGCTTCGTTCCGCGATAGCGACTGACGCCGACGCCCATCAGCCAGATTCCGGATAGCGCGATGAAGTGAGGCCCGAGAGCGATCATGATGCACACGATCAGAGCGACGAACACGATGCGCTTCGTTCTGCTTTCCAAAACGAACATCGCGAACAGGCCGAATGAGACGTAAAACCAGAATTCGTAGCTTAGCGTCCACAGCGGCTTATTGGAACCAAAATAGGGGCCGTAGAACTCCTGTAGCATCATCAAATTTTTGAGGAATATCGGCCATGTGAGGTTCTCGTTGAGATTGCCGAAGTTTTTGCCCATCAAGGCGCTGCTAGCGTTCCACAGACCCGTGCCTCCCAAGAATCTGTTTCCGACATAATCCAAAACGAAAGTCAGAAAGAGCGCGGGGATGTAGACGATGAATAACCTAAATATGCGGTCTATCGCATAGTTCTTGGGATCAAAGGTTCCCTGATCCAGTTTCCTTGCGCCAATGCCGCCAACGAGGAAACCGCTGAGCACGAAAAACACGATGACCGAACTACTGCCCAAGCCGGAAATGAAATACCAAATCTTTACGGCCAGCGTCTGTTCCGCAGTCGGGAGATCAGGATATCCGATGAACAACGGGTTGCGCAAATGCCCAAAGAAAACGACGAAAGCGGCCAGCCATCTGGAGAAATCGAGGAAAGAACTGAAGCCTCGCGAAAAGTTCGATGCCGCGAACATGGCGTCTCCATTTTTCGGTTTATCCGGCATTCGCCGACGAGCCTGTGGTTTCGCGCCAAATCTGCCCCGTGGCGCGTTTCGAGTGCCGACCCTTGTATGCCACCCTTTTTTCCAGAAAAACGAATGTGGGCTTCAGCTACGTGGACGCGGAGGGCGAGTTATGCGGGATTTCGGGTGACGGCGTGAATTAAGCGGCGGATATCATGTCGGATGTGACGTCGATTCCGACTTTGAACTTTACCCCGTTGATGACTTTCGGCAACTGATTTGGGCCTTTCAAACGCCGCCAGGTTTTCAACGCCGCCGTCACCGGTGTGAAAACCATCAGGCGCGAGGTGTCTTGCGACGGCGCGCCCTTCATTCGGACCGCCGAGAACACGCTTTCAATCGGGTTCGACGTGTGCAAATGATTCCAAAGATCGGCGGTAAAGTCGAAAAACAGAAACATCTGGTCGCGATCCTTGGTCAGGCATTCGACAGCCTTGGGCTATTTGAGCGCGTATTTTTTGAAAAATATCGTCATCGTCGCTTCCGCCGCACCGCGATCCGACGACAACCAAATCTCCCGCAAGTCCTTGTGCGCGTTGGGCTGCAGGGACTTCGGAAACTTGTCAAGGACATTCAATGTCTTGTGCAGCCAGCAGCGCTGATGGCGCGACGTCGGGAAAGCCGATGTCCGAGCACGATTTGATCAGCTTGGCATAGCGCCCACAGCATGTGCGCAGCCTCGCGATTGCAGAAAGCGTCCAAACTGCCACGCAAGGAATTGCCGTCGACTGCCATCGCCGTCGGCATGTCGGCGAAACGCCTCTTCCAATGCCACCGGATCAGCCCTTTGCAAATCAATCGCAGACCCGAGCAGGACGGTGCATAACGCAGATGCAGACCAAAGGCTCTATTCAGGCGCCGCCGATGAGCGCGAATGAATTCATGCAGTTGCCGATACGAATTGACGCCGGCGACCATGCCCAGCATGGCGTAGAGCAGCACCGTCACAAGTTCAAACCGCAGCCCTTCCCGCCGCCGATGAGCCGGGACCGACCGGCAAATCTCCAATCGCGACGCCGCCATCCGACAACCTCAGATTCGGGTTGTCGCTGATAGATTCACACATTTTCGCTCGCCGGAATCCCCGAGAGCCCACAAAGTTCGGAGAACTGGATGGCCCTGGCCTGGAGGATAGGGTCGAAATCGCTCTCGCTGTTAAGTTTTAGCTTGTCTCCCTAGTTTTTTCGGGGTGTCTGAGCGTCTCTTCCTGAAAAGAACCCGCAGGTCCGTGCGTTCTCGAGACGTAACCTTGTTATACTTGCGCCACTCAGGACCAACCGTTTCAAAAGCAACAAGCTCGAGTTCGCTAAATTTGCTTATTTCCTTAAACGAATGTTCTGATAGCATAAAAGTGTGTGGAGTCATTACCAAACGGACAAGAATTTCTTTCTCTGGCACGTTTGGTGTTTCCAAAAAAACATAACCTCCATCGCAGACTGAATTAGCCAACTGATTGAACGTATGGATTATGTCGGCGACATGCTCGATGGAATGAGACGCGTATATAAACTCTACGCATTGACGTTTTTCCAAGGATGATGAACAGTTAAGGCCCATGGAATTAGCAATGACCTTTGTTTGGTTCGAGCTATCCACCACGAAGGCATTATGTAATCCGCACTTTTTAGCCATCAGGTATGCGCCAGCACAATCCCCTGCTCCAAAATCTATGGAAGTTGAAAACTTAACTCCATGACGATCGACCCAATCTAGTCGATCTTGGGCTAACTTAAGCTTTTGGTCACTTGGCAGGGATAGATCTTTATTAAAAAACGATTCATGTTGTTCACGTGATGTCCAATAACACTCTTGATAGTATCGATTTAATTCAGCATCAGTGAACGGCGGCAACGCATACCCCGTGCGACAGGAGCTGCACCAAAACAAGCGTCTTTGGAGGAACAATTCTTTATTTATGATGACGGAGCTAAACTGTCTTCGAGAATTCAAACTTCTAAGAGCCCACACCGGCAATAAATATGCGCAGGCTCGAATTAGAATTCCACCAGACGCGGTTAAATAAGGCCCCGCGTCCTCGAGATTGGCCCCGCAGAGGATACATTCATTTGATTTGGCAGGAACGTCTCCCATTACTAACACCTTAACTTGGCGAACTCCGCCCCTTTTTGACCGGACAGCTTACGTTGCCGGCAAGAGATAGACCTACGCCTTTGAATACGATTGTGAGCAACGAATCCGAGGGGCCGATTTCGCGGGTTTATGTCATGACTTCCATCCAGCGCCGCCGGCGCTGGAGCACCGCCGAAAAGGCGCGGTTCATCGAATATACGGCGCAGTCGGGCATGAGCGTCACCTATGTCGCCCGCCGGGCCGGCATCGCGTCCTCGCAGCTGTTCGCCCGGAAGCGTCGGATGGCCGAAGGTGATCATAGGGCCGTCGAGGCCGATGAGGATGTCGTGGGCGCTTCGAAGGTGCGCGAACTCGAAAAGCGCGTACGCGATCTGGAGCGGCTTCTTGGCAAAAAGACAAAGTGAAACGCGGGTCCTTTTCAGCACCCCGCGAAATCGCGCCGGAAATTGTCCCCCATGGGGAATAGCCAAGTTCCGTCGCGGATGTTCATCGCTGCGAACTGTTAATCGAAGCCGGCTAAATCCTTGAGACTGTTGAGAGACACCATCTCGACTTCTTTTGCGATTGGGAGCGCCTCGACCCGAAACTTGCGCTCGACCAGCCGTCCGATGACATAAAGGAACCCATGTTCACCGGTCGTTTTGCCGCACTTCCCAAGCAACTCCTCTTTCAACAGCGACATAACCACGCCACGACGGAACATAAACAGACCGATCTCGCGCTCACCTTGCTCGGGTGGAGCGACCCCTTCCTCACGCGTCTCGAGGCAACGCATGATCCCGCCGTCAGGCGTGCGCTCGACTAGCGTGTAAGGTCGATTTGTCACACGGGTCACGAACGTGAAATCGTTACCGTGTGCATGATGTGCATCGACTATCGCCGCCACGGTCTCTGGCTGAACGAAAGGTATATCACCCCAAATCAAAAGGACGTGATCCGCCCCCTCGAAGGCCGGCGACTGCGAAAACTGCAACACGGCGTCGCCCATTCCCTTCGGCTCCATCTGGCGAACGAGATGCGCCGCGACCCCCGCCTCGGCGAGGCATTCTCCGATATCCTTCTCCCCGCTCGGACTGACTATGATCGTCGGTTGCGGATCGTAGGGACGAAGTGTGTCGCAAATACGCAGCAGAATTGGCTTCCCCTGCACCGAGAACAACGTTTTGGGATAGGGAAGCCCGGCCCGTGAGCCGCGCCCTGCCGCCGCAATGAGTGCGCGCGTTTCAGCCATCGAAGTCCTTTCCGATTTGACCAAGTAGACCACGCGTGATCGCGCGATAGAAAAGTGGAGCGTTGGCGCCGAACAGCCAGGACAACGCGGCGCCAACGCCATTCCGGCGCGCGGTCCGTGCGAGAGCGGCAGCGATCGTCAGCACGTTCCGCACCGGCGCCGCATTGAAATAGCGTGCGTTCAGGATCAGTGTATTCTTAATATAATAGTATACTTTTACCGGTGTATACGGCCTCTGGCTGACGTCAGGGTGCATCTGCGCAGCGCCGAGTACTGAGATCACCTTTCCAGCCTTACGTAACCGAAAAAAATAATCGACCTCATCGCCAAAAATGAAAAAATTTGTATCAACATTGCCGATCTTGTGCGCCGCCGCCACGCTGATGAGAGCGCCGTTAAAAAGATGGACAAACGGATAAAGGCCGCTTGGCGCGAGCGAGCTTAATTCGGCGAGTGTTTCAATCTTGCGCGGGACTCCGAAAAGCACGGGCAGGCCGGACCTGTCGAGACGTGGCATCGGAAAAACGAAATCTGTCCGTTTATCCTCCTTTAGCACAACGGACGATGCACAGGCCACATCGGCTATCATCGCCGCCTCGAGACGCGCGAGCGCGTCTTCGCGCGGGAAGCCATCATCGTCCATAAGCCAAATGGCGTCGAAGTCTTCGTCCATAGCGTATTGAATACTGCGCCACCATCCGCCGGCTGACCCTGTATTTTCTTGCGTTATGAAGGAAACACCACGCGCATTCAGCATGTCCACCGTGCCGTCGGTGCTCCAATTGTTAATGACGACAATATGGTCTGGCGGTCGCGTTTGGCTTTGCAGATAATCGATGCAACGGCCGAGCAGTTCGCAGCGGTTATGCGTGACCACAGCGGCGACGATCTTCATGCCGACCCCTCCTTCAAAACCGTCGTTCAGTCGATTTTCCGTTCACACCGACGTGCCAGCGAATATCGGATGTTGCGTTTCGCTAATCCACAGAGTCGACGGAGATCCCGCATCTCAAATATCGTTTGTTGCTGAACACCAATCGAATGATCTCGCATCGACCACAGCGAGACCGGCCGCCCGCGCCGCCTCAAAACCAGACTCGGCGTCCTCGAATACGAGCACTTGGTCTGGGCGCAATTCCAAGGCAGCGAGCGCCGCTAGGTAACCATCCGGCGCGGGCTTTGCGTTTACGACATCTTCCGCGCAAATGATCGGGTTAAACCAGGCTTCATAGCCGAGCTTACGCAGAGCTAGCCCCACCGTTCCGCGCGATCCGGACGTCACCATAGCCATGCGGAATCGGAATCGGGCCCGGACGAGGAATGCCTCGACTTCGCGGATCGGCTTCAGAGTCGAAGCTACCAATACGCGCGCGCGTCTTTGTTTCTCGGCGATAAGCGCAGGGAGATCAAAATCTTCCGCTGAGCGGCCGGCATCCCGGAGGCATCGAATGATCGCGTCCGCGGTCTTCAGGCCCGCGATCGAAAAATAATCGACAGAAATGCCGAAGGGCGCCAAAGTCTCGGCAAAGGCGCGCGCATGCAACGGCGTCGTCTCGGCGACCGTGCCGTCGAAATCGAAAATCAACGCTTGCTTGCCTGCGAGCAGGGCGCAATCGTCAGCGCTCGCTTTCATGAACGTAACGCTGCCGAGCTGAACTGCTCATAGAGTTCAAGAATCTTGTCAACTAATTTGGCCCCATCATGCTTGCCGGGAGAAGAGCTGGATTCGAACACATCGACGATCCTGCGCACGGGGACGTCCGCGTATCCCTCCTCGTCGAATTGCACGTATGACTCGCTCGACTTGAGATCACTCCGGTTCACGAGGATCACGTGTATAAGATCCTGCATCGCGATTAAGCGGGGACTGGCGCTATTTAAGTATCGGTAAGCGCCAAGCACATAATCCGAGGCCTTGTAATTTGGTGTTTCGTAATCCGCCCCGATATTAGTGATGAAAACTTTCAGCGCCGTCTTGTTGTACGAAATTGTGCTCGCGAGCCCCGTTGACATGTAAGTCGGGTAGAGAGAGGAATGTTGCGTTCCCGCCGAGTAAACGACGATATCCGCTTGCCGCAATGCCAGTTCGACGCCGGGCGACATCCGCACCGGACAATGATGTCGATCCAGGAAAAAGCGTTTCTCTTCGAGGTCGAGCAGATCAAATGTGATTCGATCTACATAATTGTCGACAAGGAAAATGTTCTCGATCCGCACGTTCGAACGTAATTCGACGATTTCGGCCTCGGAATAAAGCACCTGCCCGTTCTCACGCAACGCCATTAGCTTCTTGTCTTCGATACTTACAGGGAGGACAGTACCGCGCAGCTTAAAAAGACGGTCGATAAATAGCGTCGACTGTTCCATGTCACGTCGCGATAGAAGAAACAAACCAGCGTAGACAATATTCATCATCGCGCAGTCAGAAAAATTGAATGGCGTACCGAACACCCGCTCAATCGG
>Ga0224559_1001321_pt1 | contig 13807 bp, 10 predicted proteins | sample 714S33034metaG_FD_180676 | JGI IMG/M metagenome (GOLD analysis project Ga0224559, IMG submission 180676) | Peat soil microbial communities from Stordalen Mire, Sweden - 717 S3 30-34 | ecosystem: Environmental > Terrestrial > Soil > Wetlands > Peat | place: Sweden: Norrbotten County, Stordalen... | reverse complement strand
TTGTCCATAAAATAATTGTACACCACATCCAGGGCCTGCATGTATAATTGGAACATGATTATTAATCGCTATGATGGTACTTAAAGCACCTCCAAGAGCACATGTAAATCTTGGCTTTTCAATAATACCACTCATTTTAATTCCCCCCCATTATGGTATTTGAATGGATTTTCATTCAACCAGTTTTCACGATAAATTGGTTTTGCATGTTGACTAATCTTCTGACTGAAAGATGAATTATTAACCAAGTTTAGAATTCTGTTTCCAAATGCAACAACCCCATTGTATCCTACAAACAAATGAGATAAATTAAAAACCATTCCCGTTGGAATTCCTTCCTTTGTAGCCCATACAGATTCACCCATATGCCCAAAGTAAAGATCAGGCTTTTCTCTGTTTAATATATTTGTTTGTTCAAATGGCTGTACATTAGCCACGTTGGTACAGAAGTTTCCACATCTCTGTTCTAATTGTGCAAAACTATCAGATATTACTTCATCATAATGATAAGCCGTAATTCCAACGATATCGATACCAAGATCCGCAAGAAGATTTGGTATTCCAATAGCACGAGATTGACCAGCACTAACAAATGCTTTTTTACCAGCGAGCTTTTCTTTAATTTCATCAACTTTAGGCTGAATTCTTGCTCTTTCGGATTTAATAATAGATTCAACTTCATCTTCTTTTCCAAAAAAGCTTGCAATTTCTCTAATCCATTCATCGGTATTATCAAGACCTACTGGCATTAATTTTTCGGTGTAGGGTACATGGTAACGTTCATTTAATGTTTTTGCAAAGTATTCACTAAAAGTAGTACACAAACTAGCTGTAAGAGCTGCTTCTGATGCTCTACCAATATCTTCTGTAGTACTAAAATTAGGAATAAAATTTGCTTCTAACCCTAATTGTTTCAAAAGTCTTTCTACTTCAATTTCATCAACCCTTCCAAAGGTGATTGGATTGATTATATTAACTAAATTTTCCCTTTTCGTATTAGGTTCTTTAATAAGGTAGTTCAAAGCACCTTGGAATGATCCATCATATCCTGAAGCCCACACTTTTGATTTAAACCCATCACAATATACGGGTATTATAGTTGCAGATATTTCGTCCTGAGTTTGACCAATTACCGCATCGATATCTTCTCCAATTATACCTGACACACATGAAGAAAATATAAATATGGCCTGAGGTTTATATCTATTTTCAGCTGCAACTATTGCTTCTTTAAGATTTTCTGCTCCTCCATGAATTGCATCAGAATCTTTTAGATTGGTTGATATCCATTTTCCTGTTAAAGGTTCTTCACCCCTTAAAATTTGCCCAAAACGATTGAATATGTTGATACATGTTAAAGAACTTGAACATCCAACTGGAGCGTGAACAATAGCAACAGTATCTTTTATACTGGCTAAAGTTAACATAGCCAGCCATTCTTGACAAAATGTAGTCTGTGAAAATGCTCTATCTTTTGCTTTTAGACATTTTTTTTCTGATAAATCCACAAGTTCGCTAGCAGTTCCTCCAAAAGTTATAATGGTATCTAAACGATTATCTCTAATAGGAGCAACATTATTATATTTCTTTATTGCCATTCAAACATCCCCAAATTTGTTAAAAAATTTTATTGGTTAGTAATTTTCCTTTGATGTATAATTCTAGATGATAATTATTGAATTTTAATCATGATTTCAGATCTAAAATCATTTACACTATTTATCACAATAAGTTAAAAAAATAAAAAAAAGCCGCATTAAGCGGCTATGGTTAAATAACCTTTAATAACTTATTGATCTGGTAGGTTAGTTTTCCACGTATCGGAGAACTCTGTTGTGTACAGATCCTGAGGAGTAAACTCACCTTGTGAAATGTCACCATCTGCAACCATAGCATTAATCCATTGTTGTAAGTATGCTACAGTGGTGTTATCAATTGCTCCTGAAGGACTGTACCAGTGCACATTAGATGTGTAAGGTAAACCTATCTGTGCAGCAGTAATATTACCTGCTTCTTCACGGTTACTATTGGTCCATCTTTCAGCATCTTTAAATGCATTGGTGAAGTCTCTGACTGTACCAGGATATTTATTTATGTAATCATCGGTGAAGACTAATAGTGATAATCCTGCTGCTGGTCCAAATGCTTGGGTACTTGTAAGGAAAACTGTTACATTACCATCAGATTCTGCCTTCTTGTAGAATGGAGGATGCAATGTTGCAATGTCTATTTGACCCTGTGATAAAGCCTGTTCCTGTTGTGGGTCAGCGAGTACAACGTACTGAATATCATTTTTAGTCAGGTTATTTGATCTCAACCATGCATTAAATTCTAGGTCTGCGCAGATACCTTCAGATCCTACTGCTACTTTGACCTTGTTACCGGCTGCTGCTCGAGCTTTGATTTCAGCTACACCACCAGTTGTTGAAGTATTCAATGCACTACCTGCTTTGACTAACCAGTGCATGTGTTCATTATCATTAGAGTTATTTAAAGGCTCAGCATCACCAACAGCTACAGCTTTAACCTTTGCTCCACTTTTCAATAGATCGATTATTGCATTAGGGTGACCGTCGTATACATTTATTTGACCACTAACTAACGCTGCTGGTTGATCTGCCCATGCTATCTGTCCCTTGTCAACAAAATGGACTCCAGATTTATTAAAAAATCCCTTTTCTTCACCTACAAACCAAGGAGTACCTGCACAATCGTGAGTTACTGCTGCATTGATAGTGTTATTTTCTGATTTTGCAGCGAAAATTGTACTTCCCCCAGATAAAAGGAATACAGCAACTAGAGCAACTATTACTATACCTGCTATTCCTGCATATTTCTTATCAATCTTAGGTTTCTTATTTACCATTATTATTTGCCCCCATATCCAAAAAAACTAATTTTTTTTATTAGTTTTATCTTTTTATTATTTTTATCCCATTCTTTTGATTGAATTTTTTTTTTGTCAGTTTAAAATGTTGTGACTTAATAACATAAACAATATGAAAAAATATTATTTAGAACTACAACTTCTTGCGGTTTTCCTTATTTTAATATTACCTCCCCCATTTTTTTAAGTTTCTCAGAGCCTAAATAGTCCTTATGGCCAATCAATTGATATTTCTATGATTTTTTTTTACTATTCATCACTCCATCAGTTTTGTTGGAGATCATATGAATGAAATTGTTTCTTGTTTCCAGCTTGTAAGGCGTTTTTCTATAAACAGTATTGAATAATTTAGAAGTAACCCTAAAAGAGCAACTGTAACTATTCCTGCCCACATGTTAGGTATTTCCATAACCATCTGCGACTCCATGATTAAAAATCCTAAACCTGATGTTGAACCTATCATTTCCGCACCAATAAGCATGAAAAATGCGAAAATAGCACCCATACGTATCCCTGTAAACACAGTAGGCAGAGATGCAGGTATTAAAACCTTCCTGAATACATCAAATTTTCCAAGACCTGCTGTTCTAGCAACCTTAACAAGTACCGGGTCAACATCTTTAATTCCTGTAACTGTGTTGAATAAAACTGGCCATTGTGTAACCCAGAAAATGATGGCAATTTTAGAAAGTTCACCTATACCCAAGAATACAATAAATACAGGTAATAATGTGAAAGGGTTTGCCTGTCCAAGAACTTGTAAAAGTGGGTTAACAGCCTTTTCAAAGTTTCTAAAGAATCCACCTAATAAAAATCCTAACGGAAGTGCCACCAGTAATGCTAATCCAAAACCAGCTAATACCCTTGATAAACTGACGGCTATATCTGATGGAAGAATCCCATTAAGGGTTAGTTGCCACATTGTCGCAGCTATGACTGTTGGTGTAGGAATATATATGGGATTAACCAATCCTAGTGTTGGAAGTATTTGCCATAAAAGTAAAAAAACAAATATTGCAGCATACTTATGAATAATGTTTTTAAAGAATCTTAAGAAATTGAAAGAAAATTTAGGATCAATAGATCTTCCTGTAGTTAAAGAATCTGTTGCATCTACAATCTCACTTTTTGATTTCATAAATCCACTTCCTTAATTTGATCATCATTAACAACTCTGCAGTCTTCTACTGAGCATTTGCTGCATGTTTCTTGAGATTTCACAACTTCTTCTTTTAATAATTCCCATAATTCGTGTCTAATCTTTGCAAATTCCGGTGTACTCTTTATATCATCCGTATATCGGCTTTCCTTGGATATAGGGACATCTATTATTGTTTTGATAACTCCGGGTCTGGAAGTCATGACCGCAACCCGGTCAGCCAAGAAAATTGCCTCCTCGATACTGTGAGTGATGAATACGACAGTTTTATGAGTATCTTCTGTAATTCTAAGAAGATCTGTTTGTAGGATTTCCCTTGTTTGAGCGTCAACTGCAGCAAAAGGCTCATCCATTAATAGTACTTCGGGTTCGATTGCTAATGCACGTGCTATAGCAACCCTCTGTTTCATTCCACCACTTAATTCATATGGATATCTATCTTCAAATCCACTGAGTCCTACTAGTGAAAGATAATTTCTAGCAATTTCTTCACGTTTTTCTTTATCAGTATTTGCTTCTAGTGCAAATGTTACATTATCTAAAGCAGTCCTCCATGGAAGAAGAGCATATTGCTGAAATACAACTCCTCGGTCTAGTCCCGGACCTTTGATAACATTCCCATCAAGCGATACACTTCCTTCATCTGGTTCTGAAAGTCCTGCAATAATATCCAGGAATGTTGATTTACCACATCCACTAGGCCCTAAAATAACTAGAAATTCACCTTTTTCGATGCTGAGGTTCACACCTCCTAACGCAACAAAATCAAAATTTTCAGGTTCACCTCTTTTTTCATTACCCCTGACTTTGAATACTTTTTTTACATTTACTGCTTCTATTTTGGATATAATACCAGGCCACCCCTTGAGTTATGATTTGTTAAATTAAGGAAACATTTAGAAATTCCCCTGATTTTCTGTAATTTATATCCTATCTCCAAACATATCCCTCCTTTAATCGCATAGATCTTAGTTTTATTTAATTATTCGTAACAAATCTTTTATTGTGTTCATGAATATTATTAAAATCTAACTAAAGATTTTATTATGCGTTCTTTGTTTATTTTTCTCATTTTTTCAGTAGTAGAGCCATAAATAGCTCAATTCGGCCAATCATTATAATATAACGATCGTTATCATTATTTTACTAACTTTGTTCCCATTGCAAGTTTGCACAAAAAGGAAATTCATTAACTTAACGATCGTTATATCTTAAATACATCTTAATTCTATATATTATATAAACTTAACGATCGTTATATTGTATTTTCATTTAAATTATTTGAATATCTTAACGATCGTTATAGTGTTACTAAACTCTTTACAAAATCATTAGATATAAAGTTAACGATCGTTATGATGTCATTTTATAAATTCAATAGAAATTTAGAACTATTAATAACTTTAAGTAAGTTTAATCTCGAGAGCTGAAAAGATGATATATATTAGAATATTTTAATTAAATGGTAATTTTAAACAAAATTATTTAGTAATAATATATAAATTTTTGTAACTTTAATTGTAGAACTAATATTATTAAATTTTTTTAGAAATGAATAATTGATATTCCTGTACAACATGTTTTCAAAATATTAAACTTTAAAAAAAATTTAAAACTCCAAGTCTAATAATTACTGGAGATTAACTAGTTAAATTAATTACTGGATTTATGTAGAATATAGTTTTAAGTTACTGTTATAGTACCAGTCAGATTATCATCCCCCATATGATCCATGTCATAATAATCATAGGTTCCGTTACCAATAAATTTGAAGCTAAAACTCTGTCCATTACTTAAATGATCACTCATGAAAAGGTACGTACCTTCATTTTTATCTTGACTCGTAATCATATACTTAGAATTTGGATCTTCATTAGTCCACACAACAACTGTATTAGGTTTGACTGTCAAGTTAGCCGGGTTTAAAGTCCCATTTTTGATTATTATTGTCGCATTCATATTTGACATATTAGCACTGCTATTCAACATTATTTGTGTATTAGTTTGAGTAAATGCATATGCCCCCACAATTACCGCAAATATCAAAATTATTATTAATATTGGAAATGTTTTATTCATATTTTACCTCCTTTATTTTTATAAATTAAATTTTAAACATCTAAAATAACGATAGTTATGTTAGTTGGTTTCAAAGTGTGTTTTCATTGTATATTTATACTTAACGATCGTTATATTTTACATTATAATTAACTTACACATTCAAATAAAAAAAATAAGCTTTTTTAGAAATTAATCAATAATTAGATTCTCACCATATGAAAACTTTTATATAACATTATAACGATCGTTATAATATGTATATGGAATTGACTACTTATGATAGTAACAGGAATTTTATGTTGTGTTGTATAAAGTTTCTAAAACAGTTATATAAGTACTAGAATTAAAATTAAGTTCTTTAAATGATTAATATTTGATCTAAATCTTTTTCTAAAGATGATGAAAATAATAATTTTTTCTAGGATTTAAGTAATGAAAAAATTAATTAATAAACTTTAATGAAAGGAGTGAAAATTATGGTAGAATGGAGACCTATAACAATAGGAGTGGTGTTGATAGTAGTAAGTTATTTTATACTTTCATATGCACAACAAGGCGGTATTAATGCAGTTATAACTTTTTTAATAGGAGGTGTGCTTGTTGGATTCATAATTAAAACAAAAATTGAATATATAGAAATAATAAAAAAGTTTGTAACATATGGACTAATTGTTGGAGCAATATCTAGTTTAATAACAATTGTAATATTAATTATCCAAATGTATACTTTGGGATTGTTAACGACATTTGATTCTTCTATATTAGTTCCTTTATTAATTGTCTTTGTATCTGATGTTATAGCGACATTAACTGGAGTCATAATTGGAATATTTAGTAGGGAAGAATACATAAAAAGTACAGTATCCACCTAATTTTTTTTTTTGATTTATCTTCTAAAAAAATTCTTTTTTTAAGATTTTTTGAGACCATCTCATATTTAATTTTTGTTATAATTTTAGTGTTTATATTTATATTGTAGTTTGTTTTATTATTATTTAGTTGATTAAAGTTTTATCGATATATATTATGACTTTAGAGAAGATAATATTGTCAAAATTGATTAGTATTAAAGCGTTTTATAAATTTTATTCCAGAGAATCATTTGTAATTTCTATCACTAACCTGGTTGAAGGTCTGGATTTTAAGAAAAACGAACGAAAATATAAATCTAAATGGGTAAACCTGCATATTAATGCCATATGTAACAAGACTAGTGATAATAACTTCTATTGATGGAGTATTCTCTTCAGAGAAGATTATGAATCTTGCAGAAGAGAATGTAATTTATATGTACTTATCCAAATAGATAAACCAAATTTTGTTCAATTGCAGGTTCAAAATTGAATTTGCAAAGCAAATTCAACTCAAATAGTCAACCAGATACATAAAATACTAAAAAAATATTTAAAATTACCAAATTTACGAGAAATCCTTTTTTTTGATTTAAAAAAAGCTATTTTATATAATTTACATTATTTCCAATTTTTAAATAGTAACCATGTACATTTAATTTTAATTCATTAAATATAAGTGGATACTATCCTTGTTTTGCATTTAGTCCAATAATTAAACCTTTACATTCCTTATCATTATACATATTCCTAATACGATGCAATTTAAAAATTATAATATTGAATCATATACAAATTAGTATCTAAATGTTAGATTGAACTTATTAATTTAATACCCATAAAATTATCAAGTGAATATTTATTTCAATAATTAAATTCTTTAATTCGTAGCTCAAAATAAAATTCATTGATGTGATGTTTACAATGCTTTGGTGGATATCTAAAACACCTTTCCGGTTGTTTAAAGTACAAAGATACAGAATCAGATAGGAAGGCATTATTAAATTAAAGAATTTGATTTGATCTAACAAAAAACGAGTCATATATTAAAATTAAAACATTTAAAATATCATTCAACAGTTATGATATTAAGCAGAAATACAATTATAAAATAATGTTAAATCTTTTTTTTAATATTCTATAATAGAAATTCTCTATAATATTTCAATAATCTATAAAAAAATAATAAAATATATACTAGGCAGTATTAAGTGCCTTAGTATTTGAATTCCCAATTATAATGGACCTGCGAAATGACTTGTGAAATCTTCTATCAAAGTTAAGCCCCCATCATAACCTACGTAATTTTCATTCAAAATTACTCGATTGTAAGACGGAAAACTGACAGTTATATGAGGCACACCAACATTAGGAGCACCAAATTCAGAAGCAACATGTGCTTCTAGCGAACTAGCAAATAAAAACAGGAATGATCGGTTCCTTAAATTTTCCCTTGCTTCGTATGAATCAGGTTCGAAAATTATCTCCGGTGAAAACGTGCTTTCAAGATCTTCTGTGAGTGCTTTAATAATACTCTCACGATATTCTTCGGGAGGATTGTCACTTAACTGGATAATATCTGGAAGATATCCAAGTTCATTTACCATAAAATTGGTAATATTGATAGCAGTGTTACTATCTGCTACAACTGCAAAATAACAATGTGGGCGTGATACTAGTAGCATATCTCCCGAATATTCAATTAAACGATATGTGCTGCGTTCTTCTTTTTTTATAACTTCTTCTACAACATCCTTTGATAAACTTAATTTCTTACCTACAATTCTTAAAAATTTACTTGTTTGTTTTGGACCTACAGGTACACTTGGAAATACTATGGATGGAATATCAAATTTTTCCCCTAATTTTTTAGCTGCTCGATGACCATTCCAAGTAGATAAAACCAAATTATATTCTGCAGCAGGCAATTCTTTTAATTTTTCAAACCCTTCAAACTCTGTAAAGACTATATTTACCTCAAGACCAATGCTTTCTAAAAGTTTTTTAACAGCATTTAGCTCTCCTTTCCAGAAAATATGTTGGAAAGGTACTATCCCAAATATATTAACTAATCCTTTTTTCTTTGGTTGCACAGTTAGAATTTGATCTATTATGGCTTCAAAGAACAATTCATAACCTTCATATGAATTTCCATTAAATCCTGCCGCATTTATGTTGATTATGGGTGTATCAGGGAATTCTCTGATTACTGCTTCCACATCATCTCCTATAAGTGAAGGTATACATCCAGATATTACTGCAAATGCGTCTCCTTCCATAACTTCTGATGATGATTCAATCAATTTTTTAAGTTTTTCTTCACCCCCAAATATTACATGTTCTTCAACAAGTCCCGAAGTGGGTGTACTCGTACCTCCCACTGGACCCCCAGCATTCTGTCCTCCGGCATAAAATTGTCCAAATAGTTGTCCAAGACCACATCCAAGTCCTGCATGTAATAATGGAACCAATCCATAAACCCCTAAAGCAGAACCATATGCCCCCGCAAGGGCACATGAATATTTAGGGGCTTCTATAGAAGTTTTACCTGCAAAATCAGCATTTTGACTTTGATTTATATTCTTAACATTACCATTTTCTTTTATATTCACTTTGATGTCCCCTTATCTAGATAATACAAAGGATCAGGCTGTTCATACCACCAATCTTTATAACTATCGCTTGTTTTTTCTTTCATTATTTTTCCAAATGATTTATTTTTTAATGATTGTATTAAAAATTCCCCATAAGCTACTGCACCAGCATAACCACTTTGAAGACTCCATGGATCAGCATCTCCCCTTAAAGCGTGCAATCGGGTTACTGATTTCTCACGTTTGTAAGCTCCTCCCTGGAATGGGCAGGTTAATGTAATATCTGGATCTCGAGTTCGTGTGATGTGTCCCTGTTCAGCTGCTTGGAATGTATTTACCAAAATATCAAAGTCACCATTTTCACCAACCATAGTTTCCAGATCATCAAGAATCAAGTTATCAAAATCTTGTGTCAAAGCTGCTGTAGAACTTAATCCTAATTCATCGAAGTATGGTAATTGTGATAAGAGTCGTCCCTGTCCAAGTGCTCCAAGAACTTCTAATTTTTCACCATTACCCTTGAAGTTCAAAAGTTCATCCCTTACAGCATTCATTCTAGGAACCCATACTTTATGTTCTTCTTCAATTAAAATTTCTATCTCTTTTTCTTTCCCTGTAAATTTACCAATCTGTCGAAGCCAAGAATCAGTGTTTTTAATACCCATTGGAGATGGATAAAGGAAATATGGTACTCCATATTCTTGTTTAAGACCTTTTGATACATATTCGGTATATGTTGGGCATAATGGTGCTGTTACTGCTGCTTCTGAAAGCTGCTCAAGCTGCTCAACAGTAGAAAATTCTGGAACGAAATTCGCTCTAAGACCTACTTTACCTAATAATCTTTGAATTTCCAAACGGTCTTGCCATGTGTATGATAACATACTGGCAACGTTTACCAAGTCTTTCTGTTTTTTTTCTGGTTTTTTTACCAAGTATTTTAGGACTCCATGCCAGAAAGCATCATACCCAGTTTGTACAAGCTTTGATCTTACCCCTTCACAATGCACAGGTACTATGGTTGCTTTAACTTCTGGCTGTACCTCTGCTACTGCCCCTTCAATATCTTCTCCTATAACACCTGAAGTACATGTGGTAAGGATGAAAATTGCCTTCGGATTGTATCGTTTTTCAGCCTTGAATATTGCATCTTTAAGCTTTTGGCTTGCTCCATAAACCACATCATCTTGTTGGAGATTTGTGGTAATCCAGTTTAGTTCAAAATTTTCAGGCCTACCTAATTCTGTTGGTATTGTTCTAAAAAGCTCCCTGTAACCTAAAGAAGCAGATGAGCATCCTACAGGACCGTGATATATTATGGCAGCATCTCTTATTGTGGCTACTCTTACTGTTAAATAAAAGTTTAATACGCATCCTGATGTTTGCTGTAATTTCCTATCATGGCATTTAACATTTCCAGCCTTTGCATCTTTTATAAGTTCACTTGCTTTACCATAGTAGACATTGGTACCATTGGCACGTTGTTCCCTATTGGGGCATGTATTTTTACTTAAATCAATAGGCTGATCTGATTCCTTTTCGTCTATTGGCATTTTTTCTTATTTCTCCTCTTATTTTTTACATTTTGTTTAAAATAATTTATATACAAATAAATAACGATAGTTATATCAAGGTTTGCTGATTTTAGATATATACTTAACGATCGTTATATCACTTTTGATGTTACAAACTGGGAAATAAATTATTAAATTAAGTAAGATACTAAAAGACTGGTAGGTAATTTAATGAAGTAAAAAAAAAATTCTGTTGCTCTGATAGTACTGCAATAAACTAAATTGGAGGAAAATGAAAACAACAAATACTTGGGGTATTAAATGAATTTGTCTGATTTTTCACAAAGAACGTCAACATAAACCGCTTCATGAATTAGAAAAAGATGAATTAATAATGGGAAAGTTTTTGCTGAAGTACCTTCAAAAGTTGAGTATTCACTAACGCAAATGTATAAATCATTGCTACCCTCTTCGACCAGCTTTATAAGTGGGGAATAAATATTGATTATCTAAATTTGTTTAAATGGATTGAAATAATCAATTTTAATAATTTATTGATATTAATATGTTTTAAATAAATTTTTTAGGAACTTAAAGAATAGATATGGTCTTAATAAACAAATTAAAAATTCGAAAAAAAGGATTGAAATAAGAAAAACCTAAAAATATGTTATTATAATACAAAACAGGTCAATTGTTCCCATTTTTTACAACATTCCATAATATAACATCTCAATTTATAGTTCCACTGCTTCCAATACTATTATTAACAAAATAGGTTTAAAGAAAGGATCCTCAAGTAATAATTCAAAACCAGACCATCCAACTTCTATTAACTAGCTAGAACTAATTATATCTATGGATCAATAGTTTATAAACAAGTTTAGGTTTTGAATTATTCTATTCCTTTTAAACGTAACGCATCGTGTAGAAGTGAATTTCCATCACAAAGATAGCAGTGATTTTCTGTTCCCCATGGTACTTGATATTCATATACGATTTCAGCTGCTTCGAGAATTGTATCAACATACCATTCTGCTGAAGGTGCCCTATGACCCTCTAGTTTTGAACCGGGATTTGGAGCCCATACAAATGGAATAACATTTGCTCCAATGGAAGATAAATATTTGATACCCTCTAAAAATGTTTCTTTAGGTTCTAAACCCATGACCATTGCAATGTAAACATTTCCCTTACCGAATATTTCTACAGCCTTTGTAATGGATTCAATAAATTGGTCATGCGAAGTAATTGATGATTTCCCGGGGCATATGGCATTATAATACCGTTCATCCCATACTTCCATACTAAAACCAAGGGCTTGTATACCCGTATCATAATAACGTTGGATATTATTACCTTTAGCAGGTGCTGGAAGAATTATTCCTGGAACTTTTTCCAAACCTGTATGTTCTCTTATTGATTCTAATATCTGAGAAACAACCTCTACTTCTTTGCCACTAATGTAACAACCTCCTGTGATATTAACATGGTTCACGCTTCCTTCGGACAACGCTGCTGCAGCAACTTCACCAATTTCTTGGATATCCTTTTTTCGCATTACTGAATTGTATGTTTTTGAAGTTGAGACAAGATTACAGAAGGCACATTGTTTGTTTTTTCCAAAATTAGAGCAATAATTTTGAAAACAAAAGAACAAACAATCTTCTCCACCAATCTGTCCTATCTTTATCATATCCGTGCCTTTGGATGTTTTCTTATTATAATATTGGGGTCTTTCCATCCATTTAACTTCACAAATTTCTTCATTATTAAAATAAAGCTTCAGTTTGGATTCTTCTTTTTTTACATTATATGGTGATTTTGAATTTAAACGATATTGTACAACAGTTCCATCTGGAAGATAAAAATCATCAGGAAGTTTTACATTAGTATGATTTTCAAAATCCCATCCAAAAAGGCCATGATTCTGTTCTTTATATGATATTCCTAATTCTTTTAAACTCTCTGCATCAGATCTAATTCCTTCGGTAAGAAGTGCAGCTTTTAACAAGATATATCTCTCCATTTTTAACTTCTCCTCTTTTAAATTTTTATTATTAAATTGTCCTTTAAAAAAAAACTTAGAAGGTTTAATTTCCAAATACATTCTATTATAATAAAATTTTATAATGGACCTGCAAAAGTTTTCATATAATCCTCTATCAATCTCAGTCCTCCATGGTAACCAGCATAACTATCATCCAGGACTACCCGATCATAAGCTGGAAAAGCAATAGTTACTGAAAGTGCATCGAGTTCTGAAAGTGCTGTTGGTGATTCCAAAGAGCTTGCAAATAACAATTGGAATGGTCTGTCCCTAAGGTTTTCCCTTGACACGTATGAATCTGGTTCAAATACTATCTCGGGCATAGTAGCAATTTCAAGGTCTTTAGTTAATGCATTTATAATGTCTTTCCGATATTCTTCTGGAGGATTATCAGATATTTCAATGATATCCGGCAGAAGTCCAAGTTCGTTAACTAAAAAATTGGTGACACTTATCGCAGAATTACTATCAGCAACCACAGCAAAGTATGAATGTGTATAAACAATTAAAAGCATATCCCCAGAATATTCAATAAAACGGTATGTTCTAAGTTCTTTTTCTTTTATATACTCTTCAACAACTTTCTTAGGAACTTCAAGTTTCTCGCCAACCTTTCTTAGGAACTTGCTTGTTTGTTTGGGACCTACAGGAACACTGGGAAAAGTAATGAAAGGAGTTCCGAATTTCTTTT
>Ga0224559_1001320_pt1 | contig 13823 bp, 8 predicted proteins | sample 714S33034metaG_FD_180676 | JGI IMG/M metagenome (GOLD analysis project Ga0224559, IMG submission 180676) | Peat soil microbial communities from Stordalen Mire, Sweden - 717 S3 30-34 | ecosystem: Environmental > Terrestrial > Soil > Wetlands > Peat | place: Sweden: Norrbotten County, Stordalen... | reverse complement strand
CGAAATGCAGTGCTCGCCCTTGCCGATGTAAAGCGCATCCCGATTTCCAAGCACATGCGCCTCGCCATCCACGTCTACCGATCCATCGCCGCCAATGTTGAACACGCCCAGTTCGCGCCTTTCAGTAAACCAGTTGGCGCGCAGCTCGCTCGGGCAGGGCAGCGCTAGAGGTTCGCCCAGCGGCACCGCGGAACCAATGACTGTGCGATCAAGATCGACATACACAAGCCGGATCCGATCTGGAATAAAGAGATCTTCGAGAAGAAAGGTGGAGCGCAACTCCGCCGTAGACATCCGTGGATAGCGGACTTCATCCGCCAATTGCAAAACTCTCATTTCATCACCTGCCGTGCCATCTAAGACCAGTTTATTCCTATCCGCTCAGGATTCGTGGGACAGCCATGTTGCTGCTACGAAGCTGCCTGTCCCAAGAAGACCGGCGCGATGTGCCGCGCGTAAAGGTTCTCAGTCACATTTTTCGCGATCACAGCCTCGTTTGCTTCGAGCAGGCCCAGATACCGCGGACCCATCTTTGCCGCAACCTTAAACCCAACATGGATCAGCTGGCGCAGGCTCTGGTTATAAGCGGGCGAGCGGCGATCGTGACGCAAAGCGCCGGTAAATTGCTCGGAGGTCCACCCGTCCACTTCAGCGGGCGCGGGCAGCTTGGCTGGATCGATGTCGATGACCGTGGCATACGGCGCGCAGAGCTCGGCGGAGTGAGCATAGGCCTCTGCATAAATCTCCTTGGCCAGCGCAAGACCGTCGCCTCCAGCCTCGGCAAGGCCGATTACCTCTTCAAGCCAGGTGGTACCCGCGGTCTTCAAATGCACGCCGGTCGAAAACTCCTTCATCGACGCGTAAATCGCGGGATAGATCGAGAACTTGTCGCTCCCGGAGTGAACGCTGAGCTTGAGGTTCGCAGGCAACCCGTAGTTAGAAACGGCATGACGAATGGCGGCCAAGTCCAGCGCCATCTCGCGCGCAAACTGGATCACGTCGCCCACGTAATCCACGCCCTTATTGAAGCGTCCGCTGAACTTGGGGGCAATGGTCTGGATAGAGATGCCTTCGTCGGCAATGGCCGCGAGAATTATCAGCAACTCGGCCGGAGTTTGCGCGGCGTCGGTCTCGTCCATCGACACTTCCGAGACGAATGTGCCCTTCCCTTTCGCGGCCTCGATCTTGCGATAGATCTTCCCCGCCTCCTGCACGGCGAAGAGGAATTTCGCCGCGGTCCGGCTGAGCAGATCGGCAGTGATTTCGATGCCCGGGTCCGCGCCCTCCATCCGGACGGTCCCCAGAAGTTCCGGATGCTTCTTCACGAATGCATCGATCGACGAGCGCTCGGCGGCCTTGCCGATGTAGTCGGCCACGTCCATGGTGTAGAAATCGCAGGAAGTCAGGAAACGGTCCACAGTCGTGACGTTGATATGATCGGCGTCGCAATAATAAGGCAGCTTCCAGCCCAGTTCCGCGACGGCGGCATCGGCAGCGGTGCGAACCGAAGACGGCTCCGAATCGATGATCAGGTGCTCGCGGTTGGACTTGTTCCACACCGGAATTACGTCCACACCCGCTTTGCCCGCGAGGATGCACGCTTCGAGTTGAGCCTTCGCCTGGTGCGCGAATCGATCACCCACGCCAATTGAGTATTTCCCAAGTGTCGTCATGATTGTTCTCCGAACCTCTGCTTGTTCAACCCCCAGCAAGAGGTCAGACCACTAATAGGATACACGTTCGTGCCGGATCAGACCGCCTTGACTTTGACGAAGATGAGCTGATTGCCGTCGGGATCGTGAATCGAGAGCATCGACTTGCTCTTTTCAACGCGGATGTTGAGCGCTTTCAGCTTCGCCGCTGCCTGGCGAAGATCGCTGACGCCGAAGAACAATTGGAACACCGGCCCAGGCGCATGTTGGACAATCTCGATCTCCTGGCTCGGCAAGCCGGGAAGTCCAAGCCAGGTTTGCCCCGCCGCCAGCGGAACGCCATGAACAAATGCAAGCTTGTTCTTGTAGAAAGCTGCTGCCGCGGCCGGGGCCTGCATCTCGACCCCCACGGCGACAATCTGCTCAGAGACTCGGTTGGCGCCCAGGTGCAGTCCCTTGTCGTTGCTGTGTCTCGATCCCGGCATGTACTGCGTGTATTCGAGGTTCTGCTTCTCCGGCCCCTCCATCGTGAAAAGCAAGTTGCCCGCGGCTGCTTTCCTCACCGCAATGGGAGTCAAGCCGCGCGCAACATACGTGTCATGCAGCGCCTGAATATCGGCGGACTCAAAGCAGACGTGCATAAAGCCGATGGTGTCTGAAGGCTGGCGCTGAGGATAGAGTTCAATGAACTGGCGGTCGTTGATCTTGACGAACGATTGCGTTGTCTTTCCGCCCTGGCTCATGTTGAACGCTTCTTCATAGCCAAGCTTGGCGTAAAAGTCGCGCGATTTATCGAGGTCGGCGACGCGAATTGCGGCATGAGCAATCCCGGCCAAGTTCGGCGCCTGAACCGGCGCGGCCGCCGCAGTCGAGCCCGGAATCGAGCCCGGAGTCGAGGCGGGTTCCTGCGCCCTTCCCGCAGCGCTAAGGCAGACAGCTACAATTGCCAGCAGGCAGGGCAAGCCGATCAAAAGACCCTGGTGGGCACTGCGTGGCAGAAAGCTCATCCGTATCTTCTTTGTCGTCATTTTCGGGAACCTTTCCCGACCTCGCAACACCGGTCGCGTTCCAATATCGAAAAAGTGTACCATGCGAATGCGACAGGTAGGGACCGGCAAACCCAGCCCAATGCGCGAAAGGGTTCTCCCATGATGAAGCTGGCATGTTTTTCTCTAACGGCAGCAATTCTTCTGGCACAAGCGACTCAGGCGGGATCGCAACAGCCTTGGCAGCAGTTGCAAAATCCTACGGCAGCCGAAGTGGCCGCGCATTGGACCGCTCCTCCGCCGGAGTATGGGCCGGAACCCTATTACGGATTGAATGGCCCTGTCAGCATTCCCCAGGTTCAACGCGACCTGGACACACTGCATAGTCTCGGCTTCCAGGCAGTCACAGTGCAGGCCGGCTATAACATGCCCTTCGCATACTTATCGCCGGAGTACTTTGCCTTCTTCCGCCAGTTCGTCAACGAAGCCAAAAAACGCAACATGCGCGTCTGGATTGTCGACGACGCCGGCTACCCGAGTGGCTTTGCCGGCGGAAAGTTCACCTCGGAGAAGCCCGAGCTGCGCATGCAGGCAATTGAAATATGGCAGAAGATTCCCACTCCCGAAGGAGCGCCCTTTCATCTGCAACTGCCGCCCGAAACGGTAAGCGTGGCTGCGGTGGACCAGGACGGCAATGCCATTCCACTCCCCGTGAATGGCAAGGTTCTGGATTGGACTGCGCCCAAGGGTAACTGGACGATATTGATCGCCGATCACGAGTTTCGCACCTCGCCCACGCGCTCCGACACCAATTCGCAGCGCGTGAAAGACACTTCGCAGTCGCTTGAGGATTATCTCGATCCCGCGGCGACAGAGCAGTACCTGCGCTTTACGCACGAGCAGTACAAGCAAGCTGACGGCGACGAGTTCGGCAAGACGATCATGGGTTTCCGCGGCGACGAGCCCGACTACTCCATCAGCGGCCTGCCCTGGACGCCAAAGTTCTTCGAGAGGTTTCGCGAGATCAAGGGCTACGATGTCCAGCCCTATGTCGCACTCTTCGCCCAGACGCCTTCGCGCCGCGACCCCGGCGTTGCCATTCATCTCACCCCGGAACAGACTCGCATCAAGGCCGACTATTACGACGTCTTCTCTCAGATGTTTGCCGCCGGCTTCTTCAAGCCGCAGGGCGACTGGTGCGCGGCCAACCACTTGCAGTATCAGGTCCACCTGAATCACGAAGAGCTTGAGATGGAGCTCACTCACAGCGAGGGATCGTTCTTTCGCGATATGCGTTCGGTCCAGGTTCCAGGGATCGACGCTATCTGGCATCAAATCTGGAAGGACACAATTTCGGATTATCCTCGCCTCGCCAGTTCGGTCGCTCACGTCTATGGCCGGCCCCGCGCCTTCACCGAGAGCTTTGCCGCCTACCGCCCCGCGCCCGATGTCGACATGGCCCGTTACATCCTGAATGAGCAGTTTGTGCGCGGCGTCAACCAGGTTGAGATCATGTATTTTCCGGCTACCTCCGCGGGCCCCAAGCCGCCGTCAGGGTTCATGGGCCAGCCCAGCTTTCCGGAGCTCATGACCTATGTCCGCCGCTTAAGTTACTTGATGGCCATGGGCCGTCCCGATGAATCCGTGGCGCTGTTCTTGCCGTCGAGTTCCATGTGGCTGGGAAACGATGCATCCGATACTCAGTTTGTTTCCACCGACAGGCTGTTGAGCGAGCATCAGATCGATTTCGACATCGTCGACGAAGATGCGCTGACGCACGACCTCAAGGCCCTCCCTGGCAGCTTCGAGACGCTCAGCGGAAACCGCTATCGCACCGTCATCATGCCCGCGCCGCTGGTCATCTCCGCTGACATGTTGGCTCGCCTTGAAACATTCGCGCACGGAGGCGGCAAGGTGCTGTTCCTTGGCGGCACACCCAAGCTGATCTCAGACCGAACCATCCGCAACTCAGCAATGGCGACGCCCGCGGACTTTTCCTGGGCAACTGTCGCAGACCCGCCGTTGCCGCCGACTCCCACGCCGCCCGCCACTCCCCCTGCCATGCCGCCGCAGGCGCAGGTCGTACCTTTCGAGGTGCTCGCGGCGCTCAATACCGCGGTCGTTGCGCCGATCGTCAAGCCCGAGACGCCCACCACTTCGCTGCGCGTGATGAAGCGGAGATGGAAGGACGCCGATGTGTACCTGTTTCTTAATGAAAGTGCTGACATGTGGGACCATGGCGTGTTTCTCATGAGCAAAGGAAACACCGCGGAGACTTGGGACCCGCAGACGGGGACCATCGCCCCATTGCAGTCCAAGCGCGTAGGCGGGAGCCTGGCCGTAGCGCTGCCGCTGCAACCGTACGAAACCCGCGTGATCGTCGTGCGCTGATTGACACTGAATGCGGATGAGGCACGACTCTTCGCGTCTTTTACAGCATCTTGTTGTCGATACTGCTCGCCGTAGTGTCCGCGGATGCGCGGCTCCAACCAATGCGCAGGTCTTTCACATCGTGCAAAGAGAAGGCGCCATCGCTTCCGCGAGGAGCCGTAACAGCGAAGAAGTCCGCACGTTCCACTCCGGTCAGATAAAAGGCCGGCCGCGCATCCGGAGTGCTATTCGCAATTTCAACATGACTCATCTCCACATTGCGCATGTGGCGCATGTAGAAACCGGACGCCGGCATGGGCCCGAACATACCCGGCTCGGGATACTTGTTCTCGAACTCCTGCGGCTGAATCTTGGCATCGTCAGCGGTTCCGCCGCCAACCGTCTCGACGTAAATGTTTGATAGCTTCACGTCTTCGATCGGGAAGCCGGGGATTCCGCTCAGGACCGAGCTGACCCTTAAGGGCGCGTTGTAGCATTCGAGATTGCTCACCAGGATTCGCTTGCACGTGCCCACCTTCGTGGTTTCTTTCGGCCCGCGCAAACGCGCTCCGAGGCGCATGAACAGCGGCCCGGAGACGAGGTCGCGCATAGTCGAGTTGCTGATGGTGATGTCTTCAAGCAACGCGCCGTCCACTGATTCGAGCGCATAACCCTGGCAGCCCTCAAAGACGCAGTTCGAGATGGTGATATTGATAAATCCGCCATTCGATTCTGTCCCGCATTTGATGCGGCCGGTGCCGCCCGCCCGAACCCCAGCTTGAAGCGGAAACTTCTTGAAGGTTCCGTCCAGCACGGAGCCGAGCTCATAAGTGCCAGTTACCCAGCAATTGGTGATAGTTACATTTCTCGTAGCTCGCGCATAACCCAGCGCATAACTCGACTTAGGGCAGATACCGTCGTCCCAGGGTGAGTTGACGGCGCAATTCGAAACGCGGACATTCTGGCAGCAATCGATGTCGATCCCGTCGCGATCGGTGTCGATCTTGAGGTTGTCGATGGTCAGATTGTCGACGCCGGTGAGCAGCAGCCCGAAGTGTCCGCCCTTGAGAATGGAGAAATCCCGGAATATCGCGTTGCGGCAGTTCTTGAGCGCGATTGCCTTGTTGCCTACGCCCGGCTGTTCCGCCCTATAAAGTGGGTAATTCCCGCGGGCCGCCCGTTCCGCTCCGAAGCTGAGACCCTTGCCCCAAATCAATCCTGGCCCGGTGATGCTGAAGTCGTGAATCTCCTCGCCCCATAGGAGCGAGTTATGCCAGTGGTTATGACCGTAATCCTGATAAGCGTCCCAGTCTGTCTTCGCCTCGGCCGCATCGTAGACTCCGCCGTTATATCCAGTCTCCTGATCGGGGAGCGGCGAATCGGCGGCTATGATCGTGCTGCCTTGCTCCAGGTGCAGGTGAACCTGGCTCTTCAGGTGAATCGAAAAACAGAGATAGCTCCCGGCGGGAAAGACAACCACTCCTCCACCCGCTGCCGCCGCCGCTTCGATTGCGCCATTGACAGCCTTCGTGTCCAGCGTCTTGCCGTCTCCGGTCGCTCCGTATTTGCGCACGTCGAATACTGCCTGGGCCGGCGCGGATGCCGTTGCATTTTCCTGTGCCGAAGCCGCAAGCGAAACCGTGGGAAGCGCGACAGCCGCCATGCCGAAACTCCCCCTACGCAAAAAATCGCGACGCATCGAATTGAACGTCTTCATCGAAATATCCTCCTGGAAACGAGTTGTGAGTGGTGATTGCAGGTCGAGAGCCGTTTGCCCGCCATGAAACCGGGCAGCATAAGCGGCCCAAGGAACTTATTCTCGGATTCCCGCCAATTTCAAACGCAAGCCGCCGCCGGCCTTAGTCCAGGTGAAAGACCTCTGCAAGCGGAACCATATTGTCGTCCGCACCGCTTTCCCCGAGCGCCTCGAAAAAGGGAGCCATCTCCGTCTGCCATCTTGCATTGACCTCGTAGTTTTTCATGCCGGCGCTGCACTCCTCAAAATCGTCCGCTTCCAGGTAGCCGACCAGCAAGCCGTCGGGCCTGAGGAAGATCGAGTAATTGCGCCAGCCGGTCTCGCGCAGAGCGTCGAGCATTTCAGGCCATATGCGAGCATGTCGCTCTTGATACTCCTCCACCTTTTCTTTGCGAACTTTCAGCAAGAAACAAACACGCATGGTACCTCTTTCCTATCCAATTCGATCTTTTGGAAGCGCCGGTTCCAGATTCGAATTGTATTCCCTATCGAACCGAGTCTACTATTCCACCCGGATCGAAACATTCTCAAGAGCCATTTCCGCCAAAGAATGGTTTGACCATCCGATCATCTGGCCTCTGGGGCGGAGAACAGAGGCAACCAGTTTACAAATGAATACTTTGCAGATTGGGAATGCAGCAGAATCGCTCGGTTCATCGCATGATTTTTAAGAAATAATTTTTCTATTGACATTCGCATTGCAAAAGGATTAGTTTTTCGCCGAGGTTTGAGGACACCCGTCTGACCCTCGCGAGACATGTTTCAACATCCACACCTTGAGAATGTCTACTTCTCAGGAGGCAATGTCCTGAATTATGGGACTGAATTCGCTGGAGAAAAAATGACGACTGGAAAATCTCTCTGGAATCGTCTTGCCTGGCTCTCAGCAATCGTTTTCATGGTTGCTCTCTGTGCCGCGGCGCGCCTTAATGCTCAAGGATACGCAAAGATTGTTGGAACCGTGACCGATCCTAGCGGAGCGGTGGTCCCGGCCGCACAGGTGACGGCAACTCAAACGCTCACGGGCATTCAATCCACTGTGAAAACGGCGGCGGACGGCGCGTTCGTTTTCCCGGTTCTGCTGCCTTCGAATTATTCGGTTTCCGTCTCCGCGAAGGGCTTTGAGGGTTACACGCAAACAGGGATCGTGCTCGAAGCAGACCAGTCGGCAACCCTCAATATCAAACTTGTGGTTGGTTCGTCCGCTGTAACCGTCAGTGTCATCGGCGATGCCCCGCAGGTGGATACCACAACCGGCACCCTGTCCCAGGTCATTGACGAGTCGCGCGTCGTGGATCTGCCCTTGAACGGCAGAAACGCGGCCTCGCTCATTACCCTGGTCGCCGGTGTAACCGACTCGACCAACGAGGGCAACGGGACCAACCAGGGAAACGGCAAGACATTTCCCGCTGCCGTCATCTCCAGCGCCAACGGAACCCTGACCAACCAGTCGAATTACTTCCTGGACGGCGGCAACAACGTGGATGAAATGACCAATGTAAACGGGCCGTTTCCATTCCCCGACGCGTTGCAGGAGTTTAGCGTTCAGACCAGCAACTACGCCGCCGAATTTGGCCAGAGCGCCGGCGCGGCAGTCAACATCGTCATCAAGTCAGGCACCGAAAAGTTCCACGGCGATGCATTTGAATTCGTACGCAACGGCTTCTTCGACGCCAGGCCGTTCTTCGCTACCGTCGCCGACTCTCTGCACAGGCACCAGTTTGGCGGCGTCATCGGCGGCCCGCTGATCATCCCGCGCATCTCGAAGGGACACAGCACCCAGTTCTTTTTCGGCTATCAGCACACCCTCTATCATCTGAATTCAAATGCCTCAGTGGTCACCGCTCCAACCCCGGCCGAAGAGGGGCTTACCAGCTCCGGCTCACCCGCAGCCTCTGCCAATTACGGCAACCTCTGCGGTCCGCCAAATTCCTTCAATGGTGCCGGCATCTGCGTGAATGCCGCGGGAACTGAAGTCATCACCGAGCAGATCACCAACCCATTCACGAACAAGCCTTACCCGAACAACATCATCCCCGCCAGCGACTTCAATACGGCTTCGTTGGCCTTTGAGAAGGCTTTTCCCACATTCACCGGAACAGAAAAGGCAGGAACGATCGGAGGCACGCTGAACATTTACAAGCCCACGACTCAGTCCTACGACGAATTCGTTTCCCGCGTCGACCATCAGTTCGGCGACAAGGACCACCTCTTCGGCCACTACTACGAGAACTACTTCCTGCAGAATGCCATCTACAATCCCGCCGACCTTTTCACCTACACCTCGTATTTCAACACCCGTTATCAGAGCGCGCTACTTGCCGAAACACATTCCTTCACCGCCAACATTCTGAATAACCTGGTCGTCAATTACCAGCGCATCGTCGCCCTGCGCGGCGGACCTCCTGGAAGCCAGGACATTACCTCTTTTGGCGTCAACGTCTGGCAGCCCAACACCGGCCCCTACATGGCGATGAGTGTCAGCGGATATATCGGAGAAGGGTCGTCGGCCTTCGCGGGCTGGGACCGCAACAACTACACCTTCAACGACGACATGCACTGGGTCAAAGGCAGCCACAACCTGGCATTCGGCGGTCACTTTGAGTTGAGCAAGTACGACGTGACCAACGTATACCAGTCGTACGGCTCCTTCGCCACCGCCGGTTCGATTACCAACAAGATCGGCGGAACGACCTACGAGTATCCCAACGCGATGGCCAATTTCCTGGTGGGCTTCCTGACCTCGTTCTCGCAGGGGAACTTTGAGCAGGTCAACGACCGCAACCACTTCCCTGGCATCTATGCCGAGGATAGCTGGAAGGTCAATCACAAACTGACTTTGGACTACGGCGTTCGCTGGGAGTCCTTTGCTCCCTGGGCGGAGAAGGACTCCGCCGAGCAGGAGTTCCTTCCCGCCAACTACGTGGCTGGGATCAGCACACCGCGGTTCAGCACCCTGCCGGCCGGCATGATGCTCGACGGCGACCCCGGCGTTCCCAACCACGGAGTAAAGTCCAAGTTCGCGCAGTTCATGCCTCGCCTTGGCTTCGCCTATGACGTGTTCGGTAGCGGTAAGTCGGTGGTGCGCGGCGGCGGCGGCATGTTCTATCAGGACCGCTTGCCGGGATTTTTCAACCTCAGCCAAGCCAGCTTTGTGCCCAATAACGAGTCCGTTTCATACTCGAACGGTGCAATGTATGCCGGCAGCGCCGTTACCCCCGGCGGGCCGTGGAACGATCCGTATTGTCAATCAACCGCCTTCTGCGCGGCTGGAAAAATCACCAATCCGTTTCCCTACACGCTGCCGTTCCCATCCACGCAGACCTTCCCCAACGGAATTACCCTTGTGGAATACGATCCGTCGGGCAACTTCCAAGTCCCGGTCACCTATGCCTACAACCTGACCATCGAACATCAGTTCGCTCCCAGTTGGGCCGCGCGAGTGGCTTATGTCGGCTCCATCTCCCAGCATCAGTTCGTCAATCTCGAACTCAACCCGGAAGTGAACAACGGCGTTTCAGGCTCGGCAAATAACAGAAGGGTCTATAACACCGCGCCCACCGTCGGGCCTTGCACCACCACTGTCGGCTGCAAAGCAAACTACTCCGACATCATCGAAGCCAGCATGAGCGGCGCGTCAAGCTTCAACTCATTGCAAGGCTCGATTGAAAAGAAGATGTCGCATGGCCTGTCGCTGCTCCTCAACTACACCTGGTCCAAGTCGATGGACGATATGCCGCAGGCAACCAGGGTCTCGAACACCGAGGATCTGAACGCGGGCGAATCCTATGTGTTCCCTCTCTATCCCGCAAACGCGACAAACGTGCCGCCGGCAGCGATTGTCTCAAACATCAAGGCGCTCGACCACGGCCGTTCGGACATTGACAAGCCACAAGCCCTGTCGTTCTCCTATGTATACGCAACTCCGCGGTTGCACATTGGAAACTCCGTCCTCAGGTACATCGCCAACGGCTGGCGCACCAGCGGATTGATCCAGACCCACTCCGGAGACGCCATTACTGCCTACTATGGATCGGATAACTCTCTGACTGGACTCGGCCAGGATCGCGACCAGGAAGACTTCACTAAGCCCGCTTACCTCAAGCAGAAATTTGCGGGCGACTGCGCGGCCGGTAAATCCTGCGTCGCCTGGCTCAATCCTGCAGCCTTCTCGCAACCCCCTCAGACCGGCCCAGGGACTGGCTACGGCAACGTCGTCAAGGGTTCGCTTCGCGGCCCCCACTTCACCAACTGGGATGGCGCTGTGATCCGCACCTTCCCTGTATACCGCGAGACGAACTTTGAGTTCAGAGCTGAATACTTCGACCTGCTCAACCACACTGAACTCGGCAATCCCTCCGTCACCGCCCCACTCTCCACCAGCACCTCCTTTGGAACCATCACCGGGACCTACAACGGACCCCGCATCGCGCAGTTCTCGCTGAAATACACCTTCTAACCCGCCACAACCCTGCGCAAGGCTCCGGGACATCCACCAACAGGTGGATCCCGGATCCGAATGGCGCAGGGCTAGACGCCATCCGGATCCGGCTCTATTTAGAACTGACTTGTGAGGAACCGCATGTACCTTCTCCGAAACGCGTTCATGCTCGCCATCGGGGCGGGCATTTACATGTTTGCGCAACAACAGTTGGCAATCGCACAGCATCAGCCTACGCCTAAAGAGCTACAGAACATCGCCACCAATGCGGCTCGCCATTTCGGTGACGCCCCGGACGATCCCGGCCCCATCGCCAATGACCTCTCTTACTCGATCAAACCGGCAGCCGTGGCCAAGGCCATGCGCAAAGTCGCCGACTGGCAACTGGCAAGATCTCAGCCCTATTTCGATCGCATCTGGACGTGGAGCGTTCTCTACGCCGGGTTCATGGCAGCTTCAGACTCGCTCGGCGACCCTAAGTATCGCGACGCCACGATGGCCATGAGCCAGAAGTTTGACTGGAAGCTGAGATCCCATCTTCCCAATGCGGACGACCAGAGCGTGGCCCAGACTTATCTGGAGTTCTATCTCATGAACAAGGACCCCGCCATGATCCAGCCCACGCAGGCTGAGTTAGATGCGATTCTCGATGCGCCGCGCGGATCCGCCATCCCCGGAAAGGAGATTGCATGGTGGTGGTGCGACGCACTTTTCATGGCCCCTCCCGTGTGGGCGCGCATGTATGCCGCAACCGGCGACAGGAAATACATCGACTATCTCGAACAGGAGTGGGCCAAGACCTCCGACCGCCTCTATGACCCCAAGGAGCACCTATATTTTCGGGACTCAAGTTATCTGACCCGAACAGAAGCCAATGGAAAGAAGATGTTCTGGTCTCGTGGCAATGGATGGGTCATGGGCGGAATCGTACGGACCCTCCAATACTTGCCCAAGGACGATCCAGCCCGCGCAAAATACATTGCCCAGTTACAAGAGATGGCCGCCGCTGTGGCCAAGCTTCAAGGTGAGGACGGGCTTTGGAGAGCGGGTATGCTCGACCCCGGCGATTACGATCTCCCTGAGATGTCAGGCTCGGCTTTCTTCACCTTTGCGCTGGCCGCGGGTATCAATGACGGCTTCCTCGACAAGAAGACTTACCGGCCTGTTATCCAGAAGGCCTGGGCAGCAATGCTCCGTCATGTCTATGCCGATGGGCGGTTAGGCTGCATCCAGCAGACCGGCGCGGAGCCGGCGCCCTTCAAAGCCTCTGCCAGTTATACCTACGGCGTCGGCGCCTATCTGTTGGCGGGCGCCGAGATCCGCAAGATGCATCGCTAGTTTTTTGACCGTTTATTGCTGTACCAAAAACGGGTGCCCCACCTGGGTGCCCTTTGGGCAGCGCGCTTTTGTTTTTGCGCCTAGTGTGGGATGCTGCGGCACTCAATGGCCACGCCTCAGTGCCCCGAGTCCGCAACCACCGCTTGTCCCTTGGCAGACAGATACGGTCCAAGCGGATTGCCCGTGAGCGCCTTCAGGCCGGCAACCGCGCATTCGGCATTCAACTCCGCTCCAACCCTGCTGGTATGGGTATGCGGGTCGGCAAACAGCGGCTCGACCTGCGCTTCGCCAAGCGCATCGTAGCGGCGCGCAATGATCTCGTTGAGATTCACAAATGCAACTCCCTTCGACGCTGCTACCTGCCGCGCCCACCCGCCGTAGTCGTCGCCATTGCGCACTACCTTACCGTCTTTCCATATCTTGCGTGGAATCGGCGAACATACAATCGGTATTGCGCCTTTGGCCAAAGTATCCGTAACATACTTGCGCATGTACCAGCCGTAGGTGTACACAACCTCGTGTTTCTTGGTGATCGGGTTATCGATCTCCCTGCTTTCATCGCCAACGCCCGGCAGAGTTCCGCGCGCGCGGCTGGTGTCGTCCAGCGGCCCGGAGTCGTTGTGGCCAAACTGAAAGACGACAAAGTCCCCAGGCTTGAGCATCGCGAGTAACTCGTCCCAGCGGCCCTCGGTAATATAGGTGCGACTGCTGCGTCCGCCAATCGCGCGATCGACTACATTGATCCTGGATGTGTCGAAGTAATCCACCAATGGCTCGCCCCAGCCCCACTCGCCCCCGGCGCCATCGCCCTTGCCATTGCGAACCGTCGAATCGCCAACCAGATATATAGTCGGCAGCGCAGGGTTGTTCGCCGTGGGCAGGGGCGGCCTGACATGCGCGCCGGGGTCAGTCGTCTGTACCGTTGCCTGGCCAACCGCTCCGGATGTTTCTGTCACGGCCGGTTTGGGCTGTGCAGTCGGCGCCGTGGCAACGCTCTGACCACTCGCACCAGCAGAGAACATCGCCATCAACGCAAGGTTCAATGTCACATGGGAAGGTTTCATTCGCTTCGATTTTACCTCTAACCTCTCCAACCTAAATCGCCCGCCAGACTGTTTAGATGTTAATACTCCGTTCAAGACAAGGCGATCTGGCCCAATCCGAGAATCACCGAGGGCGCAATCGGCGTTTGAACTAAGTCGCTGGCGCGACGGACGCTGCTGCATGGGCTGTCCCTGGGCATTGTTGGCTGTGTAAGCCTCTGGTCACAGGAGGTTTAC
>Ga0224559_1001319_pt1 | contig 13828 bp, 10 predicted proteins | sample 714S33034metaG_FD_180676 | JGI IMG/M metagenome (GOLD analysis project Ga0224559, IMG submission 180676) | Peat soil microbial communities from Stordalen Mire, Sweden - 717 S3 30-34 | ecosystem: Environmental > Terrestrial > Soil > Wetlands > Peat | place: Sweden: Norrbotten County, Stordalen... | reverse complement strand
AAATCCACCCTGCGGCAGCGTAAAACAGTCACGTCTTCGGCCAATCTCTATGGCCGGTTTTGAAGTGACCGCATATGGCCGGTTTTAAGGTGACCACCGAGGAACGAGGGGAAAGAACAAGATAAGATGCGCGGTGTCCAACCCCTGCTTTGAGATCTGGCTCCTTTGGCACGATGCTGACCAAACCGGACCCATCCATTCGGCCACCGCACAGAAGAGCTGCTTGGAGCGAGGCATAACTTGCGGGAAGGACGGAAAGCACATCCGCAACGCGGACGATTTGATCGCGAAGAGATACCGAGCGGCACATGAGCGCGCAAGTATGATGGACCAGACCCACGATAGCGATAGGAAAACGAAGCCGGAGGACAGGAACCCATCCTCCGGCATGTATATGCTGATCGATGCAATCTACTCGGCATTCCCACCACGCGAGTAGCTACATTTCCTTCACGCCTTCGACGAAGGCTTTCAGCTTGCGGCTGCGGCTGGGGTGGCGCAGCTTGCGCAGCGCCTTGGCTTCAATCTGGCGGATGCGCTCTCTTGTTACCTGGAAGCTCTGGCCGACTTCTTCCAGGGTGTGCTCGGAGCCGTCTTCGAGGCCGAAACGCATCTTGATCACTCGCTCTTCGCGCGGGGTTAGCGTGCGCAGAACCTGCGACGTGTACTCCTTGAGGTTGACGCTGATGACGGCTTCGGAAGGCGAGACGGCCTGGCGGTCTTCAATGAAGTCGCCGAGGTGCGAATCTTCTTCTTCGCCGATGGGCGTTTCAAGCGAGATGGGCTCCTGCGCGATCTTGAGCACCTTGCGCACTTTGGCTACGGGAATATCCATGCGGCGGGCAATCTCCTCGCTCGAGGGCTCGCGGCCAAGCTCCTGCACAAGCTGACGGCTGGTACGGATGAGCTTGTTGATGGTCTCGATCATATGCACGGGAATACGAATGGTGCGGGCCTGATCGGCGATGGCTCTCGTGATGGCCTGGCGAATCCACCAGGTGGCATAAGTCGAGAATTTGTAGCCGCGGCGATATTCGAACTTGTCGACGGCTTTCATCAGGCCGATGTTGCCCTCCTGAATGAGGTCGAGGAACTGCAGGCCGCGGTTGGTGTACTTTTTGGCGATGGAAACCACAAGCCGAAGATTGGCTTCGATCAGCTCGCGCTTGGCCTGCTCGGCGTCCATGTCGCCCTGAATCATTTCGCGCTGGGTGCGCTTGAGCTCAACGATGGAAACGCCGGCGTCGCCCTCGATTTTTTCCAGATCGACCTTGCAGTTCTTCTGCTGGCGGCGATACTCCTTCTTCAGCTCCTCGCTGCGGCTGGCTTCGTGCTTCTGGTCCAAAGAACGGATTTGCCGCTCGAGCGTGCGCATGGTGTCGACGGTCTTGTTGACCTTGTCGAGCAGGCGCTTGCGTTCTAGAGCGGTGTACTTGAGCTCGCGAACGATGCGCGAGATGAGCACCTTTTCGCGGGCGATGAGCCAGCGGTTGTGGCGTGCTTCCCGAATCTTGGGCTTGGTTGTGGGAGCCGGTCCTGAGAGCTTTTCCTCGAGCACGGCGATTCGTTTTTGATGTTTGACCAGCGTGTCAATGCGGCCCACGGTGGCCTTGACGCGAGTCAGCACTACTTCTTCGGTGAGCTCTTCTTCGTCGAAGATTACGACTTCCTTGACGTTGCGCACACCGCGCTTCAGGTCCTCGCCGAGGGCAACGATCTCGCGGATCACGATGGGCGAGCGGGAGATGGCCTTGAGCACGCGCAATTGGCCGCGCTCGATGCGCTTGGCGATTTCAACTTCGCCCTCGCGGGTAAGCAGCGGCACGGTGCCCATCTCGCGCAGGTACATGCGCACCGGGTCGTTGGTTTTTTCCAGCGTTCCAGGGGTCAGGTCGAGCTCGACGTCTTCGCCCTCTTCAAGCTCGAAGTCTTTGTCGCCACCGAATTTTGGGCCATCGAGCAGGTCGATTCCCTGGGTGCCAATGGTGGTAATCAGGTCGTCGAGGTCGTCGGCCGAGCCAATCTCTTCCGGCAGCATGTCGTTCACGTCGCCGTAGGTGAGATAGCCCTTTTCCTTGCCAACCTCGATCAGGCCCTCGATTTCATGTTCGAATTTGTCTTCAGCCGCCAAGATGTTCCTACTCTCTACCGTCAGATGCGAGGATTTGTTCAGCACCGTTTTTTTTTGCGCAGCGAAATGGGCCCGGCTCGAGGCGCGAAGAAAAGATTTCCAAAAGTAACGTTAGGAAATCATTTGCGCACGCGAACGCAGACCTGCGTTCTTCCGCAAAAAGTCGCGGTTTCAGGGGTTTGCTCGGAACAGGATGACTAGCGCTTCAGGTTTCGCCTGGGTCGCCCGCGAGCCGAAGCTCATGGTTGGGGCAGAGGGGGCGCGCATCCTCACAGAGATCAGCAGAATACCACAGTCCACCCCGCCGCACCTAGCGAAAAAATCAGGGATAAAGCTGGCGGCTTTTCGGCTGCTCCGTGATTGAGGCCGGGGGATTTCGTCCTCCGCCCGGGCCTATTCCTAGAAATTTAGACGCTCCGGGGGCGGATTGGACTCAAGATTTTGGCTCCGGGGCGCAGGGCAATCGCATTTGGATTGTTTTGAAAGGGCATGGCTTTAGCCGTGCCGCAAAACAGCCAGAAAACATATGGGCTTCAGCCCCTGAGGGACGATTTGAGTATTTTCAATACATCCCTCGGCGGCTAAAGCCGGCAATATTGGCCCTGAAATCGGCACGGCTAAAGCCGTGCCCTTTCAAAACCCGACTTTCACCACGGGCTGTTAGGCCCGATTATGTGCCGTCCTTGCGATTGTGCAACTGGCGGAGCGCGCGGTCGAGATCAAGCTTTTGCTGGGTCAGCAGGGCCAGCTCGGCGAAGTCGCCGCGGCGTTCGGCCTCGGCGATGTGGGCGCGGAGGTCCCGCTGGCGATTCGCGATGGCACGCTCCTGAATTTCCTGGATGGCGCTCTCGACCTCGGCTTCCTCGGGCGGTTTGGTCTCAGCGAGGAGGACCTCGGCCAGCATGGCGCGCTGAGCCGGATCTTCGACCACATCCATGGGATCGTTGGCCTGGCGGACGGCGAGCGCCTGCAGAGCCGGAAACGTGCCGAGGCGCTCAAACCAGGCGGGGTTTTGATCGAGTGTTTGGGCCGCCAGGCGGCGCGCGCCCTGGCTTTCGGGATCGGTAACAGCCAGTGCGCGGAGGAGAACCCGCTCGACCTCAGTGAGCGACGCGGCCCGCACTTCAACGTGGTCGCGCCTGCGCAGCGCGGCCTGGCGAAGTTCCTCGCGAAGAACGGCGGAGTCGATGCCCAGCTTTTGCGCGGCGTCGGCGGCGAATTGGTCGCGCGCCAGCTTCTCAGGCATGCGGCGGATGTGAGGCAGCAGGTAGTTCATCGCCTTGACCTTTTGCTCAGAACTGGCGCCGGGAAACATCTGCCGGGCGCGTTCGATCAGGTAGTCGGCTTGCCTGCGTGCGCCGCGCAGTGCCTGCATGTAGGTCTCGACGCCCCGTTCGCGGATGTAGCGGTCGGGATCGAGGCCGCCGTCAAGGGTGACGATCTTGATGTTGAATCCCTCTTCGGTGAGCAGGGCAATGGACTTTTCGGCGGCATTCGAGCCGGCGGCGTCGGGATCGAAGTTGACGATCACCTGAGACGTGTGGCGCTTCAAGATAGCCACCTGCTGCTCGGTGAAGGCGGTGCCGCTGGTTGCGATGACATTTTGAATGCCGCGCAGGAAGACGGAGATGCAGTCCATCTGGCCCTCGACCAGAAGCGCAAACTCATGCTGGCGAATGGAGGCGCGCGCCTTGTCGAGATTGAACAGGACCGAGCTTTTGGAATAGAGCGGCGTTTCAGGCGAGTTGATGTACTTTGCCCCGGCTTTGTCGCCGGTCTCCAGCGTGCGCGCGGTGAAGGCGATCACGCGGCCGCTTTCGTTGGCGATGGGAAACATCACGCGTTTGCGGAAGCGGTCGTAAATGGGGCCGAGGCTGCCATCTCCTTGCTCCTTGGAACTAAAAAGACCAGAAGCGCGGAGAGCCTCGTTGTCGGCCATGCCGCTGAGGCGGTCGCGCAGGGCGTTGAAGCTGTCCGGCGCGTAGCCCATGCGGAAGGTCTTGATGCCTTCCGGAGTGAGGCCGCGGCCGGCCAGGTATTCGCGGGCCACAGCGCCTTCGGGCAAACGCAATTGCTCCTCAAACCACGCGGTCGCGGTTTCGTGCAACTCAAGCAGCTTGCCGCGAAGGCGCGCTTCGGCAGCTTGTTCGGGGGAAGAAAACTCGCGCTTGGGCAGCGGAATGCCGCACTTCTGGGCGACGATCCGCACCGCTTCGGGAAAGCCCACGTTCTCAATCTTGGCAACGAAGCTGAATACGTCTCCCGAGGCCTGGCAGCCGAAGCAGTGATAGAACTGGCGCACTGCGTGGACGGAGAACGATGGGGACTTCTCTTTGTGGAAGGGGCAGAGGCCTTGGTAGTTCTGCGCCCCCGCCTTGCGCAGGCGGATGTAGGTTTCGATCACCTTGACGATGTCGGCCTGCTGCTTGACGGTTTGGGCGAAGTCGGACACGGGGTTCTGTTTCGAGGATAAGGCCTCGACCCCGGGGTGAGCGTGCAGGCTCCCGGCGCGGGCTCGACCAGCGCGTAGAGTTCCGCGGGAGGGGAGTGCCGGCGGTTCATCGAAGCTGGACTACTGAACCGTCAGCGCCAGGGTCGCGGTATTGGTAATGGCGGTGACGCCGTTGCTGGATTGAGCGGTTACGTTGACGGTGTAGGTGCCGGCTGGGGTGGCGGGATTGATGGGCGGGCCGTGGTTCAAATAGTTGTAGCGCGGATTGCACGCCGTTGTACCCAGCATGGTCACCAAGGCGAGCAGGCCCAGGAGCGAAAGACGATTGAGCCATGCGCGACGGCGAAATCCCCAAGCCAGTCCGCCCAGGCCGAGCGCGCCGGGAAGCAGAATTGCCCAGGCCACGGAGTTGGACTGAGGATGAGCGAGAGAGGCTGAAGATGCCGCCTGGGTGAGAATGACCATTGAGCTGGTGAGCGGGGCGGTGGTAGTAGACAGGATCTCAAGGTTCTCCGGCGTAAAGCTGCAGGAGGACTGATCGGGAAGGCCCGAGCAGGACATCGTGATGAACATCGGGGCCGTCAACGCGGCGCTGTTCTGCGGCGTAATTGAGGCCGTGACCGATCCCGATTGACCCGCTTTGAGGGTCAGCGTTGCGGGAGAGACAGAAACCGCGAAATTGGGCGTTCCGCTGACCTGCCCTTGCACCTGCGCCACCGGCGAGACGGATGGCTGATGCGTTGCATCGCCGGCGTAGGTGGCTGCCAGGGAGTGGTCTCCGGCAGGCAGAGCAACGACAATTGCGGCCTGGCCTTTGGCATTCAGCGCCGCGCCGGCCAGTTGGATTCCGTGGTCGCTGATCGCGACGCCGCCGGTCGCCGGTAGTCCATCTTCGCCGGTCACGTTCACCAAAACGGTGGCCTGTGTGCGTCCGCCCCGATCGCGGGTTTGCGCAGTCAGCGAGGTCTGCGTGGACAATCCCCGTGTCTCTGAACTCTGCGCGTCTTGCGCGGCCAGCGCCAGCGCGGGCATCGCCAGCGCGATACCGATTCCTGCAACCAACTCAAGCCGCAGACTGCGGCAGACAATGCCTCTCACGTGCACCTGCTCCAAATCTCAAGGAAAAATCTCAAACCGCCCGGTTGCCGCAGCGTAGAACACCATTGTATCCGGCTGGGGCGCACCCGAGCTATTGGGAGACATTCTTTGGACGCCGGCGGGGAAAGAATGGCGCGGATTTCAACACGGAATGGAGGAATTGGGAAGAACGGGACATCGAGACTTACAGGAGATCGATTGGGCCTGAACCGCTGTTCCTGTGCTGCGATTCTGGCGTAGAATGCGTTCATCGGCAGTGTGCGAGAGAAGTCTGAATGAGTCCAGGCGATTGGAACTGGCTGTTGGCCATCGCGGGAACGGTCGCAAGCATCGCCGGAGTTGTCTTTAGTTGGATGGCGTGGGTGCAGGCGAAGGGGGCCAAGAAGGCAGCGGAAGAGGCAGCCAAGACGGTTCGGATTCGAGAGACTGCCGATGAATTCTTGCGGCTGGCTGCGGATGCAAAGGATCTATTGGCAGCAGTACAAGCAAGAGATAAGGACAGAGCGATTGAAGCTGCCAACAATCTGGGACACCTGCTGATGACTGCTCGGTACCATAGAGCATCCTATCTTCCAGAAGACTTTTCGCGCGATCTTTGTGTGAAGAATTTGCGAAGAGTGAGTACGTGGCTCGTGTCCGAGGGATTCCCTGAGAGCCCTCCGGAGATGGCGAAGCTGCTTAAGAGTTGTCATCAGATACACGAATCGCTTTGCGGTATTTCGGGGTCGGTACAACGCCGGACGGAGGAAGTGGAAAGATGAACTCTTCAATCGAGATCACCGAGGCCGTGAAGCTGGCCCAAAAGCTCATAGACAGGACCCGCGAGGGAAGGCTCACTTGGGAAGCGGCTGGGATTTTGCGAAGTATTGTGGGCGCCACAGATATATCGGGAGCGAAAGCCTTCACCACCACGCTTGAAGGTAATCTGAAGGCCACAGTTTCATTGACGAAATCAGGGCAGAACGAACTATTGGACTTTTCTCTTATTGAATTCGATCCACGGCGATATGATCGGATTGCTATGCCCGGCGATGAACCCACAAACCCAGATAAGGATGTACTGAGCGTTTCGGTTGAGAAGGACCCTTCGTTTGGTTATGACACGACTGACGAGATGCGACTAAATGGGCTTTTAGTGGACCTCTATGCGCTCGCACGCCGTTCGGCTCTGAAGATCGATGGAAGCGTAGAGAGAGCCTTAAGTTACCTCGATAGGATCGCGGTATAACCAACTCATGATCGCTCACCTGCGCGGAAAGCTGATTTTCAAGGAGCCCGGCCAGGCCATTGTCGAGGCCGGCGGGGTGGGATACGACGTCACCATCTCTGTGCCTACGTTTACGGCGCTGCCCTCGGTTGGCGCTGAGGCGGCGCTGCACATTCACACTCAGGTCAGCGAGGATCAGATTGCGCTGTTCGGGTTTCTCGATCGGGAAGAGAAGCGGCTCTTCGAGCGACTCATAACCGTCAGCGGTGTCGGCCCGAAGCTGGCCATCAAGATTCTCAGCGGACTGTCGCTGGAGCGGACGGTGCAGGCCATCCGCGGGCAGGATCATGCGCAACTGGTCCGCATTCCTGGCGTCGGCAAGAAGCTGGCCGAGCGCCTCGTGGTGGAACTGAAAGACAAGCTGGACGATTTCGCGGCCCCGCCTGTGCAGCCCAGCGTGCAAGGGCCGGCTGCTGAGGATGTGCTGTCGGCGCTGGTGAATCTTGGCTATCAGCGGCCGGCTGCCGAGAAGGCGATTGCGCAGGCTGTGGCCAAGGATGCTGCGCTGGGCGCGGATTTCGACGGGCTTTTCCGTGGAGCGCTGAAGCTGATCCGATAAACTGTGTTGCGTATGACACGCGCCTTGAAATCCACCGCCAAGAAATCTTCCGCACCAGTGCCCGACGCCTATCTTCGCCCCGAGGGCCTGAAGTTTCTGCGCGGGCTCGCCAAGAATAACGACCGCGAATGGTTCAACGAGCGAAAGGCCATCTACGAGGCAGAACTGAAGGAGCCGATGCTGGCCATCGTTCGCACGGTAACGGACGCGATGACCAGCTTTGCGCCGGATCACGTGCGGCCCGCGGAAAAGAGCCTGTTCCGCATCTATCGCGATACGCGCTTCAGCCACGACAAGCGGCCTTACAAAACGCACGTGGCCGCGTGGTGGTCGCACATGGGGATGGAGAAGACCTCGGGCGCTGGCTACTACTTTCAGATAAGCCCCAGTGGCGTGGTGATTGCCGCGGGCGCATACATGCCGGAGAAGGAACAACTGGCTGCGATCAGGCATTGGATGCTCGAGAATCACGTTGCGTTCAGGAAACTGCTGAGCCGGCCGGCTGTGCGGAAGACGTTCAGCGAATTCGAAGGGGAAGCGCTTACCCGGCCGCCGAAGGGATTTCCGTGCGAGCATCCGGCCATGGACCTGATCAAGCAAAAGCAGTGGGGACTGAGCGCAACGCTGCCGGCCGCTGCGGCGCTGAAGCCGGATTTTGCCGCTGTGTTGATTCGCCACTTCAAGCTGCTGGCGCCGATGGTGGATGCGCTGAATACGCCGATTGCCGCGTCGATCGCGCCCAGGAAGAAGGTGCTTTTCGGGCTGAATTGATCGAGTATCGCGGAGGCCTTCGCGGTGCGCCGAAGTGGTCGCAGCGGGGATCGCAGAGGGATCAAAACCTCTAAAACCCGGCAAAAATAGGCAAAAACAGAAGAAATCCACATAAAATACAAAGAAATGTGCCTAAACCGGGCTTTTTCGATTGACTTTCACCCCCCTGAAGTCGCATTGTAACGAACGACAGGGTTCTTGAGAACCCGCATGAATACAGGGGAAACGTGCAAACGTTGCCTCGGTCGCACTCCCCCATGCGGTACGCGTTTCGCGAAGGAATCCCAGGCAACACCGGCAGCCCCAAGGGGTCGCCCAGAAGGAGAACATCACATGGCAACTGGACTGACAAAGACCGCTTTGACGCGGCTACTGGCAGAGAAGCTTGAACTGACCAACAAGCAAGTGGCAGCCTTCCTGGATCTGCTGGCGGAGACCGCCATCAAGGAAACCAAGAAGAACGGCGTCTTCGTGATCCCCGGCATCGGCCGTCTCGTGAAGGCAGAGCGCAAGGCCCGCATTGGCCGCAACCCGCAGACTGGCGCAGCCATCAAGATCAAGGCCAAGACGGTCGTCAAGTTCCGCGTGGCCAAGGCCGCCAAGGATGTGATCGCCCCCACCAAGAAGTAATCCTTTCCCCGGACTGCGGACAGACGGAGAGGAGCGCAAGGCTCCTCTCCGTTGTTTTTTGGCGGGAGATTGTTGCCGGGTAATGTTACGAGCAACAGAATTTTCCATCCGCTGCGCGCATCGGCTCATCCGATCTAATATGGCTACGAAAAGCTTCGCTCTTTATCCGCTCCATTCACAGCCGGCACCGGCGGGTGGGGATACGGTTGTCTTTTTCCTGCGGCTTGAGGGACTGGCCGCAATGGCGCTTTCTCTTGTCTTCTATGCGCGGACGGGATCAAGCTGGTGGCTGTTTGCCGCTCTTTGGATCGCACCCGACCTGAGCATCTTGGGTTATCTGGCTGGACCGGCATGGGGTGCGCGCATCTATAACTCCATTCATTCCTATACGACGCCTGCGACGCTGGCGGTCTCCGCGCTGTTGCTGCGCAGTCCTGGGCTGGTGCCGATCGCACTAATCTGGTTCAACCACATTGGAGTGGACCGGCTGCTGGGTTATGGGCTGAAGTATCCGGCTGGGTTTAGCTGGACGCACCTGGGCTGGATGGGTAAAAAGAAGGACGAAGTTATTCCGGCAGGCCCGAGTCCTTGCTGAAGCTCGGCTTGAAAGCGCGGATCAGTAGACCAGCTTGAGCGAGAACTGGATCTGGCGGGAATTGCCGGCGGTCCTGCTGATTTCGCCGAAACCTGAACCGCTGAGAATATTGTTGGGCAGGCCCATGGTGACGATATTGAAGAGGTTGAAAAACTCGCCGCGGAACTGCAGGCTGACCAGTTCGACCCCGCTGCGGCGGCGGCCGAAGGGCGTGCTTTTGATCATCGCGAAGTCGAAGTTGTAGTAGGCGGGCCCGCGAAAGGTGTTGCGGCTCAGTGTGCCGAAAACGCCATGGTTGGGGCCGGTGCCGCCGGGGACATGGATGGGGATGGAGAAGAAATCCGTCGCATTGCTTACGCCCTCGCCAAAGTAGTCTTCGCGGTTCTTTCGAGCCGTGGAAAGATGCGGCGTGGCGATCTGGTTCGGTCGGTCGTAGCCGAAGGAACCTGCGCCGGTTTGCTGGATGCCGGAGTACACGGTGAAGGGCGAGCCGGAACTGATGCCGGAGATGCCGAGCAACTCCCAGCCGCCTGTAACTTTCCTGGAAACGGGACGCAGCATTTGGACGCTGTCCAAGTGCAGGTCCTGCGCCAGGCTCAGACCGAAGGAGTTGGTCACATCGAACAGAGAGGGGCCTTTTTCAGGGTGCGTGTCGAAGGGATTCTCGGGAGAGCTGTTGGCCGCAATGACTCCGCTCGTGTCGTCGATGGACTTACCCCAGGTGTAACTTGCCTGAATGCCGGGGCCACCGTGACCCATGGCTCCGGAGAGCGAGGTTTGCAGCGCGTGATAAGTGGAGTGGGCAGTCGCTGTAAAGATGTTTTCCACACCGAAGCCGCCCGTGACGTTGCCGGAGCTATCGAAGGTTGTATAAGGCGCGAAGCCTGGACTGGCGCCGGGATAGCCATTGGGAAAGCTGGTCCGCGGAAGCTTTTCGCTGGCGGTGCCGACATAGCTCGCATCCGCCGTCAGGTTGCCAAGCTTGCGCTCCAGGCCGGCCGTCCACGTGTACAGCGTGGCGTTGCCAAAGGAGCGGTCAATGCCGGACAGCGTCAGATCGCTCACGCCGTGCCCCGGCGTAAGTGCGGCCATGTCCTGCTCGTAGCGGTTGAGGTCCATGACGGTATTGGGCGCCACGGTGTTGGTGCGTCCGGAGGCGAAGACATTCACGCCCTGCGGCGTATAAACGTTGGGTAACTCGGCAGGGGTGATCTGAAAGCCGTAATGGATGGGTGCGGCGGAAGCGGAGAGCAGGCGCGGATAGACCGCAAAGGGCGTAGAGCCGGTGAGGGCATTATCCTGCCAGATATTGGGCGGGATGGTCATGATACTGCCGCCGGCGCGCGCGGATAACTTGCTTGTAACTTGCCACGCAGCCTGGATGCGAGGTTCGAAGGCGTGCCAATCGGTCTTGTAGCCAGGCTGAGGATTGATAACAAATTCCTGCGTGCCGTTCACGGTCTGGATGCCCGAGGTGCGGCGCGCTCGCTCGGTGATGGGCTGATACAGGTCCCAGCGGACGCCGTAGCTGAGAGTGACGCGCGGAGTGACTTTCCAGGTATCCTCAATGTACGCGCTGAAGTTATTGCGGCTGATGGCGGCGGGGCCGATGTGCGGGCCGTTGGAAAAGTAGGGTGGCGCGATGGCCACGTTGTAGTTGAAGGGGCTGCCGGAGAGGAAGCTGGAGAGAGTGTCAGGGAATGGATCGCCGGCGTAAAGGTCGCGCGCCGGATTTCCCGCAGTGATCACCGGTTTATGACTCTTCAAATCCCCTGAGACGTAAGCGGTCCCGATGCCGAAGTCGTATTCGCCGTTGGGACTGATGCCAAAGTAAGTGGTGTCGCGATTGATGCGCGTTTCAAAACCGGTTTTGAGGGCATGGCGCGAGGTCGAGAAAGCGACGTTTTCGCGGCCCTGGAAGAGATTGCCGTAGGCCTGCATCACCGAGCCAGCATCGGCGTTGAACGGCTCAAAGAGCCCATCGTTGAACTTGATGGCGGGATCGGTGTAATCGGTGGTGGGAAACCCCGGCGTCGAACGCGTGATGCCAATCGAAGATTCCAGAGTCAGATGCGGCGAGACGGTTCGCGTGTAAGTGCCGACGACGTTGCGCTGGCGGTCGATGTATTGAATTCCGAACGAGGGGTCGATAGCCGTCTGGTCGGGATTGGTGGTGGGGCCGGTGAGATTGTCGAGGTTGAAGCGCGCGAAAAACTGATCCTTGGTGGAGAACTTGTGGTCGAGCCGCAAGGAAAACTGATCGGCATCGGTGGCCACTTTCGATGCGGTTGCATAGGTGTGAGCCTGGAATGCACCGGCCGCGTAGTTGGGCAGGGGATAGCGCTTGAGCACCGCCGCAATGCCATCATCGACGGGAATAGCCAGCGTGTCCACGCTCTTGTCGGGGTAGGTGACCGTGTCGCAGACGTAGTTGCCAGGGTAGGACGTATTGCCGCAGATGACGTTGGTGCCGCTTGTTGGGCGCTCGGCCGCACTGGGAACAGGCATCACCTGCGTGGTTCCCAGCACCTGTCGAAAGCCCTGGTACTGAACGAAATAGAAGGTGCGCTTGCGGCCGTCGTAGGCGTGGGGAATAAAAATCGGGCCGCCGCTGGTGAATCCGAACTCGTTGCGGCGGAAGGGCGGAATGCGGCCCGGATATGCCGGTGTTGAATGGTCAAAGTAATTGCGCGCGTCAAAGGCGGAGTTGCGGACAAATTCGAAGAGCGATCCGTGAAAACCGCTTGCGCCGCTGCGGGTGATGATATTGGTGAACCCGGAGGCGCCGCGGCCGATCTCAGCCGGCATCCAACCGGAGCTGGATTCGATGGTCTCGACCGCGTCCACGTTGAAGTTCGTGAAGGTGGCGCCGCCCATCTCCGGATCGCTGATGTCCGCGCCGTCCATCGCAAACGTTGCTTCCACGCCGCGCTGCCCGTTGATGGCGAACTGCTGCGTAAAGTTGGTCGCTCCGTTGGCGTCGGTCATGGTACCCGCGGCCAGCAACAGCAGCGTGCTGAAGTCGCGCTTGTTGAGCGGGAGTTCGCTGACTTCCTTGCTCGACAGCTCCTCGCCGCCAGTGGCTGACTGACCCTTGAGGACGCCCACGGTGAGCTCCCCACGCTCAGAGAGTGTGATGGAAACGGCAGGCGCGGCAATTGCAAGATTGATAGGCTGCTGATATTCGATTCTGCTGCGATTTGCGTCGACGGTAAGCTGGTATTGACCTGCGGGCAGACCTGGCAGCCGGAAATGGCCATCGGCGCCGGTGATCGCCTCAGCGTTTACGGATCTTGCGGTCAAGCGAATTTTTGCCGCGGGAATTGGAGCGCCGGCGGGGCTGTGCAGCACGCCTTGCCAGACTGCTTGGGCTGGCTGCTGCGGCCACACTGCCGACGCGAAGAGCAGAAACACCGCAAGCGCGAGGCCTCGAAATCGACGCGATTTGTTTCTCGATTTTGAACAGCTTGGCCGGGGCCTAACTTCATTCTTCAAGGAATTGAGCCTTCATCGATAGATGTGCGCGACGCCCTAAGAGGTTTCGGTAAAAGAATGAATGGCCTTGCCGCGTTGGAGTCGATTATAACTTCGTGCTTTCCACTCCGGGGAAAATGCAAGCCTCCTTGGATCAAGGCAGTAACCGGTCGTACCCACTAAACTATGTGCAGCCTATGGCGGAATCCAAATCACGTACTGACTCCATCGTCGCCATCTCCACGCCACCGGGCCGCGGCGGCATCGGAATCGTGCGTCTGAGCGGGCCTGAGGCCGCATCGATCGCGGCGCAACTGGTGAGCCTTCGGTATCCGCTGGAACATGGGCGGGCGCGCCTGGCCGACGTGCTGGATGCCGCCGGCAACGAAGGCGGGCAAGGCGATCCCGGAAGGATTGACGAGGCGATGGTGACGCTGTTTGCCGCGCCCAATTCCTACACCGCCGAGGACGTGGTGGAGATCGCGGCGCATGGGTCGCCCGTGGTGTTGGATCTGCTTTTGCGCCGAGCACTGAATCTGGGCGCGCGGCTGGCCGAGCCGGGCGAGTTTACGCAGCGCGCATTTCTGGCGGGAAAAATCGATCTCACTCAGGCCGAGGCGGTGCGCGACCTGATCGAGGCGCAGACGCTGGCCCAGGTGCGCCAGGCCGCCGGCCAGATGGGCGGAGCGCTGAGCCGGCGCGTGGCGCCAGTGAAGGAAAAGCTGGTAGAGCTGATTGCGCTGCTCGAAGCGGGCATCGACTTTGCCGAGGACGACGTCGATGTGGCGCCGCAGGCCGAGATTGCGCGGCGGATCGGCGAGCTGACGACGGCGCTTGCGGCCCTCGTGGCG
>Ga0224559_1001317_pt1 | contig 13836 bp, 10 predicted proteins | sample 714S33034metaG_FD_180676 | JGI IMG/M metagenome (GOLD analysis project Ga0224559, IMG submission 180676) | Peat soil microbial communities from Stordalen Mire, Sweden - 717 S3 30-34 | ecosystem: Environmental > Terrestrial > Soil > Wetlands > Peat | place: Sweden: Norrbotten County, Stordalen... | reverse complement strand
CTGCAACACGCCGCTGATGAACTCATGGCACAGCTTCTCTCCCAACGGCCGCTGGCTCGTCTTTTCTTCCAAGAGCCGCTCGCCCTACACGCAGATGTTCCTCACCCATATCGATACCGCGGGTCAAGACTCTCCAGCCATCCTCATCGAGAACTCCACTGCCGCCAATCGCGCCGTCAATATTCCCGAGTTCGTCAACATGGCGCCCACCGGCATCGAACACATCGACACCCCTGCCATCGATTTCTACAAGCAGTACGATCTGGCTGCCGATCTGGCCAAGAAGGGCCAGTACGCCGCCGCTATTCCGGAGTGGACCAAGGCCCTGCAGATGAGCCCCACCGACGCCCGCGCCCTCAACAACTATGGGCAGACTCTGGCCCACGCAGGCCGCACCCAGGAAGCCATCGCCGAACTCAGAAAAGCCATTCTCGTGAGGGCCAATTACCCTGAAGCGCACAACAACCTGGCCATCGCCCTGGCCGCTGCCGGCCATCCCAACGAGGCTGTCGAACAATACAAAGCTGCCATCGACGACAATCCCGGCTATGCTGAAGCGCACAGCAATTTGGGCCGCGTACTGGCCGAACAAGGCCGCCTCGACGCAGCCATCGAACAATATCGAGACGCGCTCCAAATCAACCCGCAGTACGCCGAGGCACACAACAACCTGGGCCTGGCGTTGGCTACGCAGGGCCATCTCGACGAAGCCGCGATTCAATACAATCAAGCCATCGAGAGCGACCCGAAGTACGCGCACGCCTACAACAATCTGGGCCTCGTGCTGGCCATGCAAGGCAAGGTCGACGACGCCATCGGCGACTTCGCCAAAGCCATCGAGCTCGATCCCAATGACGCCCTGGCCGAGGGCAACCTCGGTCATGCGCTCCTTTCCAAAGACAACCTCGACGGGGCCATTCCGCATTTGCAGAAGGCCCTGGACATCGGTCCTCAGACGGCCGAAGTGCAGACCAACCTTGGCGTCGCTCTCGCCGAAAAGGGCCAGACAGACGACGCCATTCCACATTTCGAGCGATCGCTGCAGCTATCGCCCAACAATTCAGACGCGAATTACTACCTCGGCATGGCCCTGGTGATGAAAGGTCAGCCTGCGGAAGGGCTGGCGCACTGGCGGGCGGCGCTCAAAAGAGATCCCGACAATCTCCAGGCCCTCAATGACACAGCCTGGCTCCTCGCCACCTCCTCTGACCCCGCCTTGCGCAACGGAAGTGAAGCCGTCTCGCTGGCCGGCCATGCCGTGCGACTCACCTCGGGAAACGAACCCGCGGTGCTGGGCATCCTCGCCGCTGCTTATGCTGAAACCGGCGACTTCGACAAGGCCATCGATCTGGAACAACGCGCCGCCGCCCTCGCCGGCCAGCAGGGCAACTCACGCCTGGCCGCGGCGCTCAACAACCGGCTCTCCCTGTTTCAGGCCAAGACGCCGGTCCGCCAGCGATGACCGCCCCCACGCCGAACTAAGGCACTTCTCCAAATGGTGTAGAGCGCTGGGTGCCCCACCCTCGCCGCGTTCTTGTTTTTGCGGCTAGGGTGGGGTTCGCGAGAGGCACACTACAGCAATAGGAGAACTGCGCTAGACAGCGTCTGACCCGTACTTCCCGCCTCAATCCGTTGCTGACCGGGCACTTCAAAAAAGATGCCGTGAGGGAGAATAGCTGAATCCAGGCGGACCTGGAAGCCTGCTACTTTCCTCACGGCGTTTCGGAAACGATCCGAATGAATGGGTCACCTCGCCCGATGTTGCGAGGAGCGAGGTGGCCGGTTAGAAGGTGACCTTGACGGCGCCCTGGAAGACTCTGGCGCCGCCGCCACTGAGCATGGTGGCGCCGATGGTACCGAAGGTTCCAGAAGACATCGCCGAGCTTGTTCCGAGATAGCCGCTGGATCCAGTCGAAGCGCCTGGAGCAGCGAAGTTCGGATGGTTCAAGAGATTAAAAGCCTCAAGCCGAAGATTGAGCGCGAATGCATCGTGCAGCGGGAAGGTGCGGTTCAAATCGCAATCTCCCTGGAAGAACTTGGGGCCGCGATAGGCAAAGCGCCCTGAAGCTCCAAACGCCCCAGGGGCGGCTGCTGTGAAGGCTGCCTTGTTTATAAAGGACGTATACACCCCCCCTACCGGCTGTGTGATCTTTGTCTTTGTATACACTGCCGTCCCGGTCAAATTTGGACGGTCGTTGCCGACAGCCGTGAGCGAGTTGTCCACTCCCAACGTAACCGTGAAGGGATTGCCGTCCGTGACATGGACCAGAGGCGAAATCTCCCAGTGATTCACTACTCCGCCCCATACGCCATGCAACGAGCTGAAATGGGTCGAGGCCACAAGTGAGGTGTTGAAGATGTCTCTGAAATCGAATCCGCAGCTTCCCTTGTCTCCCTTGGGGTTGGCCGGATTCTGAATCGTGATAGTGCTCACGTCGGCCGCGTTGTCGGAGATGTCGATGCAGTGCGACCAGGTGTAGTTTGCCAGAAAGACGAAGGTGGAAGACATGCGATGTTCAATGCTGGCCACCAGGCCGTTGTAACTGGCGCCCGCACCGGACATGATGTACATCGAGCCGGTTCCACCGCCCGCATACATCTTACCCCCCAGTGCGGCTCCGTTTTTCTCAGTCAGATAGTAGCGCGAAGACGCATTGCCGGTTGTGTCCGCTCCTCCGACAACAGGGTCTGCTCCTGCGACGTAGACCGATGGGCTCATGGGGAGACCGTAAGGGCCATGGACTGTCGAGTTTCCTACGTAGTCGATCTGGGCTTGCCAACCGCGGCCGAACTGCTGCTGCACGCTGGCGGTATATTGCAGCGAGTAGGGTGAATGGAATTTTGTGGGGAGCACGATGTATTGGGTTCCCTTGTAAAATGCCGCGGAGGAAGACGGAACGACAGGCTGCGGGAACGGCTGCGGAGAGGCGGCCGCGGCGCCGTTCGACCATGGAGCGCTGAAGCTCAACGGAACGCCGCCCGAGGGAGTGTTGTTGATGGCCTCGGCGAAGGGCGGATTCTGTTGCACGCGTTGCCCCGTGAAAAGGTTAGGCTCGTCATAGACCATTGCCGCGCCTACGCGAAAGACCGTTTTGGCCTTTCCATTGGGATCGAACGTGGCCCCGATCCGAGGAGAGAACTGCCAGGGGGTATTCTGCGTGAAGGCCTTCGGAACTCCGGAATCTCCATAAAACAGGCTCCCGTAAGGCGCATTGGGATACGCCGTGCTGACTGTGTCGGCAAGGAACCCGCTCATGCTGAAGACAGAGCCGCGGTTGAAATAGTCCGTGGCAACAAATTCAGGATCCCAGCGAACGCCTCCGTTCAGCACCAGCCTGCCGGTTGCGTGATAGGTGTCCTGCACGTAAAGGCTGGGAATCGGCTCACGCAGTGCGTTTTGCTGGGCCTTGCTCTGGCCGAAGGTGGCCATCGAGCCGGTCAGAAAATCCAGGTTCCCTTCCAAGCCAGTGCCGATCTTACCGCTCTGCGCCGGGCCTTTTTCAGCGAAGATGCCGGAGAAACCGAAGTTTCCATTTCCCTGGTAGATGTTGTTGACGTTGAGTTGCGTGCGGACAAACTCTCCGCCGAAGGCAATCTGATGCTTGCCATGGGTCCAGTTGACGTCGTCGGTAAGAGAGATTGTGTTTGTATTGAAGTGCGCGGCGGAGCATGTGCCGCAGTAGATGCTCCAACTCCCGGTGCCGCCGGCCACCGCCAACTGCATACCTTCCGTAGACAAGTCGTTCAAGGTGACGCCGATGGTGCTTGACTCGAGGCCGGCCGACGCGGGACCGCGGTTGTTACGCCGTCTGTCCCCGGTGGCATGGAACGTGTTCACCAGTTTGTCGGTAATGATGTAGGTCTCGGCGAGGGTGAGTGCCTGGACACGCTCCAAGTTGCCGGGTGACGTGGTGACGAGGGCGTTGGTCGGTGAAAAGAATGCGGCATTGTCGTACCCGTCAAGTAAATAACGGCCATACAGACTGTGCTTGGAATTGATGGTCCAATCGACACGCGTGACGAACAGGTTCTCGGTCAACTGTTGGGGAATCGCATACTTTACAAGACCGTTTCCGCCGGCTCCCGTGTTCGCGGAGACACAGTAGTTGGCAGCGGAACAGTTTGTCGCGCTAGGAAGGTATTTGTCCAGGAATAGCGCTTGGGCGTTGGGGCTCCAAGTAACGCCGGTCGTACCCGCGAAATTGTTGCCGACCAATGCGACGCCCGTTGCCGGGTCTACAAGTTGTCTAGTGCTAACAGGGTCTGTGAATGAGAAATTGCCGGCCAGATTGTCAACCGTGGGCACATAGGCTGAACTGGTTGACTGCTTCTGTTTGGCTATGAACCGCTGATAGCCGGCAAATCCGAAGAGCTTGTTGCGAATGATTCTTCCGCCAAAGGTGCCCCCAAACTGATTCTGATGCAGCTGATCCTTGCTGGCGGAGAAGAAGTTGGTGGCGTCGATGTAGTTGTTGCGGATGAACTCGAATGCGTCCCCGTGCCACTGATTCGTTCCGGAGCGGGTGACCACGTTCACAAAACCGCCGGGGTGCAAGCCGCTCTGTGCGCCAAGAGCGGCGGTTTCCACGCTGAACTCGGCTACGGCGTCCGGGAACGGAAAGGGCAGATTGACGTTGGTCATGTAGTCGTTGTGATCGGCGCCGTCCAACCTGTAGTCTGTGGCATTGCCCTGTCCGCCGCCGATGGAGATGACTGCCGAACTGTAGAAAGTTTTGCTTCCCGATTCGTCGTTGTTTTCGTTGGCGTTGACTGCCCCGCCGGTGAGGGTGATGAGCGAGGTCATCAGCCGGCTTCCGTTAAGAGGCATCTCGGTGACGGTGGCTTCATCGATCGTCTGTTTGAGCGAGCTGTCCTCGGTCTGCAAGGCAAGTCCCGCCGCCTGCACCTCGACTGTCAGGTTCGTTCCACCTACCTTCATCACCGGGTTGACAGCGATGCTGCTGCCGACTTCGAGAACGATATTCGATTGGCGGTAGCGCTCAAACCCGGGTGCCGTTACTTCAAGGGTATAAGTGCCGATGGCGAGGTTCGGAAAGTTATAAGGGCCGCTGCTTCCCGATCTTGCCTCATGTTTCACTTGGGTCGCAATGTTTGTGACTGTGACCGATGCATTCTGAACCACTGCGCCGGTGCTGTCGACGACAACGCCTTGAATGTTTCCTGTTCCAGCGGTTTGGGCATTCCCTCTCGAGGTAAACAGGAGAATGGCAACGAAGAAAATGGCGGTAATCCAGCCGTTGATCCGCTCCATCGGTTTAAAGCGTTTGTTTCGCATTGAAGCCTCCAAATGGTTGTTGATTGTGGACACGCAGAATTCGAGCTGTCTAAGTCCGCCCGAAAGCTTCCAGAAGCCGTTCTCGAGATCGGGCCCGATCTATACGCTCCGAGAAAATGCATCTCAGATGTTGGCACAAAGGTATATAGAGGTCAGACCTCCTCTGTCAAGTGAAACTCGGCGACGATCGGTGTGCCCGTGGAAGCCTTGCGCGGCGAGCTCTAGTGGAATGTTCAGTTATTGCGCTACAAGTCATTTATTGCCATATAGATATATTGTCCTTCTCAGGCGAATATCTGTGCTGGAGATGTCTGGGCGCGACGAGTCCCATTTGACATCCACAGCCCAGTGGACTGACCATTGGTACTCCATTTGGAAGCGGGGTCAAGGGCCATGCGACAAAAGGTGTCTTCTTTCCGCATGGCCGGTTTCATCTCCCGCTTATGGGTTTCGGACTCGCAGACATTCACGGGGAGGATTCGGGCGTGCCATTCAAAGACACAAATCGCAGAGAATTTTTGAGGGTCGGCAGCGCGACATTGGCCGCGACCACTGTCTCATGGAATGCACGTAGCTATGCCCAGATAGCCGGGGCCAACGACCGCGTCCGGGTCGGCATCGTCGGCTGTGGCGACCGCATGAAGGGCGGGGACCTTCCCGCCTTTCAACAAAGTGCCAAGGACCTGAACTTCCAGATCGTGGTCGTTTCCGACATCTGGAGCCGCCGCCGTGAAGAAGGCGCCGCCTTCATCCAGAAGCTCTGCGGCAATCCCGTCGACCCTGTCCGCAACAACGACGAGCTCTACGCGCGCAAAGATGTGGATGCGGTCATCATCGCCACTGCCGACTTTCAGCACGCCCAGCACGGCATTGAAGCCGTCAACGCCGGCCGCGATGCCTATGTCGAGAAGCCGACCGCCCACAATATGAAGGACGCACGCGACTTCCGCGCCGCCGTCCACAAGTCCGGCAAGATTGTCCAGATCGGAACCCAGCGCCGCTCCACGCCAAAATACATAAAAGCCGCCGATTACATCAAGTCCGGCGCATTCGGCGACATCGTCATGGTCGAGATGACCTGGAACGTAAATCAGCCCGGCCGCTGGCGCCGTCCCAAGGACGTTCCACTGCTCAAGGAAGAAGCCACCGATTGGAAGCGCTATCTGCTCAACTATCCCATGGTTCCTTTCGACGCCCGCAAGTATCTTGAGTTCCGCCTGTTCTGGCCTTACTCGTCCGGCATTCCCGACCAATGGCTGGTTCATCAGATTGACACAGTCCACTGGTTCACCGGGCTGCCGCATCCCCGCAGCGTCGTCGCCAACGGCGGCATCTATCTATGGAAGGACGGCCGCCAGAACTGGGACACAATGACAGCCGTCTTCGATTACGGTCCGCTCGACGACCTCAGCAAAGGCTTCCAGGTGCAGTATTCCTCGCGCTTCACTAACTCGGCAGGCGGTGTCAAGGAGATTTATTACTCCAACGGCGGCATGATCGATATGGACAAAGGCGTGGTTACTAACACCGGCGGTCTCAGCGCTCGCTCCGCCACCGAAATGGGCATGCAACCTAACTTGCTGAATGGCTTTTCCCTTTCTGAGAATGCCGCTTCGGTCTCTACCGACGCCGACACCCATGGTGATCCGGAGACTACGGCCAACATGCGCAATTGGATGGAGTGCGTCCGCTCGCGCAAGACGCCCAACGCATCGATCGAAGCGGGCTACAGCCACTCCATCGCCCTCTGCATGAACGTCGCCGCCATACAAACCGGCGAGAAAATCACCTTCGACGAGAAGACACAGCAAGTTATGGCAGGAGGCAAGGTCTATGCGTAACCTGATCGCGCTGGCCGCGGTCTTCACGCTTGCGGCCGGCGCTTTCGCTGCCCCATCCAAGGGCGTTCAGGTCGTGCCCGATGAAGTTAACCGCCGTGTCGACATCACCATCGACGGCGCGCCTTTCACCTCGTACATTTGGCCAACAACGCTCAAGAAGCCCGTTCTTTATCCCATAATCGACGATGAGGGCGTCACGGTAACCCGCGGCTACCCGCTCAATCCGCTTCCCGGCGAGCGCGTCGACCATCCTCACCATGCCGGCCTCTGGTTTAACTACGGGAATGCCAACGGCTTCGATTTCTGGAATAACTCCGACGCCATCAAGCCGGAGAACCGCGCTAAGATGGGCACCGTTCTTCATACGAAGATTGTGTCCATCAAAAGCGGCGCTAACTCCGGCGAGTTAGTCGTTGAATCGGTCTGGGTAGATGGGCAGGACAAGCGGATTCTCGCGCAGACCACTCACTATATCTTCACCCGCCGCAATCACGCCCGAGTTATCGATCAAGTAATAACTCTCAAAGCACTGGATAAGGTCGTTTTCAATGACGACAAGGAAGGCGTCTTCGGAATGAGGGTCGCACGGTGGCTGGAATCGCCCGAAGAAAAAGGCGGAGTGTTCAGAGACGCCAATGGGAACCCAACCAAGGTCGATGCCCCGCCGCCAGGCTCCGCAAACCCCGCCACCGGCGTCTATCTCACCAGCGAAGGCGTCAAAGGACCGGCTGTTTGGTCGACGCGCGGCCGCTGGTGCACACTCACCGGCAACGATGGCAGCCACACCGCTTCGATCGCCATCTTCGACCACACCGGCAACCCCGGCTATCCAACCTACTGGCACGCCCGCGGTTACGGCCTTTTTGCCGCCAACCCACTCGGGCGCAGCATCTTCGATCCCAAGCAACCGCCCTTCAATTTCACCCTGGAGAAGGACAAGTCAGTAACATTCCGCTACAGAGTGATCCTCTTTTCGCATGCCACAACCTCCGAAGAGATTAACAAAGAGGCCGATAACTTCGCCGCCGGATCCAAGTAGCTTTACTGAACGATCCAACCGCTCGAGGGGGCATATCCCGCATGCCCCTCGGGTCATATGCAACTCCCAGTTCCAAATCAACCAAACCTTAACAATCCCCGCACAGCGAACCCGCTACCATGAGTCAAGCCATCGTCGGACGGACCGACCCCTGATCTCTGATCCCTGATCCCTGTTGAATGACTTCACTTCAGATAGGCCCGAACAAGATCGATCAGATCCTCAGCCAGCTCCGGGGCAATCTGCTCCTCGACCCCATCCACGAGGTGGAACCGAATGTGCGTCTCCAGCACCTCGCCCATCAAACCATTGACGGCGCCACGCACCGCTGCCAGCAGCATCAGTTGTCCGCCGCAATCCTCATCCGCCGCCAGCGACCGCTCCACCGCATCCAGTTGCCCGCGAATTTTCTTCACGCGTTGCAACAACTTGACCTTCTCGCGCTCCTGATGAGACATCGCCGGCAACCTCCGCTTGACAATACCCACCCCCGGTATAGTATCTACCTAGCGGGGGTATAGTTTCGCCTCCATTCTATGCCCTTTATTCCCAGGTTTGCATCTCACAGTAAAGGCTTCATCATGTCTCGCCAATCCGGACGCCGACACAATTCGCTCCGCCACGTTTGCGCGATCATTCCGTCCGGCCTGGTCTTCGCGTTGATTCTGAACGCAGGCGCCGCAGCCGCCCAGACACGCAATCCCCTGCCCACCGCGCTCGAGCCACAACTCCAGCCACTGCAATTATTTGCCCAGTCAGCGCCTGCAAAGTCCCTGCTCACCCCGGCGCAGAGCGGCAACGGGCCCAATGCTACAGACATGAGTCCTGAAGGTCGCGAGCAGCAGGCCGCCCCCATCGTCACCATGGCCCCCCATCCCGAAGGTAGCCGCTACTGGCTTTCCGGTCAGGCCAACATCATCTTCCAGGGCGACCTGCCGTTTCATTCTCCTTATCAGGGCGCCAACAGCTTCATCGGCAGGGGCGAGTACAAGAACTCTCTGCTCGGCACAATCTACACGGCGATCAGGCCCACGCACTCGATTCGCTACAACAACGACCTGATTCTCGACATCGAGAGCACCGGCGGCCGCGGCCTCAGCGAGGCTCTGGGATTGGCCGGCTTCACCAACCTGGACGTGGTGCGCAACCCCAACCTGGGCCCCACGCCCTATATTTCCCATTACGAGATTCACCAGGTCATTGGCTTCACCCAAAAGACGACTAGCCAGGATCCCGGACCCTGGGCTCTGGCCTCGAGCGTGCCTCTGCGGCGCGTCGAGTTCCGCATCGGTAAAATGTCGCTGCCCGACTTCTTCGACGCCAACGGCCCCGGCTCCGACAGCCACCTGCAGTTCACGAACTGGGCGGTGGACAACAACGGCGCTTGGGACTACGCCGCCGACACCCGCGGATACACCGTGGGCGGCATGGCCGAGTACGACGACAGGATATGGAGCGTGCGCTATGGCATCTTTGCGATGCCCACCGTCGCCAACGGCATCGATATGGATTGGGCCTTCAGCCGCGCACATGGACAGAACGGCGAATTCGAGTTGCGCCACAGCTTCGTTGCAAAGCGCAAAGGGACCGAACGCCTGCTCTTCTACGCCAACCGCGCCCACATGGGCACTTATCGCGAGGCCGTCGAGGACTTTCTCAATGGGACTGATACCGCTAAGCATGGAGTGACCGTGCCCACCATCACGCTGCACGAACATTTCAGCGCTCTGAAATACGGCTTCGGATACAACGCCGAGCAGGAAGTCACCGAGAATTTGCGCGTCTTCGGACGCTTCGGCTGGAACGAGGGCCAGCACGAAACCTTCGCCTACACCGAGATAGATCAGACCGTTCTCGGCGGCGCCGATTACGCCGGAACTCGCTGGCGCCGTCCCGTGGACAAGGTCGGCCTGGCTGTGGTTTCAAACGCCATCAAGGCCGATCACCGGGAGTATCTGAAGCTGGGCGGTCTCGGCTTCCTGCTGGGCGATGGCAAACTCAACTACGGCCGCGAGAATATCATCGAGACTTACTACAGCTGGCACGCGTGGCGCGGCATGTTCTACGCCCTCGGTGTGCAGCATTTCAATAATCCCGGCTACAACCGCGATCGCGGCCCGGTTTGGGTTGGTTCGGTGCGGGCGCATGTGGACTTTTGAGAGACCAGCTTCTAGTCTTTAGCTTTTAGCTCACTTCCCCGTCCCAGCCGGCTGCGCCTGCTTCTGCGGCTGGGCAGGTAGGGCATAGATCACCTCGCCCGGCCTGGCATAGTGCAGCTTCTCCCGCGCTTCGCGCTCAATCGCCTCGGGATCGGACTTGAGCCGCTCAATGTGATCGCGCAGCCGAGCGTTCTCCTGCTCCAGATCTTTGATCTCCAACTGCAATTGCCGGTCTTCGGCGCGCTTTTGCTGCCAAACCGACAGACCGTGTTTACCGTTGATCACGTGCCAGGTGAGCAGCAGCGCCAGCCCCACGGCCAGCACGGTTCCTGCCGGGCGCCATGCCCGCTGTGCCCATTCAACTGCCCGTTTGCGCATCGGGTCCGGCTCGGAACCGGACCGAGCTGCGCGTTTTTCCGTTTGCATCTTTTCGTTCCGCATTCAACTCCAGCCTACGACAGCACAAACTTCTCCGCCGCCGCTCGCAAGGCATCCGACTCCTCTGCCCTGCGCGCTTCCGTGTAGGCGCGCACCACTGGCTCCGTGCCGGAGAGACGGTAGCAAACCCACGATCCGTCATCCAAAATCAGCTTGAGTCCGTCCGTCCGCACGATACCGGTGACCTTGTGCCCGCCAAGTTCCGTCGGATCGGTCTTCAACTTCTCAGTGAACGCGGCCTTCACCTCCGGGGTCAAGCGGAAGTTCTCGCGAACGGGGTAGAAGGAACCAACCTTGCCAAAAAGTTCCTTGAGTTGTACGCCCAGGCTCTTGCCGCGCGTGGCTACCATCTCCGCCACCAGCAGGCCGGCCAGCACCCCATCCTTCTCAGGGACGTGCCCGCGTATGGTCAGCCCCGCCGATTCCTCGCCGCCGATAGCGATCGCGTCCGCAATAATCAGCTCGCCGATATACTTGAAACCCACCGGCGTCTCGTGCAGCGGAACCTTGTGGTACTCGGCCAGCGCGTTGATCAAATTGGTTGTCGCCACGCTCTTGGCCACGCCGTTCTTCCACCCGCGCGTCTCCACCAGGTAGTCGAAAAGCAGCGCAATAATGTAGTTCGGTTGAATAAACGTTCCGTCCGCGTCCAGGATGCCGAAGCGGTCCGCATCTCCATCCGTGGCAATGCCCAGGTCCGCGCCAATCTCCCGCATCTTGGCCTTCGCATCGCCCAGCAGGTGGTCGTCCGGCTCCGGCGCATGGCCGCCGAAGAGCACGTCGCGGTAATCGTGAACCGTCGCCACAGTCACGCCGGCCTCGCGTAGCAGATGGCATGGGTAACCGCGCCCCGCGCCCCAAAACGGATCGTAGACCACCTTGATGCCCGACTTTGCGATCGCCTTCAGATCGACTAACTCCGCCAGCCGTTTCAGAAACGCCGGCTTCACGTCCGCCGTATCGAACGCGACTCCTTCTGCCTTGGGGATGTTGAAGCCGTCGCTCAGCCCGGCAATGGCCGCCTCAATCTGCTTGGTTACATCGGGCAGCGCCGGCGCGCCGTCGTGCGTGGAAAACTTGATGCCGTTATACTCCGGCGGATTGTGCGAGGCGGTAAAGTTGATGGCCCCTGAGGTCTTCATCTGTTGCACTGCGTACGCAATCGCCGGTGTCGGCGCTGCCTCCGGAATCACGATTGGCGTGACGCCGGCCGCATCCAGCACCTTGGCAGCCTCGGCCACAAAGCTCTCGCCGAGAAACCGCGGATCGCGCCCCACCAATACGCGATGCGGCTCCGGTTGCGTTTTCACATAGGCGGCAATCCCCGCCACCGCCAGCCGGATATTGGCAAACGTAAAATCCTCGGCCACAATCGACCGCCACCCCGACGTACCAAACCTGATTGCTGTGCTCATCGCTATTCTCCACCTGCGTCCGCCGCGGCGGACATCAACTCCATACTGCCTTACTCAAGTCCACAGGGCAAGCCGAAGCCGCGTGAATATCCGAACCTGGATTCCACTTCTCTGACGGAGTCTTCGCTCCGACCGGGGATATCCGCCAACCAGTTCTTGACGAAAGGTGTCCAATGGAATACAAGAGAGGTATGCAGACTGTCGTCGAGACGCTTGGTTATCTCAAGGCAGCGGAAACTATCTTCAGTCCGGCAGAACGCGATCGGATCGTGGATATCGTGGCTGCAAACCCGGAGTGCGGCGAGGTCATACAGGGAACCGGAGGCTTTCGCAAGGTTCGTGTTGCGCGCAGAGGCATGGGCAAGCGGAGCGGCGCGCGAGTGATTTACATCCTTCGCGGTGAAGCCTTTCCGGTTTTTCTGATTGCGGCTTATGCCAAGAATGAGAAAGAGAACCTGACCAAGCGGGAGCGCAACCTCTTGGCCAAGCGCGCCGATGAAATCTTCGCAAAATACAAGAGGGGAAACGATGGCAGCTATCTTTGAAGACCTGATGAATGGATTGGACGAAGTGGATGCCTTTCTGGCCGGGCAGACGGCCGGCTACAAGGTCAACCTGCCCGCCGAAGTCGATGTGAAGAGCATCAGAAAGCGCCTGAAGATGACGCAGACCCGATTCTCGTCGACCTTCGGCTTCAGCCTGGACGCGGTCAAGCATTGGGAGGGCGGAAGGCGCACCCCCGAGTCTTCCGCCAGAGCCTTCCTAACCGTCATTGCCAAGAACCCCAACGCCGTCATAGCTGCGCTGCACCCGCAGCTCCGGCAACTCGATTCCAAGTAAGGGAATGCGGGTATGTGGATCGCTCGCCGGGTATTTCCAGTAGAACAAGCCACATTAAGGCTTGTTGACATATCAACCGTCAAGAGAGGCGGGAATTGAATGGAGCCGAATGCGCACGAACTCATGCAGATTGCGTCGATAACCGGAGGGTGCGCGCTGTTCGGTGCCATGCTCGGAGCCGTAATCGCCGGATATTTCTCCCTTCGTTCAAAGCGAAACGAATTTGTCAACGATTACTACAGAACGGTCATTCAACGGCGCATTGATGCCTATGAAGAGTTGGAGAAATTGATCGTTGCTTATAAGACCTCGGTGGTCGACAAGGATTGCAAGCCCTACCACCTTCCTTTCGCTTTAAAGAGCCAGAACGAAAACGCATTTATGCTAATGGGCTCAGCGATGTCGCAAGGATTATGGCTAAGTGAGGAAGCATTCGCCTTGATACGCGACATGAATTACCTCCTGTTTCAAATGCCGGACTCGGAAGATAAGTTGATCGTTTTCGGGAAAGAGCATTACCAGAAAATTGCAGAATATCGTGAGTCCCTCGAAGTAACTCTCGCTTCCGATTTGTTGAGCTTGCACAAAGTTAAGCGGTTTCTTGCACAGAAGACGAAACGTCGGAGTGGATTCCACCCAGTGCAGCTCTACCCAAGAGGAAAGGACGCGCAATCTTGAAACAGTCAATGGCTGAAGAAACTGCATGAACGCCTGCCTTTCACTGTTCCTAGAATTCCCATGCCCGAACACACAATTCCAGCCCGCATCGTTCTCACCACAGCAGCCACCCCTGAGGAAGCGGACCGCA
>Ga0224559_1001316_pt1 | contig 13838 bp, 2 predicted proteins | sample 714S33034metaG_FD_180676 | JGI IMG/M metagenome (GOLD analysis project Ga0224559, IMG submission 180676) | Peat soil microbial communities from Stordalen Mire, Sweden - 717 S3 30-34 | ecosystem: Environmental > Terrestrial > Soil > Wetlands > Peat | place: Sweden: Norrbotten County, Stordalen... | reverse complement strand
CCTGGTTGTACTCCGCCGCCAGCGCCGTCACCAGCCGCGCCAGCTCCAGGCCGCCCACATGTCCGGCAAACTCCGCGCACTGCAAGCCTGTCTCCATCTCCAGCACCTGCGCCGCCGAGTAGTCCCCCTCGCTGCCCCCTCCGGCCGGGTCCACAGCCACCAGGTACTGCTTGCCCTTCAGCGGAGGCAGCCAGATCTCGATCTCGCCATTGCGCCGCCTCTCAAGGGGCTCGGCCATCTCCGCCAGCCGCTGCTCGATCGCCGCCAGCTCAAACACCGAATCGCCACTTGCGAGAAAACAGCTCTCTTCGTCCTCGGCGTACTCCTGCCGCGCCAGCCCGCGAAAGTCGGCCCGTATCTTGCGCCGGTATCCAATCTGCTCCAGATCCAGGCGCTCCCGCGCCATGAGATCGCGCTCTTCCCCGGTCAGCGTCGCCGCGTCCACCCGCCCGGCACGGTACCGCCGCTCCAGCCACCAGGGAAAGAAGTGCCGCACCATCCCCGTCTCGCCGGCCTTCCGCCATTCCTCGTGGAAGCACCCGCCCACCCCCTCCGGCGTCGACTCCAGAATCAGCTCCGCCTCCGGCGCCAGCGACGCCCGCAGCCCGGCAAGGGTCTCCGCCGGATCGCCCGGCCAGCGCGCCAGCTCCGAGCAGTGTAGATTCTGCACCGTCAGCCCGCGTCCGGCATTCCGGTCTCCCGCCGAGACGACTCGGTATTGCGCGTCTATCTCCGGAAACACGATCTGCCGCACATTGGCCCGCGAGGTCCTCAGCGGGCCCTCGCGCAGCGCTGCCGGCAAGAAATCCAGAAATCGGTGCACGATCCGGAAGATATCCTCCGCCGCCTCCTGCGTGTGCGCGACCTCCAAGGTCAGCGTTCCCGGCTGGGTCACGGTTCGGATGAAGAACCGCGCCGCCGCCCAGGTGGTCAACCCCATTTGTCTGGCCTTGAGCACGATGTTCCGCTGCCCCCGCCTCCGCTCGAACGCCCGCTGCGTCGCATTCGCCCGCAGCCTGGCCGGGCTCCCATCGCGAGTCCTCACAAACAGCAACCGCTCCGCCAGCGCCATCCCCACCGTGCGCCCGCGCAACGTTGCCGGACGCTGATCCAGAATCCTCCCGAAACGCTCCAGTTCCTCCCTGTCCAACTCCTCCAGGCGCAGCTCACCCAGCCGCGCCGCTTCCGCGCGCCCTTCCCCTGTCTCTGCCACGGACCCCCCAACTCTACCCGTCCCGCACGCCCCCATTCAGCCTCGAGCCCGTTCCGTTCGCCTGCTCATCGATCCGCCAACTTGCTAACTCGCTATCCCCGCCGCGGCGGGGGCTAACTCGCTGCGTCGTTCGATGACCATGTCGACCCGGCCAACCGTTGCAAATCCGATGGAAAATCAGCTCAATTCCCACCGCACCAGTACCGGACCTGATACGCCGTGCTGGCTGTCAACGCCGTATTGGCCGTCAGCGTCAGCGCCGTCGTACTCTCGCTCCAGCTGATCGAAGTCACCAGCCCCGCCCCGCTCAGTGTCGGCGTCACCACACAATTTGCCGAGTTCGAATGCGTATTCGGAAAGCTCAGCGTGGCGAGGGTGCCCGTCGTCGTGCTCGTTCCCGTCGTCAGCGTCACCGTCCCGCTCAGCCCGTCGCACACGTGACCGCTCGCGCACGCAATCGTGGGACTCGTCCCCGCCGCCGCGCCTGCCCCCAGGCCCATCGTTCCCGTGCCCATCATGAACTTGCCGGAAACAAATCCCGTCGCCGTCGCGTTGCCGCTTCCCGACACCGTAAGCACGGCGGATGGGCTCGACCCGCCGTTCTCCACCAGCAATCCACCCGTGCCGCTGCCGGTCGAACCGTTGATGAGCAGCGCGTTCGCCCCCGCCCCGGAGTTGATCAGCGTTTGACCGTTCTGATAGAAAACCCCCCGGTCCAGCGAGTTCACCACATCCGTGAATTTCAGAGAGTTGCTCGTATCCTTCCTCAACTTCCATTCCGAGGCGCCGGCATAGCTGTTGAACGCGAACGCGCCTACCTGGTCCGCGCCCGTCCCCGGCTGGATCGTCACGTCCTGCTCGGCCGCCGCACCGTTCGAAAACGTCGTCGTATTGCCCGTGAACGTCGGCCCGTTCGCCAGCACCACATTGCCCGTGCCGGTGGATGAAGCCGCAACCGCCAGCGAAGGAGTGCTGCTCGCATTCGTCACTGTTGGCACAAGCCACGAAGGCCAACTTGCAGAGGGAGCGGCGAGGGATGTTACGCTCCCCCCGCCGCTACTTGGTGCGTTTCCGATAGTCGGAATCTCCCAATAGGTCCCGTCGTAAATCAACGCTACCGGAACATTTGCCACCAGATCGCCGGAGGCCAGCGGAGAGGAGCCCGACCATTTGCGAATGTGCTTTGCGCCCAGCGAATTCACGTTGACGGTCACGTCGCCCGTGTTGCTCGTCGTGGTCGAATAAAGAATCTCATCCCCGGATGCAGGCGTGAAGCTGGGCGACGTGGCGCAACTCTGCGCCGTTGCTGAGCCGGAGGTATCTGCGCACGCCCAGGCAACGGCCGTGCCGTGCGCTGTCGCCGCAACCAATGTCCCGCTGCTGTCGGTCCCGATGAGGCTCGCCGAAGTCAATCCCCTGTCGATCATTGTTGGCGCGTTCACCGTGCCGGGAAGGTATGCGGTCCCAAGGCCGTCGATGGCCGGCGCCAACGCTTGCCAGTTGCTACCCGCAGCCAGGTAGACCGCGCATTGATAGGTAGCGTAATACGCAGACTGACTGGGTTGAGACATTCCCTGCAAGTTAGCGGGCCACACAATCGAGTAGACAGAAGACCCTTGAGTTATTGCGAAGCATACCTGCTGACCCGCGAAGGCTCCGTTGGCAATTGTCGAGCTAGTTATATTGCCTGCCAGAGTAATGACATTAACGGCTACTGCCGCACTCCAGGCGACCGCTCCGCTAGCGGGGTACGGAGTAAAGACCCCGCCCGATACCCAGCCAGGAGATGAGATATCGCCGGAAGCATCCACCGTCGCCCCGCCATTGAGGGTCTCAGCCGTCTGCGTTGCCGAAGTGACATTGTTCCACTGCCTGTAAACGGACGGGGTTGTCGCGTTGAAGGTCGGCGTCCCCACATTCGACATCTTGTTGTTCTCGATCGTCACATCGTTGATGCCGTTCGTTGGAAGGGGATCCCCACGAATTGCAATTCCGATATTGCTCAGGACGTTGCCTTTGATATTCAATCCCCATGATTGCGCCATGGGACTTCCGGCAGCCGCAAACCAGATTCCGACGCATGAGGATGGTCCAAGGGACGTGACCATGTTGTCGTTGACTTGAAGGTTGTAAAAAGTCCCCTTCACAGTGTCCGACTGCCCCACAAAGATGCCTATACAGTTTCCATTCACGGTTTCCAGCAAACTAACATCGTTTGAACTCACGACCGAATTAGCTATCGCCGGCGCAAGATTCATCGTGGCCGCCGCGGTCTCATTCACGCCGTTGGCATTCGCGACCGCCAAAACGGTGGTGCTGCTGGCGATCGCCGTGAAGCCAAGGCCCCGTATCTGTGCGGAAGTGCTTCCGCTGCCCGTGACCGAACTTGTAGTAATCTCAATTTGGCTCGTGCTTAGCCCGGTGCTCAATACGCCATAGGTGTTCCCGTTCAGCGGATAGAGCGCGTCTGTAGGAACGGGAGCAATGATCGTCACTGCCTGAGAAGCTACAAATGAGTTCGGAATGCTGATGGTCAAGGTACCGCCAGAGGCAGAGTAAGCCGTCGCCGTGGCGGTCGCCGCGGTCGCGTTGTTTCCGGCATTGGCGAATCCAGCCGTGCCGATAGCAGGTTGCCCTACCCAGCCGTTGAAGCCTCCGTAGTAGAGGCCGAGGCTAGTGCTAAAGTAAGTACCCACGTAGGCCGTTGTGTTTGCGCTGCTCGACAATTGAGCGCCTGTGGGCAGTGTCTCGCTCACGCCGAGCGGATTCACAAAACTCATGGTTGTGGCCGTTGAGGAATAGCAAATGAACGTCCCGTTGTTCCCCAAGTTCTTTGCGCCCTGCGTAGTCGATGCTCCCCCAAGCGTGAACGCCCAATTTTGAAATCCGTTCGATGCGCCTCCGGAGAAGGTGCCAGTGATCATGACTAGAGGCGGCGTTCCAGAACTCGTTTGCGGAGTGAAAGCGAGACTATCGCCGCTCACGTTGAAGGTCTGTGCTGTCTGACGGATGGCCTGAGTCAGAGTAATTGTCTTGAGTCCACTCCCGCCGATTGTGATTCCGTCCTCGCCCGAGCCTCCGGGATTATTGTATGGACCCCAACTATTGTTGATGGAGACGGTGTTGCCGGTGATCGAGTTCCCGGTCGAGTACAGCCCATTGCCGGGGTTCAAAGAAATTTGCCCATTCTGAAGAGTGTTTCCCGTAATGGCGATATTGCTGCCCGTGATCTCGCACATGCCCCATGAGGTTGAAACATTGCCGACGATTGTTCCATTCAGGAAAACGCCGCTCAAACAGGGACCGTCCCCGGTTCCCCCGTCGAGCATGTGGTTGTTCTCCCACGTGAAATTTGTAATCCATCCCGCGCCTCCGGCTCCGAGTTCACCCGCGAAGTCAAAGCCGTCAGGTTGCACCAGGCTGGCGAGGAACTTGTTTCCCGTCACATTAAGCCCGAACTGGCTTGTCCCTGGATAAGTGGTGAAATCAATCGTCGTGATGGGGTTTGCGTGGCTTGAAGTCAGCCCCGTTCCCCAGCCAGTGAAATAGTTATTTGTGATGCTGAGATTGTGATCCCATCCGGCGGAGTAGATGTTGTTCGCACCGTTGTTGATGAATCTGCTCCCATCGACGTAAATGTTATAGGGGAACGGGAAATGGAGAAACACGGGCGAACCTGACGGGCCGAGCGCAATCGGATTCGACGCCCAGTTCTGGAACGTCACATTCTGAATATGAATGTCGTGAACCGCCGTCGAGTTTCCCCCGTTGTCGATGCTCACTCCGGCGCGGCACGTATTAGAGAGGCAGGTATTCGGGGATGGTGTGTTAGCCGAATTGCCGTCGAGAGTACCGTTCTCGATCCATACGTTGCTGGACGCAGTCGTACCGTTATAAGTGGTGAACATGCCAGCTGTCGGGCCGTACGTGTACGCGGGCATTTGCAGTTCCGCGCCTCGCAAGTCGATGATGTTTGATCCGGACACCGTGATCCCGGCCACCACGTAAGTCCCTGTCTGCGTGAAGACCAGATTATGATTCGCGCTCAGGACGGCCTGCGTTGTCCATATCGTCCCGCAAGCCTGATTCACGTCGATCTCGCCGCCCGTGCTGCCCAGAGAGCTATCGGCGGAATTGATCTTCGCGCCGCAATCCGAGCCTGAAAACTCAGCCGCATTCACGACCGAGTTGGTCGTCGCTGCCGTGATGGCGCCCGGAAAAACAAACGTCCCTGCCGGCGCGGTCCCGGCTCCCACGTTCGCCATGGTGAGCGAAGCCGCAACCGCCAGCGAAGGATTGCTGTTCGCATTCGTCACCGTCGGCACAAGCCACGAAGGCCAGCTTCCCGAAGGGGACGCAAAAGACGAAACGCTGCCGCCGCCGCCGCCGCCGCTTCCGCAAGCCCCTCCCGTGTTGGAGATGAGCCCCGACGTGTCGATTTGCAGGCACCAGGTCCCGCTCCCCGACGCCGCGCCCGTATCCCTAAGGCTCGGCGCGGAGAATGGCTGAGAAGACGCGATCGCTCCGTATTGAATGTCAAGATAATGCGTGGCAAGGTCAGAGCCAAGAACCGCCAGCCCGTTGTACTCACCCATTATGCCGCCACTCCGATGCGAAGCATTGCTGTACCATGCATTGAAACCCAATGGATATGTGTTTCCATTTACCGCGCCGATAACTGCTCCCTGATTGAAATTGATCGGAGACTGAAACGACGGATTCTGTCCCGGCTGGCCGTTCGCCACATTCGAGCACTCGTTGTTGCTGTAACTCGTAGTGGATGGATTGCCTGCTGCGCTGCCCCCTCCATTCAACGACCATAGACACTGCAAGATGTTGGAAGATGGGCTTGTCCAGTAGATGCCGTTCAGCGTTGCCTGTGTATTCCCGGCACTCGATGCGCCCCCGGCGAATACCACGGCCCCTTCCTGCGTCGTGGCGCTGCGATAGGGATCGTTGCTCCCGGTAATCGGCGTCATGGCTTCGCCGCTCATGTTCGTGATGGTCATTCCGCCAAGATCGCCATAGAACAGATATCTCGATGCTTGCTTCACGATCAAGTTAGTGAATGTTGCCGCGCCTGTGGGCCGCGAATCCCTCGCCAGAATCGCCATTCCAATTGAACTAATCCCCCGGTAGCACACGCCGTTGGCCTGTTGCGCCTCAAAGAACGTGTGTGAAGTTTGCCGCTGACTCAGAGTCTGCGGATACTTGCAGCTCTCAAAGAAGTCCGTGCTGGCCCCGCTGTACTCCGCGCGCCAGAAATCCTCATTGAACCAATCGTCAAGCTTCTGCGATACCGACCCGGAGCCTCCGTAAGTGTTCACCCGGGTGAGAATATTGCTGACTGAGTTAGCATCGAAGAATCCGCCGTCGCCCGCGGGAGCGTCCATGCGGTGCGACCATGCGCCGCCGTTGATCCATGACGCATATCCGCCGAAAGATAGATTGTCCGCGACAAACCCTATATCCGTCGCGGCAGTCCACATGCCGATGCCCGTATTGAAGCCAAGATCGTGGAGCTTCGAATAGTTCGCGTTGTTAGTCGCCAGGATACCGATAAAGCCACCGCCGAAATTGATCCCGCCGATATCTTCGCTTTGCACGGTGCCGCCGAACATGATCGGCTCATTGTTATCTACTGAAATTCCATCCCACACCGAAGTTAGCCCCACGCCTTGAAGGCTGGCGCCCGTCATCCCCGCAAAGCTGACTCCGGGCGTCAACATCACCTGAACCGGCAGAGCCACGGGATTCAACGGAGCCACGTTCGAGCATTGTCCCCACACGGGACTGGCGATTGTGCCTGTGTTGCAGGCGACAGACCCAAACACGATCGCAGGCACCGAGGTGCAGCCGGTTGCATTGTGACTCACAGACATGGTTCCGGATGCTGACCCGCTAGCGTTGGTCGCCACGCTGCCCGCGGCCACAACCTGCGTCCCGCCCCAGTTTTGCCATCCCGCGCAACCGCTGTTGCCGGCCAGTGCATACCAGCTCAGAGTCGAAGTTGGCGCGTATCCGGCTCCCCCCGCGGTAAGTGCGGGCGCATTCATCGTGCCTGCGCCAATCGTCGCCGTCGCCGCTGCTCCGTCTCCTCCCAAAGGCGCCACCGAACCTGTGGGAACCGAGTTGAAGAACCCGCCATCGACGTTGGTTACAGACACAACCTGGCCGCTGCCGTTTGTCGATGCGGTAGCAAAGGCCCATCCGCAAGGCCCCATATCGTAACCGTTCGCGCAGCCTCCACTTATGTTCACCGGCAGCGTCGAGTTAGGGGTATAAAGACTTCCGCCATTGTTCACGGTCCAACCCGTGATCGAGCCGCTCGTCCCGCCGGAGAGCGTGGGCGTGATTACCGCACCTGATCCGCCGGCCGGTGTTCCGTAGCTTCCGTCATCGCTCGCACCGGTCAAAACATAGTAAGGGGACGTGGCCAGAAGATAGCCGCCCGCAGGTATGGCGCACGTTCCACCTCCCGCCGCAACCACCGCCGCCGCGCACGCGTTGAATGCTGGAACATTATCCGTTCCCCACGTGATATAGGCATTGGTTGTGTTAACTGCCGCCTTGCTCAGCACCAAGGTTGTGGAGTTAGTGACCGATACGATCTGTGCGACCGAGGGAGTGGTGGAAAATGGCTGCAATGTCCAGCCCCAGAAGACAATATACTTGCCGGCGTCGGCGGATGTGAATGCGCCCGACGGCACATAAAGCACGTTGCTCCCGCTGTTCAGGGTTCCTTGCACATAGGTGCGAAACGGCATCTGATCTGCCACCGCTCCGTAACTTAGCACATTGTAGTAAACACCCGCGGCGCCGCTCCCTGTGTTACCGATCGTGATGGAGTTACCAGACGGAGTTATCGAGATGCCGGTCCCGCCGACCACATTCACTGCGCCCGAAAGAGAATTGAGACTGGAGACGCCTGCACTTCCTCCACTCGCCCCGCCAACCGCGTTCCACGCATAGGTGCCCGTCACGTTGGAGCACTGATAAAGACCTAATGCAGCCGAAGTGTAGAACGCCCCGCTGTTTGAAGAACCTGAACAAGCTAATGAAGGAGCGCCACTGCCCGTCAGCGAGATAGGCTCCGCGCCCAGGTTGGCCCGCGCGACAGTCACAGAACTGACATCGCCAAGATTGTTTGCCGGATTCAGCGGTGAGTAACCAAGAGCAGGCTGCCCATTCAGGTTCGCCAGCGCGCCGGCTGCAGTCGAAGCTCCTGTGCCTCCAGCAGTAAGGGCAACCGTATTAATGCCGCCGATAGTCGTGCCATTGGCCGCGTAATAGGCAATCTGCCCACTACTTCCCGAGCCGACCGTGCCGCTCCCACTGCCCGAACCCGAGCCGGAACCGCAAGCTGAACCCGTATTCGAAATGAATCCCGAGTTATCCACCTGCAGACAGTTCATACCGCCGCTCGCCGCAAGCCCTGGAAACCTGATCGCGTTCGAGCCCGTGAAGCTTGCATACAACGTGCTGCTTCCTCCGCCATAAATACCGAACGATGTTCCCGACCCCGTCTCATAGTTGACGCGCACAGCCCCTGAGGAATTCGATGCATTGATATACGTATCGCCGCTGTTCGTGCTTTGGTAAGCTTTGAAGCTGTCAAGGCCGCCCGTTGCCGAATTCAACATCCAGTTATTGCTCGCATCCTTCTCCATGTACCACTGGCTGTTTCCATTCCAGTCCTTGTAGATGAACGACTCCTTCTGCCCCGTCGTCAATCCCGCCCAAAGCGTTGCGTCGATCTCCGCATCCGCCTGGTTCTTCACCATCGGCGTGGCCGCAAACGTGGATGCACCCCCCACTTGCAGCGTCCCGTTGAACTGCGCGTTCCCCGCGCTGCTAATAGTGGCTACCGTAGTCTCGCTCGGGCCCCCGGAACCTATAACTACGCCTCCGGTACCCGAGTTATTCGACCCGTTGAGAACAATCGCGCCCGTCCCCGCGGCATTGATTACCGTCTGATTGTTGGTGCTTGACTGGCCGTTGTTGTACTGCCCGATCGAAAACCGGTACACGCTGTTCAGCTCATCCAGAATCTGGTAGAACTGCGCCCCCGCCGTCGCATCGCTCAACCCCATCGTCCAACGGTACCCGTAGTCAGTCTGATAGCGGTTCAGCATTCCGCGCTCGTTTCCCAGGCCAATCCCGATGCGGTAATGATTGGTAACTGTCGCATCCTTCTGGCTGCCGTACCAATCACCATTCAAGCCGTTGAAACTCCGGTGAAATGTATCGAGGAAGCTGTTGCGCGTGCCGTTGTCTGTCAGCGCGCCCGTAAACATGGTCCCGCCCGTCATCCAGTTGTTGTAGGCGCTGCCTGCATCCGCCACAACCTGGTTGGTCGAGCCTTCGTTCCTCAGTCCCACGATCGTGTTGTTCCGTGCGTTCACTCCCAGGTGCAGCGCCGTCGAGCATCCTTCTACATCTCCTCCCGTGAACGTGTTGCCATCTCCCTGCTGCAGATCGATCCCATAAGTCCCCGCGATCGGATTTCCGCCGCTCTGTGGGCAATCGATGTGCAGCCGCACAAACGTGCTTGCATTCAGCCAGTCCGTTGTCGCCGCATTCGATATCTGGTGTCCGATCGCGTTCACCGCCGTACCGAATCCGTTGAACGCGTTGTCGAAGAACGTTCCTCCCGTGTAGTTCCCGGTCCCGTCCAGCGTCATGCCCGTCTGATTTTGATTCCCCAGGAAATACAAGCTCTCCAGGTCCATCTCCTGGGTGCGATAAGCTATAAGTCCCTTGGTTGTCGCCGCGCTCGACGCCGTCGTATTGATTACAATGTTATCGAGATGAAAGCCCAGCGTATCCGTTGCATAGGTCGGGTCTCCAACCTGTATCATGGAGGCTGTACCCGAATACATGAATACTGTCCCGCCCTGGCTGCCGCTGGCCGTGCTTGCGCCACGCAATGCGCACCCGCGCAGGACCACATTCCTCGTGCCTGCCGTCACAATCACCTGGCTAGCGGTCGAAATCGTCGCGCAGGGCAGTTGCACAGTTACATTTGCCTTGGATACGGTAAGGTTCGACCCCATTGAAAGTGTGCCCGTGAAGTTATGCGCGTCGCAGGTCCCGCCATAACTTGCGCTTACCGCACTTAGGCAACCCTGTAACTTCGCCCCGAAGTCGGCGCCGGGAAACTGGTCCACCTGATATGCCGATCCAATCGGGTTGTTCGCCACAAGGGCCTGGTAACTCCCTCCACCTGGCAACGTTCCGCCGCCGCCGCCCAACTGCGTTCCGTAGCTCCCAGACGCCGCCGCGTTCCACACCGTGTAACCGCCGTTGCCCTTCAGCAGATTCCCGTCGAAGAACCTCATATTCTGACCGGCAATCAGATTCACCGGCGCCGCCGTATCCCATGCCCCCGCCGCATTCAAGCTCGCCGTCGTCGTTCCTGAGCACCCCGCTCCACCAGACGTCACCGCTATGGTTCCAATCGAACCATTGCTGTTCACACTCGCCGTAGCGGTCGCCGTGCAACTCCCGCTGAACGTCAGCGGAACCTGCGCCCCATAAGGATCGAAGCCCAGCCCATGTTCCGTCCCCACCGTCACGGCGGTCACCGCGCCGCCCGCGGCCGTCACCGTCAGTTGCGGCTCGACCGCATTCCACGCCGGCAGGACAACAGTATTTCGAACAGTCCACCCCTGTTGCGTACTGGAAAGATCGAGCACCAACCCCGTCGGAGGCTCATTCGTCGCCGCTGAGTTTCCAACCTCCGCCACCACGTTATCCAGCACGTTGTTCGAGCCCGCTGCCGCCAAAAATCCGTGCGTCGCCTGAATCGCGATGTTCTCCCACCGGTTCGAATCCGAGTTCAGTCCCGACGGCGTCGCGACCGGTAATCCAGGAACCGCGATGCCCGTATTCAGCCCGCGAATATCGATGTTCCGGAACTCGCTCCACTGCGGCCACTGCGCCAAATAAAGCCCGCACGTGTGTGTCGAGTGCGCTCCGGGATACTGCGCAGCCATCGGGTCCACGCCCGTCGCGGCAATCTCCACGTTCTCAATCACCGCCGTGCGCAGCCCGTTCCCGCCCGTTCCCAATGCCGCCGGCATCGCAATCGCGCAATTGCCCACCGACCATCCCGCGCCCGTTCCCGCAGTCCCCGTCAGCCCGCTCCCGCCCGGCGAGAAAATCGAATTGTTTTCTATCAGCCGGCCCACTCCGCAGCTTCCCGCAGGCGCGCGGCCCTCGCCCGGCGAGCAGGATACATCCAGACTCTGGTCCACAAAAATTGTCAGATCGTGAATCCGCGTGAAGCTCTGCATATTCATGGTGTCGGTTCCCGAAGCCAGCACATCCTGGCCGGGAAATCCCATCAGCGCTGAAACCTGCTTGCCCAATCCCCCAATCGACTGTCCAACCCAATACAACGAGCGCGTCTTGCAGGCACCCTGCGGAATCGTCAGCGCCACCCTATGTGCGAGCGCATAATTCAACGCCGCCTGCAGCGCGTTGGTATCGTCCGTAACCCCATCGCACACCGCGCCAAACTCCTTCACGCTGCGCTCAATCTGCTGTGCGCGGTTCGGTCGCAGATCGTTCACATACACGCCGTTCGGATTTGTGAAGCCGTCGCTGCCCGCATAAGTCGGAGGAATCTCCACCGCCCCGTTCGTCCCCGCCGCGGTCATCGCTGTCTGCAATGTTGGCTGCGAGCTGCCCGCCACCGGCGATTCAACTCCATTCACCGACGGCGCAATCAAAGCTCCCGTCATATTCCCGCCCGACAACGGAACCGCCTGGCTGAAGGTCGTATCCACATAGTGCTTGTCAGCCGCCTGCAAGGGCTGCGTCGGATCCCCGCTTAAATACAGCGGCCCCGTCAGCGTCCCGCCCGACGCCGTCAACTGGCTCAAACCCGCCGCGGCAATCGCCTGGTCCACATACTCCTTGTCCACTGCCTTCACCGCCTGCACCGCGGGCATCAATTGCGCCTGCACCTGTGCCAGGCTCGCCTGCGCCGCCGCCGGCACCACCCAATACTGCGTATTCGTCGTACCGTCGCTCAGGTAGTAAACCGCCGTGTAATACAACCCCGCCGGCGTCGACCCCAGATTCGGAACCAGATTCACGCTCACAAATCCATCCGGCGCAATCGTCACCGTGGTGAAGTCCGCCGCCACCGCCTGGCCGCCCGCTGTCGTAAAGGCGGGCCAACTGACGAACAGTGTCCCGGAACTGGCGTGCCCGTTGGCCAGATACACCGTCCCTTGAACCGTCGTCGTGGTCGGCGCCTGCGCGTGAGCCATACTCGCCATCGCCAGCCCGGTCAGCCACAATGCCAGTCCAAGTTTCAGTCCCATGCCTCTGCCGGTGCGCAACATCCACTGATTCATCGTGAGCTCCATTCGATTCGGTTCCTTTTTCCTGGAAATACGGCGGAGAGCGTGGTTCGATCCTCGCATCTCTACCGTATTCCCGCCGGGAGAAATCATCTGCCTATTGCAGCTCCCGGCTTGCAACTACCGTTCACTCATCAGTTTCAACGGTCTCGAACTGCCACTCCGGCTCTTTGGCCAGTTCCAACGCCAGGCTGCGAAGAGGCCTTATGGTGATGGCTTCCCCCAAGTCCACGTCGCCCTCTCCAAGGTCAACGAGCAGCTTAGCGCTGAGCACGTGACCCTTGAGGGTGCTTTGATAGAGGGCTTCGACAATCTTGACCGCATTAACGTCCAGCATTCTGAGCGCCTCTTTGCTGAGTTTCTTGGCTTTTACAACACCGTTTCCTGCAACTGCTTTTCTGCTTCGCACTGCCATCTGTCCGCCATTCCCGGTCCACCCTTCCGCGGTCTTTCGCACTCCCGTAAAAAAGGAGTCAGCGCCAACCCCGCACCGGAATCGCTCGCCTGACACACCGTCGGCGATGCCCTGGCCACTACTTCTTCCCCACGCCTTGCGAACCGCCGCGGAGATGGCCCGAAGAAGATCAGGAAAGCCTCACCGCTCTCCCCTGTCGTCTCATTTCGTTTTTGTTGTTCTTAGCTTAGCCAACAACGGTGAAATGATCTGCGTATTCGCGACAGATACTCCATGCAATTTTTCTGCTTGTTTTCAGCGACATACATTTACGGGAGCTTCTTGGCCCTCTTGACAGCAAGCACAGGAATGCGCAAATCGAGCGGGAAATGATCCGCAAATTCCCAAATCGGCGTTGACACTGCCGCCACAGATGCAAGAGCAATACCGGATAAAGCTCGCGGGCTCCTGCCATAATCTCAATATGCTGATCCTGGCCTCAGCCTCGCCCCGCCGCCGCGAACTCCTCACCCAGGCCGGGTTCACTTTTCGGGTCCACCCCGCCCACATCCCCGAGGACCCTAACCCGGACGAAGACCCCATCGCCTATGTCGTCCGCCTCGCCCGCGAAAAAGCCCAGACCGTCTTCGCCGAGTTGATGCAGAACCCTGGGGAATTTCCTTCCAAGGCAGCTCTGTGTCAGGGCACGACTTCAGTCGTGCCGCTAATGCGCCAAAATGATGCCGGGGCTTTACAGGCTGCGGAAAAACCCCTGATCTGGGTTAAATGCGACGAAAAGCATCCCTCAGGGGCTAAAGCCCGCATTGATTCTGTTGATCTTATGCCAGGGATGAAT
>Ga0224559_1001314_pt1 | contig 13867 bp, 15 predicted proteins | sample 714S33034metaG_FD_180676 | JGI IMG/M metagenome (GOLD analysis project Ga0224559, IMG submission 180676) | Peat soil microbial communities from Stordalen Mire, Sweden - 717 S3 30-34 | ecosystem: Environmental > Terrestrial > Soil > Wetlands > Peat | place: Sweden: Norrbotten County, Stordalen... | reverse complement strand
AGGATCTTCAAAGCCCGATCGTTTGCCATGGTCGTCTCCAGTTCACGCTTGACGTGTATCAGTGACAACTATAGCAACTCATATTTGTCGGAAGTGTCGCTTGTACACGCTGTGCGTGAACTAGCGCCCACTAGCACAAACAATGTGAGCCAGTCGGCTTTTTCGGCCAGACTCCAATTCCCTTGACGCCGCCCGTGCCAGTACGCAGCCGAGGATGTTGCCTGGGCGGAAGGGCTTGGAGCAATCGACTCAGGGCGAGAAGACAAACCCTTCGTCGAGGATGACCGGTCTCTGATTCCCTGGCCGATGGTCGACGCGGGCCCGGTAGTCGACGAGCAGGGGCGATGCCGACAGCGTCCAGCTCCACGGGCCGAGACCGATCTCTTGGTGGTCTTCTCCGACAGCCCGCCGGGGATGACGATGACCGACCGGACTGTGCTCGTAGAACAACCGGAGAGTGGGAAGCACCGCCCGATTCGCTACCTCAAGACCCTGATCGAAGAGCACGAGCACGCCCGTGCGCATGTGTGGCTTGAGTGTCGCTCGCGGCGGGCATTTCGGGCATCAGGCCACGTCCACCGTCACCGTCAACTCATCAGGCACTTCGAACTCGGCGATCAGGCCCGCGAGAGCCTCACACAAATCGTCAACCGCCTCCTCGCGCGTAACGTCCTCGCCGTTCGCGCCAACGCTGGGCCGTAGTTGCGCGTGCGCGCACCACACCCCCGTCCTTGGACGTTGGACGTGGCGGGCTGATGGTATTGCTGTGGAGTGGTGCGAAACGAGAGAGGCTGGCTGTGGCAGGACGACTTGATCGCGGCGGTCTACCGCTGGTAGCGCTCGTATCAGGCGTGGCAGCAAGCAGTTTTCCTGCATCGCTGGCCTCTTGTGCTCGCGTTCGAAGGCGATCCAGCCTGCTGGATGGCAGAAAGGGCTCGAACGGGTTGAGCGCTTGGAACGTACCTGGTGACTCGCTCAGAGGCTGCCGAGACGACGCCTGACCGAGGCCTTCTGGTGACGGCTGTGAGGTACCGGCACTGTGAAGTCCGTGAGAAGCTCATCCGCAGGCACTGCACGGTTCGAGCGGACCGAAACATGAGCGTCGCCCTGTGCGACCAGACGTCGCTATCGCCTTAGTGGCCGCCGACGCCCCAAGGTCTCCAGGCCCGCGGAGAGGTTCTCCGCGCCCAGGCCGAGGGTGTTGTGCTCACCAGTCGTTATGACCTCCACACCGGCGGAGCGGATAGCTTCCAGATAGGGCTCGTCTGCGCACGCGTCAGTGACAAGGATGTCGACCGACGCGAGTGGAGCGACGTTGTGGAATGTCACTTTGTCTAGCTTGGACCGATCAGCCAGGATGACGGAGCGCCTCGCGGCACGCAGTGCTGCCTTCTTCACCAGCGCATCGGCGGGGTTGTACTCGGTCAAACCACGTTGCACCTGGATACCTGCGACACCGAGGAACACTACGTCGCAGTTGACATCAGCGAAGGTGGCCTCAGGCACCCCGCCGATGAGGCTGAATTCGCCCGACCGCACCATTCCTCCAGTGACGAGCACTCGGATGTCGGACTCATTGCCGAGTTCCATCGCTACCGGCAGGCTGTGGGTAACGACCGTGATGCCCCGCCTGCCCTTGAGGTTGCGCGCAAACTCAAGGGCCGTGGTCCCGACGTCGATAATGACCGTCTCACCATCGTCGACCAGTCGCGCCGCTGCGGCGCCGATTGCCTGTTTGGCCGCTTGTTCCACAAGCTGGCGAGCGGCGAACGGCGGCTCGTAAGAGCGACTGACGACACTAATTGCGCCTCCGCGAACCCTGCGCAGCTGACCCTGATTTTCGAGGACTTCGAGGTCGCGCCGAATCGTCATCTCGGAAACCTCGAGATCGGCAGCGAGCGCGGTGATCGTCACTTCGCCTGAGGCGGTGAGGCGGCGTTGTATTTCCTGTCTACGGGCGACGAAGACCACGGCAGACAGCGTATCGGTCGATGTACAGGTGGTTCCGCTGATCCGTTTCTCGGTACGGAACGCGGGACCGTCAGACAACCGAACTATGGGGCCAGCGAGGAGCGAGCCACGCTACGTCGCTGGTTTCTCCACTGTTTGTCCTCAATCGTGTCAGCAGAGCCAGCGCCGCTCATGGACAGGGTATCGCCCAAGCTGGACGCCAGCGCCGACGGCCCGGAGGTGATCAACAAAGAGGCCTTACGGCTCCCGAGCAAGCGTGGGTCAGCTTGGTGGCGGCAGACCAAACGCCGCAAGCGCGCCTCGTGCGTTGGACGGGAGCTGAACGGTGCCAAAGACCGCGGAACCGTCGTTGCCTCCAGCGCTGTTCCCGGTGACCAGTCCATCGGGGCGCGCGTCGGCAGAGCCGGGTGGCCTCCGTCGCGAAGCGGCCGGCCGTACCCGAAAGCTATGCACCAGGGCGACCCGGACAGCGACCTCAGTCAAGGCCAGCGTCATGAAAAGTTGCATGGCTCGGGTACCGCCGAGGGGTCATTGAGTAGGCACGTCAGAAGTGTCGAGAGCGAGAGGTACCGCGCGTCCAGCGAGCCGACAGTAAGGGTTGTTCCAGACGTGACTGTTGGAAAGTGGCTGACCGCGCTGATCAAACGGGTCCTTCTCGGCCGACGGCTGTCTCGGTGGTCGCACTCAAGCGCCAGCTGGTGGCGTCCGCCCGGCCGAGCGCGCCTGTGCTCGCGACCCTAACGATCATCGCCAAACGACATCGACGCGATCTCCCAGCTCGTGCCGGACCGCAGGTGCTTGTCGAGCGGTCGGCCCAGCTATCGGGGCGTGAGGTCTTCGCGGATCATGTGGCCAAACCTTGTGTAGAAGGCCGAGGTGCGCCGTGGACGTGACCTCTCGCTCACTCCGCAAGTTTCATCCCGCGAAGCCGGCGCGTGTTGGAACGGAAGCGCCTACCGTCGAGGTGTGTCGAACGGTGCCGACTCTTGTTGCCTCGGATCCGCGTGCGGGAGAAAGTGGGCCAGGCATTGCACGTCGGCATTCCGACGCGCACGGTCTACGGTGCTCAGTTCACCAAGGAGGTCGCAGATGCACGAGGTCGTCGTTTGGATGACCGGCGACTGCTGAAGGGCGCTGCCTCCGAACACCTCAACGAGCGTCGCTAGGCGTTCGGCTCGGTCCTCAGGGCAATCCTCCTGTCGGAGCGAAGCGTGTCGCCGACGGTAGTCGCGGCCGACTCGTGACGAACTCCGGGCTTGCCAAGCGCGCGGCTCATCTGGGGTCGCACACGGCGCGCCACATTGGGCCCGACTCGGCCTCACGCCGCCACCTGTCGTGACTATCGGAAGCCTCCGCGGCGGTCCCGACCGGTCCTTGAAATCCAACCCGCCAGGTCATGTTAATAATTCACACCCATCCTGTTGCTAAGTCACACGAAGGCTGATACCGTGTCGCCAACCGAGACGAGACGACAGGTCGATCGAGCAGAATCCAGCGTTCGACAGGGACGACGAAGACGGGAGGCAGCATGCTCCAAGGACGATTGGCCGAGGTTTTCCCCAAGACGGCCAAACCGCTCATCGCGATGGCACACGTCCCGGCATTGCCGGGTACGCCGCTCTACGATGGCGCTGGCGGCCTCGAGGCCGCGATCCGCAGCGTTCGATCCGACGTAGAGATACTCCTTGATGCCGGCTTCGACGCCGTGATGTTTTGCAACGAAAATGACCGCCCGTACCAGCTGAACCCGGGACTCGAAGCGGCAGCGTTCATGACACGAGTCGTGACCGAGTGTCGCCCCGAGGGAAAGCCCTTTGGAGTCGACTACCTCTGGGACTCTCGTTGTGCGCTGGCCATCGGTGCCGCAACAGGCGCCGCGTTCGTGCGCTGCGTGGCCGCTGGTGCATGGGAATCGGACATGGGCTTGTGGCAGACCGATGCAGCGTGGCTATTGCGCGAGCGTCGTCGTCTTGAGGTCGACACAATGGCGATCATCGTGAATGTGACGCCAGAGTTCGCATCGCCGATCGGAGGGCGCAGCGCAGCAGAGATCGCGCGCTCAGTCGTCGTCTCGAGCATCCCGGACGCGATCTTGATATCGGGTCCAATGGCAGGATCGGAGCCTGACCTGTCCGTACTTTCCGACGTGTATCAGGCTGTCTCGAAAGATGTCCCAGTTATCCTCAACACGGGCGCCAAGGCCGCAACGATCGCCCAGTACCTTGACAGTGCGGACGGGTGCATTGTCGGCACCGACCTCAAGGAGGATGGATATACCTGGAACCAGGTCGACCCTGAACGGGCGAAGCGCTTTATCTCGCAGGCTAGGTCCGATGCCGGATCTAGCACTGCAAGCTGAGATACAGCGGTGTGATTCATGGCGTCTAGCGTGATCATGAACGAGACAAGACGCGCGAAGAAGTTCCACCTGCCCGATGAGATAGGCATCTTTGTGGTGCTTTTGTTGGTAGCAGCAGTATTTTGCATTCTCTCGTCATCATTTCGTACGTACAACAACATGCTATCGCTCCTGCTCAACGGAGCAGTCATCGCCTTCCTCGCACTCGGTCAAACGCTCGTCTTGCTCACCGGTGGGATCGATCTTTCAACTGGAAGCAACATAGCAATGACGGGCGTATTGTGCGCGTACCTGATGAATGCCGGCGTTCCTTGGATATTTGCAAGCCTGTTAGCAGTGGGCGCCGGCGGGCTGATTGGATTGTTCAACGGTCTCGTAATTCAGTACGGCGGTCTGCCGCCGTTCATCGTGACATTTGCGACAATGGGTGTGGCATCATCAATTCCTCTGATAATGACCGGTTCGAGTTCGATCATGGTTGCGGACCAGGGATTTTCATGGATCGGTCAGGGAACTGTGTTTTCAGTGCCAGTACCGGTTGTGCTCCTTATCGTGTTCGCGGTAATCGTTGCACTGATTTTGTCCTGGACACGATTCGGCGTGCAGGTTTACGCCGTTGGTGGCAATAGGACCGCGGCTCGACTGGCGGGCGTAAGTCTTGCGAAGGTGACTGTCTCCGTGTACGTGATGTCAGGGCTGTTCGCGGGCGTGGCCGGCCTTATCGATACTTCTCGTTTGATGGTCGGCTTCCCAACCGCGGGTACGGGCAATGAACTCTTCTTTTCGATCGCGGCAGCGGTCGTGGGGGGTGTAAGCCTGTTCGGCGGCACCGGATCGGTTCTCGGCGCAATGATCGGAGCGGTGATGATCGCCACCGTTAGCAACGGACTGAACGTCGTAAATGTCAACAGCTACTGGCAGTCACTTGTTATCGGACTCATCATCTTGGGAGCTGTGGGGCTCGACACGTTCCGGCGGCACCGAATGGGCGCTCCATTACCGGGCATCCTTCGCCGGCGTGTTCGATCAGGTGACCGCCAGAGCGCTCATGCGGACGTCGTGTGAACCCGGCGGGCATGGTCCACGATGAGAGGCCACTTCAATAGGAGGATCGCTAAGCAAACAGCAAGGCGAGGAAGAGAAAGATTGGAGGTCAGCATGAAGATTGTCAAGCAGATAGCTATTAGCGGTATCTCGATCGCTATGCTTTTGGCCGTTGCTCCAGGCGGGGCCGTTGCAAACGGCGCGCCGCGGACCGTCGGCGCCAGGGCGGCCGGACAGGCTCGTGACCTTGGTGCGGCTGCTCTGCCAAAATCCTGCAAGACAAGTAAGCCCGTGATCGGAGTCTCTCTACCTGACACAAGTAATCCCTACTATGTGTACATGCGACAGGGGTTCCTCCAGGTTGGGGCTAAGTACGGCTTCGACGTCAAGATGGCGATAGCGAATGACGATGATAGCAATCAGCTATCCCAGATTGACGCCTTTATTCAAGAGGGCGTTTGCGCGGTCGCCCTCAATCCGGTCACTTCTGGTCCTTCGGCGGCCGACGTTGCCGCGTTGAACAAGGCTGGTATCCCGGTCTTCACTGTCAATGTGCTTGTGGACCAGGCTGACCTCACGAAGGAACACGCGAAGATCGTGCAATTCGTGGGCGCAAACCAGGCCGAGGGCGGCAAAGTAGAAGCGCTTCAGGTGCTGAAGGACCTGGGAGCGAAGGCCAAGATACTCGTCGGGACCGTCGGGGACCCTCTGTCGCAGACTACTGCCGAGCGGGATGCCGGTTTCTATACCGTGATCAAGCGGGATCCGAATGCAAAGGTGGGCGAACTTGTGAACGGACAAGTTGAGCCGACTGTGAGCCTCCAGGTCGCAACAGACATGCTTGAGGGCAATCCGAAGATGAACGTGATCTGGGCCGACACAGGTCCGGCCACGCTCGGTGCGCTTAAGGCGATCCAGGAGCTTAAGCTGCAGGGAAAGGTTACGCTCTTCGGCTTCTGTGCGGCCGGTACGCCCCTCGACAAGGTGATCTATCGTGGCTGCGTCGGTCAGCAGCCTTACAACTATGCGAGTATTGTGGTGCAAAATATCAAGAAGTATCTCGCCGGCAAGTCGATACTGCCGACGATTCTAGAGCCGGTACCGGCCTACGTGAGTGGGCAGACCATCCCCGCAGGTATACTCGGCTGAAATGACTGGTGACACGTACGGTCAGCCCTCCGCCCCCCCTTTGCTTGATGCAGAGACGCGGGGTGGAGGGCTCGGCCTGCGCCGCGTTGATAAGCGGTATGGGGATACACTTGCCCTGAGTCAGGTGAGCCTTACGGTCGTGCCTGGAAGAGTGCTCGGACTCGTCGGTCACAATGGCGCAGGTAAGTCGACGCTTCTACGCATTTTGTCGGGAGTCGAGAGACCTGACGCGGGGGCGGTGTGGGTAGATGGTGCGATAAGGACTTTGTCAGGACCAGCCGACGCTATGAGGTTGGGCGTAAGTTGTGTGTATCAAGAGTTAGCGTTGGTTCCTCAACTTACGGTTAGCGAAAGCATTTTTCTTGGCCAGGAAGATGTGCGGCATGGTGTTCTGGCGAAGAGAGCAATGGCGCGGGCGGCCCAAGAGTTGTGTGATGACTTCAGCGTCGGTGTTCGTTCAAGCGCATTGATAGGCGACCTATCTGTGGCGCAGCGGCAGCTAGTCGAAATTGTTGCTGCTTTTCACCGTAATACGAGGTTCCTTCTTCTTGACGAGCCGACAACGGCCCTAGAGGTGGGTCAGGTGGAGCATCTCTTGGTGACTCTTCGGCGTTTAGTCGAGGGTAAGGACGCTGCGATATTGCTTGTCGACCACAAGCTCTCAGAGGTGTTTTCGGTAGCTGACGACATTGTAGCCATGGCAGACGGGCACATAGTGCTCGAAAGATCACGTTCGAATGTGGATCGAGCGGAAGTCGTTGCGGCTATCGTGGGCGAATCGGCGGCTTCGGTCGTGGGAGCAACGGTGCCATCCCAGGTGGGGGATAGTGTCAGTCGACGGGCTGGGTCGATGGATCCTGCAGTTGCGGGGGGCGTTTCGGCGTCCCCAGGGGCCGTCGGTGCAGGGTTACGTGTTCGGGATGCGCGGTCGGCTCGCCTGCACGGCATCAATCTTTTGGTAGCGCCTGGACGTATTGTGGCACTGTACGGTCTGATGGGTTCTGGGAGATCGCGTATGATGCGCGTCCTGGCGGGGGCGGAACGCCTGACGTCGGGTGTGATGGAACTGGACGGCGATCTCTACAACCCTCGTAGCCCGCAAGCGGCGATGGCGGCGGGCGTGTGCTATGTGTGCGAGGATCGGAAGGCTGAGGGAATCATCCCAAGCGTCAGCGTGGTCGAGAACGTTCTTTTGCCGGTGCTTGCCCGATTCAGTCGCTATGGGGTGTTGCGACGTCGGGAGGCGCGAAAGGCTGCACTCGAGGTGCTCAAACGGATGAATGTCCGGGGCGATCTGAGCAAGGGTGCGTTGGCGCTATCGGGCGGCAATCAGCAGAAGGTGCTGTTCGCACGGGCCTTGTTGCAGGAACCGCGCTTGCTGCTGTTGGACGAGCCGACGAAGGGCGTGGACATCGGCACGAAGGAAGAAATTCATCAGCTGATACGCGATATTTCCGAGACGCGACGGGTACCGATCCTGGTGGTCTCCAGCGAGGAGGAGGAAGTTATGGCTTTGGCAGACGATGTCGTGATTCTGCGCAATGGTAGTTGTAGCGGAGAACTGTTGGCGACTGGCGATCTCACGGCCTCCCTGCTTCGGCGGCTTGCGCTAGGGGAGAGCGAGAAAGGCAGGGACCTGGAGGACGCGTCTTAATGACGCTGGTTGCCGGCGTTGACTCATCGACTCAGTCGTGCACGGTTGTGCTACACGACGAGTCCGGAACGATGTTGGCCAGCGCTAGCGCACCTCATGTGTGGACTACGCCACCAGTCAGCGAACAGGATCCTGAGGGCTGGTGGGGTGCACTTTCCGAAGCTCTAGCTAAGGCGTGCCACGTTGCGGGGACATCGCCACGTGCCATTGGCGCGATCTCCATCGCAGCGCAGCACCATGGTCTAGTGGCGATCGGTCCGGCTGGCGTGGTGCTCCGCCCGGCGAAGCTGTGGAATGACACTACTTCGGCCGCTCAGGCAGCGCGACTCGTTTCGCAGCTCGGGCGCGAGTATTGGGTCCGTAGGACCGGGCTAGTGCCTACTGCTGGGATCACTATAAGCAAGTTGGCTTGGCTAGCGGAGAAGGAGCCAGCGTCGTTTCAGAACCTGAGGCTTGCCCTGTTGCCCCACGACTGGCTCACTATGCAGCTGACCGGTGGGGCGGTGACGGATCGGGGCGACGCCTCCGGCACTGGGTATTTCGATCCCGTCGCGAATGCGTGGTGTCTAGACATACTGGCGCTTGTTGATTCCGAACGCGATTGGCTTGCCCAACTCCCGCGCGTGCTTGGGCCGGAGAATCCGGCTGGGAAAGCCAGCACTGCTAGGGCCGCCGCTCTTGGCCTACGCCCGGACACCTTGGTTGGGCCTGGAACCGGCGATCAATCGGCAGCCGCCCTTGGGCTCAACATCCAACAGGGCGATATGCTCGTTTCGCTTGGGACCTCGGGTGTCGTTGCAGGCATCAGTCTGCGACAAGTGAGGGACGGCCTAGGCCGAGTTATTGGCTCAGCAAGTGCGTCGGGTAGTTTTCAACCCACAATAGTTACCCTAAATGCCGCCAAGGTCACCGATACGTTTGCGCGACTACTTGGAGTCGAGCACAATGAAATGTCGCGACTCGCGCTTGCCGCGAATCGCAGTGCCACGAACCGGCCCATCCTCGTCCCCTACCTCGACGGGGAACGCACCCCAGACCGGCCGCTTGCTCGAGGTCTCTTGCTTGACCTTTCATCCTCGTGCACGAGGGAGGCCCTGGCTCTTTGTGCGTTTGAAGGCGTTATTCTCGGTCTTCTGCAGGGCCGCGACACGCTTATAGAGGTAGGAGTAGATGCCAGTGCCCGACTGATCCTCGCGGGCGGGGCATCACGCTCGCCAGCCTATCGAAGACTATTTGCAGCGCTAGCCGGGATGCCGGTGCGTGTGGCGGAGGTCGACGGCGGACTGATTTCAGCTCGTGGCGCCGCCGTCCAGGCTGCTGCGGTTCTTACCGGAGCGACTGCGCTTGATGTCGCGCTTTCCTGGGCGCCCGCTTGTGGAGTAGTCGCTGAACCGATGACAGGGGATGCTGATTATGCTGAAGAGCGGAGGGTGCGTTACGGCGCGGCTGTTGACATCGAACAGCCCAATGAGTCTTCGCTGTCGCAAGCATCGAATCACTAGCCAAAGGGGACTGCCATGACGGCTTGGCCAGCAAACATCGAGGATGATCTTGGTGGAGTGCTGTGCGACCTGTGTTCTATGGCTGCTCCGTCCGGGCACGAGGACCGACTGTCTGCTGTAGTTAGCGAGCATCTGTTCGCCAGAGGGTTGACTCCTATAACCGATAGGCTTGGTCAGGTCGGAGTCACACTTGGCTCTGGCCCGGGACACACAACCCTAGTCATGGCCCATCTCGACCAGTTGGGTCTTGTGGTTTCTGCAATCGATCCCGCCGGCTATCTCCGCGTGCAGCGACTCGGAGGAGTACCTGAGCGTGTGCTACCCGGCATGCGCATTACGGTCCACACTTACCACGGTGATGTGCCAACAGTTGTAGGTGTGAAGAGTCACCACTTGACCCCACCGGAGGAGAAATATAGGGCGCTGCCTGCGAACGAGTTATACCTGGATTGCGGAACTGAGAGTGCTGAAGAAGTTGCCGAACTCGGAGTGCGCGTGGGCGATCCGTGCACATACGGATTTACATGGTCTGTACTGCAAGGAGGCCGCGTTGCTACCACGTCCCTCGATGACCGACTGGGCGTCGCTGCTCTCCTGGCCCTCGCCGATAGACTGCAGAAGGAACCAGGATCCGGATCGATTCACCTGGCGTTCACCACTCAGGAGGAGTTCCACGTACGGGGAGCCCTTGCCCTTGTCCAACGATACAGACCAGATGTTGTCGTTAACGTTGATATAGCGCCATCGACAGACACTCCAGATCTCCACGGCTCCTCGCCTGTGCAGCTGGGCCGAGGAGCCGTGCTCTCGCGAATGTCTTTCCATGGGCGGGGAACCCTGGGCGGTCTCATCCCACACCCGGCCCTAGTTCGAGGCGTGGAGGAGTCGGCGCTTGAACGGGGGGCGAAGCTTCAATTCGAGGCAGTCATCGGAGTGATCACCGATGCCGCGTTTTTGCCAATGGCGAGTGGCGACGGGATAGCGGCCGTGGACGTCGGGATTCCTGTTCGTTATACACACAGCCCCGTAGAGACAGCGCAATTGTCGGATCTGACTGCGACGATCGAAGTTCTTCACTCGCTGATGCTGCGAGTCGGTAGTCTGGATCTTGAGCGTGGCTTTGGTCATTCACTCGGGCCGCGATAGCGGTGACGAGAATCTGGGCGTCGGTGACAACGCTGGACCTTGGTCGACTTGTCGAGGTGTCCCAGGCGCTTCAGGAGGCGGGGGTAGATGGCTTGCATGTTGATGTCTCAGATGGTGTGTTTGTACCGGACTTGACATTCGGCTACCGCGTGGTGCGCGCGCTGACCGATCGGTTGATTATTCCAGTCGAGGCGCATCTCATGGTGATCAACCCTGAGGAGCAGTTGCGAGCTGTCAGCGAGGCGGGTGCAAGCCGGGCGTCGTTTCACTTTGAGTCGACTGCTTACCCCTGGCGAGTCGCGTGTCTTGGTCAGTCCCTTGGTCTTGAGGTGGGAGTCGCATTCAACCCGGCGACGCCTCTCGGATCCGTTGGCTACCTACGCGAGGGGATCAGTTTTGTAGATATTCTCACGTCGGAACCAGATAGCCGGGGTGAACGGATGCTGCCGCGGATGGCTGCACGGGTTACAGAAGCGGGTATCAACTTGGGCGGCGACGTTGTCATCGAAGTTGATGGGGGTGTGTCCATGTCTAACATTGAGGAACTGAGTGCCGCTGGCGCTAGCGATTTTGTGGTGGGGCGAGCACTCATCGATGTGGAAGCATTGTCAACAGCTGTGACGGCACTCCGCATGAGGGCCAGCCGTGACTGCCATTGAGGGCCCGTGGCAGGTCGCGTCGAGGCTAGAGAGTGTCGACAGGCCTGTCTGTTACCGGGCTGAGGTTTCCGGGGATTGGTGCTCACACGTCCGGGTGCCCTTACGCCGGAGTAGCCGCTTTGTATGTGCCTATGTGGTCGATGAGGGGTCAGTCCCGTGAATGGTCTTCGTGACGGAGGGTCTAATGACTAGAAGGAGAGTCATGTGTTACGGGGACTCGCTGACATGGGGGTCGCTTCCGGTAGAATCCGGCATTCCCACGGTTCGGTATGGCGACTGTGACCGATGGACGGGTGTATTGGCCGACCAGTTAGGGGACGGCTACGAAGTTCTCGAGGAAGGCCTGAACGGACGAACGACGAATCTCGATGATCCGATTGACCCGCGGCTTAATGGAGCGCGCCACCTCGCGACGGCAATAGCGACCCACATGCCGTTGGACCTCGTCGTAATCATGCTCGGGACTAACGATGCCAAGGCCTACTTCGAGCGATCTCCACTGGATATTGTGACGGGAATTGCCGCGCTGCTAGGAATAGTTAGTGCGTCTGCTGGCGGCGGAGGCACGGTATACGCGGCGCCGCATGCTCTTCTCGTTGCTCCGCCGCCGCTGGCTCCGATTACGAACGCGTGGCTCGCTGAACTCTTCAAAGGCGGACGCGAGAAGACGCAGGCACTCGGAAAGCTCTACGCTGAGCTTGCAGCTTTTGTTGGGATCCCATTCTTCGACGCAGGTGTCGTCCTCTCTACCGGTGGCACCGATGGAGTTCATTTCTCGAAGGAGAACAACGTAACTCTCGGAGTGGCCTTGGCCGCTATCGTTCCGCTCGTTCTCGAGGGAGTGCCTAGCGTCGAAGTGTAGTTGGGTATAGGCGCTGACGGGAATGCGTAGTGGTAAAGCTCCTCGATGACTCGGAGCGGGACTATCATGCGCACGGGTTGTATGACGATGAAGAGCCGTCTGGTACCTGGTATCACCGCGGCGAGTGTGGTTCGCGACCCCGGCTGACTCGATTGGACCATTGGCGCAGTGTCGGACCATGTCACGGAACGGAGGCCCGCGTCGAGGCGGGTAGGTAGCCGTGGAGCGAGGGACCCACGATCGCGCGCCTATCGCGCGGACGCTGACGTGCGGGACCGTTTGTCAGGGTACGTATAAGTGGCGTGCCGCTGTAGTGTGCTGACTGAAATACGGACCGGCGAGCTTCCCAAGCTGGTTGACGGAGAGATCGTCCTCCCCTCCCCTTGGCTCTGTTACGCGCGCCCAGACGGGCCGGTTGACACCACGAGGGCCCACAGATAAACAGGGATTCACGCCTTGTTCGCTGGGCAGCGGTCGAAGCGGCCCAAGGCCAGGCGAACGGGACCAAGCTGCGGGCCGACTTTGCCCGCGTCGCCGTGGCGCGAAAGATCGTCACCCTCGTCTACTACGGCCTTCGGGACGGCACCATCCGCTCCAAGGCCACCTCGGAGGCGGCGTCACGCGGGAACGACACCCCAAGGCGCGTGGTCGCCGCTTGTCATGGCCCCCGCTCAAACGGCGTGGCCGGGTAACTGATTGACCCCGTCTTGGTGGTGCCGCGACACACGGCGCAGGAATGACAGGCAACCGCGCTCGCGCCTTGCCCTCCCGAAGCACGCTTCGGTAGCAAAACAGTGACCTGGTCCACGCCGGGGCCGGTCTGGGTGGCGTCAGCGGAGGGACTGGCAAGCGACAGTGGCGACGACAATAAGAAGCGTGTCGGCGATCAGTCGCCTCACCGCCCGACCTCGGATCGGGAAACGCGGGATCTGCTGCTCACCGACTCGATGGAGTGCCGTACCGATCGAGGTGTGCCGTAACCTCGATCTGTCGCCTGGCCCAGTAGCGCTCGAGCTCCTTGACCGCTGACTTCGGAACGCCCGACGGATCACTTGCCGCATCGGCGATCGCAGCTGGTCCAAGGGCGAAGATCACGCCAGCGAGCGCGGCATCGACTCCTGTCGGGCGGTAGCGCCTCACGAACAGCGACAGGCCTTCTTCTGCGGTGAGGCCAGTGCGCTTCTCCATCTCCATGAGGTCGTAGTAGTCGCGAAGCGCTCCACGTCTCGTGATGACACCGAGCTTCATCGCGAACAGGTCTGGGAGGGATGCGACAGGAATCCCTCCGACCATCGTGAGCGGCTCCACGTTTGTCTCGGTGTCGGCGAGGAGGAACTGCAGCTTCGTGGCGCTGAACACTCCGTTCAGCGTCGATTCGGTGAACGTCGACGCCAACCAACGATCGGAGCTGCTCAGTCGATCGTTGAGGTCCGTCAGGTCGACGGGGCTGGAAAGGTAAAAGTCCAAGTCCCTACTTTCTCGGTGTCTGATGTGCACGGCCACGGCGGTGCCGTCAACGAG
>Ga0224559_1001313_pt1 | contig 13879 bp, 9 predicted proteins | sample 714S33034metaG_FD_180676 | JGI IMG/M metagenome (GOLD analysis project Ga0224559, IMG submission 180676) | Peat soil microbial communities from Stordalen Mire, Sweden - 717 S3 30-34 | ecosystem: Environmental > Terrestrial > Soil > Wetlands > Peat | place: Sweden: Norrbotten County, Stordalen... | reverse complement strand
CAAGCCAAACGGAAGCAGGGGAAATCGAACGGGGTGAAGGGCGGGTTTATGCGTCGGCTTTTTCAAACGCTTTGCGAGCGGGTTGGTTTTTCCCGTGCCGAAACATGCCGGCACGGCGAAGGCCACACCATTCGCACGGAGGTGACGGTGGAACGGGAGGAAATGACCGTTCGGCTCGGAGGCGTCACCTGCGGAACGTTGGACACCTGCCCGGTGTGCGGCCACAAGCTGGCGCCCGGCCAAGCGGAACAGGCGCGACTTCGGTTACCAGGCGGCGCGCCATGAGTAGGAAAAAGGAGCAAGGCATAACATGAAGAGTATTTTTATTGCAGTCGCGGGCGCGCTATGGATCACGGCGGCCGCGCCGGTGTCGGCCGGCGAGGCGGGGGTCAAGGTTCACCTCGACCCGAATCCCGCGGCCAACGGAGCTTGTCCCGCCACGGTCGTCTTCCACGGCCAAATCGAGATTGCCAAGCCGATGGATGTGACGTTCCATTGGCGGCGCAGCGACGGTGCGACGCACGAAAAGACGAAGCACTTCGAGAAGGCCGGGAAACACCAGGTGAGCGAGCCCTGGACGCTTGAGCGCAATTACAAAGGCTGGGAGCAGATCGAGATCACGTCGCCGGTCCAGGTGAAGAGCGAGAAGGCGCTGTTCGAAGTGAGATGCGGCAAGTCCGGGAAGTAGAAACCGGAATGGACGCTGCCGGCCAAGAACTGCGATGCATAGCCGTACGCCGCATTGCGGCTCGCCGTCGCCGGCCCCGCGCCGATTGAGGCTTGCACTCTCAATGACAGGGTAGTCCGGTCAGACGGCATGGCGGCCCTTAGACAGCTTCCTGAGGATTGGCGACAATCCAACAGCACCCCTTTGTCGAAGTGCGGCGAGGGGATCGCAGGGCCTGAAGATGTTTGAGAGCGAGCCGCGCACCGTGCCAATAGGAGAGCTCGACGGCAGAGCCGATTGCCATCCTGCCCGCCCACGCCGGTAAAGAAGATCTCGCCAGCGCTGCCAAGAGCCATCCACCATGGACTGCGCGTACCTTGCAGCGCCGCCAGGCGGCACGCCTCCGAAGGACTACATTTTGCCTATCGGCTGGAGCGGACCAGGACCGTGGCCATATAGGATTCCCGCAGCTCCAAGCAAGCCCGGTTCGCAGGATTGCCGTCCTCCGTTTCCGAGCCGCCCGCGACTTTGCCGAACAGATTGCCGGCCGAACTTGTCCAGACCGCTCCGATGCACCGCTCGGCGCGTCCCCCTCCCGAGATTCGCCAGTCTCGCTCCGGCCTACTTCGTCAGGAGAAAGTTCCCCGTAAACGGACCAGAAAGCGTGAGGGTGGTGTTGGCAGTCCCGAAGACCGTCCCGGAGACGGTGAAAGTTCCGCTCGCGGTGCCGGCATAATCTGGACGGCCCGCGCCTGGCTGGAGATTCACCACAATCGAAGCGCTGGTGACCGGCAACAGTTGGAAGTCGAGGGCCATGATCATCTGGTCCCCCGCGGCCAGTTTGTTGCACGTAAACGTCAGGTTCCCGTTCGAGGATGTGCACCCTGTCCACGCCATTGCAGAATTGGCAACCGAGAACGTCGTCAGACCAGCCTCCGGCTGTACCACAAAGCTCAGCGGTTGCGATTCATAACCAGGCGGAGTGAAGCCCAGAAATAGCGTGATCTGCGAGAAAGCCAGCCCCGGCGAGGCCGGCGTCACCGTCACCGCGGCCTTCGCCGAACTTCCGCCATAGCTTGCCGTCAGGTTTACCGTCTGATTCGCGCCGACCGTGTTGGCCGTGACCGTGAAGGTTGCGGATACCGATCCGGCCGGAACCGTTACCGTAGCCGGCACCGACACGGTCGTCGAGTCAGACGACAGGGAGACGGCGGCCCCTCCTGCCGGTGCAGCCGCGTTCAGCAGCACCGTGCCCTGCACGGAGCCTCCACCTGCCACCGTGTTCGCCGAAAGCGTAAGGCTCTGCACCTGGACTGCCGGAGTTCCGTTCTCCACCGGGATATACAGCGTCTGGTGTCCTAAAGTGCCCGCCAGGCTGAACGTCAAGGGAATAGCGTCTCCGCCAGCGACGTTTGGCACAACCACGTTGAACTGGTACAAGCCCATCGCTTGAGGCGCCAGACCGGCGTACGACCAGGTGGCTTCCATCTGGCCGAAGTAGATATGAAGCGAAGCCACCAAAGTGTTGAGGTGCTGCTCGATCTGGCCAGCGGGTGTATCGGGAGTAACGGAACCGAAACCGACCCCGTAGAACGCGATGTTGTCGCCCGGCTGCGCCCGGCGCGAGGCGTAGCCCGGAATCGCTCCCGGCGGCAGAACGTAGGTGGTGCCGTCGCCGAATACCGCGGTGACATATTGCTTTCCGCCAATGGCAAACGAGCCCGGCGCCAGAAGTCCCGGCTGCTGCGCATTCACCGTGAGCGAATACGCGGCGCTTGAGCCAGCCGGCGATTGGACAATCAGCGGTTGAGAACCGGTCCCAATATTCGACGGTACTTGAACGTTGACCTGACCCGGGCTGATGTAATCCAGGAACGCCGGCTGTCCGCCGATGGTCACCGACGTGCCGTCCAGCGACTTGGGCCCATTGATGCCGTTGAAGTCGGCACTCGACCACGAACGCGAGTTGGTGGCGAGGTTCGATCCGTAAATCTCGATCCAGGATCCGGGCGCCACCGCATTGAACGCGCCAAATGCCCCCGCGCTGATAACGCCGCCGGACGCTACCGCAGGCTGCGCCTGGCACAAAGCGGGCGCGAACATCGTAATGGCTGCGAAGGCGCCCGTCCATGAAACTGCCTTCAATCCGCGGACTCGCCTCATCGGCAACTCTCTTGAACTCACAACACAAGTTTTTCGGCCGTTCATAGGTCAAATGCCTCCAGTAATGTCATCCCCCAGTTGCCGGATTATCGGCGACAGGGCGCGAAACTCGTCCCGGGCCGGGCGCGTAAAACACTTCCAGTTCCAATCTCTCATGGTAACGCGGGAAACACGATAAACCTCCCTCAAAACCCACTGGGAGGAGCCTGAGGCGCGTTTCGCGCTGCGCGGAGGTGCTAGCGGGAAGGCGAAGGCTGGATGCCTTGGTGCGGGCGGTTACCGGGGTCTCCCTTGCAGTTGTTGAGCTGTGCGTCGACGCGGGTTCTTAGCGCCCCCATATCGAACATGGCACCGGCGGGATAGTCGGCCTTTAAGGGCGCAGTGGCGGAGATGGCGCGGCCGTAGGCGTCGGAAAGGAGGCCGCAGTTGACGGGTCGAGTTCGTCCGTACAGGTCACCCAGTTCGCCCCAGGTTTCGGCGAGGTGCATCCGTGCGTCGTCGTTGGAGGCGTCCCGTTCGAGCGCGGCGGAGAAGATGCCGATGGCATCGCGCAGTGCCGCGACGGCCCGCCGCCGGTTTCCGGAAAGCTCCAGCGCCGGCGCCGCCGCCATTTCGAGCTTGGCCACTTCCACGCGGGCCAATTGATTGCGGGCATCGGCCGAGACGATGGAGCGCAGCAAATCGAGCGCCCGGTCGAAGTCCGCGACGGCGGCGGCCTCTTCGTGCCGCTCATGTTCGAGCCATCCGGTCTCGGAGTAGTTCCAACTGACATCGAACTTCACCTGGGTCGCGCTGGGGGCACGGGCGAGCCGTTCGAGATTGATGCGCAGCGCTTCGCGGTGATGCTTCAGCGCGGCCGGCACGTCGTCCAGCGCATGGAGCACCTCGGCCAGCGCGCTGTGGGTCCGCGTCACCATCCGGGCGGCCCAGTCATTCGCGGGTTCGGCAGCGTGGTATTCCAACGCCAGGGCGAGCAGGCGTTCGTAAGTGGCGCGCGCCCTCGGCCAGTCGTGCTCTCCGTCCAGGGTGGTAACCTCGGCCCAGAGTGCGCGCAGGCGTAGCTTGCGGTCGTCCGGGTGGCGGGCGGAAAGAGTGTTCAGCCAAGCGCCGGTTTCGGCGCGCAGTTCGTGCCACTCGCGCGATTCACCCCGCTGCTCGCGAATACCGGCCTCCCCATCCGCGGCTTCGACCAGCGCCTCGGCTGCCGTCTCATCGCCGGGCGAACGCTGCAACACCGCGTGCAGAATCGCCCGCGCATGTTCGTAGCTCGCTACTGCACCGGTGAAGTCGCCCAGGCTCGCCTCGCCCTTACCGGCCTGCACCATGCCAATCTTCTTGTAGGCCTGCGCCAGTTCGAGTTGCAGATCGCGATTGCGTGCACTGGTCGCTTCCAGGTTCTTCAGATACTCCAGCGCGCGCTCCACCAGCAGCTTGCGCGCCGCGGTTGAACCCGGCAGCTCCGCGATGGAATCGTGCAGGTCGAACACAACCGCGTGCGCGAGCTGGCGTACCTGGTGGAAACGCATTTGCGCCACGCGCTCGGCCCGCCAGACGGTCCAGACGGCCACGCTGCCCAGCGCCGCGGCGAGCACCCCCGCCCCGACGCCCCAGCGGTGGCGGGCCACGAACTTGCGCAGCCGGTACAGCGCCGAGCCGCGCGCGGCGCGCACCGGAAATCCGCCCAGATAGCGGTCGAGGTCGTCCCGCAGTTCGTCCACGCTGGCGTAGCGTTCCCCGGGCGATTTGCGTAGCGCTTTGAGCACGACGTGGTCGAGTTCGCCGCGCAGTTGCCGGGGCGTGAGTGGCATGTCGTTCTCCACGCCGCGTCTGCGCAGCACCGTGCTTGGGCGTTTTGGCTCGACGTCGCAAATCGCCTGGCACAACTCCATCGGCGATTGCCGGGCACCGCCGTACGGGCCTTCGCCGGCGAGTAGTTCGTAGAGCACGACGCCGAGCGAGTAGATGTCGGTGGCGGTGGTCAGACGCTCGCCGCGCACCTGCTCCGGGCTCGCATAGCCCGGTGTCAATAGCAGCAGCGTCGCCGTTTCGGTTGACGCCGTACCCGCCGTTTGCAGGATCCGAGCCAAACCGAAATCGAGCAACTTCGGCGCGCCATCGGCGCTTACCAGAATGTTCGCCGGCTTGATGTCGCCGTGAATCACCAGTTGACGGTGCGCCGACGATACCGCGTCGCAGATGCCGCGGAACAGGTTCAACCGATCGCGTAAATCCAATCCATGAGCGCGCGCGAACTCGGTCACCGGCAACCCCGCGACGTACTCCATGGCGTAGTACGGCTGCCCTGCTTCGGTCGTGCCGCCGTCAATCAGGCGCGAGATGTTCGGATGGTCCAGCCCGGCGAGCACCTGGCGCTCGCGCCGGAACCGGAGCGCCAGTGCGACCGCCTCGGATCCGCCCTTGAGCACCTTCACGGCGACCTCGTGATGGTACGCGCCGTCGTCACGCGCGGCAAGGTACACCACGCCCATGCCGCCTTCGCCCAGCCGTCGCAGGATGCGGTATGCACCGACGCGCTCCGGGTCGGCCAGCGGCGCTGGCGTCCCGGTCTCGCTTGCCGCTTGCCAGCCCGTGACGTTGAGGCCGGCCGTCAGGTCTTCGGCGTCTTCGAAAGAGAGTAACTCCTCCACTTCGCGCCGTAGGTCGCCCTCGCCTGCGCAACTCCCGTCCAGAAACTCGCCCCGCTGCTCGGGCCGAAGCACCAAGGCCCCGTGCAGCACCGCCTTGACGCGTTGCCATTCGTCCGGAGTCATCCGCGGCGCTCCGTGCTCAGCTTCCGCCGCAGCCACATCCGCGCCGTGGCCCACTCGCGCTCGGTCGTCGCCGGGGAGATCTCCAGAACAGCGGCCGCTTCTTCAATAGTCAAACCGCCGAAGAATCGCAGTTCGACCAGCGCTACCAGCCGTTCGTCCACCAGGCTCAACTCTTTCAGTGCGCGATCCAGGTCGATCAGTTCCACCAGGTTCGGACCCGCCGCCCCGCCGACCAGGGACAGGGTCACTGCCCCTTGCGCGTCTTGCCGCTTGGCCGCATTGCGCCGGTCGACATGGTCCAGCAGCACGCGCCGCATCATTCGCGCCGCCAGACCCAGAACCTGCGACCGGTTCCGCCAGTCCACCTGCCGCTGGCCTACAAGCCGCAGATACGCTTCATGCACCAGGGCGGTCGGTTGCAGTGTGTGGCCCGCACGCTCGCCACGCATGTAACCCGCAGCCAGGCGCCGCATCTCGGCATAGACTACAGGCATCATCTCGTCGAGCGCTGCGCGATTACCGTTCCCGAGTTGGGAGAGCAGCTCCCGGAACGCCTGGTCCATGTACAACCATTGTGTCTCAAATCTCACTGCCGCGGCGGGTTCGGCGAGGTGACTCTTATCGGGGATGCCACCGCGGTTTGCGCGTTTCTCGTCCGAGTTCGCCGAAGGGATGCCGTCCCCACGAGGGGGAGCTGTCTCAACCCGACTCGCCGGCGCTAGTTGACCGTCAGGGTCACATTGGGCTGACTCTGGACGCCGCCCACGGTGATTGCGAGGGGCACTGCGTTCCCTGGCGTCACGGCAGCGGGCACGATCAGGTTTACCTGCGTGACGCCCCAGATTAAGCCTGGCGACGGTCCCGCGTACAGGACTTGGGCGCTCTGGCCGCCGACGGTGGCGGTCACCGGCAGGGGATGCTGAGCGGCGCCGGTAGCGAGCATGCCGTCCTGGCCGTTTTCGCCGCCCACGGTCATGTAAACCATGACCACGGAACCGCGAGCCGCGGCATTCCCTGCGGCATTCGCCCCGTAATCCGCATTCAGCACCGCCCCCTGGCCCGTTCCGTTGGACAGCGCGGTGAATATACCAGGGGCCGCCGCGGCCACTGGCACGGAGACCTGCGAACTTTGCACGCCCTGGTACTCGACCACCACCTCGGTGGCCGCATGGCCTGCGATCTCATAGGGCACCACCACTGCCGTCTGGCCCGAGGACGCGTATATGATCGGCGCGGCGATGCCGTCGAAGAGCACCCGGGTTTGCGCCACCATGCTGTCGAACTTATTGCCCGTGAGATGATAGCCCGCCAGTGTGCTGGGCCCGATTCCGGAGCCGTAGATTGTGATCAGCTCACCGGGGGCGATGGGGCCGCCCTGGAAGCTCGCCGCGTTGACGATTCCTTGCGCGGTGAATTTCGGTCCCGCCGTTTGCAGGAATTTTGCCACGAAAATATCGTTGCCCGTGCCCGTGCTGCCGGTAGGCTGGGCGGACTGGACCGCGCCTGGCGTTACCGGCAGGTCCTTCGAGGTGGTGATGCCCGAGATGTAGATACTGCCGGCGGGATCCATCGCCATGGCACGGCCTGATTCATCGCCCGTGCCGCCGTAGAAGGTTCCATACAGCAGGTTGCTTCCGCTGGGGTCCAGTTTGGCGAGGACGATCTGCAGACCGTCACCGTCAACGATTTGCCGCTGGTAGGCATCCGCCGTGCCCTTGAAATCCGTGGTGGAGTCCGCGGTGCCCATGACGTAGATGTTTCCCGCCGCATCTATCGCTGGAGATGCACTGGCCCAATACTGGTCGGGTTCATATCCGGTATTCATGTCGAATCGGCCCAGGCAAGTCGAGAAGGCCCTCTGGCCTTGCGGGTTGTACTTGACCAGCCAGGCCGCCGGCCAGAGGCTGCACGTCGTCATGTACGCCCCGGCGGTGGTCGGGAAGGGGGCTTCTTCGAGATTGCTGTCGCCTACCACGTAGAGATTGCCGGAGCCATCCACGTTTATGCCGGAGGGATAGTTATATCCATCACCGCCCAGATAGGTGCCCCACAGAGCCTGGGTGCCGGTGGCGTTGAACTTGAACACAAAGCCGTTTTCCACCCCGGGAGGAGTCGTCTGCGGCGCTCCCGGCGTGGTGTGCAGATCGGTGGCGCGGGTAAATCCCGCCATGGCGAGGTTCCCGGCGGAATCCACGGCGATGCCTGTCACCTCGACGCCGTCGTCGTTGCCCGAAAAATAACTGACGTAAGCCACCGATCGGAAATCGGCATTCAGCTTAGCGAAAAATCCCGCGGCCACGGAGCGGGTAGAGGCGGTTGTTTGGTACGCGCCGGGAGTGGTCCCCAAGTTGTCGCCGCCCGATCCGGCGAGGTAGACGGCTCCGGCACTGTCAGTGGCGATCGCGTAGGGCCAGGCGCCCGTGCCGTGAAGAAGTGTGGATAGCAGCAGCGACGATCCGTCGGCGCTGAGTTTGCTTATGAAGGCCGACCCCTGATCGGCGGTGCCGTATGCGCCCGGGGTGGTGGGGAAATCCTCCGACCAGGAAACGCCGGTAAGGAATGCCTGGCCCGCGCTATTCACTGCGATGCCATCGCCTTGACCCTTGGAAGTGCCGTTGACGAAAGTGGAATAGATCAGCTTGCCTTGATCCGGTGAGATCTTGCTGACGAAAGGGGTGAGCAAGGTGGTGGTTGAAGGCATGAATGCGCCGCTGGTGGTGGGGAAATCGGAGAATTCCGTGGTCCCGGAAATGTAAATGTTGCCGCTCGGGTCCAGTGCCATTCCAGTTACTTCGTCGTCGTGCGTGGCGCCAAGATAGGTCGAGTAAGTCAGGGTGGGATCGATCACCAACGGGCGCGCCGGGTCGTATTTGGAGACTTTGAAAGTTACCACGCCGCTGTGGAGCCGGTAATGGCCGCCGAGAAGCTGGCGCCGGCCGTCCCGTTCCTGGTAGACAACCGGTCGATGTTGCACCACCTCCGTGCCGGCGACGGAAAGCACCAAATCTCCCCGGCTGTCGATGCGAGCCGTTCGATTGCCCTTGAAAGCGACCCGGATGGCGTGCGGGTCCGCGCCTGGCGCAACCACGAAATCGTATTCGAACTTTCGGTCCTGGGCGTAGTACACGAGGTCGATGCCCGGGTAAACGTTGCGGTATCGTACGCGCGCGTAGCGGGAAATCGCTGTGTGCCACTGGCTGCGATCGCCGATTAAGTAATTGACCGCGCCCGGCAGTTGCTCCTCCGGCTGTAGCAGCGACTCGCGATTGGCGCCTTTGAGAGTCATTTCCAACGCGGCACCAGGAAGCGACAAGACCGCTTTGTGTTCGGTAAGAAACAACTTGTAGGATGGTCCGCGAGAGAAATACTTGACTTCGCTGGCGGCTTGCCCCTGGTTTCGTTCGAAACCAAGGGGCGGCGTCATGAGCTTGGGCTTCCCGCTGAAGTCTGTGCTGGAGTAGCCCGGCATGCGCGACAGGCTGGGGTCGTCCTTGCACCCCCCGCAGTTGTCGCTGGCGAACGCCAGGGGAATTGTCATCGCCGCCAACAGCATCAAGAGAAAAGGGCGAGAATGTCGAATCATGGATGCCTCCAAATGTGATTTGGTGCGCCCAATGCCGCACGAAGCGCTGGCGCGCGGACGGCGGGCGCGCCTGGCCCACTACAGTAACGCGGGAAGCGCAGGGGATTTCCCTCAGCTCATTGACGGTTCGAAGCCGCTGGAGGCAATGCTCTTCCGCAAACCATCCGGATAGATCCAGGTGCTCCCCTATAGCACCGATGCCGAGTCCGGGGGCGGTTGCCTGAGTTGACACGCGCCCGCAATAACGTCAGACTTTGAGATCTCAGGGAAGGATCTCCACCATGTCACTCCGCTTTGCACTCGGGGGCGCGTTGCTGGCTTGCGCTCTGGTTTCCGCCCCCGCCTTCGGCCAGGCCAGGAAGGGAGAACCGGCCCCCGCGCCCGCCCCTCAGAAGGTCGACAAAGAGTACACCAGGCTGATCAAGGAGTACCTGCAAGACCCGCGCATCACCACCGAACTGGTGGACCACATGCCGGCGAGCGACACCGTGCCTTCGCCGCTCAGATTCCTCGGCCGCATTCCCGGCAAGCCCGGCGAGCTGACCTGCGCCAAGGACATCTACCGTTACTACGAGGCCCTCGCCAAAGCCTCCCCGCGCGCCAAATTCTGGAAGATCGGTACTACCGAGGAGGGCCGGGACCAGGTCATCCTGGCCATCGCCGACGAGGCCACCATCAAGGACCTCGACAAATACAAGGATATCCTCGCCAGACTCGGCGACCCACGCAAACTCTCCGACGAGCAGGCGCGCGAGCTCATCAAGATCGGCAAACCACTCTACTGGGCCAACAGCGGCATACACTCGCCGGAAACCGGCGGCCCCGAAATGCTCATCGAGCTGGCCTACCGCCTGATCGTCGAAGAGACCCCGTTCATCCAGACCATCCGCAACAACTCCATCATCTTTATCACGCCGGTAATCGAGGTAGACGGGCGCGAGCGCGAAGTCGACACCTATTACTACAACAAGCGCACCGGCCAGCACCTGCCCCTGATGTACTGGGGCAAGTACGTGCAGCACGACAACAATCGCGACGGCATGGGCCAGTATCTGAAGATCACCAAGAACTTCACCAAAGGCGTGCTGGAATGGCACCCCACCATCCTGCACGATCTGCACGAAGCGCAATCCTATCTTTATGTCTCGACCGGCACCGGGCCCTACAACACGGCGCTGGACGCCATCGCCATCGACGAATGGTGGCTGCTGGGCCAGACCGAAGTGATGGAGATGGCCAAGCGTGGCGTGCCCGGTGTGTTCACTTACGGCTTCTACGATGGGTGGGTTCCGAATTACCTGTTCTGGATCGCCATGACCCACAATTCCTTCGGGCGCTTCTACGAAGTGCAGAGCTACGGTCCCGACCTCAACCCCAACCTGACGCTGGGCGACACGCAGACCAGCCGCGAATGGTACCGCCCCAATCCGCCGCTGCCGACGATCGCCTGGGGGCCGCGCAACAACACCAACATCCAGGAATCGGCGCTGCTCATCGCCATGAACAAGGTGGCGCAGGATCGCGAACTCTATCTGGAGAACTACTGGCTGAAGAATAAGCGCGCCATCGACAAGGGCAGGAACGGCCCCGACTTCGCCTGGGTGGTCCCCGCCGCGCAGAGGCGCAAGGCCGATGCCGCCGACCTGATCAACGAACTCCGCCGCCAGGGCATCGAGGTGCACACCTCCGGCGTAGCGTTCAAGATTGGTAACGTCGAAGTGGCCGCCGGCGATTACGTGATCCGCGGCGACCAGCCCTATCACACGCTGCTCGAAATGTATTTCGGCGTGCAGAATTATCCCGTCGCCAATCCGCGCCCCTACGACGATACCGGCTGGACGATGCAATACATGCGCAACGTCAAGCTCCACAGGATCGCCGATAAGTCCATCTTCGAAAGACCCATGACGCTGCTCACCAGCGACGCCAAAGCGTCCGGCGGCGTGGCCGGCGAAGGCAACATCCTGGTGGTGGAGCACACCAGCGACAACAACCTCATGGCCTTCCGTTTTAGGAGCCGGGATGTCCAGATGCAGGTGGCCGAGGACGATTTCGACCTCAACGGCCGCACGCTGCGGGCCGGCGCCCTCATCATCCCCAATGCCGATCGGGCGAAACTCGAGCCGCAGCTCAAAGATCTCGGGCTCTCCGCCTGGGCCGTGACCGCCGCGCCGAAGGTGAAGACTCACTTCATGACCATCCCGCGCATCGGCTACATCCATTCCTGGTCGCGCACGCAGGATGAGGGCTGGGTGCGCGCCGCGTTGGATTACTACGGGGTGCCCTACACTTACTTCGCGGACCAGAAACTCAAGGACGGCAACCTGCGCTCCAAGTACGACGTGATCGTCTTCCCCCACGTGGGCGGCACGCCGGCATCCATCGTCAACGGCATCGAAATGACCGGCACGGCGCCTGTCCCGTACAAGAAGACCGAGCAGACACCCAATCTGGGCGGCATCGACGAGACCGACGACATCCGCGGCGGTATGGGCATGGAAGGCCTGCAGGAACTGGCCCGGTTCGTGCAACAGGGCGGCACGCTGATTACCGAGGGGGGGACCACAACCCTGATGGCCGAGTACAACCTGGCGGGCGGGGTCACGGTGGAGCATCCCACGGAACTGTTCGCGCGCGGCTCCATCCTGCGCGGCGTTTTCGGCGACCTCAAGAGCCCTATCGCCTACGGTTATGACGGCAAGGATCTGCCGGTGTACTTCAACCAGGATCCGGTGCTCAGCACCTCGGCACCGGTCTTCGCCGGCGGCGGATTCGGTGGCGGCGGCGGACGCGGTGGTGCGGGCGGCGGCACAGGCCAGAATATCACGCCCAACGCGGTGGCCATTCACACCTCACCGCTCGACCCCAACGATGCACCGCCCGCCGCGGCGGCTGGCGGTGGCGGCGGGCGTGGCGGAGGCGGTGGGTCAGGCGGTGGGTCTGGCAACCTTGGCGCTGCCACCGGGCCGCCGGCGAGAGTGGTCCTCCGTTTCCCGGCCAACGCCAACGACATGCTGCTCTCCGGCACCTTGGCCGGCGGCGAGGCGCTGGCCAACCGTGCCCTGGTGGTGGACATGCCGCTCGGCAGCGGTCACGTCGTAATGTTCGCGCTTCGCCCCTTCTGGCGATGGCAGACCCAGGGCACGTATTTCCTGGCCTTCAACGCGATCCTGAACTGGGACCACCTGGACGCCGGCAAACCCGCCGCGGCGGGACAATGAAAGCGGGGGCGCTCCCTGACGGTCGCGGCTCGGATCGGAGTTGCGATACGTCAATCAGAGCCGCGACCGTTAGAAGCTGTGAAAAAATCGTTTATTTTTATGGCCGCTGATGAACGCAGATAAACGCAGATAAGCATCTTGTTTTCATCAGCGTTTATCGGCGTTCATCAGCGGCCATTTGTTTTCTTCTCACTTTCTCAGGGAGCGTTTGCGGACCGGAGTTCGCCCCAGCCCGTGATAGAATTCAATTCATTCCCGATTGGAGGATTAATGAGACAGATACTACTTGCGCTGTTGTTTGCAGTTTGCGCGCAGGCTTTGCTGGCCCAGGGCGCCCCACCGCAGCAGGCCGCCGATCAGCCGTACGCAATGGAGTATTACTACAAGGTGCAATGGGGACATCAACAGGAATTCCTGCAGCTCTTCCTGAAGAACCACTACCCGCTGCTGCTGAAGAACGTGCAGAGCGGGCGCATGCTCTCGGTGAAAATCGAGCAGCCGGCCAACCACACTACCGAAGACGGCCGCTGGGATTTCCGGGTGACCATCCGCTTTAAGAACTCGACCATGGCGACCACCGCCAATCCCGACGAAGAGCGATTCATCCATGAGCTCTGGCCGGACCAGGAGCGGTATCAACGCGAGGAACAACGGCGCTTCGAGATCTTACTGGGCCACTGGGATCTTCCGGTGACCGATATCACGCCGGCGAAGAAATAGCGCTACCTCACGTCGGAGGGGTCGACCGCCTTCTTGGAGCCGGTGGTGGCGTACTTGATGTAGGCCACGATATCGGCCAACTTCTCGGGGTCGATCTTGGTGGCGGCCGGCGGGTGCTTCCACATATCGTTGCTGTTCGATGAGGCGATGTCGTCTGGCGCTACTACCTTTTTCTCCGGGGGGGTCTTGGAAAGATCGAAGAGCACCACGCCCTTGTCATCTTTCTTCCCCACCATCGCCGGGAAACCTGCGCCCCCCGACTTCAGCTTGACCACCTGCACGTACTGCGTCACGGTGGAACGCGCGGCCATGGCAATCGCCTGCGGGCCGAGCCTCCCCAGTCCAGTCAGATCCGGGCCCACCGCGGTGCCCTTTCCTTTCAGCGTGTGACAACTCCCACATCCTTGTTGGGCGTCGAAGAAAAGCGCTTCGCCTCGCTCAACCTGCGACGGAACGGCCGCCTGGGCCAAGAACAATACGATCCAGAACATAGTCCAACGCTCCTTTTGGGCGCGAACCTATTATATCCGGAGAATCAACTCCGGTTGTGAGTTTCGGCGAGTTCCGTAAGAGAAATGGTTGGCAGGCGGACCCAGAGGGTACCCCGCCTGCCCCACCGAATTACCAAACGAGCCCATCATTCCTCCTAACCGTAGCCAAAGTAAACTACTTGGACCCCCAGTCCGCCCCACCGGCATAAGCCGTCCGATATAATGACCGTTCGCATGCTCAGGGGGAATCACTTCATGGATCT
>Ga0224559_1001312_pt1 | contig 13884 bp, 14 predicted proteins | sample 714S33034metaG_FD_180676 | JGI IMG/M metagenome (GOLD analysis project Ga0224559, IMG submission 180676) | Peat soil microbial communities from Stordalen Mire, Sweden - 717 S3 30-34 | ecosystem: Environmental > Terrestrial > Soil > Wetlands > Peat | place: Sweden: Norrbotten County, Stordalen... | reverse complement strand
TCGCCCTTCTTCATTTCCGCGGTCATCGTGAACATGGCGGCCGGGCAGATCAGCATCCGATACGGCGCCAAGGGACCAATTTCGGCGACGGCAACTGCCTGCGCCACCTCTGCCAACTCCATCGGCGATTCCGTGCGCATGATCATGCATGGCGATGCCGATGCGATGATTGCCGGGGGCGCGGAGGCCTCGGTCACGCCGCTCTCGGTGGGCGGTTTTGCGGCCATGCGCGCCCTTTCTACCCGCAACGACGACCCCACACGCGCCAGCCGCCCGTTCGACAAGGACCGCGACGGCTTCGTCATCGGCGAGGGCGCCGGCATCCTTATTCTCGAAGAGCTGGAATTTGCCAAAGCTCGCGGAGCCAAGATTCTTGCCGAAGTGATCGGCTACGGCATGAGCGCGGACGCCTACCACATGACGGGCATCGCACCGGAGGGCCAGGGCGCCCAGCGGGCAATGCGAGCCGCGCTGAAGGACGCCGGCATTACTCCGGAAGAGGTTGGCTATGTGAATGCCCATGCCACCTCAACCCCGGCAGGCGACGGCAACGAGTCGCGCGCGATTGAGGTCGTCTTTGGCGAGCACGCTCTCAGCGGCGACCTCAAGATCAGCGGCACCAAGTCCATGACCGGCCATTTGCTGGGCGGCGCGGGCGGCCTTGAGGCGGGCATCTCCGTCCTCGCCCTGGTCAACCAGAAGCTTCCGCCGACTATCAACTTGGATAACGTCGATCCCGAGTGCCGCCTTGACTATGTGCCCAATGAGCCGATCGACCACAGCTTCGACGTGGCCTTGTCAAATTCATTCGGCTTCGGCGGTATCAACGCCACGCTCATCATGCGGCGGTGGACGGAATAAGGCAGCTTCTAGCTATTAGCTTTTAGCTTTCAGCTCCTGGCTGGTCCGAATCTCAAGCCGGCAAAAAACAAACAGCGCGAACTCCGACCCGGATTCGCGCTGTTTGACATTCACCTTGCTCCGCCAAATCAGCCCATGGCAGCCGCAATGCCCACGCCAATCAGCACAAAGATCGCCCACCAGCCGAAGACCGCTATATAGCCGGAAGTGCGCTTCACGCCAGCCACAATCGCCGTCCCCATCCCCAACAGCACGAGCGTCCAGATGGTCACAAGGTCAAGCGAAGTCGCCAGCGCGTAGAGAGCCTTGTTTGCCTCCAGCGGGTTCAGAAATGCCCCCGCATTCGTAGGCGCATAGTTCTTGATATTGAACGACTCCGGCGCAACTCCTGAAAAGATGACTACAATCCCCAACAAGACTTTGACTATACCCGGCAGGCTCGCAAACATCCATACGCTAAAGATGCTGCCGAACTTGGCCTTGCCGCCGAAGACAAAATTGATCGTGCCCCAAAGCCCCAGGGACAAAACAGCCACGCCTGCCAAAACCAGCAACGGATTGGCGATGAATACGCCTTCCGTAACGTAGAGAGAAATCTTCTCCGACATCTCACGCTGGGCCGGCGAAGCCTGCTGCATCGCCTCTGCCTGCTTGGGGTTGAGCTGGATCTGATTGTCCACCACCTGTTGCATGCCGATCTTGAAGTAGACGGCGGCAAACAGAATGTATCCAACAACAACAAAGATCACAAACGGCAGCCACCAGCTCCTGTTGCCCCGCTTGATGTCTTCAAAAGTCTTCGACGGCGCGGTAAACGTGTTGGTCACGCGCTGCCACTGGCTAAGCCCCTGGGGGGTTGACTCGGCCACAGGTGCCACTCCCATATCGCTCATGATTCCGCCTCTTTTAAGCCGTATGCGGCTGGTCGCAAATCTACCCCTCGCGTTGACCGGGCAGCGTAGCGAAAGGTTGCATTTTTCTGAAAACGCAACAGACCGCGGCGATCGTTCCCGGCATCTCCAGGAAAGAAATGCTTTTGCCCGCGATTGTACCCTTGAATGGCTTCGGTGTCGAAATCAATTTCTATCGATGCGCGAGGAGCGAAGAGAATCGCTTCATCTCACGTCACCGCTGAACGATCTAGCTGGCCGCGATCGGCCGCGGCAGCTTCGTTTCCTGGGTCGCCTTGTCCTGTGCAGGCGCGCTCTGGACGGGCGCGCTTTGGCTGCTGTGCCGCCGGCTCGCCCTGGCTTGCCCAGCCTTCGCTTGCCCAGTCTTGACCTCCGGCTGCGGCGGAACGTAGGCCTTGTACACGGTGATGTGGAAGCAAGCCTGCTGGAACTCCTCCTCCACATCGATCTTGCCCGCCTTCTGCAAGGGCAGCAGCCAGCTCCGCATCCAGCCCATCTCCTGCCGGGTGAGCCCCTGCTTGGCAATGTCCACGGTTGCGCCGGTCACATGCGGACTCACCACGTCGCCCTCGGCTGCGGCGGCGTTTCCGTTGGTCCCGACGAGACGCTTCTGATACTCCACCGGGCGCACCGCCGAACTAACCTCGATCGGCTTATGAAACAGCGCCGCATGTACTTTTGCCAGTTCGGCTAGAAAAAGCGCGGTCCAGGGACGGCAATAGCGGTGGTTTTCCGGCAGGTCGCCATTGACGGCGAGCGCCGCCGAGGCCGGGACCGGAACCAGCACCTTGCGTGCGATACGGTCGGCCAGATCGTCTTCGTCCTCGATCCGCTCCAGGTTGTCGTTTTCAGTCTTATCGTTTTGTCGGGCCAGCGACTCGTAGGACCCCACCAGCGGCGCCGGCATCGCAACCCGTCTTCCATGCAGCGAGGCAGTCGTGGCAATCGCCCGCTGCTTGCGGGAGCTACCACGGACAATTCCGTGCCTGCTTCTCTGTCCCGTTGCGTGGGGGCCAGCTTGTCGAGCGTTGGCGGCGTGATGAGTCTTTCTTGTGGATGTTTTGGATGTGTGGGAGGTAACCGCGGTCTGGGCGCTCCTGTGCGTCTTCGCCTTCGGAGCCGGCGAGCCGTTGGCTGCGCCCATCGAAAGCGCTGCCATCACAAGTAGGGTAATTGCGGTCCGCAGCATAAAGGAGTGTGCGGAGAATCCAGAGCAACTCCAGTGTAGCCTCAAATGCCCTCGCTTCCGAGTACCTCGCCAGATGCGCTTGCGTCCGATAAGTAGACGTTCGTTCGCTCACAATCGCTCTGTGCGATAGGCCGGGACAGGTAGGTCGGGGTTTCAACCCCGACAAATGAACCCCGCCGGATCAGCGCGGCTTCAGCCGCTGAGGTATGCTTTGAAAGGAGGCGGCTCGGGAAGGTTTCATGACCACGAAAACAGCGAAGAATCCGGAGCAAATGGAAGCCAAGCTCTTCTGGATTGGCCGCAGCCAAGCCGTGCGTCTGCCTATGGAGTTCCGCTTTGAGGGCGACCGAGTGCGCATTCGCCGCATGGGCACGGGCGTCCTGATTGAGCCTGTGCCGCCGATCGAGAAAGAATCAGCGGAAGCGATGTTTGCGCGGATGGATGCAATAAAGGGCGATCCAATCTCTCTCGATGGGCGAAGACAGAATCTTGCGCCAATTCGTGAGTATTTCAAGTGAGCGTCGGCTCGACTCCGATGCACATTGGTCGATTGGAAAAGGACTACAATCAGGCTAGAGGCCTTGCCCGTGGACGAGACAGGTTTTGACTACACCTATGTGCCGGAGCACCTGAAGGAGAAGGTTAAGAACCACATGAATCTTTCCTTCGGCGAGCGGTTCGAGCTGACGCACGAGTTGAGCGTAGCGGCATGGGCGAAGATCGGCGTTGTCTACGATCCTAGCAAGCCGATGGATAAGACGATTCGGCGGGTGACGCGGAGCGATTGGGTGGGTTTATAGGTTTCGCTGCACCCCTACGGGGCGCAATGGTTTTATGGGCTGCTTTCCCAGGATTGCGCTGCGCTCCATCCTGGGCTATTTTCACCCACTCCCTACGGGAGTGGCGGACTATGGGCAAAAGATAAGAGTTGCTAAATCCCAAGTCTAAAAGGCGAGACCTAGAGTTCTTGGCTCACGGTTGCCCTGTCATATGACTCTAAAGACACTTCAAATCGAGGAACGCCTCGAAGCTCCGCCGGAAGTACTCCGAGAAAAGAATATGGAACCGTAACTGGAAACTTAAAATTGCGGGGAAATTTTTCTTTGAGATCCCCCGGAGCGAATGAGAACCACACGTTCGCAACAAACTCAAAGTATTGTTGCAGTTGTATATTCAAGTCAATAGATTCTTTTGGCTCGTGGCTATTAATGGATGGCAAATGGCGATGGAGAAATCGGCCTCCCTTCTTGTCCCACGCACAGCCTATAATTCCAGGGATTTCGTGCCCTAAATTCCTGTAGGCGTTGATTTCCTGACGAGTAGTCGTCCGCTCGATTTTTTCCAATCGCTTTTCATATGCCCAAAAATATTGAAGAGTCGGGTGCTCCTTTTTACCACGTGTAATAGCTGATCGTAAGGCTTCAAAGAAATGATCGAGTTGCCAAAAGAATGCAGCCAAATGAGCACGACTGATCACGACATCGACTTGATCCATATCCCTAAAAACTTGATCTTGATTTCTCAACTGATCCATATCGGTCTGGAGAGCGGAAGTCTGTATATAAACCCGAACATAGACCAAGTGGTAGGCCGCATAGTTGATCGTCGACCATATCTCGCACAGAGCGCCAATAAAATCCAATTCTGGAACATCCGGCGTAGTACTCGTTTTTCTTCCTCTGCTGGCCACGTTTCACCTCTCATGTGAAAGGATTCACTATAGGTTTCCGTTTGGACGCGCATTTCCGCGCAGTCCGTTGCTACAACAGCGTCGGTTCGTCGTCCTTCAATTCTTCGGGCGGAATGATCACGGCGGCGGCTACTTTGTCTTCCGGCTCCAGGTTCAAGAGGCGCACGCCTTGCGTAGCGCGGCCGGCGGCGCGAATCGTCTTGGTGTCGATACGGATGATCTTACCCCACTGGCTGATCACCATCACCTCGGACGAATCGTCGACGAGTTGAATTGAGCTTACGCGGCCGATGCGCGGAGTGACGGCCATGTTCTTCACGCCCTTGCCGCCGCGCGTCTGCAACCGGTACTGCTCGACATCTGTGCGCTTGCCAAATCCGTTTTCCGTGATGGCAAGAATTCGATATTCTCCGGGCTCATGTTCTTTCGGTGTAACGGCCACGCCAACCACGAAGTCGTTCTTGGCCAGGTCGATGCCGCGGACACCATACGCAGGCCTGCCCATGGAGCGAACGTCGTTTTCGTCAAAGCGAATCGCCATGCCGAGATGCGTGGCCAGGAACACAATCTGGCTGCCGTCGGTAATGCACGCCTTCACCAACTCATCGTCGTTGTCGATGCCGATAGCGATAATGCCGCGCGACATCACGTTGGAGAAGTCCTTCAGCGGCGTCTTCTTCACAGTACCCTTTTGCGTGGTAAAGAAGATGAACTTCCCCTCTTCTTCAAGATCGCGCACGGGCAGGATGGCGCGGACATTTTCGCCCGGCTGCAGGTCGAGCAGGCTCTGCATGGATTTGCCCTTGCCCGCCGCGCCCACGTCGGGAATCTCGTACACCTTGAGCCAATACACGCGGCCGGTGTTGGTAAAGCACAGCAGAAATGCATGCGTCGAGTTCACGATCAACTGCGCGACGAAGTCCTCTTCGCGCGTCTTCATGCCGGTGCGGCCGGTGCCGCCGCGCCGCTGCTGGCGATAGATTGAGATCGGCGTGCGCTTCAAATAGCCCTGGTGGCTGACCGTCACCGCAACCTGCTCGTCTGCGATCAGGTCCTCAAGCTGCAGCTCGGCGCTTTCGTCGATGATTTGCGTGCGCCGCGCGTCGCCGTACCTCTCGCGAACGTCTTCGAGTTCCTTGACGATCACCGCGCGCAGCTTGGAATCGCTGGCCAGAATCGATTCGTACTCGGCAATGCGCTCGCGCACCTGCTTCAACTCGTTCAGCAGTTCGTCGATGGAAAGTTGCGTGAGCCGGTAAAGTTGCAATTCGAGAATGGCGTCGATCTGGCGCAGCGTCAGGCCGCGTTCTTCATGCGTCAGCCGCTGGCGGTCGAGCGTGACGACAATCTCAGTGCCCTTGCCCCACGCATATAAATTCTCGCGAGCCTCGGCGCGCGAACCCGAAGCACGAATGATCCTGATCACCGTATCGAGGTTGTCGAGCGCGATCTTGTAACCTTCTAGAATGTGCTCGCGCTCGCGGGCTTTGCGCAGCAGGAACACCGTCCGCCGCTGCACCACGTCGACGCGGTGGTTGATAAATGCGCGGATCGCCTCAGCCAGTCCCAGTTCCCGCGGCTGTCCGTTCAGCACCGCGAGAAAGATCATGGAGAAGCTCTCTTGCATTTGCGTGTGCTTGTAGAGCTGGTTCAAAACGATCTCAGGCTGCGCGCCCTTCTTCAGCTCGATCACAATGCGCATGCCGTCGCGGTCGCTCTCGTCGCGCACGTCGCTGATGTCGTCGACAATTTTGTCGTTCACCAGTTCGGCGATGCGCTCGATGAGCTTCGACTTGTTCACCTGGTAGGGAATCTCGGTGACGATGATCGCCTGCTTTTCCTTGGTCAGGTTTTCCGTCGCCACGCGCGCACGCATCATGAAGCGGCCACGGCCGGTCTTGTACGCCTGCGGAATCCCGGACTTGCCATACAGGAAGCCGCCGGTCGGGAAGTCCGGCCCCTGCACGTGTTTCAGCACCTCGGCCAGCCCGGCGCTCGGATTCTGCACCAACTCGATCGCCGCGTTGACTACCTCGGTTAAATTGTGCGGCGGAATGTTGGTCGCCATGCCCACCGCAATGCCGCTTGAACCGTTCACGATCAGGTTGGGAATGCGCGTGGGCAGCACCGTCGGCTCAAATGTGGACTCGTCGTAGTTCGGCGTAAAGTCCACCGTCTCCATCTCGATGTCGGCAAGCAATTCGCCGGCCAGGCGCGTCATGCGGCACTCTGTGTAACGCATCGCCGCCGGCGGATCGCCGTCAACCGATCCGAAGTTTCCCTGCCCATCGACCAGCGTGTAGCGCAATGTAAACGGCTGCGCCATGCGCACCAATGTGTCGTAGATAGCCGAGTCGCCGTGCGGATGGTACACGCCCATTGCCTGGCCCACCACCTTGGCGCACTTGGCGTATTTCTTGTTGTATTCGAGACCCATCTCGCTCAGCGTGTAGAGCACACGCCGATGCACGGGCTTCAACCCGTCTCTCGCATCCGGCAACGCGCGCCCGATGATCACCGACATCGAGTAGTCGAGATACGAGCGGCGCATCTCCTCTTCAATGTTGATCGGAATGAGGTTGGTGCCGCTGTTTGGCGGCGTACCGCCTTCAAGAGGAAGCTGGGGATTCTGATTGTCTGCCATAGGGTTTCTGGGGCGCGTTGCAAGGCGGCAAAAAGGTTCCGGAAAGAGCGGGGCCGGACTGCACGGGCTATGCTTCTATTTTACCCGTTCAAAGCGGGTTTCAGCAAGGCAAACACGGATAAATAAGTCCTTATATTGCTTGATTTTATAGGTTCTTTAGGACACCTTCACGAAAGCTGGGGAAAGCCTATGCCGCGCGCTTCGAATTCTCATGCGGCGCGGCGCGGCGCGGCCTTGGATTTAGCCGGGGTTCTGGCCCTGTTTTTGGCCTTGGCTTCGCCCTCGTTCTCGCCAAATCCAGTTAGAACTACGGGCGCCCGGTCGGGAAACTCGACGATCAACGAGAGTTTGCCGCCCACGCCCTCGACGTAGGTGCGCAGCGTCGAGAGGTACAGGTCTGTACGTTTCTCAATCCGCGAAACCCCCTCCTGTCCGATCTTGAGCTTCTTTGATAGCCGAGCCTGGGTCAGTCTCCGCAGACGTCGTAACTCGCGCAGATTCAGTTCCTCGGCAATCAACTCAGCGGCGCGCTGCTTGACCCACAACTGGGTTTCTTCCGATTCTTCAGCGAGCACTTGTTCGTAGGGAATCCCCATCATTTCTCCTTCTTCGCTACGAGCTTTCTTTGGTGCTGATCGAAACGACGATCGGCGTTTTCGATCAGGCTTCGGTAGAACTTGTCTTTAGAAACACCGGACTTGTCTCCGCCCACCAGGAGAATCGCATTCCGTCTTGAATCGAATGAAAAGGCGACGCGCCATGCACTGTCATCGGCATCGAAGCGCAGTTCCTTCATGTTCGAGTGCTTCGATCCCTTCAGCGTACCAACTTGCGGTCGTCCAAGCTGCGGACCGAACGCCTTCAGCATTTCGATCAGCGAATAGACCCGCCGTCGAACGTTTTCCGAGTATTGCCGAAACTCCGACAAGAATTCTTCGTGGAATTCCACCGCCCATTGCTTTTTCATTCCGGTCGCAACGCCCCCCGCTCCTGACTGCTGTCGAGTCATAGCTCTCTCCTCAGTTACCGGCTGACAGGGGGCAGCCGCTTCTAAAATGACAGTACCACATTATGCCTTGGAAAGCCTAATGTTTTAATGTGCATATTCCACTCGTTGAGGCAGTCAGCACCGATCACCCGAAGGCCTTCCTACAGCAGCCGAGACAGACTCATCACGCAAAACACCGCCTGCAGCAGCAAGATCGCTCCCGCGGCGGCCATCGCCAGCCGCCCTCTGGGACCCTCGTAGGCGTCGGCAAATACTCCGCCCACAAACGTGAGCAGAAACGGCAGCGACCAAAGCCACGGACTACCCGGAGCGCCGGTCATCACCAGCACCACCAACACCAGAAAGCAAAGCAGCGGGGCCGTATTGCCGAAATAGCGCGACTTTCGCAGGCCGAGATACAGAATTGCGGCTGCGCCGGAAGCCACGGTGATCCCGGCATTCGGCATGGAGGAAAAGAATCGCCGCGCCGGATCGAGGGAAACCCACAGAAGCCCCGCGGCCGAGCGAAACACGTAGCTGAATGCATCCGGCGAGAAACCGTAACATGCAAACACCGGCAGCAGCGCTCCGGCCGCTGCCGCCAGCACCACGGGCAGCACCTGAGCTCGGCGCCCTTCGGCCACCCAGAGCATGGCCACCAACCCCAGCAGCGCCACTACCGGCAGCGCGGCGATATGCGAAGCAGCCGCCACTCCAAAGGCCGCCGTCAGCAGTACAATCCGAGGCCGCCACTTGCGCCGCGGCCCCTGCATCGCATGAGCCACGCCGATGCACGTATACACGCCGCCATAAACGCCAAGCGCGGCCAGGATCTCAGCATTCGGAGCGACACAAGCCTTGAGCACCGCGGGCGAAAAACAGTAGAGCGCGAGCGCCGTGTAGCCGCCCAGGTTGCCGTAGAGCCGCCGCGTCACCCACCACAGGCCAGCGCCCAGCATGGCCCCGGCAAACAAAAACGGCAGCCGCTCAAGCAACAAAATGTGTGTCAGTTGGTGGCGCAGCTCCCAGGTACTGAGCTCACCTGGGGCCTGCACATAACGGTCTTCCGGTTTGCGCATAAGGTCCAGCGCCCGCTCGGCGAGAAGATCCAACGTCAGCGGCAAGCCCGCCAGCCGGTAACCCAGAACTCCATCGTGAATATTGCCGCAGGTAGTGAAGTAGCCGGTCAGCGCCTCGGGCCGCTCCCACATCTCGCGCCCGCACCGCGCATATTGGTAATCGCGGTCGGTCAGTCTCTGACGCCCGATCAGCCAAAACCCTTGAATGAGAAAAAGCGCCAGCAACCCCGCCGCAATCCGCTGCGGAAGATTGAAGCGAAAGCGACGAATCCTGTTCAACCGAAGGGTCATCACGCTCAATGGAACAGGTTCCAGTCTAAACTTCCAAATTGACTGGCTCGCAGGTCTCAAACGCGAGACCTGAAACACCCGGAGTTATTTGAAGTTGAAGACTTTGGAGCGATGAGCCAGTTACGCGCAATTGCGCCGTTCGCCATGCCCTATCGCTTTACGCCCGCCAACCCGCAACCGTACACTAACCCCGCCATGCTTACAAGACGCCGCTTTGCTGTGAACACCGCCTCCGCCGCCCTGATTCTTGCTTCGAAATCCCGGTTCGCGCTGGCTGAAGCCGCTGCTGCTTATCGAAACCCCATCCTCGGCGGCGATCATCCCGACGCCAGCCCCATCCGCGTCGGCAACGACTTTTACCTGACCCACTCCAGCTTCGACTACGCGCCCGGATTGCCGATCTGGCACTCGCGCGACCTGGTCAACTGGCGTCCCGTCGCCGCAGCGCTACACCGCTACCACGGCAATGTGTGGGCGCCGTACCTCTGCGAATACCAGGGCCGTTTTTATATCTATTTCCCCGCCGATGGCAGTCTCCGCGTGGTCCACGCAGACGATCCCAAAGGCCCATGGAGCGAACCCATCGACCTGGGCATCAAGGCCATCGATCCGGCTCACATCGCCGAGAACGGACGACGCTTCCTCTATATGGCCGGAGGACAGATGGCCGAGCTTACGGCCGACGGCCTCTCCGTTCTTACCCCGCCGAAGAAGGTCCTCGATCCCTGGCCCATCCCGGCCTCCATGCGCATCGAATGCGTCTGTCTCGAAGGCCCAAAGGTTTTCGAACATAACGGCTACTTCTATCTCAATGTCGCCGAGGGCGGCACTGCCGGCCCCGCCACCAGCCACGCCGTAGTCTCCGCGCGCAGCCGCCATGCCGACGGTCCGTGGGAATTCTCGCCCTACAATCCGATCGTTCACACCCGCACTCGCGACGAGCGCTGGCTCTCGCTCGGGCATGGCCGCCTGGTCGATACTGCCGACGGCAAGTGGTTCATCACCGTCCACTCCTATGAGTACGGATACCGAACGCTTGGAAGACAACTGCTGCTGCTGCCTATCGAGTGGACCCGCGACGGCTGGTTTCGCGTCCCGGCGGGCATCACCGCCGAGGCAGCCATCCCTATGCCCATTCCCGGCACGACGCAGCAGCTACCCCTCGACCCATCGGACGACTTCACGACACCCGAGCTCGGGCTTCAGTGGGGCTTCTGGCACGAATTCGACGCAGCGCGCTTCACCACCGGCAACGGAGCGCTCACGCTCCAAGCGCGCGGGACCTCTCTCGCAGACACATCCGCCCTCACTACCCCGGTAGGCGGACACTCCTACACCGTTGAAATCGACGTCGAGACCGACCCCGGCTGCGAATCCGGCCTGCTGCTCTTCTACAATCCCGATCACGCCGTGGGGATTTTACTCACTCCTCAGGGCATCTGCGCCCGCCTCGCCACGGGCAGCATTCACTCGCGCATGGAAAAAGGCTTAACCCGCGCAACCCTCCGCATCGTCAACGACCGGCAGGAGATCGACTTCTACTATCGCCTCCCCGGCCAGCCCTGGCGCAAGACCCAGGAATCCGCTGAGATCTCCGGTATGGATCACAACGTTCTTGGCGGCTTCCTCGATGTCCGCCCTGCTGTCTATGCGGTCGGCCAGGGAAAAGCCACCTTCCGCGCGTTCCGGTATTGGCCGGGGATCAAGGCGCTGGCGTAGATCCCGTCAACAGCTTTCCATGGGCGTCCGAATTCCCAAAATGAAACTGGCCCCATTTCCTCAATGGGAGAACAAGTGGCAAAGTGTTATCCTCCTAGCCAAGGGCAAGCGCTTGAGCAGTTTTTTCACTTTCGGCCACTCCAACCACGCCTTTGAAACATGGCTCGCCATCGTACGCCAGCACCAAATCGAGGTTGTAGTCGATACCCGCAGCTCTCCCTATTCGAAATACGTTCCGCAGTTCGACAGGGAACTGATGCAAAGGGCGCTGGAGCAGCCGAAGGTTCACTATCTTTTTCTCGGCGATGAGTTGGGCGGCCGTCCCGCCAACCCGGCCTACTACGACGCCTCGGGCCGCGTGCTCTACAGCCGCCTCCGCGACGACGCCCGCTTCAAGGCAGCAATTGCCCGGCTCGAAAGCGGCATGGAGCGCTTCCGGGTTGCCCTGCTGTGCGGAGAGGAAGATCCCGCCCACTGCCACCGCCGCCTGCTCATCGGCCGCGTCCTCACCGAGCACGGCCACACCATGCTCCACATTCGCGGCGACGGCCGCCTGGAATCCGATGCCATAGTTGCAGAGGAATCAAGAAAGCCGCTGGTCGGCGCTCAGCCCGCACTCTTCGCGGAACTCGACGAGGACAAATGGAGATCTACAGCATCGGTTTCACACAAAAGAGCGCCAGCCAGTTCTTCGGCACGCTGAAGGCTCACGGCATTGAGCGCCTGCTCGACGTGCGGCTGAACAACACCTCTCAGCTAGCCGCATTCGCCAAGCAGGCCGACCTGGCCTACTTCCTCCACGAGATCTGTGGCGCGATCTACGAACATGAGCCTTTGCTCGCGCCCACGCAGGAGATGCTCGACGCCTACAAGAAGCGCAAGGGCGATTGGGATTCATATGAAGAAGCATTCCTGGCCCTTATGCGCGTCAGAAACATCGAGTCCGCTCTCGATCCAGAAAGCTTTGCGAAGAAGACCGTGCTGCTCTGCAGTGAGCCTACCGCGGAACATTGCCACCGCCGCCTGGTCCTCGAGTATTTGCAGAACCATTGGGAAGGCGTAGAAATTCGCCATCTCTAGTCCGAGGATTCTTTCATGCGCGAATCGCGGTTCCTCTGCCTTGCCGTCTCAAGAAGGGATGGAGGCAATTGCATTGCAGGAGTTGACATCGATTCCGGCGAATGGATTCGCCCAATCAACGCCAGAACCCACGGCGCATTCGGAGATTTCGACATCTTTGTGGGAGACGGGATAACTCCGGACCGTAGGATACTGAAACTGCTTGACGTTTTGCAGCTCCACCTCGATCGGTATGTGGGAAACAGTGTACAGCCCGAGAACTGGGAGATAGCTCCTGGATCCTATGAAGATGCGTATATGATTCTGCGTCGCTTCGATGACCCAAAGGACAAAGAACTCTTGATTGCCCGTTTGGATCGTGACGGCCCGCTATTGCACAGTTGCAGCAACAGGATCGCGACTGATGATCCCTTATTGAAGCGTGGGCTCAGCCATTCTTTGTCAATAATTCGGCCAGAAAAACTGCATTGGAAAGTTGCACCGCACCCGACCTACGCGAACAAATTGAGGATCGAGGCTGACTTCTGCTTTGATGACGATCAATACTGTATTTCGGTCACTGATCCAATATGGGAGGCGCGGTGCAAGCGTTGCGGCCGTGGTAGACACCAGCATTCGACCGTAGCAGGAAATGCGGACGGGGAGATCTTCCTGACAGTTAGCCTTGCCGAAGTGCCGCTTCATGGCTTCCACTACAAGCTGGTAGCTGGCGTCGTGACTCTGCCGGCGTGATCGCACTTCTTGAGCGCCCGCCAGCTGAACCGACCAACCGCTCCCGCCTGTTGTATCGTGTTAGGTAAGTTCCAACAGCGGACCAACCATGCTACCCACCCCCGACATCGTCGAACTATTCAAGCGGATCAAGTGGGATTCGTTTCATACCTGGACTTCCTTTCACAGTCTTTACGCGCCGGCGGCGGCGGCGCTTGCCGAGTTTTACCGGCGATTGATCAAGCGGCGCAACGCGCGATTGGCGCAGCATTGGCCGGTTGTGGAGGGGCAGGTTCTATCCATCGACGTGAAGAGTGCAACCAAGTTCTTCGGCAGCGCGCGGCGATTCGAGGCGATCTTCAAATACTCCTATAGCGTCAACGACGGCGGCGCGTTGAACTACTATTCGGGAGATTTTTCGCGTTCCTTTCCAGACAAGGAACGGGCGTGGGAGTGGCTCGAGTTGTTGAAGAAGCAGAGAATCCGTGTTCACGTGCGACCCGGCAGGCCTGAAGTCTCCACGGTGCTGGCGGCTGATCTTGACGCTCACTTCTCCCTTCCCGCGCGCACTCCGGCCGATCTGGTGATTCCCTCCTACGGACTGGAATAGCCCCGGCACATCCTGGCTGCAAACACAAGGAAGCCGCTCCGAAGAGCGGCTTCCATTGCCTTACCTACGGTTGACACTTAGTTGAAGATAGCCCCAACGGTTACGTTGGAG
>Ga0224559_1001311_pt1 | contig 13888 bp, 13 predicted proteins | sample 714S33034metaG_FD_180676 | JGI IMG/M metagenome (GOLD analysis project Ga0224559, IMG submission 180676) | Peat soil microbial communities from Stordalen Mire, Sweden - 717 S3 30-34 | ecosystem: Environmental > Terrestrial > Soil > Wetlands > Peat | place: Sweden: Norrbotten County, Stordalen... | reverse complement strand
ATCTTAAGACACGGCATGTTGTTCGAACGATCCCCGTACCCAAAGGGCCTCATACAGTGCTGCTGTCCCCGGACAAACAGACAGCGTACATAGCCTGCAGGCACTGCTCGCGCTCTCTGCGTCTTCGCCAAGATCTCTTCCATGCCTGTCAGGAGCGCACTTGCATCGTCCTGGAGGGCCCCATCCGCGAACGAATCGCAGTAGCCGGAGTTCGGAATGCAAACCACGGGCGTGCGTGATCCGGAAGCTCGAATGAGGCTGATGAGCCTCTCCTTATGCTCGGCAGATATGGAGTAGTCGAGCACGACCAGATCGAAATCGCCGACCTTGAACTGCTCGATCGCGTCTCGGATCGAGCTTGCCGATATGACAATATATCCAGCGGATCTCAGCTCCGAACCTTGAGATGTCAGACGCCATGAATTGAGGCCAACTGCGAGAACGACGGTGATGTGCATACGTGATCGGCAGCAATCGTATTCATCTTGAGTGGCTTCTGGCCGTCTTGCTCACGGTCGGTGAATGTGCCCACATTTCTCCTGGCCGCACCAAGATCAACCCAAGTCTGGGAGAGGAAGAGCGCGTATTTACTGAGTACCCCAGCACCCACAAATGAGGCCCCGGAGGCTCGAATGCTCTTTGCCAGAGCGTCCCAGGGTACTCGCAGCACCAGCTTCCGAGCCTCGCGTGGGCTTGTCTATTCCGAATTGCTCACATTTGAGGATTGCGCAAGAAATATCGTTTTGGAATTGTTCACGCATTCACGACGCGTTGTCCGGCGTCGCTTGCGCTAGCCTGGACGGCAAACCTCCCGTAAGCCGATTCTGTACAACAGGCACGAGCCTGCAGGAACGCGGCCATGTAGGACTGCGCTACCCGCTTCCAGACCATAGGCCGAGCATATAGGTAGGCACGTTCACGCATAGCCTCACGTGCTTCATCGTTGGCTAGAAGTGCGATTGTCGCTGCTGCGATGGCAGCAGGGTTCTCAAACGGCACGAGCATTCCGCGGCCCTGTTTCAGCAACTCCGCGGCGTGCCAGTATGGAGTGGAGATGATCGCCTTGCCAGCGCCCATGGCATAGGCCAGGGTTCCCGATACAGCTTGCGCTTCATGACAGTAGGGGGTGATGTAGATGTCGGCCGAGCCGACCAGCGAAGCCATCTCCCCAGGACTGACGAATCGGTTGACGAACAGGACCTGCTGTCCCACCCCAAGCTTCTTGGCCAATGCCTGCAACTCAAGCCGGTAGCGATCTCCTTCACGAGCCCGGATCTGCGGGTGAGTAGCGCCTGCAATCATGTAGACGGTGTTGCTGTGACTGGCCAGGATGCGCGGCATGGCTTGAATCACGCTTTCAAACCCTTTGTTCGGAGACAGCAGACCAAACGTAAGAAGGACACTCTTGCCCTGGCAAGAGAAGCGTTCCTTGTAAATCTCCGGCTGCTCAAAAGGCAGGTCGGGGATGCCATGAGGAATCAGGTCAATCTTCTCTGTCGGGACCCTGAATACATCCTGCAAGACACGCGAGGAGTATTGGCTCATGACGATAAGGCGCTCAGAACGCGCGGCGATCTTGTGCATGACAACCCGTTGATCCAGATTCGGTTCACTGAGCACTGTATGCAGAGTTGTCACTACCGGCATTTTAAGGTGCTTCAGCAACTCCATAATGTAGTTTCCGGATTTGCCTCCGTAGATTCCATATTCATGCTGCAAGCACACCAGATCGACATTGCTCGCGTTCAAATAGTCGGCGGCCGCTCTGTAGGACGCTATATCGCCTTCGCTGATCTCGAATCGCACCCTCCCGGGGTATGAGTAGGATGATTGCCCGTCATTGATTGCTACCACCGATAGTTGGGCTGCTCCGTATTCGGCAGCGATCGCGTCGCACATATCTGTCGTAAAAGTCGCAATTCCACACTGCCGCGGAAGGTGATTCCCGATCACCGCTATCCTGGCCGGGCGTTGCGGGCGAGGCGCCAGCTGAAGAGAGGAAGGTGAATTAATTCCGAAAATCATGTGCTGGGCCTCGGGGCGCATGGGACGGCTTGATCGCAAATTCAGAGCGGTATTTGGAGCGGCCATTCAACGTGTCTCCAATCTTCGTAAGGTTTTGATTGAGGGCGATTTACGCCCTCACAGGAACGTGACTTTGCTTCGCGATCTCAATTGTTTTCTCAGAAGCCGCCATCGAGTAGTCCTGGGCCCTTGAGCTCAACTCTTCCGCAGCTTCGTGATCGCCACGGTGGTGCGCGGCTGCGGCGGCAGTGTGGGCGTGGGCTGCGTAGATATGCAGGTCCGCTGCGGTGTCGTCTTTGCTCTGGGACATTGTGTCCTCCATTTCAAGGCACAATTCTGGATGTTGCACATGCAGTCTTCCACCTGTCATTTGAAGGCGCTGAGCGAACTTGTACTTCACCGCCGGATTGCCTCAATACAGAATTTAGCCTCTGGTTGGACGTTGGAAAAGAACCAAGCCGCCATTCTTTTCTAAATGGCAACCAGTCTGGATTCTGTTCATAAATGACCGGACTCCCGGTTGTGTCCTCTCGGATAGTACTCACAACAGCCCCGCGATAGCCTGCCACATCTGGGCGTGCTGAGGAGTGGACTATGAACGCAACAACCGTTAAGAGAATCACATCGCCGCAGACTGAGCCATCCAACAGTGCACGCCAACTTCTTCCACCATTAATCGGGTCTTTGCTCATGTGGGGTCTCATTGCTCTGGTTGGAATTGGCGTCGTGCTCTCGGTTGTTCTGGGCCTTGTCCAGAAGTGGCTCTGGATGCGGCAACTCGATTACGCTGGCATATTCTGGACGCTTCTCTCAGTCAAGTGGGGACTCTTCGGCGTGACATTGATCGTCTCAGTGTTTTATCTCTGGCTTAATCTTCGCTTCGCGGCGAGAAACATTGACCTTGCGGATGGAGAAAGCTTCTTCAACAAGACCTTCAGGCATCCCGCTGACAGAAACAGGACAATCGATGTCGACATTAGCTCCAGGCAATTGGTCTTTGCTATCGATTTCGCCATTGTGGTTCTCTCGCTGATCTTTGCGCTGAGCGTTTCCGGCCAATGGGACACCTTTATCCGTTTCAGGTATGGCGGCTCGTTTGGAATCGCGGACCCACTTTTTGGCGTTGACCTCGGCTTCTATGTTTTCCGGCTTCCTCTTTATGAATTGTTGCAGGGAAGCATTACCGTATTGACGCTGTCTGCGCTTGCGGTTCTGGCCTTCTGTTCCCTCTTCGGAATGCGGCAATCGAAGTCTAGCGGGAAGATCATGCTTGGTGACGTGACATGTAAGCACTTCATAGTGCTTTTATTCATTCTCGCGGCCAACTTTGGATGGGGATTCGTCCTGGATCATTACGAGCTGGTCTATTCGACCCTTGGCGTGGTCCACGGAGCCGGCTATGCGGCCACGCATGTCACAAGAGTCGCGCTTTCGATGATGACCGGCGCCTCGGTGCTGGCGTGCGTGCTCCTGGCTATTGGGTTCTTCCGCCCACGCACCAAGCACATCGTCGCCGGCGTTGTGGTTTACGCAGCGCTCTACGTTGTTGGCGTGATGGCCATGCCACGTGTTATTGAGGCGTTCGTAGTGAAACCCAACGAACTCAGCCTGGAGACGCCCTTTCTGAATCATTACATCGACTTCACGCGCAAGGCCTATAAACTGGACGGCATTCAGGAGACGGCTTACCCAGCCCTCTCCGATCTGACTCCAGATGTAATCGCCAGGAATCAGGATACGATCCAGAATATTCGTCTCTGGGACTCGCGCCCTCTGCTACAGACTTACCAGCAGACCCAAGCGATTCGTCTTTACTACCAGTTCAATAACGTGGATGTGGATCGGTACCGTCTGCCGGATGGCTACCAACAGGTCATGCTTGCGTCCAGAGAACTTTCATCGCAACTGCCCTCAGAGGCGCGGACCTGGGTGAATGAGAGACTTGAGTTCACCCACGGCGAGGGGCTGGTCATGAACTCTGTGTCGAAAACAACAGGAGGAGGCCTTCCGCAATACCTTGTTGACAATGTCCCTGCCGAATCACAATTCGGGCTGAATATAACGCAGCCCGCGATCTACTTTGGGGAGGTCGCGCCTGGGTACAAGATCGTCTCAACCGGAATCAAAGAATTCGACTATCCCAAGGGAAATGAAAATGTCTATTCGAGCTACCAGGGAAAGGGTGGAATCCCGCTCGATAGCATCTGGAAGAGGCTCCTGTTTGCGTGGACTCAGAAGGACATCAATGTTCTGCTGACCGCCTATCTGACTCCGCAGAGCCGAATTCAGATATGGAGAAGCGTTCAAGAGCGGGTCTCCCAAGTTGCGCCTTTTCTGCTACTCGATCATGACCCGTATGCCGTATTGAGCGAGGGAAAGCTGTATTGGATTCAGGACGCCTATACGGTCTCGGATCGCTATCCGTATTCCAGTCCCCAGGCAAGTGGCTCGGCTCAGGGAATGAACTACATTCGCAACTCGGTCAAGGCCGTTGTGAATATGTATGACGGAACTGTTTCCCTTTACGCGATGGATTCCAAGGATCCTGTTCTTGCAATGTACGAGCGGGCATTCCCTGGGGTATTCAAGAACCTGGCTGATCTCCCGGCGGACCTGAGGGCTCATCTACGCTACCCCGAAGACCTGTTCGGAATCCAATCGGCCCAGTACGAGACTTTCCATATGACCGACCCGCAGGTATTTTACAACCGCGAAGATCTATGGGTTCCTCCGCAGGAGAAGTACGATGGGGCGGTCAACCCCATGGATCCTTACTACATGCTGATGAAGCTTCCGGGAAGCGGGCAACTTGAGTACTTGATCATGACTCCATTCACGCCGCAAAAAAGGGACAATATGATTGCCTGGCTGGCCGCGCGTTGCGACTTCCCCGACTACGGGAAGATGCTGTTCTACGAGCTTCCGAAAGACAAATTGATTTTTGGACCGAACCAGATCGGCGCGATGATCGACCAGAGCACAACCATCTCGCAGCAGCTTACACTCTGGGATCAGAAGGGATCGGGAGTCATTCGCGGCAAGCTCATCGTCATTCCGATCGAGAACTCATTCCTCTACGTTGTTCCTCTGTATCTGAAGGCCGAAGGTACGAACTTCCCTCAACTGAAACGGGTGATCGTTGCGACGGGCGATAAGGTCGTGATGGAGCCGACACTCGACGAAGCGCTGGGTTCGTTGTTTGGGGCAACACCGGGACAGTCGGGTAGTGCTTTGCCCGGGAAACAATCTGGAGCGCAGGCGCCGCTGTCGAAGGCGACGCGGGATCAGGCGGAGGCCCAACTTGCAGAGGCGCAGAAAGCAATCAATGCACTCAAGCAGCTGCTGGCAAATCCGGCTCGATAGCCTTACAAGATCAAATGCCGTTGAGCGGACAGATTCAACTATCCGGAATTGAAACAGAAAGCGAGCAGGCTCAAATGAATTCGCATTTGCTGAAAGACGCCGTGAAGTTGCTCTTCGCCGATCACAAGGGGCTGCTTGCGATGGATGAGAGCAACGGGACCTGTAACAAGCGTTTTGCAGCACTTGGAATTCCGCAGACCGTCGAAGCTCGAAGAGCCTATCGCGAATTAATTGTGAGCACTCCAGGGCTCGGTGAGTCGATCGGCGGTGCAATCCTCTACGACGAAACCATCCGTCAGCAGAAGGAAGACGGCACACCCCTGGTCAAAGTTCTCATTGAGGCGGGTATCATTCCCGGCATCAAAGTGGACACGGGCGCCAAGGATCTGGCCGGGCATCCCGGAGAAAAAGTCACAGAAGGCCTGGACGGATTACGTGATCGCCTTCAAGATTATTTTGAAATGGGCGCGCGCTTTGCCAAGTGGCGCGCGGTGATTGCGATCGGCGAAGGACTCCCCAGTTGGGGCTGCCTTGAATCCAATGCCCATGCACTGGCTCGCTATGCGGCGTTGTGCCAGGAGGCGGGCCTTGTCCCTGTAGTCGAACCTGAAGTCGTCATGGATGGAGAGCATACGTTGGAACAGTGTTGCGAGGTTACAGAAAAAGTGCTGCGCACGGTGTTCAGCGAACTGTTTGCACAAAGGGTGCTTCTGGAAGGCATGGTCCTGAAGCCCAATATGGTGCTTCCCGGAATGTCCTCGATCAGCCAGCCGACATTGGACGAAGTAGCCGATGCCACCGTGAATTGCTTCCTGCGATCCGTCCCCGCTGCAGTGCCGGCCATTGCGTTCCTGTCGGGCGGCCAATCAGCGGAATTGGCCTCGGCTCGTTTGAATGCGATGAACGTCAGATTCAAGTCGCGGCTGCCCTGGACATTGGCTTTTTCGTTTGCCCGCGCTATCCAACAGCCGGCTCTGGAGCTCTGGAAGGGCCGGAATGAGAACGTATTGGCGGCACAGCAGGCTTTGGATCACCGCGCACGCTGCAACCAGGCTGCGCGCCGCGGCGAATATTCTCAAGAGATGGAGAAGGTATGACCGGAAATAGGCACAACCCGGAAGGAAATAGTGGCGGCGGAGGGGAGCCCGATCCTGGCCCTTACTGGAGGCGGATGCATCGTGACTGGCGATTCTGGATAGGCGCAGTATTCATGGCTGCAGCGCTCGCAATCTACGTTTTGAGTGGGGACTTGGCGTGGGTTCCGTGGGCCCGATCGCGATAGCCGCTACCACCGTGTGTCAAGAGGTATTTGGGACACGCAAATTTGTTGAGTCAACGATCCATCGCCGGCTTCACTTTGACGCGAACAACCGCGGTGACCACTGTCGAAAGCGGCTACGCGGCAAATGCCAATCATGAGAGCAAGGTGAAAAACAATGGACTCGATATCTTTATATCCGTTGCGCTTCGAGCCAATATATCGTGAGCGCTACGCGAACCCCATCTTGTAGTGCCCGGTTTTCAGTGGCAAGCTGTTTGCATGGGCATAATGAGACAGCGGCGAAGAGCAGACTGGCGCGAGTTGGTCAGTGAGCAGGCACGCAGTGGACAGGGAGTAACGGCATTTTGTCGGGAGCGCGGAATCCGGAGTTCGAGCCTTTACGCCTGGAGGAAGCAACTCAGCGTGGTCGATGAGCGCAAGGCAGAGTCACCCACAGACAGATCTTCCTCTGCTGGTTCGAAGGCATCCGCGGAGAGACCCATTCGGTTCTTGGAAGTCAAGATGGCGACCGCAGCGAAGCCGATCAACTCCAGCTTCGCACCTGCCTCGATAATCGAGGTTCGGTTGCCGCGTGGCCGCAGTCTGATGGTTGCACCAGGTTTCGATGCGATTCATTTGCAGCAGTTGCTTGCAGCGCTGGACCCTGCGGTTCCCGAGGACAACTCTTCGCCCGCCGCGTGGCAGGTCAGGCTATGATCAGCCTGCCGAGTCTTCACGCTCTGGACACGGCGCAGAGTATGCGTATCTGGCTTGCGGCCGAGGCAATCGATATGCGGCGCGGCTTCGATCGTCTGGCGGAGCACGCGCGCACAGTGATCGGCGCCGATCCGCTTGGCAATAATCTGTTCGTCTTTCGCTCGCGTCGCGGCGACAGGTTGAAGATCCTCGTATGGGATCGGGATGGCTATGTGCTATGGTACAAGCGCTTGGAAGTTGGTGTCTTCAAGCTGCCGCGGGCTGAAGCAAATGCGGGCTCGGTGGAGTTGCGGGCCAGCGAGTTGGCGATGCTGTTAGACGGCATCGATATGACGAAGCTGAAGCGTCTGCCGCGCTATGAACGACCCGCTGAAAGCCCCGTAAAAAGCCAGGATAAAGTTGTTGCCTGACGCGACTTATGGTGTATCTATTGCATCTAACTGAGTAAGTGAACCCACTCGTACCTAACTCGCAGAATATGCCCAATGACAGCGCAACGCTGCAGGTCATGGTGCTCGGGTTGCAGTTGGAGCGTGACCAGGAGAAGCAGCGCGCCGAGGGATACAAAAGTCGCGCCGAGGAACACAAGCTGCGCAACGAGCAGTTACAGGTTGAACTTCTTCGCACGCAACTGGAGCTGGAGCGATTCAAGAAATGGTATTACGGTCCGCGCGCCGATCGTCTGCAATCGGACAGCGACTTGGCGCAGATGCTGCTGAACTTCGCCGAGGAGTTGGATCGCAAGCCCGTGCAGGCGGACGATCTTCCCGCTTCCTCTGAACCAGCCGAAGAGTTGCGACGCGTGAAGCGGCGCAAAGGCCGGCGCAATCTGGCCAACTTCGATAATCTTCCCGTCACTACGCATGTTTACGAGTTGACTGCGGAGGAGCGCCTGTGTCCTTGCTGCGGTGTCGAGCGCAAAGAGATCGGCGCCGACGAGAGCTGGCAGGTCGAGTATCTTCCCGGCCACTTCGAGCGGCTCCATCATGTGCGCAAGAAGTATGCCTGTGCAAGTTGCGAGACGAGCGGCGAGAATCCACGCATGGAAGCCGCAGCCAAGCCGGAGAGCGCCATCGACAAGGGCATGGCTGGACCTGGCTTGCTGGCCTACATCGTAACCAGCAAATTTGCTGATTACCTGCCTTACTACAGGTTGGAAGACATCTTTGCGCGGCAGGGCTTCGAGATCTCGCGGGCCACGCAGTCGGTCTGGGGCGGGGATGTGGGGGACCTCGCTGAACCGCTCTATGAACTGATGGCGGATCGAGTGCGTGCTTCGCATGTAGTGGCCACCGACGACACTGTCATGCCCATGCAGAACAAGGATAAATGTGCGAATGCGCGCATGTGGGTTTACGTTGGCGATGAGGCGCAGCCATACAACGTCTTCGACTTCACGCTGGATCGAGGCCGCGATGGACCGAGCAGATTTCTGAAAGATTACGGACAGATTTTGTTGGCCGATGGCTATGCCGGCTATAACGGCGTTGTCGTCGGCAACGCGATCACGCGCGCCGGATGTTGGGCGCACGCGAGAAGAAAGTTCGTTGAAGCCGAGAAGTCCGCGCCCGAGATAGCCAAGGAAGCAGTCGAGCAGGTGCGCGCGCTCTATGCAGTGGAGCGGCAGGGCAAAGATGCGTCCGTCGAAGAACGTCTGAAGCTGCGACAGCAACAGTCGGCGCCGCTGCTCGACAAGTTGCACGAGAAGCTTCTTGTCTGGAAGCAGCAGTTACTACCCAAGCATCCGATGGCTGAGGCCATCAACTACGCTCTCGGGCAGTGGCAGGAACTGATTGTCTTCTGCGCGGACGGCGCGATTCCCATCGACAATAATGTCAGCGAAAGAGAGATGAAGCGCGTGGTTCTCAACAGGAAGAATTCACTCTTCGTGGGAAATCCGCGCGGGGGAAGAACAGCCGCGATCCTGGCCAGCCTGACCAGTACCTGCCGCCGCCACGATATCGATCCCCAGCTCTATCTCACCCAGTTGCTGACGAACTTGCCGGTCCTCGAAGCCAGCCAATTGCCCCAGTGGCTGCCCGATCAGTGGAACAGCAATCAAGCCGCTCGCCGCAACGGCCTGCAGAGCTTGGCCACGCAAACCACGTGGAGCATGGGGTTCGCGTAGCGCTCACAATATATCAATATCGGCTATGGGGAGGACGGCGCTTGTCCGATCTGCTCTCCACGCCGCTTCCGGGCGACGGCCCCATCGGTGAAGCATGGCTGCTCAGCGATCGCGATGATCATCAAAGCCAGGTTTCCAACGGACCGCTTAAGGGACAAAACCTCGGTGAATTGATGGAAAACTTCCGAGACCAACTGATGGGGCGGTCCGCGTCTCGCTTCCGTTGCTTCCCACTTCTCCTCAAATTTCTCGATGCACGTCAAATGCTTTCTGTCCAAGTGCATCCGAGCGATGCGCACCCAGATCTGATTCCGCCGGGGGAAACCGGGAAGACCGAAGCTTGGGTCGTGATTGAAGCTGGATTTGAAAGCCAGATCTATGCGGGTCTGAAACCGGGTACAACTGGGGGCGGTCTGCGGCATTCACTTTCCAACGGAACGATCAAGGACCACCTCGTAGGCATCGTCCCAAAGCCGGGCGACGCCGTGTTCATTCCTGCCGGAACCGTTCATACCCTAGGAGGCGGTGTCGTTGTATTTGAAGTTCAGCAGAACAGCGACATAACATTCCGCCTTTACGATTGGGATCATGTCGACGCAAAGACGGGGCAGCCGCGGCCACTCCAGATCGATCAGGCGCTTGCCAGCGTTGATTTTTCAGAGAACGCCGGTGGCTTGGTGACCCCTTTTCTTGTGACCACTACTCCTGTGGTGCGCGAGAGGCTCGTTGATTGTCGCAACTTCTTGCTGTGGCGGTTGCGAGGACAATTGCCATTTACCGTCGGTGCCCCGGGAATACCGCGCGTGCTGGTTTGCATTGAAGGCTCGGGGTGGCTCGAATGCGACGGCACCGCTTATGGTATCAACAAGGGCGAGGTGTGGCTCTTGCCGGCGGTGTCTGGAGCGTGTGAATTCCACCCAAACAGCAAAGTGAACGTGTTGGAGATTGCGCTGCCCGAATAGCTTAAACTCGGCCAAGAAGTTCATGACTATCGGTCCGCAGGATTGAATTGAAGCCCCAACGCGTAGAGGTGAATGAATAGTGAAAAAACTGGTTGTCTTTGATCTCGATGGGACACTTGCACCAAGTAAATCGTCCCTTGATGCCGAAATGGCCTCACTCCTGCATGATTTGCTCAGCGTCACCAAGGTCGCTGTCATCTCCGGCGGCGCCTGGCTCCAGTTTGAAAGACAGGTTCTCTCCCATCTTCCGCAGGATGAACGCCTGGCAAAACTATCCATTCTCCCTACGTGTGGAACACAATTCTTCCAATACTCCGGCCAGTGGAAGAGGCTCTATGCGGAAGATTTCACCGCGGATGAAAAAGAGAAGATTGTCGGTTCTCTGAACAAAGCTGTCGGAACCGCAGGCTTCCCGGTCGAGAAAACCTGGGGAGAGACTATTGAGGACCGGGGAAGCCAGATAACCTATTCAGCACTAGGCCAGCAAGCACCGTTGGAAGAGAAGATAAAATGGGATCCAGACTTCGCCAAGCGGAAGAGGATCAAAGCAGTCCTCGACACTCTCATTCCCGAGTTTTCAGTCCGGCTAGGTGGCGCGACCTCCATTGACGTAACCAAACCTGGCATTGACAAAGCATACGGGATCAAGAAGCTACGAGACATTCTCGGCATTTCATTGAAAGAGATGATCTACGTAGGGGATGCCTTGTTTGTGGGAGGAAACGACTACCCAGCTGAACAGGCAGGTGTTATTTCTATTCCTGTTCGAGGCCCCAATGAGACCAAGCGAGTAATCGAAGCTATCATCGCTTGTCTGGGCGACGATCTACAAGTGCGATCCTTTGAGGTGGATAGATGAGCGAGTTCAAGCTGCGCCGCCTGGGGATGTTGATGGAGCCGCAACCCGGCAATCCCCAGGAAGTAGAAGGCGTCCTGAACCCTGCGGCAGTTCGCGGTCCTGACGGAGAACTCTACCTATTTCCTCGGCTAGTTGCGGCGGGAAATTACTCGCGCATCGGCATTGCAAGGGTGAAATTCAATGAAGCCGGCGATCCGGAAGGCGTCGAGCGGTTAGGAATCGCACTGGAACCTGAAGCTGACTACGAGCGCCGGGCCGATGGCAGTGGCGGCTGTGAGGATCCGCGCGTTACGTTTATTGAGCCTCTTCAGCGATACTTGATGACCTACACGGCCTGGTCTTCCCACGGTCCACGGATTGCCCTGGCAGCATCGGACGATCTCTTCCACTGGAGACGCCTGGGACTCGCTGCTTTTACATCGTTGGACGGCCTAGAATTCGGTAACGTCGACGACAAGGATGCCAGTCTCTTCCCAGCCGTAATTCCCGATCCATCCGGGCAGCCGGAGCTGGCTTTGCTCCACCGGCCGCTCTTTCCAGGCACTCGCCCAGAGGAAACTGCGTGTAGTCCTGCGACCCGCGAGGTTGATATTGATCGGGAGAGCATCTGGATTTCGTACTGTCAAATGACACTCAACCATAAGCCATTTCGCACCGGCAAGTTTACCTTTCACCATCGGCTGGCATCTCCAGTCTCGCCCTGGGAACGGCTCAAAATCGGCGGCGGCACGCCGCCCGTTTTGACCCCGCACGGGTGGCTGATCATCTATCACGGTGTCAGCGATATCGAAAAGCCTGACTCCGACAGTCATTCGTTATGCTATTCGGCGGGAGTAATGATCTTCTCCAAAGAGCATCCACTTGAGATTACATACCGTTCAAAGGAGCCAGTATTGACGCCGGAATCGCAAGAGGAGCGTCAGGGAATTGTCGCCAATGTTGTATTCCCAACGGGCATTGACCGGCGCGACGATCTTGGCAGACCTGATCGTTTCGACGTCTACTATGGGATGGCCGACAAACGGATTGGTGTGGCGCGCCTTGACTTGCCGGAACATATACCGGCAGAGGCGGTCGCGGACGCACCTGAGGCAAAGGTATAGATCGCTGGCTATTGAGGAATCAAGAACTCGAAGGATATCCCTTCAAATAGCCCGACGGGAGGATAGCGAATGAAAAAAGCAACTGGGATCACCTGCGCATTTCTGGATATAGGCGGCGTCCTTCTGACCGATGGGTGGGATCACCTGGCGCGCAGACGGGCGGCGAAGAACTTCAAACTGGAATGGGCCGAGATGGAGGAACGCCATGGACTCACGTTTGAAGTCTTCGAGGAGGGCAAGATCACGCTGGACGAGTATTTGAGCCTGGTTGTGTTCCACCAAAGGCGGACCTTTACGCGCAATCAGTTTAGGCGCTATATGTTCGCGCAGTCGAAGGCCTTTCCGGAGATGATCGAGCTTGTCGCTCAACTTAAGCTGAAGCTGGGGTTGAAGATAGCGATCGTCAGCAATGAAGCACGTGAGCTGAATGCATATCGGATCGACAGGTTCAGCCTGGATAGACTGGTTGACTGCTTCATATCCTCTTGCTTCGTTCACATTCGCAAGCCCGACGCGGATATTTTTAGGCTTGCTTTAGATATAGCTCAAGTGCGGCCCGCGCGGGCTGTCTTCATCGACAATACCTCGATGTTCGTTCAGATCGCTGAGGGCCTTGGAATTCATGGCATTCTTCATACAGACTGCCAATCCACGCGCGCCAAGCTATCCCATCTCGGACTGAATGCCGCATGAACCGTGGGTTGTAAGGCTCGCGTACGATACCCCAACCCAGTCGATTTCATCGCAGGATGGAAGCCGCATCCGCACTGGTGATTTCGTAATTCTGGTATTGAATCGTCAATACGGGCACGTCCCCAAAGCGGATATTGGTTAACTTGCTCTTTCGCCCTTGACGGCGGTGTCCCGAGAGCCCGCGGAATTACGATGTGAATCCATACATTCCTTCGTGAGCCGCCACTGGTGGGTCTAACGTGAATTGAAGCTCTACTGCTGTGATGCGCAAGTATTTGCATGCCAGCTCTATCCTCGAACCAAGGAGAGCGTGAGGATCGAGATGAGGATGACTCCGAGCATGGCGATATCTGACGCGGGGCTTCTCTTTGTGGACCCGGACGATGACTGAGTATTCTCGCTGGGATTCAGGGCGTTGTAGTAGACAGAGAAGGTTTCACCTTGCGCCCTGACTACAAGCGAAATGAAGTTGCCGTAGTAGAGTTGTGCGTGGGCGTAGTAAGTAAAGGATACGGTCAGTTTGTTGGGGTCATTTGTGATCCGCAAGGTTAACGCACTGGCTCTGACAAGTTCATTACGGCACTCTGTAACTCGGGCTTCAGTCACCATCCAGACTGGCCGAGGAGTTGCTCGCGCGGTGTTGTTAGGCAGCTTCGCGTTCGATCCTGCTATCGATGCTCTATTCGCAGCCTGCTGCTTCCCAGCACGACGACCTGCTGCACTCAAGAGTTGCAGCGCCCGTTCCATGATTCCAAGATCGGCCATCAGCGCTGCCAT
>Ga0224559_1001310_pt1 | contig 13893 bp, 31 predicted proteins | sample 714S33034metaG_FD_180676 | JGI IMG/M metagenome (GOLD analysis project Ga0224559, IMG submission 180676) | Peat soil microbial communities from Stordalen Mire, Sweden - 717 S3 30-34 | ecosystem: Environmental > Terrestrial > Soil > Wetlands > Peat | place: Sweden: Norrbotten County, Stordalen... | reverse complement strand
GGCCCCTGAGCTGGCCCCCGAGCTGGCCCCCGAGCTGGCCCCCGAGCTGGTCCCCGAGCTGGTCCCCGAGCTGGTCCCCGAGCTGGTCCCAGAGCTGGCCCCCGAGCTGGTCCCTGAGCTGGTCCCTGAGCGACTTCAAATCAACCTTGGGCCAAGTTTGACAAAGCAAGTTTATGTAAAGTTCTGCACCGAGCGGAGAACTGAGCCGAACAAAATGGGGCCGCTTACGGCCGATGTGGCTATAGAGGACGGCAATGGCTTCCTCTGCCGCACCAAAATCAGCCGGCGCAGTGGACAGTCCAGCTGCCATCCACTCTTCGAGCGAAGCAGTGATGATGGCTTTTCGCTCGTCTGTGAGTTCGAGTTTTTGTGCCATGTTAGTCGCTCGCACGGATAAGTTCTGCCGGCGTATACTCGACCTGCTGGCCAAGCAGATATTTGCCGTCCGGAATTTGCTGCGGATCATGGTCGGCCTTGGCGCCGCTGACCAACTCGTGCTTGAGCGTGGCGCCGGAACCGCCACCGGTCTCGACCAGAAGGTATTCGATGTCCTTGTTGTCGAGTTTGGTGAAACCGCAGATGCCCTTGCCGCGGAAGACGTGGGCGTGGCCGGTGACTTCGCCGTTGGCGAGGACCAAGCGGTTGTGTTCGTCGCGTCCGACCGGCGCGGCGTCGGCCGGAATCCGATCCGTGGCGACAAGCAGTACGTCGCCCTGCCGCCAGTGCAGCGGGGCCGCGGTCTTCTTTCTGTTCGGGTGGTTGGTCATGTCTTTGGTCTTTCCTGCCCCTATCTGTGGCTGAGGCGCGCCGTACAATCTGATCACACATTAGAAGGCGGCGCTACTCGCCCTCAGACTGCAGGGTCAGGCGGTCGCAGGTTCGAGCTTTTCGGAAACGGCCCACTGCTCGCCAGCCAGATAAGCATTGACCCACCGCATCGCCAAATCAAGCGACGTAGTTTTGTAGAGCGCATCATTTTTTGGAAAGCGCGCATCGAATACCGCAACCTCCGGCAAATCTTCCGTGCCGCGCACGGTGATTTTGTGGCCGTTGTAAGTGTACATTGCGGGTTTGACTGATTTCGACATATTGGTGTCTCCTTATTTTCCGCCGAGCGTCGTTATCAAATGGCGCGCGTCGAGATTGATCCCATAGGCGAGAGAAGTTTCTATCGAGCGTTCTCCTGTAGCGCGCTCAATTTCTTCCGCAAGCGAAAGCGATATGCGGTGGATGTATTCCGCCCGCTTTAGCCACCTTGCTTCTCTGGCCGCCTTGCCACGAAACGCCGTCATCGTCTTACCCCAGCGCCACGTTTGCGTAGAGCGCCATGCCGTCTTCGACCATGCCAACCAGCACTGCCGGATCAGCCGCGGTGAAAACCTTCAGCGACCCGTTTGCGATGGCGCGGCGAACCTGCCATTCCGGCATCGACGTTCCGCTGCCACGCAGGATGTTGTGGAAATACGCGGTGGCCTTCATGCCACGATTGGATTCGTTCCGCGTGACCTTGTAGACCGTGCCAGCGTGAACGTACTCGCCCGGAATTTCACGGACGCACTGGATGGTCTCGGTGGTGACTGTGGATTTCTTCGACATCTTCTGGCCCTCTTGACCTCTCGCCCGGAACCGTTTCAAGCGGTATGCAGTCTTGTAACGCACGTCCGTAATTCCGGCAAGCGATCTCGCCGCTATGTAACGCGATTTAATGCGGCGGTAATGTTGATCACCGCTTGCCTTCCGGCCATTCAGGCGGCCGAAAACCGGCCAGCATCCAACCGAGCACCCGGCACGCAATCGGGTTCGGTGGCCGCGCGCTGTTACCGTGCAGAGCCTCCCATTTGCGGATGGTGCGCGGGTCAGTATCGAGGGCCACGGCCAGTTCGGCAATGGACAGGCCAAGCGCATTCCGGCCGGATTTGAAGTCAGCGGGCGTCATTGTTGGCGAGTTCCCGATTTTCGCGCGCTATCCGATCGTACTCACGTTCCCGCGCCTTGAAATTGGCGATAGCTTTGGAGCGATTAGGCCCGAACGCTTTTTGGCATTCGGTACATTCTGGGTCTCCGCAATCGTAAACAGGCATGTCTAAGCCCGTCCCTATCTATTCTCGCGAGCGTACTTTTCCGCCGCGATTATGGTTTTTTCGATGGAATCAAGAAGCGGCTCTATTGCGCCTGCTTCGATCATCCACTTCTGGATCGGCGCCGGGATTACGAGGCAGGCCATCATTGCCCGCTGGCGCGCATTTGGCGTCTCACCAGGATCACGGGCGCGATCTATGACATAAGCCTTGAATGCGGATTTCTCGTCCGGGTCAATGCCCATCACGGCTGCCCTCGTTTTGTTTGGTTGGTGGGGGCTTCGCGGACTGCCTGCCTAACGAGCAATTCTACCCGCTGGTACAGCATTTCAATCGCAAGGCTTAGGTCGTTTTCTTCGCGACTGTGAGCCGCAAGGCATACGTTCAGAACGTGCGGATTAAGCCATTGGTCGATTTGCTTGCGGTCCATGATCAGCCTGCGAAGTGGATGAAAAACTCCGGCGCCGCGCCACCGCCCATCTGAATACCGCCGTCGCAGGCCGCTTTCATGGCCGCGTCGAGGTTGGGGTAAATCTCAAGAAGAGCGTCACTGTTGGCTTCGGAAAAGACCGTCCAATCGTCCGTGGTTTCCAACGTGATGTCGATTTTCATGGCCATAGCCGTCTCCCGTTTGATGACAAGAGACTAGGCCCGCCGGGCCGGTAACGCAAGACTGATTACATGTCTGAAACATTAAATTGCGTTACAAGTCACCTCCCATATATCGACACCACGGGAGGGGGGCCTTTGGGCTTAAGCCAGTCTGGGATTGCAATATCGATCGGGAAATACGCCATCATGATCGCGTCGCCCAGGTTCGGCGATCTGGTGCCGTCCGGCGCCTTGTTGACCAGCAATTTCATCTTGGTGGACTGCCCGGCCGTGGGCTGGCTGAGTTCCTTTTCGATCTGGCGTATCACCGGGATTGTGCCGTCGATCGAAATTAGGTCGTTCGGGTCGAAATTGATGCGCGGGCCGATCACGCGGTTGCGGCGCGGGTCGTAGCGGGCGCCGGCCATCACCGCCTGATAGGTGCGGTAGAACCGGAACCGCAGCTCCCACCAGCCCTGCGCCTTCAGGTTGGCGTAAAAATCCTCGTTGGTCGGGCTATCCTTGTCCTCGCTGTCGTCTTCCTGCTTGATCACGCGCAGCTTGGGGTGTTGCGGGCTGGCCGCGGCGTTCCAAGGGATAAACCGGATGTACGGCGGCATCAACTTGTCTTCGATCAGCCGGTTGACCTCAGCCTTGACCCCGGCGCCTACCCCGATGCAATCGTACTGGACCGCGATCTGGCCATGCCCATCGCAAAACGAGGCGGCGCGCCTGGCCGTCTTGCCGGTGTCCATCTCGCCCCATTCGTCGGCGGCTTTGAGCACAATACCGCGGCGCTTGATCAGCGCGTTACGGTCGTTACCACCGCCCTCGACGTCATCGGCCACGTCCAGCGCGGCACCCCATGCCCCGGTTTCCGGAATACCGAGCGTGATATGCGCGTCGATCGCGGCCTTGACCCAGTCCGATTTGATGATGATGCCGGCGACGGCTGCAGCGTAGTTCCGGTCCACCTCTTGGGCGAAAATGTGGCCCAGCCCCTCGCTCTCGAATTTGGATTTGCGGGTGTCGTACCACTCTTTCGTCTTGGTCGGGTGGTCGCGCCAGTCCATCACGAACACGTTGGCCCGATCCTTAACCACCGGCGCGCCACGTACCCACTCGACGCCATTTTCCCGGCGCCGGTGGAACACGTTACCGACGCCGTTAACCGATGAAAGATCAATCTGAACGCGGGTGTTTTCGGACAGCGCCGCCTCAATCGCTTCGGGATGCTCGTAATGTGCAGACTCATCTTTGAAGGTACAGAGCGTGCGCCCACCACGTCCGATATTGTCGCCCGCCTCGCCCGTGATCGTCGCCCCATTTTCCGGGTTGATCAGCTTCATGAACCCACTATGAATTCGCGGGTTGAACCCCTTCGGCAGAAAAAAGTCCGGCAGGTTGAACACCAGCGTGCGGATTTTGTCGAAAATCGACTTCGGGTCGCCAAGCTTATCGACCAGCTCTTCCTTGCGGCTTCCCCAGCCAACCGCGGCGCCCTCCCAAAACAGCCACAGCCACACCGAGAAGCCGCAGCAATCCCACGTCGCGCCCATGTCGCGGCACTTCTCGATCAGCCCCGACGCCTCGCCACGGAGGCAGGCATAGAGAAATTCGACTAGATCGTCCTGGCGCGGGAACAGGATAAACGGCACCCGCGTCGGAACATCTGACCCTGCGGCGCGCGGGTCGTAGGTGTCGCACCAGTGGTTGATGAATTCGGCCGGCCGCGTTCGGTAATATTCTTTCGCGCCCGCGATAAGCTCTGGGTGGGCGCGCAGGTGCAATACCTGTTGCTGCCGCCAAGCGTAGACCGCAACGTAATCCGGCGGCCAGTTTTCCTTACTTCTTGTGCAAGGAGGCTGCATATGCTTCGGCCGCCTCCTTCGCCGTCATCTCGGCGGTGATGACTTGGTGGTGCATTTCAATCGCGCCCCCACCTTTGCCGCCCATTTCAATCGTGGCCAGCTTCGGATGTACGAATGGCGCCACGTCTTTCGCGATAATGTGCGCCTGCATCGCCTTGCCGTCGTTGATTATTTCACCCTTGGGGTTGATCGCCTTAGCCCAAAGCGCCCGCATCAGCCGTAACGACAGCTCAAGGGGGGTAATCCCGGCATTTGTCGCCTCTTCTATGATTTCCTTCCGGCGCCGCGTAGCCGCTGTAATTGCTCCCTTTTTTCGTCCGGCGCCCGTTCGTTTGCCGCCTCGCATATTGATTTCCTCTGATTTTCTTAGAATTTCGTCCGGCAGGTTCCGCACGCTCCGGTGATTGCTGCCGCTGTAACGCTTGGTCTCTGCATGGCGGCTTGGACAAGGTCTAGCGTCTTTCCAGCGCCGCGGCCAGCACCGTAACGACGGACGATGCAGACAAACTCTTCCACATCGTGCCCTTTTAGAACATATACGGGCTGTCCGTCACGGGTAAACTTTGGGCCTCCAAATTTGTCAAGCGCTTGGCCGCAATGTGCCAATTCGTGTTCGACCAGCGCGCAGAAGCTGCCGTCGTCGCAAACCGAGGCATAACCGGCGTCGAACGTCAGGATAAAATCCGGTAGCTCCCCAAACCAGTCACGCATCTGCTGCTCTTGGCGGGCCTTGATCCACTTGCCGCCTTGAAATTGCGATCGTTCGGCCTGACCAACGACCTGGACCATATGCCGGCTGTTTGGAATAGTCGCCCAAAGGCAACCGATGATGGCGTCTCTCAGGTGCTGGTGATCTGGGTTTTCGAGTGGGGCGCCGTCCACCACGAACGAGGCCATAGCCCAATTGGCGAGGTCTGGCGCCGGGATAAAATCGGGCGGAACGGTGCCGGGCTCAAATTCCGGCGGCCTTGGGCGTTTGTGAACGGTGGCGACTGACATGTGGTGCCCGTTACGCCGCTTCCGATTGTGCCGGCGCAGGGTCGGCACTGACACTGGCCTGTTTCGACTGCGGCTGAAAGACGATCTTACGGTGCTCTGGACACCATGGATAGCCGGGGCGGCCGCACATGCGCCAGTCAGGTTCTCCGGGCTCGCCGGTCATGAACTGACAACCACCGCGCGGCGGAAAATCCCGGACAGGGCCGGTGGGCTCAAGATCGGTAACGCCGCGTAACTCGGATGGGCTGTAGGTGATGCGCTGGGTCGGGCGGTCTTTAACCTGCTTTGGACGGTGCAAACGGTTGAAAGTGCGGGACCTTTCCGGTATTGTGCCGAGAATGCCGAGCCGCGCAAGTTTCCCAATCACAGCGTTGCGGCTGAAAGTGGTGCCGTGAGCTGTGTTGATGATCCTGGCCGTGACACTCGCGGAATAACCGTCAACGACATAGATTCGCTTGGCTTCGTCGCAGAGTTCCTGGGTCCAAACCGACATTACGGTTTTTCTTTTGGGCGGGGCGCGGCCGGCGGCGCGTAGCAGTAGAGATTGCCGCTGGGACCGTCGCCGCAGCGGTGGAACCCGATTGACGCCAGAAATTCATCGGAAAATCCAGTGGTTACCGGTTGCGGCGGCGCATCGGCGCGCACCGTCAGGCATTGATCCTTGCCGAGTTCAACCGATCCGGCCGCGGTCTGAACCTCGGTCGGGGTGCGGAAGCAGACCGTGGTGTCAGCCTTGAGCCGCAGCGTGCCGTAGGCGTCCCAGGCCATGGCCGGACCAATGGCGAACATAGCGAGGAATAGAATGGTGGGGATTGATCGCATATGGTCCTCAGCGGTGCCTATCGAACAACCAACCACAGAAAATACCTATCAGGACTGGCGCCATCGGAATTAAGACAATACCACATGCCAGAAGAAAAGTTCCCAACCAATATTCCCATGCTGGCATGATAACCCCTCTATTTCGACGCCCTGGCGGCCTGCCGCTCACGAAAGCGCCTGACCCGCTTGAGCGTTAGTTCGCGGATATGGGCCTTGCGGATTTCGGTCGGGTCGATGGGGTCGGGATTGACGGCCAGCGGGCGGCCGCTGCGGGGTGTCGAGCTGGGCTCGACAGGGGCATCCTTGGCCCGCGCCATGCCCTCCGCTATGATCTGCTGGGCCGTCTTGTTGGTGGTTTGTTGCGGTGCTCGGTCGGATTGGCCCGGCAAATGTCCGGATGCACGATCCGGGTCAGGGGCGGGTTTGGCATCTGGCCTCTTTGTCATCCTCTTCCTCGCGGATTTGGGGGCTGACCGCACCGCTGGCCTGCCCGGAGTTTCCCCCGACACTTTCGATGGCGCCTCGGCTTTGGCCGGCGCCGAATCTCGTTTGCATGGCATGTTGGACCAGTGGTGGTGACCACATTTGCGACAGGTGGGAGGGATGGGCATCAGAGTGTCCTATCAGACTAAGCGCCAAACTGCGCATGTTTGGATGCCATCAATAATTACTACGCGCGCGCCGCATCGGCCCACGGCAATTCTCACGTTACACCAGCTTTCGCCGCGTTACAACCTCTATCGCAAACAAAATCACCGCCGCAGGCCAAGCCGCCGCTATGGTGATGATCGCCAGAGGCGACCGTGAGTGCCGGTTTGCGATCAGCGCGAACGCGATAACACCGACGATGTAGAGCGCGAGGAGTGCGGTCTCCATTGTGGCCTCATATGCTGGAAGTGAGCGCAGCGCGCCCGACTTTGGTTATTGACACAACGGTGCCGGACCATCCGACACGCTGCGCTCGGATTAACCCCGCCGCGCGGAGCGCATTAAACGTCCTCAAACGCATCTGATCTGGCCATCCGCCGCACGGCTTGCCACCCCAAAAAGAGGTTTCCCAGTTACCGGCTGACAACCACGCAAGGGCTTTTTTCTGCGGCTGCGTTAGGTGTTCCAAGGCTGCGGCCTCTTCTGAGTTATCCGCTGATCCCGAAGGACCAACCCAAAAACGTGATAGCGTAACTCACGCCGATAAATGCCGCGCCCACGATTACTAAAGCCGCCAATGAGCTGCCAACAGCCACAACAAGCTGGTCAGCCTATGTACGCGCTTGACTTTGAATTTGCAACAGCGTATTTGAACTTTGTTCATCGGTTAGGATTTCAAGTGCAAAAGACTATCAGAACCTACTTTCGGCCAGAACCTCGCTGCCCCATGACGCGGCAACAATCTGTCGCTGAGAAGTTCGACGGCAAGGTTATTCCCTACGAGAACATCAACGAGTGGATCAGCCAAATGCGCCCACGTGATGTTGTGGGTGTGCCATATTATCACCGGCTGGCAAGCAACGCAGAGGACTTGAAGGCGGTACGTGATCGGCTCAAGGCGTTCTGTGTGGTTGTTCTGGAAATTGACACTGACCGACGCAGCGACAACCCAGATGACTTGGCCGACATGGTGGATGAAGCCCGTACGTTCTACGCCCGCAACGGCATGACGACTGCCGAGGCGAAGCGGCTTGGAGCGCTTGGGGCAAAAGCATCGCCCGTTACCAAATCCAAATCGAACGAACGATTGCCCGTCGAGATGGCTGAGAAAATCCTGAACGACCACGAGACATATCCGACGTTGCCCATCGCTTACCATGTCATCAATAACGCGCGGAATGCGGACGGCAAAAAGTTCAAACGGAAGTGGTATCCGTCGCTCGTGACGCGGCTGGCGAAACAAGGCAAAATTCACATAAAACTTCGGCGCAGTGGCCCGAAGTGCAAGCAGTAGGGGAGACCGTGATGCTCAAAGCGTTGCCTACCAACGATCTGTCGCCGACGATGAAGGACGCCTATCATCAAATCTGGTCTCATGGCGGCGTGGTCGAGCGGCGGCCGGTATGCCAGTACGTGAAGCCGCCAGAGCAGAAGCCGAAAACGGCAAGATGCGAGCAACGCTTGAAGCTTATGAGCGCTGGGAGGCGGACTTGATTGAATACAATGCCGCGTGGAAGAACGGCACGCTGACGATCTCGCAGGCCATGTGGGACCGCTTCATTGAAATTCAGGCCATGCGCAACGAAGCGCTGGGCAGATAGGGAGCACAGGCCGATGAAGGTCACAACAAAAGCCGAACTCCTGAAGGCAATCAAAGTCCTCAAGCGCGCCCACGTCGAGTATCACCGAGCAATCGAGGCTGATACCCAGCCGCGGTTGCAAAAAGCCGGAACCAGTTATTTCATCGCCAAGGCCAAGCTGTTCAAGATGGCAGGCGTTTAACTGAGGAACCGAAGAGATGGCACAACTGACCGACGACCAGGATTTAGTCCTGAGTATCTTGAACGACCACGGCGCAACTCGCTTTAAGTCGGCGCGAGACCTTACAGCTTGCGATTTTCTATGCAAGCACGGCTACATATCAGACCAAGGGCGTGACGGACTTATGTCTCTTGCGCCCAAGGGTTTGCGTTATCTCAACACTCACTAAGAAAGGCGCCTCCGTGCCGTCATTCGGAAAGATGCGTGACATACGAGACGAGATTCTGGCGGCGGCCGACTTGCGGGCGAGCGATGCCTACGTCAAGGAGCACGCCGAAAACGAAATGCTTCTGGCGGCTGGGAGGATTCTGAAGGCTCACGGCTATGTCGTTTATTTTCCCCACCACCTGAGAAAATGAGGAGCGATTTGGTGAAACCTCGCGCGCTTGATCTTTTTTGCTGTGCTGGTGGCTCTGCGATGGGCCTATTCCGCGCTGGCTTCCAAGTCGTTGGGATCGACATCGAACCTCAGCCGCACTACCCGTTTCAATTTCAACTAGGCAACGCCATGGACTTCGACCCGCAAGGGTTTGATTTTATCTGGGCGAGCCCTCCGTGTCAGGCATACACCAACGCACAGCGCATTCGTGGTCGCGAACATCCAGACTTGATTGAGGAATTGCGCAGCCGCCTGTTATGGTTTCCGCATATTCCCCACGTAATTGAAAATGTGCCGGGTGCGCCACTCATTAACCCGCTTGAACTTTGCGGCGCGATGTTTGGCCTAAAGACGTATCGCCATCGCATTTTCGAATGCTCGTTCCCGATCGACCAACCCGCCCACCCGCCGCATATCGCTCCAGTCCGCAAGATGGGGCGCCGCCCGCAGCCTGGGGATTTTATGCATGTTGTCGGAAATTTCTCCGGCGTCGATCAGGCGCGTGAAGCGATGGGAATTGACTGGATGCCTCGCGACAAATTTCGGGAAGCAGTCCCACCCGCATACTCGGAATACATCGGGCGCGCGGCGCTCGATCACATCGAAGCGGCTAAGACCGCATAGTTAGGAAGGGAAACCGACGTGAAAATAGGAACTCTTGTTCGCTTTGCACACGAGCAAAACGGCGGCCCTGTCCATAGAATAGTTCTGGTGGCCGACGACGGCATGGTTGAGCTTCACGACATGAGCGGACTATTCGCGTCACATCTATTCGTCGCTGCTGCTGACATCGCAGGAATTCCGTTTGATGATGACGGACGCAACAAACCGCTCGGTGCGGATGACGCAGAATTTGGAATGCCTAGATAGAAAGGGAGTGCGACGATCACCCTCCGTCAGCCTTGTGCGCCTCAGCGGCAAGCCGCCGCGACCGATCACGCAAAATCTGCGCCTCTCTCATGTGGTAATCGACGTTGGCACCGGTAGACCGTCCAGCCTTGCGCTGCTCGGCGTGGGCCATGTCGAGGACTTCTAGGGCCAGTTCAAGTTTTGGTGACATCCTGTCTCCCCTGTGTTCCTGGCGCGGCAGGAACATCGTCCGTTGCCTTGAACGCTGCCATTGCATCGTCGGCGCACTTGAGCATATACGCAAGCGTGTTGCGAAGATTTTCGACGATATTGTATGGCCCAACGATGCCGGATTTATACACCAATGCGAGCGCTGACTTCACACTCGCTACGTCGATATAGGTTTGCCCCAGCCCTGAAACCAACTCGCGCCACTTCTCCGCATCTGCGATGGCGCCGCGCTCCCTCGTCACAAGATCACGCTTGGCACGTTCGTCGTATTCCTTGCGCAGCCGTTCATCGATCTTCCGAGTTTTGATTGCGTCGTCTTTGTCGGCCGGCCGCGATGCGGATCGGAATAGCGATGCTACAAACGGTCGCCCGATAGGCTCGGCTTGGTGTTTTGCCGCGGCTTTAGCCTGTCTGATTTTCTCGCCACAGACCTCTAGCAGTCCCCACCCCTCCGGTACTTCAGCGACCGGTATTACATCCTTCGGCGCCGCCACGAAAAAATAGTCACAGAAGCGCGCCAACTCTTCCGCCTTCTGAGGATTGGACTTTTCACGCCGCCAATCGCCTCGTGAAATCTTGACCTCAATGCCGATGATGGTCAGCCCGCGCGAAGGCCATAGGCTCATAACCAGCACGTCGAGGTGACGGTGCGCCGCAAATCCAGTCCCTTGCGCGACCTCAAACGCCATGCCGTATTCAGCTGCCGGGTAGTGATCGCGCAGCGCCGATTTGACATCCTCAGCCGTGTAGCTCCGTCTCGGCTCTTTTGGCGTTAGAAGATCGCTCATGGCTTCAATCTCTCAGGATAGCCGCACTCTCCGCCGCAATAATCCACCAGCATTTCAAGGCACAGTAAGGCCGCCTCTTTCACCTTGTTCTGGCTACGCGCTTCGCCGGAATATGCCCGTACACATGCCATTGACGGAATGTGCGTTATCGTAATCCAGTACGGATTTGGGCTGGTGTGCATCCCGTTCGGGCGATCTTCCGTGATTTCTATCTTCAGGTCTTTGTCAGGAATGACCATCGCCCTATTTTCCTGTTTCCAACGCGGCGGCCGCAATCGATCCAATACCGGATACGATATGGCGCGCCCATTTTGCATGCATTGCGCCCATGCTGATGTTGGCGTGTTCAAGGACGGCTTGAGCCTCCACCAAATCAACTTCTGGAAACATCTCTAGCGGATATGCTTTCGCCCATTGGTCGATTTCGCGAAGTGCGGCTTCAAGTTTTTCTTCGCGGTCAGTCATGTGCTACTCCTCGTAGTTTCCAGCGACGCGGCGCCTAGACGGCGGGCGACCGGTTTAGAATTTCTTGCGCGCATTTTTTCGGCCGCAGCCTTAAGAACGTCGTGCGCGTTTTTTGGATTTCCCAAATGTAGCCTTGGCCACTCGATCGGCATCCCCTTCGCCCCCATCTTCAAAGCGTTTTCTTTGCAAATTCCGTAAGCGTAATCTCGGGTAGGATCGTCCAAATTCATCGATGCTGTAACAACTTCATATCCCTTGTGCCCCATAAATGCTGAAAGTTTTCTTTGAAAAATACTCACTCTTTCGAGCGGGTTTTCAATTGTCACCGTCCCCGGCTCGTAATCCCTGCCCGTCCCGTCTTTCTTAAAATCAACAACAACAAAGTTACTTTCTTCTGTTGTAAGATTCGGGTTTACGGGTGTTGCTGCTTCTACTTTCCTTTCCTTATCTTCCCTTCCCTTCTCTTGGGACCCCGGCGGGATGACTTCGGAATTCCCGGTGGGTGTCCCGGTGGGAGCGCGGCTGCGTAGTAGTCGGGAGTGCGGAGAAAGCGTCGCCAGCATCACCACGGCGGCCGATATTGCGTCGTCAAATGGCTGTGGATCGTATTCAGTGTCATAACGCTTCGCGTTGCCAGCGGCACTGCTTTTTCGTTGGCGAAGTTTTTCAACCCATCCCTCTAGCGCCTTTCCCGCTACGACAGGGTGGTATAGTCTGCCGTCAGAAGCCTTCTGCCATCCGTACAACGCCATATCCTTCACTTTGCGCCAAGACTTTACGTCTCTTGCAAATTCGGCTAGGCGTGCCAGCGATGCGTCATCGTCGGGAAGAGATGCGGCAGGGACTTGGTGAAAACTCTTAAGCCAAAGAGTGACACCAGCGCGCCATTCGGCGTCGGTCGCTTTGGCATGAAACTCAGAATCGAATAGTCGCGCAATATCAATCCCGAGGTACGGGTAATCCCGAAGATCACACCCCGGAGGCGTTAGCGGATCGGCCATCACTCGCGCGCCTCTTTGTTTTTAGATTCTTGCCGCCAATCTGTCTGGTCCCAAGTTCCTTTGCCTAAATTACATTCCTCGCACAGAATCTGGAGGTTATCTTCGTTGAGTGCCAGTTCTGGGAACCGCGATCTGGGTTTTATGTGATCTACATGCAGTGGACCGTCAGTCTGTTGGCAGAGTTCGCATTTTGCCCCGCGCTCCTTGAATACCCTATAGCGGAGGCGCCTCCACTCCACTGTCGCGTAGAAGCTATCTTGTTTTGGAGCCGATACGGTTCTTATTTCAGGAAGGATTGTTAACGTCTTTACTATTTTCCGGCTTTCATGAGGAATAACCTGCATCAAATATCGTATGATTATACGATTACAATGACGTTTGATGGACGGTAAATTCCATCCAAGTTGTCGATATATGGCCTCGCAAACCTCATAAGGAGTGGTTTTTTCCTTAGAAATAAAGCCTATTTTTTTGAGATGACTGACAACCGTAGCAAAAGCTAACGCTCGAATAGCCTCATCATTGAGACAGCCGATGTGTTTTCTCATAGCTCTGTTGATTACTCCCGTGAGTGGGTGCCGGTCGGGCCGAGTCACGGGAGTGAACCAGCAACCCGACCTAACACCTCCTTCGTCTCAACAACCGTCGCTATGCGGCCGACGCCTGGCATAGCCTGCCGACGAAATCATAGGTACACACCCATGGCACTCGTACCGCTGCTTGTAACATTGCTGATCGTCGGGCTGATCTTTGCCGTCATCTGGTGGGCAATCTCAACAATCCCGCTACCGGCGCCGTTCGGAATGGTCGTGCGGGTCATTTTTGCGGTGATCGTTGTGATCGTCCTTATTGGCATGTTGACCGGATCAATCGGCGGTATCGGCCTTGGCCACCTTGGCGCGCTCGGAAACTGCCGCTAGTCCCGCACCAACGGCCGAACCGAGCAACTACCCTTCCGACACCCCAATCCGTGCGTCAGCGCCCGCATGAGTGGCCACCCCATGCTAAGCCGCTGCTTTACCACCGACAGAGCAATTGCCGTGCCTGATAGCCTGTGGGCTTCTGAGACGGGCATTTCGCGGCCCTGGTAGGTTACCGTCGCGGCGGGTTGTTGGGGATCTGGTTCGTCGCACGGCGTTTCATCGGCCGGCCGATCGGACTTCCTACCCTCGGATGTCCTCCGCTGGCGCTCGGCGGCCGGTATTTTTGGCAGGCCAAGCCGGAACGCCTTCCCAATCACCGCGTTTTTGGTAAACTGCGGCCCTAGCATCCCGGCAATTTCAACCGCGCTGGCGTGCGGCCAGAATATCGTCAGGGTTGAGACTTGAGCCTCACCCCAGATTGTATTGC
>Ga0224559_1001309_pt1 | contig 13894 bp, 13 predicted proteins | sample 714S33034metaG_FD_180676 | JGI IMG/M metagenome (GOLD analysis project Ga0224559, IMG submission 180676) | Peat soil microbial communities from Stordalen Mire, Sweden - 717 S3 30-34 | ecosystem: Environmental > Terrestrial > Soil > Wetlands > Peat | place: Sweden: Norrbotten County, Stordalen... | reverse complement strand
GGTTTGTTTCACCACTGGAGTGTTGTTGGAAATAAGGTTGGGTAATGGGAGCCGTGTAAATCGAGAGATTTACGCACGGTTCTGTGAGAGGCTCAGAGTGAAATCCCCTGGGCCTACTCACCAAATTATCTTCCGTTAACTGATAAGCGTCAGGGCAGGATCTTAGTCGTGCCTAAATTGGACCAAATCGAATCCGGCTTTAGCCGCTGCGGAATTGCAAATAACTGAAAGCAAAGAGATGCAGGGGCTAAAGTCCAACACCGTTTTTACTGAGCTAGCGGCCCGACTAAAGTCGTGCCCTGACGCTTCTTGCACTCTCCATGGATTTTTGCAAGTCGCGCATGAGATGAGTTTAGAACGGCGCGGCAGGGCGATAGAATCGAAACCAGTGGCAGAACGGCCTTCAACGCAAATTTCTCCGCCGCCGCGCTCCAGATGGGCGCGCGCCGCGAGTTTGCTGCGCCCTTCGCACACGCATACGGCGTTCACCGCGAGCATCCTGCTGGCGGTTTCGTCCCTGCTCTCCAGCTTGATCGGCCTGGGGCGCGGCAAGTACATTGCATGGCTCTTCGGCGCGGGGCCGCAGACCGATGCCTACATCGCCGCCTTCCGCCTGCCCGACCTGATGACCAACTTCCTGGTCGGCGGCGCGGTCTCCATCACCTTTGTCACCATTCTTAACCGGTATCGCGAGCGCGGCGAGGAGGCCGAGGGCGAGCGGCTGCTTTTCATCGTGCTCAACCTCATGGTGCTGGTGCTGGCGCTGGCCACCATCGCGCTGATGTTTCTGGCCGCGCCCTTCATCCGCTGGACCAACCAAGGCTTCAGCGCGGAGCAGGTGGCGTTGAGCGCGCACATGACGCGGATTCTGCTGCCCGCGCAGATCTTTCTGGTGGTGGGTAGCGTGCTGGGAGCCACGCTGCTGGTACGCAAGCAGTTTCTCTTTCAGGCGTTGACGCCGATTCTCTACAACCTGTGCATCATCGCGGGCGGCGTCTTTCTGCATCGTCAACTGGGGATTTCTTCGCTGGCCATCGGCGCAACCACGGGCTTCCTGCTTGGCTCCTTCGCCCTGAATGCGCTGGGGGCGGCGCGCGCCGGAGTGTACTACCGCTGGGGCATCAACCTGCGCCATCCCGGCCTGCGCATCTGGCTGAGCATGACCTTGCCGCTGATGTTCGGCTTCACGCTGCCCTTCCTCGATCAATACTTCGCCGGCTACTACGCCTCCAGCGGAGCCGGAGAGATCACCCGCCTGGCCAACGCCAAACAGATCTTCTCCGCGCCCATGTCGATGCTGGCGCAGGCCGCCGGAGTCGCCTCGCTGCCCTTCTTTGCCCAGCTCTGGGCCAAAGGAAAGCGCTATGAGTTTGCCATCGGTGTCGCGGACTCCGTCTCCCGCGTGGTTGCTTTGGGCTTGCTGGCCGCCTCGGCGATGATCGCGCTTTCCGAACCGATTGTCGGCCTGATCTTCGGCGGCGGACGCTTCACGCTGAGCGACGTGCATAAAACCGCGCTTTTCTTTGCTCTCTATGCGCTCTCGCTTTTCTTGTGGTCGGCGCAGGCCATCTATGCCCGCTCCTTTTACGCCGCCGGGATCACTTGGATGCCCATGCTGGCCAGCTCCCTCATCACGCTGGGCGCTTTCCCGCTTTATGGCTTAGGTTATCGCTGGTACGGAACCGCCGGTCTGGCTCTGGCCTCCGATGCGGGCATCGCTTTGCAGGCTCTCACCCTCGCCCTTCTGCTGCACGGACGGCGCATGGTTTCGCTGGCCAGCCTGGATTTTCGGGAAATGGGCCGATGCCTGCTGGCTGGCTTGGCGAGCGGCGCGGCGGTCTGGGTGGTTTTCACCGAAGGAGCTAGCCGCCTACTCCCTCTGTTAGGGTTCCATGTTAGCGCGCACGCCCGCTGGACGGATATTGTGGCACTGATTGCCGGAACGGCGCTGTGGGTGCTCATCGCCAAATGGGTGCTGGAAAAGACCGGCTCGGCGCTGCCTCGCGTGACGATGAAGCGGCTGGGAATGGGTTAAGGCAATTCAAGACAGAAATTTGAATGTCTTGCCTTTGGGCATCATCTTCATCTTTCGAAGGAACTCACTCTCATCAATTTGTTGTGGCCAGTCGAGGTTGATGGATACTAAGTCGGCATCGGCACCCACTTCGACCCAATTCGCTTGAATTGCGCCTATCACTTCCAACTGCTCGCAATCACGCGAAAGCGCCGGAAGCATATTCTTAAGAGATGCGTAATATGGTCTAACGCGTATAAAAAAATCATGCAACTTGATACTGTCTTCTTCCAGCAGAATCTTCAGTATTTCAATCTGCCGCGCTCCAATTACACGTTTCCGCTGGGTCTTCAGACGGTGGAAGAGGCTGAACATGGTGTCGCGGAAGAGCGCCCGCTGCATCTGCTTGCGAATCTCGGCCATCAGCCTTTCGCACTGGTTGCGTACTCCGTTCAGGGCAAAGATCAGAAATGGTGTCAGATCGTGGCCTCCCTGCCGAACCTCACTCAAAATGCGCAGATATGCAGGTTTTTCATCATAGTAGTAGTTCGACATGGCGACAAAGGCCCTGTCAGTCAAACCAGCTCGGCGCAGCATCAGCGCCTCGAGGGCACGGACTGTACGTCCGTTGCCGTCCAGAAATGGATGCATGGCGGCGAGGTGGTAGTGCAAAGCCATCGCCTGTATAAGAGCATCATGACCGCGAAATTCAGTTTGTACGGCTTGCAGCAGCCCCGCAAAAGCCGCTTCGCAAGCCGGACCACCATCCGCACCACGATGCTGAGGAATGCCGAAATGAACATTGACATCACGTCCACGCAGCACCCCCGGCGGACAATGATCCTCGTCGCATCCCGTGACCACGCGCCGATGAACCTCCCGCACCAACTCAGCCGTGATCGGCCAGTCATTGGGAAGCCCCATGATCCAGCGATAGGTTCGCATGGCGGCGTTCGCTTGCCGCTGGGATCGCGTGAGCAACTCATCCGGCGAAACATTGGGCCGGACCGCCTCTTCCAACTCTCGCTCAGTGAACTCCGCGCCTTCGATCCGGCTGGTTCCAGCCACTTCGCGCTTGAGCTGCAACTCCTGGAGCGCTTCAACCCAACTCTTTTGATAGGGCAGCGTGGTCAGCGCCCGAACCGCCGCCTTGGCTTCCACCAAAGCCTCCATAACAGCAGTAGCGTCATAAAGAATCCAGCGTTTTGGCTGTTCATAGCGGATCATCAGAGTGTTGTGTTCATTTCTGGTTTCGTTTTCATTTCATTTACAACTCATATTTTGTCATCTATTGTATTATCTGTCAAATAGAAAGCATAAATACGATTTCGTTTTCATTTCATTCCCGTTCTGTTTCTACTTCATTTCCCGTATTTTTCCTTCGAATGAAAGCTTCCGGCATCCTCCAGCCGCCAAAAACACAAGCGCCCCCACGTCGGCAGGGGCGCTTGTCTCTGGAAGAGTTCCCTAAAGCTGGGTTACGCCTGGATAGGCTTGGGCGCTTCCGGAGCTACCAAAACCGGGGCGGGGGCTGCCGCCGCCTTGACTTCCACCTTCTTGATGTCGATGCCGCCCTTGAAGAAGGCTCCATCCTCGATGCTGATGCGCGCCGCGGTCACATCACCGGTCAGAGCGCCCTCGGCGCGGATGTCCACCCGATCACTGGCGGCGACATTGCCGCGCACCTTGCCCAGAATGACGATCTCGCGGGCACTGATGCTGGCCGTCACCTGGCCATTGCGGCCCACGGTGACGCGGTTGCCGGGCAGATTGATGCCGCCCTCGACCTTGCCGTCAACAAACAGCGATTCGGTGCCGGTGATCTCGCCCTTGACGAGCAGGCCTTTGCCGATGGTGGCCTGGTCGCCGACGTTTACCGCGGGCCGGTGGACGGGTTCCGGCGCCGGCGCCGGTGTCGCTGGGCGGGAGGGTTCGGGGCTGGGGCTGAGATGAACGGGTCCGGGATTGCTTGGCTTCCACATAGCGCTCACGAGGTTTCCTTTTCTGTCCTGATGGGACTGGGCTAGCAAGGCACGGGCCATCGCCTTGGACCCAAAATGAGATTGTGCAGATTGCCGGAGCTTCGCGCCCGCGCAATCCACATACGGCCACAACTAGGATGTTACCTCTTTGCAGAGGGCCGGGAGTATGGCATTGAGATTATTTTAGGACAACACGCTGTGGAGGCGCGAAAACCGTGGACGGCTGGAAGCGCAGGTTTCCCTCTGTGTCAACAGCAAACCCTCTGGACCGATTGGGGAATGGCGCGAAGAGCAAGCTAATAGCCCCGGCTGATATATTTGCTTCGGAGTCTGTGTGCGAGGTGTGATGGCTTATCAAATTTTGGACAAGACGCCGTTCCGGAATGTTGACCTCGTAATTTGTTCGAAGTCCGATTTGCAGCCATTGGTTGACGCAATGGGCAAGAAAGTTTCGCCAAGTTTTGTCGCACGTGTAAAACGAATGTATTTTGCCCACATGAATCTTGCAATTGGAAATCCCAAGAGTCCGGAATCGGCGATACTTGGGTATTGCAAGCTGGTTCAAGGTCTTCCCTTAACTGCTAGAAAAGATTGGGATGCAGCCAAGACCCGCACATTCGACATCGGCATAGAATCTCCCGGAAGAAACAGCTTTTATTGGTCGGCAATCTCCGATAAAGCGATCAAGGCGGCCTCTGAAGTCAGTGCGCAAATCGCAGTTACGGTCTACGGTCCGATGAAAATGGTAAGAAAACCGCGCAAAGTTGCGCCTGTGTCGTAACTTCGCCGATCCATCTTGAACACATGAATCGCAAAAGGCTTGCGAATCCCCTACTCTTAGACTATGACCGATAAGGAACTCCTTGCGCGCGTCGCCCGTTCCGCCGGGCAGAAGGCCGGATACAAGCAGCTTGTGCGCGAATTGAGCCTGGGCGGCGGGCGGGAGCGGCGGCTTTTGCTGGAACAACTGGCGCGGCTTACCGTGCGCGGCTCTCTGGTCAAGCTGGACCGCGAGCACTGGAGCATTCCGCGGCCTCTCGGCGCGGGCGGCGGGCGTGACAATCTGGCCGCCGGACGGCTCGATCTGCATCGCGACGGCTACGGCTTTGTGCGGCCCTACGCCAAGCAAGCCGTCGGCGAAGACGACATCTTTATTCCGCCCAACGAGATTAACGGCGCGATGCAGGGCGATCAGGTGCTCGTAGAAGTTGAGCCGCCCAAGGCCGATGGCCGCCGCATGGGCCGCATTGTGCGCGTGATCGAACGGCGCAACCCCACCGTGGTTGGCGTCTTTCACTATGCACGGTCGGATCGGGCAGCGGGAAACATCGTCGTTCCCTTCGACGAGCGGATGACGCAGCAGATTTTGATTCCCGAAGGACAGGAGATTCCTCCGGTTCAAGAGGCGGCTTCGGCGCATCGTGTTTTGGGTAATGAGGCGGCTAGAACAAGCGTTGCTTTGAAAGGGCACGGCTCTAGCCGTGCCGCTGAAACGCAAATTTGTGACGCGGCTTTAGCCGCCGAGGGAAAGCCTGTAATAAAAGACACATCCCCCCAGGGGCTAAAGCCCAAAGTTCTTTTTAGTCCATCGAACGGCACGGCTGAAGCCGTGCCCTTTCAAAGCGAGAATACCCATCGAACATGGGGTCTTGCAGAAGCCAGTCCATACCACAGCGATCTGGAAGGCCTGGTCGTCGATGTGGAGATTACCAGTTGGCCGACGCCGACGCGGCCGCCTATCGGCAAGGTCATCGAAGTCCTCGGTTCGCCGGATGATTTCGGCGTCGATGTGGAGATGATGATCCGCAAGCATCAGTTGCCGCGCATCTTCCCGGAGAATGTTTTGGCCGAGGCGCGGGCGGTGGCGCACCTTGACCTCGAAGAGGTTGAAAGTCGGCGGGATTTTCGCTCGCTGCCCATCGTCACCATCGACGGCGAAACGGCCCGCGATTTCGATGATGCCGTGCTGGTAACGGAGCGCGCCGACGGCGGTTATGAGCTGCAAGTTCACATCGCCGATGTGGCCGAGTACGTCCGCGCCGCAACTGACCTGGACCTGGAGGCTCGGCTGCGCGGAACCAGCGTCTATTTTCCCGACCGCGCGATTCCCATGCTGCCGCAGGAGCTATCGACCGGCATTTGCAGCCTGCGCCCCGGCGAAGACCGCCTCGTCCTGAGCTGCATCATGCAGTTGGACGCAACCGGCCGCATTACGAGCTACCAGGTTGTCGAGGGTGTGATCCGCTCGGCGGCGCGAATGACCTACACCGAGGTCCACGCGATCCTGGAGGGAGACGCGGAGACGCGGGCGCGTTATACAAGCCTTGTTCCGAACTTCGAGCGGATGCGCAAGCTGGCCGGACTGATGAACCAGCGGCGCGAAGATCGCGGCAGCATCGACTTCGATCTTCCAGAGCCGGTGATCGAATTTGACGAGCAAGGCCAGATGCGCGGCGTGACCAAGTCCGAGCGCACCTGGGCCAACCGGCTGATCGAGGAGTTCATGCTGGCCGCCAACGAATGCGTCGCCACCTGGCTGGAAGACTTGGGTGTCCCCTCACTCTATCGCATCCATGAAAAGCCGGAGCCGCGCCGAGTGGTCCAATTCGAGGAGCTGGCCGCCAGCTTCGGCCACACCCTCGGTCTGGGCGCGCTGCCGGTCAAGCGCCTGCAAATGAAAGCTGACCGGCGTGATGCCCGCCACACCGGCCGCCCGGTCCGCACCCATGAAGTTGCCGAAGACATTCCCGTAACGCCGCGGATGTATCAGAAGCTGGCCGCGCGTATCGAGGGCAAGCCGGAAGAGCGGATTCTCAGCTACCTGATGCTGCGCTCGCTGCGTCAGGCGCGCTACTCGGAGACCAACGAAGGCCACTTTGCGCTGGCCGCGCCCACCTATACGCACTTCACTTCGCCGATCCGCCGCTACCCCGACCTGATCGTCCATCGCATTGTGAAGGCGCTGCTGCGGGAGGGCGTGAGCGGCGAAGGAGTGGTGGCGGAAGGGCGGCACAACTCACCTTGGACGCATCCGAATGAAGGAAGTGTTGGGTTTGTGGTCTCCCAGGTCTCAAAATCGAGACCGGGGGCACCCAGCGGTATAGTTTCCCACCCTAGCCGCAAAAACAAAGACGCGGCGAGGGTGGGGCACCCAACTTTTGGTGTTTTGAAAGAGCCGCCGATCCCGGAAGCCGAACTGGCACAGATTGCTGAGGAGACCAGCCAGACCGAGCGGCGCGCCGCCGAAGCCGAGCGTGAGTTGGTCGAGTGGAAGAAGGTGCGTTTCATGCAGGACCGCGTGGGCGAGGAGTTTGCCGCGCTGGTGCTGAATCCGGCCAAGTACGGACTTTTTGTCGAGCTGACGGACCTTTTTGTCGAGGGCCTGGTGCCGATCGACAGCCTGCGCGACGACCGCTACACCTGGCGCGAGAACACGCACGAAATCATCGGCGAGCGCAACGGACGCCGCTTCCGCGCAGGTGACCGCGTGCAGGTGATCCTGGACCGTATTCTGGCGCAGGAGCGCAAGCTGCAATTCTCAATTGTCCCAGAGGGAATTGCGCTGACGGGCAAGAAGCCCGCGCTGTCCAAACCGAAGAAGAGCAAGCGGCGGGATGCGGTTGCCCAGCCGAAAAAGAAGTTTGCCAAAAAGGGAAAGCGGAGATAGGGGATATTTACTGGGACAACAGGTTCCGATAAAAAAACTATAAGCAACGGTATCCCACCCTAGGCGCAAAAACAAAAATGCGCCGAGGATGGGGCACCCAATGTGTTGCCATCGACTAAAGCGCCGTCGCGCCGGCCTGCTTTTCCGCATAGTTGCCGATGATCGGCAATTTGTAGCGTTCGCCCTTCAGCGCCTTGAGCAGGACGATGACCCAAACCACCAGGAACGCCAGCATGACAAACGGGATCAGAATCCATCCGAGGATGGGGATGGCCGTGAGCACGATGTTGACGGCAAAGGCGGCGATACCCAGGAAAATCGACTGCCAGGAGTGGAAGCGGATGTAGGAATTCTTGTTATAGGGTTCGACGATCAGGAAGATAATCGCCGGAATGATGGTGACATAAGCCAGTGCGCCAGCTGCGTTGTCGGAGAGGCCTGATTGAGTTGGTTCGGTCACGGGAACTCCTTGAGTATTGAGATGGATTGAGATTAAACCACCAGGTTGCCGGCCTGCTTTTCAGCGAGATCGCCGATGACCGGAATCTTGAACATCTGGCCGTTGAAGGTCTTGATCAGCACGATCAGCCAGAGGATGAAGAATCCCAGACCGATCACCAATCCCACCATGCCGGCGATCAGGCCGAAGAACGGAATGTGCCCGACAATGATCAAACCAATCCGAATCGCCACGTACACAATGGTCAGAAAGATCGACTGCCAACTGTGGAAGCGGATGAGGGGCTTCTGGTTATAGGGCGCGGTCGCCAGGAAGATGATCGCCGGAATGAAGGTGATGTAGGCGAGGCCGCTGGCGGCACTATCGCTGAGGCCAGTTTGCGGAGTTTCTTCAGGCATGGTTTCTCCTTTGGGATAAGGTCAAACAGCTCTGGGGATTTACCCAAGTCCGCGACTACGCGGAATGCGGGAAGACACACCACCCGCGAGTCGTGTACCCCGGAACGAGGACGGCCGCCGAGTGCAGGCCGTCCCCGTGCTTGAAGCTGACTTTCGGTCAGCTACCCATTGGCCTGTCTTTCAGCAAGTTTGCCGAGGATGGGCAGTTTGATGCTCTTGCCACTGAAGGCAGCGAGCGCCAAGAAAGCCCAGACAATAATCCAGAAGTACACGATCAGCCAACTTCCTTGCAAAACGATCTTTCCCGCGGTGATTCCACCCCCACCAACAAACAGGTCCAGCAGATAGGTGAGAACGAACGCGACAAAGTTGAGGAAGATCGATTGCCAGGCGTGGAAGCGTACAAAGAGATTCTTCTTGTACGGGGTAAGGACCAGGAAGGCGATGGCTGGAAAGACTGTGATGTAGGCGCACGCGCCGGCAGCTTTGTCAGAGAGGCCAATTTGATTCGGTTCGGACATGAGTGTTCCTTTCGGATGTGGGATTGGAATGCTGAAACGTGTACACCGCGCCCTGGCCAGACCCAGCAAATCCGGAGAAACCCGGATAACTGCGTGCGGAAGGCAAATTGTCAAGACGAAATTAGAAGAGCGCTTGCGCAAGGAATTGTCAAGTGAAATTTTTTGAAGGGGTGCGAATGGTTGCCCGCAATAGAAACACTCTGGCTGGAGGGCAAACGCACGAACGGCCTCCCAGCGGAGGCCGCACATACAGCGCCTTAGTGAGTGAGCCGGTTACCGGTTGGCCTGCTTCTCGGCCAGACCGCCGATGATCGGCAGACTGATGCGTTTGCCGTTGAAGGCGCTGACGAAGAGGATGACCAGAACGACGAAAAAGGCCAGACCCACCAATTGCAGGACCGTCAAGGTCAGAAATACGGTAGACGGAACCAGATTCTGCACCGCCCCTATAAGAATGTCGACCAACGCCCAGGCAATGAAGAAGAAGATCGACTGCCAAGCGTGGAAGCGGACATACGAACTGCTCTTGAAGGGCGCGACAATCAGGAAAACGATAGCCGGGATGATGGTGAGATAGGCAAGGCCGCTGGCTGCGTTGTCAGAGAGGCCGGAGGGATTCGAATCGGACATGGTGGCTCCTTTGGGGCTTGGCCGCTCGCTCGGCTGCTGGACAGCCTGAGAGAACACCAATCAGATTGTGAGCCGGGCCGCAAGCATCCGTCCGGTCAGAATAGCTCAAGCCGCGCGGCTTATTGTTGGCCATGTTTCCGGCGAGGCGGCGCGCGATCCAATACAATTGAACCAGGAGCTTGAGGAATGGCACACACGGTTTTTTGCGTTCGCTACAAGAAGGAGATGGAGGGGCTTGAGGAGCCTCCATTCGACTCGGAGTTCGGCCAGAAGATTTTCAAGAATGTCTCGCAGGCGGCCTGGAGCGAGTGGGTCGATCGGCAGAAGATGCTGCTGAATGAGTACCGTCTGCAGCCCTGGACCCCGCAGGCGCAGAGCTTCCTGGTCGAGCAGATGGAGCAGTTCTTTTTTGGCGAGGGATTGGGGATGCCCGCGCAGTTTGTTCCGCCGTCGCAGTGAGAGACAGGAGTCAGGGATCAGGGGTCAGACGCGGATGAATGCAATTTCTGGACCGGCGCAAGCGCATCCGGCCCGTCTCGTGTAAACTGAGTTAGACCCCAGTGCCGGCTCCGCGCGAGCTGGCTCAATTGTGTCGGGACGTGGCTCAGCCTGGTAGAGCACTCGCTTGGGGTGCGAGGGGTCGGCAGTTCAAATCTGCCCGTCCCGACCATTCTCTCTCTTCGCGTTCGATTCTGAAACGTGGCAATGTCGTTCGGCGTGTGTCGCTTGATCCGCTGCAAAGATAAACAGAAAGGGCCGCGCCAAAACTGGTGCGGCCCGATTCAATTCATAGAGAACCTGTCCGATTCGCCTTCCGGAAGTTCTTCTCCCGTGCTTCGCAGGCCTTCTGGTTACCGGCTCTGCGCAAGGCACGAGAAGCGGTTCCGCGCCGCGTAGCCGGCCAGCAGCGCCAACCCAACGCCTACGGCAAAAAAGGAGGATGGCTCGGGCACCGGGGAAGGCCCAGACTCGTCCGTGACCGTCGTGTAGGATCTGCCTCCGTCGTCCGCATAAGTCACGGGTAGCACTGTACCGTTCGGTTCCACGGTCAGGGTGGCCGACGCGCCGCCAGGGTAGATCGACAGCAGGGGGGTCGCATCGTCGCTGCCATAGAAACTCAGCGAGAACCCGCTGTTTGCCGTGCCGCCCACCGGGTCGGAGAGAACAACCTCAAATTCGGTGAAGGCGCCGAAGGTAATCGCCTCGTTAAATTCGTTGAGCCCCGAACCGCTCAGTGCGCCATTTAGGATAGTCACCGTGCTGGCCAGATTGCCCGAAGCATCGCCCGTCACGCAGCCAGCTGCACAGCCGCCCAGGATTCCATTCGTCAAAAACCCGGTGATGGTCGCCGTCGAGGCTCCCGCGCCGACAAGCCCTATGTACTGCAGGTCGATATATCCGTTCGATCCAGCAAGTGAGGATGTATTGGTCTCGATGAAAAAAATTGAACTGGCGTGCGCTCCAGCGGGTGTCATCAGGGCAAGCGCAATGCAGATGGTCCAAAGGGTGACATTTCGAGAAGTTCCAAGCATCAAAAAGCCTCCAAAAATGCGGTAATCGAGATAAAAATCAAAATTTTTCCATGATTTTCATCTGTATTTCCGGATTTTGCTGAATATAACACGGGAGCCAGCCTCCTGGGAAGCTCCAGGGATGCCGGGACGAGAAATGAGGAACCCGGCGCCGGGCAAAGTTCGCTCAGCCTTCAGATAGACAAAATGGGCCGCGCGAAAATTGATGCGGCCCATTCTGTTTTTCCCACGAGAACTGCCGGATGCGGTCTCCGGTTTACGGATTGCTCTACTGCGCTTCTCCGGCGATCAGTTTGAGCGTGATCTGCTTGTGTCCGCGATAGAAAGTGACGCTGACGGTGTCGCCGGCCTGATGCTTTTCCATGATGGCGTTGATCTGCTGGGGATCGGTGACCTCGTGGCCGTCAATCGCTACGATAAGGTCGCCGCCCAGCAGGATCGGCGTATAGCCCACGTAGGCCTGCTGGTTGCCGCCGCGCAGGCCGGCCTGCTCCGCCGCGCCGCCGGGGATCACCTTCTGGATCAGAATTCCCTGCTCGGCGGCCAGGCCCATCTGCTGCGCCAGATCGGGGCCAATCGCATAGGAGACGATGCCCAGCGAGGGCCGCTTCACTCTCCCAAAGCGCATCAAGTCGGCCAGTACCGCTTTCGCCGTGTTGATGGGAATGGCAAAACCGATGCCGGAGCTTTGGTCGGCGCCGTTGGAGGCGATCATCGTGTTGATGCCGATGACCTCGCCACGCGAGTTGAGCAGCGGGCCGCCGGAGTTGCCGGGATTGATCGCCGCGTCGGTCTGGATGGCGTCCTCGATGGGCGAACCCTCCGAGCCGCCAATGGTGCGGATGGAGCTGATGATGCCGCGGGTCATGGTGCCGCTGAGGCCGAAGGGATTGCCGATGGCATAGACCTTCTGCCCAACGGACAGGTCGCGCGAGTCGGCCAGCGTCACCGCCTGCAGGTCAGGCGCGTCAATTTGCAGCAGCGCCAGATCGTGCGACTTGTCCGTGCCGATTACCTTGGCCTTATAGGGGGCGTGCTTGTTGTTGAGCTTGACCTCAATGCCGCGATTGGCGCCGGCGATGACGTGGAAGTTGGTGAGGATGTGGCCGGCCTTGTCCAGAATGAAGCCCGATCCCTGGCCCTGCTGCGGCACCGGCTCAAAGAAGAAGTTGTAAACCAGCGACTTGGAGGTGATATTGACCACCGAGGGCAGCACCCGCTTGTAGACCGCGATGTTGTTCTGCTCCTCGGCGTCGTAGGCAGGCGCAGCCTCCGCCTCGGTGAGCTGGAGCGCGGAGCCAGAGCCGTTCGTGTGAAAAAGATGGCCTATGGAGAAGCGATCAAAACTGGAGGGAAGATGCGTGGTAAGAAATACGAATCCACCCACCAGAAAGACAACCAAAAAAAATCTGCGCAATTTCATAGCGTACCTCGACGACAGTGGTCAGTGAACAGTGGACAGTGGACAGTGGTCAGTGGACAGTGGTCAGTGGACAGTGAACAGTGGACAGTGAACAGTGGTCGGTGGTTGCTTTCTCCGACTTAACAACTCTGCAAAATACGATTGCACAACAAAAAATCTGTCATCCTGAGCGGAGCGTAGCGGAGTCGAAGGACCTGCGGTTGCTTTTCGACTGACCCCTGTTCACTGACCACTGACCACTGTTCACTGTCTACTGACCACTGTCTACTATTCTAAAGACTCCTCTGGCGGGATTTTGTTGCTCTCTGCCTGGAGGCGCGGCCACAGAGCTTCCACCTGAGCGCGGAGAGCAGCCAGATCTCCTGCATTTTCCATCACATAGTCGGCGCGGGCGGTTTTCTCCGCATCGGGAATCTGGTGCTGGAGGCGCTGGCGGGCGCTGGCTTCGGCGGCGGCGCGACCCTTCCCATTCGGGCTGACACGGGCGGCAAAGCGTGCGATCTTCAGTTCGTCGGGCGCGGTGACCACAACGACGCGATCCATGCGCTGCCGCCAACGGGCGAGCAGCGTCTCGCTTTCGCTACGAGCGCGGGCATCGCGCTCAACCTCAAAGATCAGCGCCGACTCGACGACAGCCACGGCGGCGGGATTGCGGCGAAAGACCTGCTCCATCCAGCGCTCTTCGGCGGCGATCACGGCAGGATGCACGATGGCGTTCAGCTCTTGCAGACGGCCCTCCTTGAAGGCCAGTTCGGCCAGCCGCGCCCGGTTCAACCGGCCATCGGGACCAACAACTTCCGCGCCAAAGTACACGACAATTGCAGAAAAAACTGGCTGCCCCGGCTCCATCAGTTCGCGGCCCAGCTCGTCAGCCTCAATGACTTCCGCGCCCAGCTCACGCAGCATCGCCGCAACGGTGCTCTTGCCGCTGCCCAGCCCGCCGGTGAGACCTACTCGAAGCATTTTCTAGTCCTTCACTTAAGTTGACTGCATAAGTCGAAGTTTTGAAAGGGCACGACTTCAGTCGTGCCGATTTCGAGGCCCAAAAAGCCTCGGCTTTAGCCGCCGAGGGATGTGTCTAACCTTCCTAAACCTTCCCTCAGCGGCTAAACAGGCTGCGGAAAGACCCCTGTTTGCGCCCGCATTTTGCCTTTGCGGCGAAATTTTTCGCTTTTTTGGGCGTTTTCGCCGCGGTTTCCTGCCTTCGTTTTGCCCCTGGTGGCCGTTTCACCGGCCTCCAGGCACACTTCGGCCCTGGCAGGCCAGC
>Ga0224559_1001308_pt1 | contig 13900 bp, 7 predicted proteins | sample 714S33034metaG_FD_180676 | JGI IMG/M metagenome (GOLD analysis project Ga0224559, IMG submission 180676) | Peat soil microbial communities from Stordalen Mire, Sweden - 717 S3 30-34 | ecosystem: Environmental > Terrestrial > Soil > Wetlands > Peat | place: Sweden: Norrbotten County, Stordalen... | reverse complement strand
TATAAAAGCATCCCTTACTTTATGACCTTTCGCGCCGGCCATGCCGCCGGTGTCCTGCTTGATAACACGTGGCGCTCAAGCTTCGACTTCGGCAAGGAGTTGCCCGGAGTGTATTCTTTCGGCGCCGTCTCGGGCCCCATCGATTACTACTTCTTTTATGGGCCCTCGCCAAAGCAGGTTGTCAAGACATACGCCTGGCTTACAGGAACTCCGCCGCTGCCGCCTCTCTGGTCTCTCGGCTTCCAACAGTCGCGCTACAGTTACATGACGCAGGCGCGCGTGCTGGAAGTGGCCAATCGCTTGAGAACCGATTCCATCCCCGCCGACGCAATCTATCTCGACATCGATTATCAGGACAGGAATCGCCCCTTCACGGCCAACCGCGCAACCTTCCCCGACCTTCCGGGAATGGTCGCACAACTCAGGGCGGAAGACTTTCACGTCGTGACAATTACCGACCTTCATATCGCCAACGTTCCCGGGCAAAACTACTTCCCGTACGACAGTGGCATGGCAGGCGACAACTTTGTCAAGAATCCGGATGGGACCGTTTACACAGGCCGCGTGTGGCCCGGGCCCAGCGTCTTTCCAGACTTCGCTCGCCGGCAAACACGCGCATGGTGGGGTACACTCTATCGCGACCTGCGTCATAACGGTGTCGAAGGCTTCTGGAACGACATGAATGAGCCATCTGTTTTCGACTCGCCCACGGCAACCATGCCCGAAAATGTAGTGCATCGCATCGATGAGCCAGGGTTCGCGACTCGCACTGCGACCCATGCTGAGATTCATGACGTTTACGGCATGCAGAATTCGCGCGCAACCTACGACGGCCTCAAGGCTCTCGATCCCGATATCCGCCCATTTGTACTTACCAGGGCCACCTATGCGGGAGGCCAACGATATGCCGTGACATGGACCGGAGACAACAGCAGCAGTTGGAACCATCTTCGTCTGGCCACGCCGATGCTTGAAAACCTCGGACTAAGCGGCTTTGCCTTTAGCGGAGCCGATGTTGGCGGATACGCGGGGACCCCATCGCCTGAGTTATTGACAAAGTGGTTTGAAGTAGCTTCCTTTCAGCCCATCTATCGAGATCATACCGAAAAAGAAACCGGCGATCAGGAACCGTGGGTCGGGGGCCCGGAACAGGAAGCAATCCGCCGCCACTTCATCGAAACTCGCTACCAACTTATGCCCTACCTCTATACGCTCGCCGATGAGGCTTCGCGCACCGGTCTTCCTATGATGCGGCCCTTGTTTCTCGAGTTCCCGGATGCCGCTCCCGATGGTCATCCTATCGATACGGATCTCGCAGCATCGGGCGAGTTCGTTCTTGGTCCGGATTTGCTCATCGCGCCTCCGCCGTACCCGGATCAACTGGATGCGTACGTCGTCGAGCTTCCATCGCCCGATTGGTATAACTACTGGACGGGCGAGAAAATCACATCACCCATCCACGCAGTTAAGCCCGCTCCCGACGCCACGGCCGTTCCCGACAGAGACGGACAGTTCTCGATCCAAGTTATTCCGGAACTGGCGCAGCTTCCGGTTTTCGCGCGTGCCGGCTCAATCCTGCCCGTCGCGCCGCTGGTCCAAAGCACGAACGAGACGCCGCAAGGTCCGCTGACTCTCCGTTTCTATGTCGGAGATAATTGCGCAGGCGAGCTTTACCAGGATGACGGCAAGACGTATGCCTTTCAACACGGAGTTTACTTGCGGATGAAGTTCAGCTGTCAAAGGACCGCCGAGGGGCTGCGCCTAAGCATCGGCTCGCATGAGGGTACCTATCCGGCTTGGTGGAAGGAAATTCACTTCGAGATCAACGGCTTTGCGCCAAATCAAGACGAGATTGTCGTCAATTCGAAGAAGATCCCCGCGATCATGCATAGGGAGCGATTCAAGATCGCCTTTCTAATCGCAGACGATGGCAAGGGATTGGATGTCGAGTTGAAATAGAATCTTGTGTCGCCAAAATCGCAACGGGCTAAATTCTCAGAGCTTTCCAGCCATCGCCGGCCGGGCAATTCAACCGGCTCTTGACTCTCGAGATATCGAGGCTTCTATTCAATTTCTCGGCCGGATAGAGGCGGGGCGAGGGACTAGTAGGACAAACTAAAAGGAACCTTGTGTGAGGACTGGCAGGATGAGATGGTCCCAGTAGCTCGGATAGTCTTGTTTTTATTTTATGATGCCATGCGTTCCGGCAGGCGGTTGAAGCCCGGTCCATTGCCCGATCATTTGGGCAGTCCAAATCGCCCTAGTGCGGTCCAGCAATTCAGCCCGCGACATCACCAGTTGTTGATGTCCTGCGGAGTCTGGTTGGGCAATTGCAATACTCGGATGCGTACACACGGCGAGAATAAAGGCAATCAGGACAATTAAGGACGCGGGCAATTGTTCCATCTTCATTGGTTGCTTCCCTGATCATAGGCGGGCGGTTAGATCCTTCCAGCACGATGAACAGATGCAATTACGTTGAAATGCATCACGGGGCTCTGGTTTGCGATCCGCGTGCCTTCTAACGTGCGGGTGCTGCTCGGAAACCATCCTGATTCTGATGCGCTTCTTTGACAAACGAGGACTTCAATTGGTCAGCCACTCGCGCGGCGTCTTCTTTGCGTCCCAGCTTGCGATAGATCAACAGCATTTGATTGAGCGTGGTGTGGTTTTGTGGGTCTAGCCTGTATGCCCTTTCGAAATACGGCAGAGCTCCGGCAAGATTGTCTTCATCGCACTCAATTTTCCCCATCAGGTTCAACGCATCGATAGAGTCCGGCTTCTTCTGCAAGGCCCGCATGACGGCGGCTTTGGCCTGTCCGAATTCCGGAGTTGAGGGTGTAGCACCTTGATGGATCAGTAAATCAGCAAGAAGCGTATTCGTCTCGGGGTCGTTCGGATTCTTCTCCAACTGTTTGAGCAGGGTCTGTCTCGCGGCCTCCGGCTTATCCGTTTCCATGTCGAGCACTGTGCGTGCGACCTTGCCGAACAAACTTTTGGGATCAAGTTCAGTTGCCTGCGCGAAATCCTGCGTGGCCTCGTCGTACTTCGACAACTGTGCGAATGCAATCCCGCGAACTGCATACAGCGCGGGGGCTTTGGGTAGACGCGAAATACCCAGTGTGAGAGCATCCACGGCGCGCTGTTCCTGGTAATGGTCAAGGCAGAGCAGCGCCATATCCACGTAGTTGCGCTCCTCCAGCGGGCTCATCTCGGCTGCCCGCTTCAGATCGGCAAATGCCGCGGCCGGGTTGCCTGCTTCGCTCTCGATGGATGCGCGAAGATTGAGCATGCCTGAGTCATTGTCCTCGGAAGATTGCAACGTTGAAAGGGCGTCTGCGTTGCGCCCGCTTTCAGACTGTGAGAGAGCAAGATCGTAACGCAGGTTGGCACTAGAAGGGTGCAGACGAAAGGCTTGGTCCAATATCGAAACGGAGTCTGCGATACGGTGCTCATCAAAAAGACATGCGGCATACTCTGTCGCCGAGGTTTCGTCGTTCAGCACCAGCTGCGCACTTTTTTCAAAGTGCGGAATCGCACGAATGCAGTTGTGCGCCTCGAACTCCAGGACGCCGGCCATCGCATTGGCTGCGGCTTCATCAGGCCGAATGGCCAGGAGGCGGTTCAAATACTCCGGTGCCCGCGCATTGTGGCGCTGATAGGCGAACTGCGAGGCGGCCTTCAATGCAGGGACGTATTTCGGATTCAGGGTGAGCGCCTTATCCAGGCTCTTCAAACTCGCCGCTGAACTGCCCATCCCATCCAGTGCCATCCCGCGCATGGTCCAAAGCCACGGATCCTGAGGGCGGCTTTGCAAGCTTACATCCACAAGCTTCACAGCCTCGTCATAATGACCCGCGCCGATGGCGGCCAATAGAGAAGAATCAGCGGGAGATTGAGCTGTAGCGGCAAGGGAGAGCGCACCAGCCATCAGGAAAGAGATGCAGGTTCGATTGAACCGAGACTTATTCACCGTCTTGTCCGCATGAGCCATTCACGTCAATCCTACTGTCATGGCAGACAAAGTTCCACAAACTGCGCTGCGCAAGAATTCTGCTCGCCATTCCCCAATTCCATACACGCCGCTGGCCCGCTAAGGCATTGTACATAAATAAGTGCTTCATTCATGGGGCTTCCGACTGAGAGCAGCCCTGTTTCCGCAGGGGCTAAAGCCCACGTCAATTCTTGCAGTCTTTATGGCACGACTGAAGTCGTGCCCTGACACAATGCCACACCGTTGAATCACTTATTCATGTACACCGCCTAAGCTGAGATGTTTGACCTTGCCTGGTCAAGAAATGACTCGCACTCGGAGAGGCTTGGCATGGACGTCTGAGCCCCGGAGCGTGTTACCGAGAAGGCTGCCACAGCACAGGCGAATCGAGCGGCTTCCTGCGGAGCCATCGCGTTTTCAGTCAGGGCATACGCGAAAGCACCGTTGAATGCGTCGCCTGCTGCGGTGGTGTCGACGGCATTGACGGGAAAGGCGTCGACAAATGTGCCGTCCACATCTTTCCCTGCCAAATATACACCCCTGGCGCCGAGCTTGAGAATTACGTTTCGCACGCCCAGGCTCAACAGCCTCTCCGCGCATTCAGGCGCGGAAAGCGTTGACGCTCCTGGCCAATGGGCAGCGAGGAGCAGTTGGGCCTCAGTCTCATTCGGAGTGAGCCAGGTGACACTTCGCAACAATTCCTGTGAAAGAGGATATGCAGGAGCAGGATCCAGAAGAAACGGGACGCCCGCGGACCGCACCACCTTGCCAAGGTACTCTGTCGTTTCGCGCGGGATCTCCAACTGGCCAAGCGCCATGGTGGCCTGTTCTATCTGAGGCCGGTATCTGTCGATGTCGTCAGGGAGCAGCAAACCATTGGCACCCGCAATCACAACTATCGTGTTGTCCCCATTCGCTGAGGTTGTTATGAGAGCAATTCCAGAGGAACCAGGCGCATTTCCCACGCAACTTGTATCGACACCTGCCTGTTCAACACCGTCACGAAGTTGATTCGCGAAGGCATCGCCCCCGAGTTTGCCAATCATCTTGACGGAAGCTCCGAGACGAGCCAGAGCAACTGCCTGGTTTGCCCCCTTGCCACCACAATACGTGTTGAAATCCCGACCGATGATCGTCTCTCCGAGAGTCGGAAGGCGATTCACACTTGCGACCAAGTCCAGGTTCAGGCTTCCCACCACCACAATCGATTTCCGCATAAAATGGCACCTGTCATTAAAAAATGGGCGCAACAGCGATGGCTGTCAGCCCTATTAAGAAAAAAGCAAACATGAACGGGATCAGTCTCCGGGAACTTGCAGGCGCCGTAGCGAACTCGCGCCAGATAAAAACGCCCCAGGCTGCCGAAACCATCGTGGCGCCTTGCCCGATAGCATACGAAATTGCCGGACCGACAATATGTGTGTGGGAGGCGACAAAATTTGAGAGCGCTCCTGTAGACCAGATCATGCCTCCAACCACTCCCCAAAGGTGCCATGCCTTGCTAGCTCTCCAGTAGTCCGAAAAAGAGACCCTGCCTTCACTGGTAATTGGCTTCCAAATGAGCCAGGCATTCACGGGGATTGCGCAGGCACCTACACCAAGAGAGAAAACAAAGGCGATGGCATAAGGACCAAGCGGATGATCCTGCATTGCAGATTTCGCAACGAAAGGGTAGAACAGGCCCATCAGGATTCCGCTCGCAACACTCAAACGGACTCCTCGCATGCTTGACCTGCGACTGCCTTCGCGACGTTTGTAGGCGATCGCGTCGACGATAATGGCTGCCACAACGAACGCCACGCCACCAAAGAGTAGAAACGGGTTGCCACGCGGATCGATAATGTAGTTGAAGACAACGCCAACGACAAGGGCAAGACCAATTCCGATGGGAAACGCTACTGCCATTCCGGCGATTGCAATGGATGCGACCAGCAGGATGTTTGCAATGTTGAAGACGGCCCCGCCCACCAGGGCAAGTAATACGCTTGAATGGCTGGCCTGAGAAAGATTGGGGAGAAACGCAGATGCCCCACCATTGAGGCTGCCGAGAGTAAATCCCCACAACAGGCTGGCGAGGATCATTCCGATTACATAGTCCCAATAGAACAGCTGGAAGGAGTAGCCTGCCGCAAGCTTCTGCGTGTTAGCCCACGATCCCCAGCAAAGCATGCTCACTAACATCAGCATGAGTGCTATGCCATATGCTTCCGGCTGAAACATCTTGCCTCCTCGCCACCGTTCAGTTCAGACGTAAGCCTGTAATCCGCAACAGGGCGCTGCGCTCGTACTTGTGCCTTAATCGTCAGATGCTTTGCCGGTCGCGCACCTTGATTGCTCACGCGGCCGGCAATGCGGGTTTGTCTAGAACCTGATGTGTGCTGAGACCTGAACGTCGCGTGGCGAGTCCTGACCTGTCGAGAATCCGAACAAAGTGTTGTTCAGATCGCTGACAGGCCTAATCAAGTTCACCCGGTTGAAAAGATTTATCATCTCGCCGCGAATCTCCAACCTGCCGGCTTCGCCCAGCTTCGGCAAAGCTAAGCTGCGCTGAGCGGACAGATTCACGTTCGCAAACCCAGGACCGTCATAGGTATTGCGGCCGAGATTACCCTCAGTTCCTATCGTCGGCGCCGGGAAGCTGGTTGCCTTGAACAGGCCCTTCAGAAAGTCCGAGCGGCTAGTCTTGATGTGATTCCCGAAACTCGGAGTGTTGGGCGTGTCATAGTTGAAGCCATCTCCGTTGTAATCTCCACCGCTGGAGTACGTGGCCGATGTGTAAACCGTGAATGGCTGGCCCGACTGCATGATGATGATTGGAGACAATGTCCAGTCCGCGGTAATCAGGTGCGCGATGCCACTTCTGAAGCTCGGCACGTTCCATACAGCGTCTCCGGAGAAGCGCTGGCGAGAATCGTAGTCGGAGCGCGCATATTGACCTGCAAGAGTATCGGCATTGAAGACGCCCTCGGCGCTGGCGTCTCCCCCGACACCGTTGTCGTTGTTACTGGTGAAGTCGAGCGACTTGCCGTATGTATAGATTGCATGAGCGGTCCATCCTCTCGAGAAGTGCCGGGAGATGGAGAACGCGCCGACATTCGTATTGGAGATTCCGAGGCTCCTCCCGTAGGCTATTGAGCCGAAGCTCTGGTTCAGCCTGGCCTGGTTTCCTTTATTAGTAATCTCGTCTCCTGCAAATCGATTCACGTCGGTCTGCAGATACAGATCCCGAGCGGCGGTTCCGAAATAGTCGGCCTCGACCACGAAGCCCGCGATCTTATGCTGCACGCCCAGAGCCCAGCTATGCACAATGGGAGTCTTCAGATTCGGATCGACTCCTCCCACCCCTATGCGGGTTCCCACGATGCCACCGTGCGAGTCCACCTGGAAAGTGATTCCCGGCGGCGGTGCAAACCCAGTCGCTCCCGAACTGCTGGTTCCATACGAGAAGTTGGCCAGCGTCACACCGGGGTTGAAGATATCGATTGAAGGGTCGACATCGTTTGGGGGATTTGTCCGCATCTGATTCACATATGAGTACTCCCCGATCCTGTTGTTGAAGAAGCCATAGCCGCCGTGAACCGCCATGCTTCCGTTGCCAAATGGATCCCATGCAAAGCCTATGCGCGGCGCCAGTCGAAATTGGGAATTATTGGTTGCTATGCCATTGCTGCCGCGCACCTGCATCGATCCACTTGCAACCTGTTGCTGGAAGGTCGATCCGGAGCCGGGCGTGAAGAAGGCAATTGGACTCCCGCTGTTTTTCACGCTCGATAAATGTCCGTAATCATCGAAACGCAAACCCAGAGTGAGCGTGAGGCGACTGTTTACCTTCCAGTCATCCTGCACATAGGGAGCGACATAGGACAACCCCACCTGCTGGTAAATGTTCGTGGCCACCTTGCCGGTTTTTGGGTTCATCACGGGTCCACTCTGATAGAACGGATGGTCGGCCGCCATATCGAGAAGATTGAGAAAATAGAAGTAGGGACGCACGTCGCCATTTTCGAAGTTGTCAAGATCGGCAAGCCTATCCACATCCACGCCTACGCGCAACGTGTGCTTACCCCGGGTATAGTTCAGCGTGTCGTGTGCGTACCAGTTATTCTGCACCCAACCGGAGGGACCCCACTGAGCAAAATCATCGTCGATGCCACCAATGTAATAGATAGTTGGCAGTGACGAAAAGGGAGCCGGCTGTGACCCTGTCACGCGGCTAAACGTTACGCTAGCTTCATTCACAAGAATCGGGGAAAATGTGTGCAGATAGTCGAGCTTGTTATACATCCCGCTGTTGGGAGCAACGTAAGTATAAGCCGGCCTCGGATCGACATGCTGTGACTGTGTGTGGTTATCGAACAAGCTGTAAAACAGCTTGTCTTTGTCCCCGTTGAAGTTGTGGTCGACCCGGATGTGTCCCTGGAAGCCATTGTTGAATGGCGAGGCATTGATGAATGTTTCGCCCGTAGCCACTAAAGTACTCGGAATATTGGGCGGCGTGTACGGGGTATAGTAAGTCGCTTCGTTGTAGGCGATCGTCTCAAAACTCTTGGTTGGATACGCCGCCGGAGGGGCCGCTTTAAAGAACATTGCTGCGACAGAGTTGGAAAAGTTCTGCTCGACGTAGTCCTCGTAGGCCTTGGTCTCCAGGTTCTCGTTGAACGTTTCGCCAATCAGACTCTTCATCCAGAACAGTGAGCCAAAGAAGAACGTGTGATCCTTGTAGATCGGCCCACCCACGGTCCCGCCAAAGTCATTGCGCAGGGAGTGCGGCACCTGGGTCTGAAACTCGGTGCGTGCCGTCATGGCGGCATCCGTGTGCATCTCAGAGAGGGTCCCGTGAAACTTGTTGGTGCCAGACTTAGTGAAAAGTTCGATCAACGCCCCGCTTTGTAGTCCTTTCTCTGCCGAAAATGTCGCTGCCGTCACCTTCATTTCTGCCACGGTGTCGGGTTCAGGAGTGATGTTGACGACGCCGTCGCGAGAGTCGCCGTTGACGGTCGTTCCGTCGACCTGGAATTCGTTGGCGTCCTGGCGCTGACCTGCGGCATTGATCTGAAAACCAGCCTCGGTGCTGAAACTGTTGGTGCCCTGCGACCCTGCCGAGGCAATGGATCCCGATGCATCTCCCAGTCCAGTGACGCCGGGGGCGAGGGATCCGACGCTGGCATAAAGGTTCTGTCCAACCAGCGGAGACTCCGCAACCGTTTGATCCTCGAGCGTACGGCTCATCGTACCTTGTGTAGTCTCCAGGGTTTCCGTCTCGGCACGGACTTCCACGGTAGCTACGCTCTGCCCGACCTTGAGCTTCGGGTACACGACGCGAAGGGCGCCGCCCTCCACAAGCACATCTTTCTGCTCCCACTTCTCAAAACCTGCAGCTGAAATCTCGATACGATACTTCCCCAGGGCCAGGTGCTGAATGCGAACATTCCCCTGCCCGTCGGAGATGGCGGTTTGTTGAACCTGCGTGTCCTGGTTGGTGACCGTCCATTGAGCTCCCGCAACAACAGCCCCGCTCTGGTCAACAACCGTCCCCTCGATTCCACTTGCATACTGCGCCCGGCCAGCAGTAGTCAGGAGCAGCAATATGGCCAGCGCCGTGAAAGTGCGAAGGCCAACCAGCCTCAAAGTCGATACCATCGGTGTCTCCTTCTTCCTAGACCGCTATTCGTCCTGGAGAACGAAAGCGTCTTGAAACGTTTCAAATTCTGACGCGACGAATAATAAACCTGCAATTTTAATCTTGTCAACTATTTTTTAGCGTGCCGTGTTTTAAACCCCCGGAGCTCTTTAAAGCTGCTCGAAGCAGATTAGAATCCGGCGGCAAATGTCGACGTTATTGCATTTTGTTTCAGTATCTTAGAAGACTCTAATCATTTGCCTATGGACAAAACAATGACACTCAGGGGCGGCAGTTTGCCAATCCTTATCCAACCCGCTTCGGGGTTGCCTCACAGCATTCTACAGGTCAAAAAGACTGTACTTCTGGATTAAAAGCTTTTATATTCCTCTCTGCTGCTTGCTGTCAGCCATCTCGTATCGGGAGGATAAATCGTGAACCACCTTCTACGTTCTCTTCGCCTGTTCGCTGCATGCCTGGTACTGGTCACCGCCGTCCGTGCTCAGGACACGATGGTTCATCCGGTGTGGGAGCAGATTCCCGGGCCGTCCTGCGCAGCTATCCCGGAGTGGAACGCGCCCGGTCCACCTGCCACATGCACCAGCTTTCAGTTGCGTGAATGGCTGCGGGACATCACGCATTGGCGCGCAGAGAGGCTCATTCGGGTCGGATATGACGATTCCCTCTATCGGGAACCGGCGCTCCTATGGACGCAGTCAAGCTTTGTCCAGCCCCAGATGATGATTCATGACCGCACGTTTTATGACCCTTCAACGGGCCACTACACTGTTGACCGTTATCTGGATGACGTGAACCAGCGCTATGGCGGGATCGACAGCGTACTCATCTGGCACACATACTCCAATATCGGTATCGACAGCCGAAACCAGTACGATCTCTTCCGTGATCTTCCCGGCGGAGTTGCTGGCGTAAAACAGATGGTCGATGACTTTCACAGGCACAATGTACGCGTCCTTTTTCCGATCATGCTGTGGGATCAGGGAACGCACGACGAGGGAATCTCCGATGCCGAAGTTATCTCGCGTGAGCTGGCTTCCGTAGGCGCTGACGGCATCAACGGCGACACCCTGGAAGGAATGCCGCGCACCTTCCGCAATGCCTCTGACAGCAAAGGCCATCCTCTGGCGCTGGAACCCGAGCTCGGGCCAGGTTCCGAAGAGATGCTGGCCTATAACAGCCTCACATGGGGCTACTGGAACGACACATTCGTCCCATCTGTGAGCCGCTTCAAGTGGCTCGAATCCCGCCACATGGTGAACATTTCGAACCGCTGGGCTCACGATCATACAGATGACCTGCAGGAGGCCTTCTTCAACGGCATCGGCTTTGAGAGTTGGGAGAACATCTGGGGCATCTGGAACCAGATGACACCACGCGACGCGGAGGCTCTCCGCCGAACAGCCACGATAGAACGCACATTTGCTCAATTACTTACCAGCCCCAAGTGGGAACCGCACTTCCCCATGCAGCAATATGGGGTATTCGCAAGCCAGTGGCCAGGAGAAACAGAAACGCTGTGGACGATCGTCAACAGGAACGGATATTCCGCCTCCGGACGGCAGATGCTGGTTCCCTACCAAGCGAATGCGCACTACTTCGATCTGTGGCATGGAGTCGAGATACACCCAGAACGCGAGGGTAACCTGTCGGTACTCACGTTTGATATCGAAAACAATGGATTTGGTGCGATCCTGGAACAGACCGCGCACGATCCAAAACTAGACAAGCTGCTCCCGGCAATGCTAGTCCTGAGTGCGCATCCGCTCAGTCAGTTTTCACATGAGTGGCATTCTCTACACCAGCAATTGGTCCCGATTGAAGAAACAAAGCGTGTCTCTGGCGCTCCTGACGGAATGGTGAAGATCCCGGAAGCAGATTACGTCTTTCGCGTCAATGGAATCGAAATCGAAGGCATGAACGACGACGGAGTCGACTTTCAGTATCCGTGGGAAAGCTCGGCCAGGCGATATCATGAGCACAGGATTCATATTGAATCTTTCTGGATCGATAAGTATCCCGTTACGAACGCGGACTACAAGCGCTTCATGGATGTCACGCATTACCACCCGGCTGACGATCATAACTTCCTCAAGGACTGGAGCAATGGAACTTATCCTGCTGGATGGGGGAACAAGCCGGTGACCTGGGTCTCGCTCGAGGACGCTCGCGCCTATGCGCACTGGGCGGGCAAGCGTCTGCCGCACGAATGGGAGTGGCAGTACGCTGCGCAAGGCACGGACGGCCGAATGTATCCGTGGGGAAATCAATGGCCTCAACCTCCCATGCCAGCTCCCGAAAGCAGCGCAGAGATTGCCCCGGCCAGCGTTTATTTCCCTCTTCCCGACAAGGGCCGAGACGCTCTGGCCGCCAGCGACGTAGATTCTCACCCCGCCGGGGCAAGCCCATTTGGTGTAATGGATATGGTCGGTAACGTCTGGCAATGGACGGACGAGTATTTGGACGAACATACGCGCGCTGCGGTTCTGCGCGGTGGAAGTCACTATCAACCGCAGGGATCGCGTTGGTATTTCCCCCAAGCTTACAAACTTTCGCAGCATGGCAAATATCTTTTGATGGCCCCAAGCATCGATCGGTCCGGGACCTTAGGCTTCCGCTGCGCCAAGGATAGCAAATGAAAGATGATCAATCAGCCACCGACAGGATGGCCAATGCCGGTAAGCAAATGAAACCCGAAGCGCGGGTAACCATGCACCAGATTGCCCGTGCAGCTTCGGTCTCGCTCGGCACTGTGTCTCATGTAATCAACGGGACTGCAACGGTGCGTGAACCGCTTCGCCAAAGAGTATTGAAGGCCGTCAAGAGCCTGGGATATGAACCGAATGAATTGTCACGTGGTCTCCGCCTCAACAGAACCAATATGATCGGGATGATCATCCCGGATATTACCAATCCGTTCTTCCCCGGAGTTGTGCGTGGCGTCGAAGATGTGGCATATAAGGATTCTTATCGCCTGGTACTTTGCAATACGGATAACGACCCCACTAAAGAGGCCGTCTATCTGGGCCAGCTGAAGTCTTTTCTCCCGGCTGGCATCCTGATCATTCCCGCACCTGACAGCACAATCTCCGAAAACGTTTCCGGCCCTCCCGTTGTCTGCGTTGACCGCCGGCCCGAGGGCTGGAAGGGAGACATTGTCACGGTCGCGAACAGAGACGGCGCCTACAAGGCCGCCCAGCATTTGATCGAGATGGGACATCGCAGGATTGGCGTGATCTCGGGCCCTTCGCATTTGACAAATGCTCTGGAGCGCCTGCGCGGCTTCCGTCAGGCTCTGGACGACGCCAAGATCCCCATTGCTCCTGAATATATCCAGGAAGCACACTTCGACCGCAACAGCGGATATACGTCGGCAATGCGACTGCTTCAATTGCTTCCGCGTCCGACCGCAATCTTCGCCACCAATGATCTGATGGCCATGGGCGCATTGCTGGCGATCCGCGATTCTAAGCTCGTTTGTCCAAAGGATGTTTCAGTCATCAGCTTCGACGGACTTGATGTGACCGAGCTGACCGATCCGGCACTGACTACTGTCTATCAGCCTGGTTATCAGCTCGGCTATGCAGCTGCGCGACTGCTCATCGAGCGTATCGAAGGCTCCGATGATCCTGCAAAGGAGATCGAATTGGAAACCGAACTTCGTGTAAGGCATTCCGTGGCCCGCATCACTGCGCGGCCTCAGCGCCGATAGGTTTTCCTGTTGCTGCACCTCAATTGTCTTCAGCCGACAGGTAGTATAAGTCATCGGTTATGTCTCGCCAAAATTCCATCGGCCTATATTCTCATAGCTTTCCAGCTAGCACGAGTCGGGCGATCCAACCGGCTCTTAACCGTTAAGATATCGAGATTTCTATTCAATTTCTCGGCCGGATGGAGTTTTGGCGAGGCACAGCAGATCCATTTGGGAAAATGTTTGTTGGGCCATCCTTTCTCGTCTACCACAATTGAGGGCGCACCAGGTTTCGCCATTGAAGTGTGAGATGAAGAATTTGGGTGGTCTGGTCAGAGAGAAGCCTCAGCAGTGACCCCCTGGATTCGTCCAATTTGGAATGCGATTTGGACGAAGTTAACCCGCGCTGGAGAACCCAGGTAGAACTTGCTAAATGTACCCGGACACCTCAGGTCTTCATGATGAGCCTCGGTGGTCACCTTAAAACCGGCCATATGCGGTCACTTCAAAACCGGCCATAGAGATTGGCCGAAGACGTGACTGTTTTACGCTGCCGCAGGGTGGATTTGCAAGGCAC
>Ga0224559_1001307_pt1 | contig 13901 bp, 11 predicted proteins | sample 714S33034metaG_FD_180676 | JGI IMG/M metagenome (GOLD analysis project Ga0224559, IMG submission 180676) | Peat soil microbial communities from Stordalen Mire, Sweden - 717 S3 30-34 | ecosystem: Environmental > Terrestrial > Soil > Wetlands > Peat | place: Sweden: Norrbotten County, Stordalen... | reverse complement strand
CATTGGAAAACAGCTTCAATGGCTAAAGGAGAAGGTTAAAAATGAGTGAAATATGTCAAAACTTCCATGAATGGTGTAATTATCGTAAAATGCATTATTTCCCTTTCAATAAACAAGAAATTCCTAAAAATGGAATTTACATTCTTTTTGAAAATGGAGAAACCGGCCATGGAGCAAAACGAATTGTTAGAATAGGAACACATACCGGAAACAATCAACTTCGCTCCCGTTTAAGTCAACATTTTGAAAAAGAAAATAAAGATAGAAGTATTTTTAGAAAAAATATAGGCAGAGCTTTGCTACGTAAAAATAAAGATCCGTTTCTTAAATATTGGGACCTTGATTTAACCACTAAAAAAGCTCGAGAATCATATTCTGACGATATTGATTTTCCAAAACAAGAAAAAACTGAGAAAATAGTTACAGAGTATATCCAAGACAATTTTTCATTCGTAGTCATTCAAGTCGACAATAAAGAGGATAGACTTAATTTAGAATCGAAAATCATATCCACTGTTTCTTTATGTAACGAGTGTCAACCCTCTAAACACTGGTTAGGTACATTTTCACCAAAAGAAAAAATAAGAAAAAGTGGACTTTGGTTAGTCAACGAACTTTGGAAAGATCCTTTAACTGAGAATGATGTTGCAATATTGGGAAACTTTGAAATTAAATGAATTATCCTACATATTCTCTTTTTAATTCATTGACGGTTATTAATTTATATAAATAAAATGATGGAACCAAGAATCGAATCAAAATTTTTATTCACTTAGAATTTTCTCTTTTTTGAAAGTTTTTGTTTATGTATAATAAATATTTAGACTACGGTTGTTTTGTGTACTTAATCATATTAAACAATAATTTAGAATATCCAACCTTAAAAAAGAAAACAAAGCAAAATATTAAATTTTAACTTACATTCCCTGATTTTTTTTATATTTTTTGAAAATATTATCAAAATCAACTAAAATATTTCTTTAAGTGATGTATAGGACTTATTGAATAAAACATCTATTTTATATGTTATAATCCTATATCCAATAATAATTGTATAATAAAATGGGAAGGGGTGTTTTTATCTATGGATATTAGTGAAATAATTGGGGATGCTGTGAGGTATCCATTATCTGATTGGAAAAAAATTTTGATATTAGGTATTATATTGGTTTTTATGGATTTATCTCTAATTTTACAGTCTTTAGGTGTCAGAAATGCAGAAATAACATTAATTTTAAGTTTTGTAGGATTTCTTTTAATTGGTTTTTTTGCTAGAGGTTATCAATATAGAATCATAAAATCTTCAGTAAGTAATATTGAAATACTTCCTGAGTTTAATGACTGGTTAAATATGTTAATAGATGGTATTAAAGTAACTATAGTAAACATTATTTATTTGATACCTGGTATTTTACTTATAGCTATTGCAGCATTGTCAATATTAACTCATTTAGGGAGTATTAGTTCAAATCCATCATCTTATGATATAAGTCTGATCTTAAATTCAGCAAGTATCATTTTAATCGCAATTTTATACTTTATCATAATTATTCCAATAATGTATGTAGCAATAGCACATATGGCGAATAATGATAGTAAACTAAGTGCGGCATTTAGATTTCGAGAAATACTAACTAAAATCTCGACTATTGGTTGGATAGATCTATTAATATGGTATGTAATAACTGGAATCATTTTATTAGTTTTCTTTTTTATCGGATCTATTGTTACGAGTATTATTGGAAGGTTAATTTTCATGCCTCTAGGATTGGTATTGATGTCATTACTAGTTTATCCATATCTCTACATGTACCTGTCTAGATCTGTGGGATTATTTTATATTTCAAAATAAAATAAAATTTATTTCTTATCTTTTTTGTTACAATTCATCTATGTTTTACAAAAAGAATAATTTGTCCTATACACATTTGAATGAATATAAATATTACTTTTTATAAAAATATTAATATGAATCATCATGATGAACATCTTGTTAATGAATGGTTTTTAAAGAGAAACATCAGTTCTGGAACTCAAAGAACATACAAAATTGCTCTAAAATATTTCTGTAATCTAATAGGAAAAACTGTAAGTCAACTTATAGAAGAAGCTGAAGTAGAGGAAGATAAGGGTATCAGGCCAAGGAAAAGAAATGTCACATTATATCTTCTAAAATATAAAAATTCTCTAGAAAAATCTGATATAGCACCTTCTACAACAAATCTATATTTTTTTGCAATAAAATCTTTCTATATATCATTTGATATTACTTTACCCGATATCAAACTTAATAGTGGAGATATCGGATTAGAAAAGAATATGGGTAAACCATTAACTCGTAATGATATACAGAAATTGATTAATGTAGCTAATCCACATGAAAAAGCTCTCATATATTTAATGGCTTTGTCAGGTATGGGACAACAAGAGGCTAGAGATTTAAGTTTAAGAAAGTTTCTAACATCAGCTAGTATGGCTATTGATAAAGAATTAGACGATGTATATGATTTATTTAAATCTGAAAAAGATATTTTGAAGGAAGTATTAACACTTGAAATTACTCGTAAAAAGGTTAACTACAAACATCACACTTTTATCCCCCCGGAGGCTAGTAGAGCAATCATGATTTATCTTAAGATGCGATGTTACGGTATAAATAAAAAAATTAGAATAATAAATAATGATGGGACATTATTTGTTAGTAATTATGGTGGTAAATTGAGTAGAGATAGTGTTGTTTCAAACTTCCGTAGAATTGGAGCCATGGCTGGTCTCAAACGTGAGGAAGGTTCTTACAGTTACTGGAGAAGTCATGCACTTCGTAAATATTTCATAACTACAATTATAAATAAAATTGGAGATAAAACAATTGCAGACTACATGGCGGGTCATAAGATTAGTGATCAAGATAGGACTTATTGGAAAGCCGATCCCAATGATCTCAAAAAACATTACCTTAAAGCTCTACCCTACCTTTCCATTGATAGACCTAATGTAAAAGATGTTTATAGTAAAGAATTTGAAGAACTCTTAAAGGAATCTAAAATTAATGACGAAAAAATGATTATAATGGAACAAAAATTGGAGGATATGGCGAACAAATATAAAGAAAGAGATAAATTTCTAGAAGGCCTAAAGTCCAAAAAGAAGGTCAGAGAGAAAATCCCAGAAGAAGACAAGAAGAGATACTAAATTTAAAATTATTTACATTTAATATATTGTTTTAAACTGTAAAACAGTTTTAAGAGCTAAGTATAATTTTTTTATTAAAGTGTCACAAAAAACTATATCAAAACATGATCAAAACTATTTGGAATGTTTGGGGTAATCATTTATAAAATATTCTCTTATAAACAAACAGAATATTAGTATGATTAAGTTTTCTGTACTTCTATAACAAAATAGAGTTATCTTGGTTCGTGATTAGGTTCGTGATTATAGGTTATTAAGTTGCTTATAAATATAAGAAAACTGTTTAAAGTTGGCCCTGGAGATATTGGGGAATGGAAAACCAATAAAAATAATGTTGAGATTATATTCTGCAAGAAATTGACTATAAATGATGTTTTAGGCATAGTTGATGGACCTAAAACTAATTCTGTGGAAATAAAAAAAGAAGTCAAGGGGCTAAAAAATTTGATTTTGCTGATTCATGTTTTTTCATTACAGTACAAACACTTGATGATTAGGATATAATTATCCCTAATTAAGGCCATAAAAAGAAAAAGAACATCACAAAGGTTTAATTAATGGATATATCAAAAAAATATTAGTTGATGGAAAGAATTAACTAAAAAATAGATGAGATAAAGAAAAAAAGTTGAAGAAGAGAAAATTTTTAGATAACCTATTGTATTAGAAGAATGTTAAGAGAAAACTCCAGAAAAAAAGAAGAAATAATAAACTTCAGATACTATCCTCTGGAAATAAGTAGATAGATAATTGTGTTGTTTATCCAATTAAAAATAGAAAATTAAGGAAATTTATTTCCATTTTTAACCAGTTTTGAATTTTATTGAGTTTGCTGCTGTGAGATTTCCTGCTAAGTCTTTAAATGCATCTTTTGGTATGTATATGATGTATTTGTCGTTGTGTAGTCTGCTTTTTGTCATTTTGATAGTTAATATATTTTTGGATATGGTTTTGGTAATTTGTACTAATTTTCCTGTGTTAACGTTTTTAATGTAGATATTATTGTAGTTGGTTCCTTTTAGGATATTTTCGCTGAAGGTTATGGTTAACGGTGTTGTTAATGGTACGTTGATTGCATTGTATTTTGGATTGGTTTTAGCGATTGTTGGTGCTGTTTTATCGATAGTATAGTTTTGGACGTATATTGAAGATTTGTTGTTAGCTGTATCTATTGCAATGTACTTTAAAGTGCTTGTAGATGAAATTGTGATTGGTTTTGTGTATAATAAGCTTTTACTGGTTGGTGTTGTTCCGTTTAAGGTGTAGTAGATGTTTCCTGGTTCGCTCATTGTAAGTGTAACAACTTTGTTGGTGTTGTATACTCCACTTTTAACATTTGCACTTGCTGTTGGTATAGTTAAGTCTATTGTGTATGTTTGTGTGTATACTGAACTAATGTTCCCTGCATTATTTATGGCAATGTACTTGAGTGTTGTATTTTTACTTATTATGATTGCTCCGTTGTATAATGTACTTGTATTGGTTGGTGTGGTACCATTTATGGTGTAATAAATGTTTCCTGCTTCGCTCATTGATAATGTAATGTTTTTTGTTGTATTGTAATATCCCGTTTGATAGTTTGCACTTGCTGTTGGTGTTGTTATGTTGATAATGTAAGTTGTTGTTCCAATGTTGGAAATGTTTCCACTTGTATCTGCAGCAATAAATTCAAGTGTAGTTGTTTTAGTGATAGTTAAAGGTTCAGTATAGAGTGTACTGCTAGTTGTTGGAGTAGTTCCATTTAATGTGTAGTATATTTTATGATTTGGGTCATTATCTGCATCAGATAATGTAACTATTTGTTTTGAGTTGAATATACCACTTTTTAAACTTGCAATAGGAACAGGAACACTTGTATCTGGAATGATAGTAATTGTTGATGTTATACTATTGTTTCCGCCTGGTCCTGTTACTGTTTCTTTGACTACGTAAGTTCCTGATGTATTATATATGTGTGATGGGTTTTCATCTGTTGATGTATTTCCATCTCCGAAATTCCAATAATAACTGTTTATGTTTCCAGTTGATTGGTCATTAAATTGTATATTTAGGGGTGCTGTACCGCTCGTTGTGTTTGCTGTAAAGCTTGCGATTGGTGCAGGATAGTTGACTGTTATGAGGTTGGTTTGTGTTTGTGTGTTGTTTCCGCCTGGTCCTGTTACTGTTTCTGTGACGTTGTAGGTTCCTGGTGTGTTGTAGGTGTGTGTTGGGTTTTGATCTGTTGATGAGTTTCCATCTCCGAAGTTCCAGTAATAGCTGATTATATTACCTGTGCTATTATCAGTGAACTGTATAGGTAATGGTGCTATTCCGTTCGTTGTGTTTGCTGTGAAGCTTGCAACTGGTGTTGGCCAGTTTACTGTTATGTAGTTGGTTTGTGTTTGTGTGTTGTTTCCGCCTGGTCCTGTTACTGTTTCTGTGACGTTGTAGGTTCCTGGTGTGTTGTAGGTGTGTGTTGGGTTTTGTTCTGTTGATGTGTTTCCGTCTCCGAAGTTCCAGTTATAGTTGGTTATGTTTCCTGTGGATTGGTCGTTGAATTGTATGTTTAGTGGTGCTGTTCCGTTCGTTGTGTTTGCTGTGAAGCTTGCAACTGGTGGTATGGTGTCGATTGTGTAGGTTTGTGTGTATATTGGTGATGTGTTACCTGCCTGGTCTATTGCAAGGTAATTTAGGGTTGTATTTGCTGATATGTTGATTGGTCCGGTGTATATTGTACTGGTGTTGGTTGGATTGGTTCCATCTGTTGTGTAGTAAATGGTTCCAGGTTCATTCATCGTAAGTGTTACTGATTGTGTAGTGTTGTAAAATCCACCTGCTGGTGTTGCACTGGCTGTTGGAATTATGTTATCCACATCAACACTTACAAGTTGATTATCTAAAGTAGCTGAAACGGTAGCAACACCTGCATTTACTCCACTATTTAAAATAGATTGTACACTTCCTTTAAGTAGGGATGATGATCTGTTTATACTTCCTAAGTTTGTTGTGAAAGTCATGGGTACTCCATCTGGAATACTACTATTTTCAATAGTTCCATTATTTGTAAGTAATAAATTAACAATTATAGTTGAATTACTGTTACATGGAATAGTGATAGGATTTGCATTAATAGTTAAAACTAACCAAGATGTTACAGTAATATTGCCATTTACATAATTTGATGGATTATTATTTGAACCCCACCAGTTTTGGTTAGCGTCTAATGAATTGCCAGTACTATATAATTCATAGTTTGAATTTCCTACAATTCGATTAAATTCAACAACCGAATTATTTCTATCTACATCATATATAGCACCACCAACACTTGCAATGTTATCTGTGAAATTGTTCATATTTACAATTAAAGTACCATCATTGTAGATTGCACCGCCCTCTGTTGTTGCATTATTTTCTGAGAAATTATTATTGTAAACATTCAATATACCATCATTGGAGATAGCACCTCCACCATAATAACCATTATTGGTAGTTGAAGTATTGTTTATGAAATTGCTGCTTAGTATAGTTAAAGTACCCCCATTGTTAATAGCACCGCCACTATTAATTGCAGTGTTGTTTATGAAAGTACTATTATTAACCGTCAAAGTGTCACCAGTTTCAATAGCACCGCCTTCAGTTGCATTGTTATTTGTGAAAGTACTGTTATTTATTATCAAAGTGCCCTGACCACCTGAACTGTCGATAGCACCACCATAACTTGCACTGTTACCTGTGAAAGTACTATTATTCATATTTAAAGTACCTATATTTTCAATAGCACCACCCCAATCACTATTAAAATTAGCAGTGTTATTTGTAAAATTAGAGGAAGTATCTGTAACATTACCTTCGTTACTAATGGCTCCACCACAATAAGCATTGTTAGCAGTGAAATTACAGGTCACTAATATCAAATTACTTGATTGATCATTGTAAATTGCACCTCCACCATAGATAGAGTTTAATGAAGCAACATTATCAATAAAATTATCATTATTAATAGTCAAAAAGCTACCATTTCTCGTGCATATGGCACCTCCAATTGGTGCATTATTGTTTGTGTAAGTACTGTTTGTATCAGTTATAGTACCCTCATTTTCAATAGCTCCACCGCCACTGATAGAACTGTTTTTTGTGTAAGTACCATTTGACTCAGATAAAGTACCATTATTATAGATAGCTCCTCCATATGTTGCTGTATTATTTGTGTAAATACTGTTTGTATCCGTTAAATTAAAGTTAATGTCGTTGTAGATAGCTCCACCATATGATGCTATGTTGTTTGTGAATGTATTGTTAATCCCAATTAAAGTACCATTATTATAGATAGCACCACCATCAGCTGTTGCCGTGTTGCTAATGAAAATACAGTTAATATCATTTAAGATACCATTATTGCCATCAAAATAGTACCTACTAAAATTGTAGATAGCTCCACCATACATTGCAGTGTTGTTTGTATATATATTGTTTGTCACGGTTAGAGCACCAAAACTCATAATAGCCCCACCAGGACCAGATAAAACAGTGTTGTTTGTGAAAGTACAGTTTGTTTCGCTTGTACTATTATAACTGAGGATGGCTCCACCTAAACCCGACATTGAAGTGTTGTTTATGAAAGTATCATTGTTCTCAATTAGATTATCCTGATTGTTAATGGCTGCACCACCATCTGTTGCAATGTTGTTCGAGAAAGTATTATTGGTATCAGTCATTATCTCCCAGTTTAAGATGGCTCCACCATACTGTGCAGTGTTGTTGTTGAATGTATTATTGTTTAGAGTCAGAGTAATCTCATTGAAGATAGCACCACCCGCAGCAGTTGCGGTATTGTTGTAGAATGTACTATTGGTCTCAGTTAAAGTATTGTTATTATAAATAGCTCCACCTTCGGTATTTGCGTTGTTATTGTTGAATATATTGTTGTTTCCAGTTAGAGTACCGCTATTGTAAATGACTCCACCATCCCATGAGGCATAGTTGTTTGTGAATTTATTGTTGGTCACAGTTAGAGTACCATTATTGTAGATGACTCCACCATACCCTGTTGCATTGTTGTTTGTGAATGTTAGATTAATTATAGTGACGTATATTCCGGGTATAATTGTGAATATTTGTTTTCCAGATTGTTGACCATTTATAATGGTATTTGCTTGGCTTTCACCAATAATGGTCATGTTTTTATTTATAGTAATTCCAGAATTGCTAGATCCAGTGTATTGTCCGTCTGCAATGTTTACTGTTCCATTGGTGTTTACAGTACCTATTGCGTTACTTATGGATTGTTTAGCATACAACCAGCTGGATCCATTATTTGAATCATGTCCTCCAGAACTATTCACATATATAATGTCTCCAGGATTTGCTGCTGCCACATTACCCATTCCAAATGATAAAATAATTGTCAAAGCAATAAAAACTGTTATAAAAATAAATAAATTACTACTATGATATCTTAAATTATTTATAGCCAAATTATTTTCTTTTAATATCTTATAACACCCCCCTCATAAAAATGATAATTAATATTAAGTATTAATAAAATTAGATATAACAGATTGTGTTATTAAATTTTGCTAAATTATTCTTAAATAAAAACTGTACCCGGGAATTTCGAATATATCTAAAAAAGATACATAATTTTTATAACTTGCGGTTTAGATCATAGTTGATATTAAACAAATGATTTGATTTATTTCCTGAATTAAAAATTTATGATAAGTCGAGTAATAGACCTAGTAATACTAATTATCAATGATTTATAAAAATATCAATTAAACCCTCATACCTACATTAAAATTCAATTTACATAAATATATTGAACTAATTTAACCATATAATAAATATTATAAGTTTATAATATAAATTAATCCACATGGGCCATTTTTGTTTAAAAATGTTATAAAATTAAGTTCGTTATATAAAAGTTTAACGAAGTCAAAATCAAGACTCAAAAAAAAATTCAGATAGTTTATAGATCTAGCTACAAATTTAATGCAGTGTTCGATGTATCTTAATGAATTCATTTGATTTATAAAAAAAGAAGTTAAAAAATTTATTTACTGGCGGTTTTTGCTTATAGATGAACCCAAGAGTCCGCCAATTTAACCAATAATGAAAGAGATGATGAATGTTGAGATAGTTACAATTAAAATTGCTATTATCTATATATCTGGTGAAAACTGGTTCCATCCGGGTATTTTACCTCCAAATAATATAAGTAAAGGCTCGCCGAAAATCCTGCTGAAATTCCACTATTTACAATTTCATTATTGTTATTTTTGCCAAATATGTAAACCACGATAAATCCGCCAATTAATGGCCCGATAAGAAATCCTAAATTAGATAAATAGTGTCCTCCAAAGAAACCTACTAGTGTAATTACAAATGTAATATTACATTGCCAACCAATTAAAATTAAATTCTTTATCCCCTATTGAATGTTTATTATTTTTATTGATATTTTTTCAAAGAATTAATCAAGATAAAATAAAAATACATATTCCTAATTTCTGCCAAATATAATTTTTTTAGGAAGTAAAAAATATATTATAATTTAGAATAAATGAATAAACTCAGTTTGTTTAAACCATCAATTTTAAAAACCTTCAAACTATGTCTATTTACTATGCTTGATGTAGATGTAATACCTAATATTTGCATGTTTTGCAATACTTAATATCCATTAAAAAAAAGTATATTAAAAATCTTAAAAATTTATTTTAAAGTAATTTTATTTCAATATTTATTTATATCTGATTTTTTCAACTAATTTTTTAATCTGTTTTAAAAATATTATAACAATAAATGTATTAAAAAAATTTTATTTACTTTGAGAGGGTAAAAAAATAAATATTATTAATACCATTTTTTTACCAGATTAGATCCCTCCAATTGTAGATTTTTTTTATATCTATAAAATTTTCTTCTGATAATATGGACAATGAACACAGTACCAATAGGATCCGAACATTTACATTACAGGTAAATTTAATCAACCATGAACATACACATTAAGCACGTCTATCACAGCAACTAAACTAACATTAAACGTTCAAAACCCAATACCTACTCCAAAACCTGCACCGAATCCTAAAAATAATAACACATCTACAATAAACACTACAACGAAAATTATACCAATAAAAAATACAGGTTTACCAATTGCAGGATTAATACTGGGAATATTATCGGTTATTGGAGGATCTATACTGCCTAGAAGAAAATAATATTTAATATTTTTCCCTACATTTTTTTTTAATTATTACTCAAATGACTTTATTTTGTAAATAATTATTATATCTGGTTAACTAAATATTATCAATCTACAATTCCAAAAATGTAATCAATTTTGTAGAAATATAAATTATATCTATTTCATCTGAAATTATCATAATGAGATAAATATCAAATAACTTTCTTAATCAATATGTCCACTTAAAAAATCACATTTAATGGAATTGCATCGAATATAATAGGGGATTAAAAAAATAAGAAGATAAAACATCTCATTATATGACCGGGATCATCCACCTGTCATTAAACTAACAAGGCCGCCTATTATTAGTAATATTGCTGCAAGCCAGGCGTATATATATATAAATGCTGGAATTAACACGATAACGATCACGATAATAATACCAAGTATTAACATCGTTCCACCACTCAATTGTGCATTTCCCATTATATCCTCTCCATAAATTTTTTTATTACAACTAATTTCACCTTATTACAATATATATTTATATGTATTGGGTAATAAATTTGTCGATATTATTCTAATTCTTACATTCCTAACAAAACATGAGTTCATCTAAAAATTATTAATATGACATTAAATATAATATAATAATAGGAACTGGAAAGTCTGATTAAAAATTTAGGTGTGATACCAATTGTTGATAAAAAAAGAAATTATTGGAAAAGAAGTTGTTGACACTTCGGGAATTGTAATTGGTAAAGTAAAGGATGTAGAAGTTGACTTTGAAACCCAAACATTGGTAGGGTTCACGGTTGGAAAAGGTGGATTTTTTGAAGGTTTTGGAAGGTCTAGTGATGGAACTTTAATTCCTTACGGCACTATAAAAGTTATTGGGGATAAAGTACTCCTTACGAACGATATCCATGAACAATAGTTAGGTAAAACAATATGGAAATTGATCAAAACGTATTCTATATTGTAATAGCAGCAATTGTAGTTGTTGGGCTGATTGTTGCTCTTATGCAATGGAGAAGGGTTAGAGAAGCACAAACAAATGTTGAATTCTTAACAAAACAAGCTGAACTTAAAAAGATCGAACTGGTTGAACGGGACTTGGAATCCAAACGCCTTATGAGTGATATAATTCTACCAAAAGACCAGCAGGAAAAATTAACATACATTAGGGAAAATACTTCCGATCTGATGCACAAAGCAGGTTATCTCCACACTGAAATAAATGAAAGGGTTAACCGTCTAGAAGCACAGACAGAGTATATAAAACTCCGAAAACTACTCATGGACATAGATGAAAAGGAGAAGGAACTTGAAAAGAAAACAAGTAAATCTCTCGGAGGTAAAAATAAATGACTCCAATCGAATTATTGGTAATACTTGTACTAGCAGGTGCTATTTTGATTCTGATTTATTTTTACATGCAAGACGCTAGGAATTTATCATTTTCGAATGTTCGTTCAGTAGCAGTTGAAACAAGTGAAAAAGCACGTTCAAAAGTTTCAGATTCCGGTGAAAAGCTAGAAAGTGAAGAAGATAGTAAGGGGATAGGTGAAAAAATGTCTGAAATGGGAGAAAAAGCATCAGAATTTGGTGACAAAGTGCGATTAACAATAAGTGGTAAAGGCGATAAAGTTAAAGATGAAGGCAGTATGATGGATGGTGTTAGTGAGAAGGTATCTGGGGTAAGTGAAAAAATAAAAGGATCAGTTAAAGGTGTATCAAAAAGTACTTCGGAGAGTACAGACTCACTATCAAAAAAAATAGATTTATTTTTAGATGATAAAAGTGATCAGCTTATAAAAGACTGGGAACTAGCAACTAAGGATGATATTCTGGACATCGAAAAAAGATACACTAAAGTATCAAAAGATCTGGATACCCTTGACAGCAGATTCAATGAATACAGAGGATCCACAAACAAAAAACTTAAAAAAATCGAGGAAAGACTAGACAAACTAGAAAGTCCGGAATAATAGTTGAAAACACTCAATAAGTATAATAAAAATATTTTAAGAAATAATTACTTAAATCGAAATTACAGTTTTGGTAGTGGATGTATAAGTTATGTTAATAATAACTAAATTTAACAGTCAATGAAATCCCGCAATGTAATATTCTGGTTTAAAGATATGATCATTAATAAATTAGTATTACTTGTAATTCATTAAATAATTAAAGAAAAACGTTTAAATTATATTTAAGGAGGAATTTGTATGGATATTGGAGATCCTATTAAAACAACAGTGGAAGAAATCCGTAAAATATTGAATGTGGAAAACGTGATAGGTAAAACCATAGAAACAGATGAACTTATAATGTTTCCCGTTACTAAAATGGGGATGGGATTCGGAGCAGGCATGGCCGAAGGAAAAGGTACGGAAAACATGGAAGGAGGAGGAGCTGGAGCTGGTGGCGCTGCAGGTATCGAACCAGTAGCTGTGGTTGTAGTACACAAAGGCGTAAGCGGCCCAGAAGGGGTTAAAGTATTGTCATTAAAAAATCCAGACCACCTATCAAGAGCCATAAATGAAATAAGCAACGCTGCCGTTGAAATCCTGAACCAAGGATCTAAAATCATGAAAGAAAGAGGAGAAAACAAAACAAAAAAAGAAGAGAAAAAAGTAGAAGTAAAAAAAGAACCAACAAATAAAAAATAACATATAAAAAAATTATTTATTTTTTTACATTTCAAATTTTTAATATTACATTACGGTTATAATAGATGTATGAATGTATTAAAAAAGATGGTTTATTTAAATAGTAATTTTTTTCTGTTGTAATATATATTCATATAAATTTTATGATAAACAGGAAAATAACCAAAAAATAGGTCAAATTTTGATTCATTAATAATTTCATTATTAACAAAAAGTTTAGCTAATTTTTGTAATTTATCAGAACTTTCAGACATAAACTTTGTTTTCAGGAAGCATAAACTAATTTTGTGGTTTTTAACCTACATATTAATTTTATTATCATCACAAATTAAGAAAATGGTGACTTAATTATTTTCCAATCAGATATGATTTTGAAGGATGGAACAAAAATTTCATTACTTTTTTATTTTCTTTGGATAAATCGGATTGAATAGTGAATTTCAAAAAAATGAGGTTTTTTAGTATTAGATTAATTATTAGTTTCCTGCTATTAATGTTACAAGACCTGTAATTAGCATTACTATTATATCTAAATATAATAACTATATAGCAAATACGGGGAATAATAACTAAATGATTAGAAGATAATTGCTAGGCCTACCAGTGACCCTCCACTTGCTTGTTGTGTCTCCACCAATTTTTCACCACCTATTTTTTTTTAAAAGCTACATATCCTACTATTAAATTGATACATAAATAATTATTGATTTAAATGTACAATTAAAAAAATAGGATTTATATCTGATTAAAATTTTCAGAATGTTATTTTAATCCTATCTTATATTTTATACCTTTCCTCCTTAGATCTTTCTTTTTTTTTTTTTTTCATTTTTTTAATTTTTAATTTTTTTTTT
>Ga0224559_1001304_pt1 | contig 13927 bp, 8 predicted proteins | sample 714S33034metaG_FD_180676 | JGI IMG/M metagenome (GOLD analysis project Ga0224559, IMG submission 180676) | Peat soil microbial communities from Stordalen Mire, Sweden - 717 S3 30-34 | ecosystem: Environmental > Terrestrial > Soil > Wetlands > Peat | place: Sweden: Norrbotten County, Stordalen... | reverse complement strand
AATTATCAAATTTAGGAGGTTTAGATTCACCATTTAATGATGATTGAATTATCCTTAAAAAATAGCCATTTAAGAAAAAAGAAGTAAACAAAACAAAAAATCCTACAAAAATTATTATTCCCACTATCAACACATTCTTAATACCTAAAAAAGGGTATTTTACACTAATTTTAATAATTTCTTGCATATCCATACTTTATCTCCAGTTTCCAAATTATCCAAGATGAATAATCAAAGTCTATAAATAAATGTTTACACAAAAAGATTTGAATTTACCAGTTATATTAACATTTGTATGACTCTGCAGGGATATTAAGTGCCATATTTAAATTATATACAAATATTTATATGAAATTTGTTGTGATTAATACAAATATTTTCATTTAAAAGTACTTTAAAAAATTGTCTTAATAAGTAATGATAAACAAAATTCATTACATACTTCTTTTAAAATTCGACAGAAATAAAATTGTGAAAGAATATATAGTTAGTTATATATTTTAACACTCAATCTGCAAATTTTTTTTTATGAGTTGAATAGTCTACATTATTCATAATACATTTTTATCATATTTATACAACTATAAACTGTTTTGTAAACTAATCCAAGTTTGTTCTATATTATCCATCATAAATGATACAAGACCATATGTATCTAGATCCGATGCTAGTTCTAATATTTGGGCTGTTGCAGGCATTTCACTACCTAAAAATCCTTCTACAGAATTTGGAGCGGCCAGAAGTAGAGGGTCTCCATCTTCCATTATCCCTATTAATGAATTATCAGTTCCGTAATTAAATGCCATTAGATTATTTCCATAACTAAAGATACCATTTTCACCATTATAGCTTATTTGATTATATGCTAATCCGACTGTACCAATAGCTAATATACCATCTAACAAATTAGATTCAACGTTACAAGTATCGACAAGTACTTGTCCAGAAGCAACGATTCCTAATCCCTTATTATTATCAGAAGTGCAGTAATGTATTCCATTTCCCAAAGTATCTCCTTGCATATAAATTCCAACCCAATTATTTTCAAATGCATTATCATACATTAGTATATCACTCCCTCCAATAACGAATATTCCTCCACTATTACCTGAAACTTCACGATTATATTCAATAAACGAGTTATCCCCATATACACAAATTCCATAACCTATATTTATTATCACATTCCAAATGTTTTCTTGTGAAGATGGGTATTTAGTCTTATTAATTAGTTAAATATATATAAAGCAATAAACTCATTTTAAACTAGAGAATTTGTGATAACTTCAACTGTACAGGAATATAACCATAATTAAGGTTTAATTTCTTTTTAGATATATCCCAAGCCTGTTTATAAGAATAATTAATCCCCTATTTATCATTAATTAGCTGTTGAACCTCACGAATACTCTAATTCTTTTCAGAATTAACCACAATCTCTTTCAACTCTTCAAATTGCCTTTCATTTAATAAACTCGGCCTAAACCACCATAATTTGGAATCAAACCATCAAAACCATTTTTATTTTATCTTTTCAGCCAATTAAAACCAGTTTCCCGAGTAACACCCACAAAATCCGCAGCATGAGAAATAGGCTTTTTTTTGCATGACCAATTTCAAAAAAACAGCCCTCTGATACACTTTAACATCAATTTTAAGCTCAGAAATAATCACATTCAAATCTTTAATCGACAAATGTTGCTCAATCTTAATCTTACTTTTCCCAGCCATAAAAAAACATATAGTAACTAATCAGATAAAAAAGTTTAGTAATTCACTATAATTCGGATATGAATAAATTTTTAGACTCCATTTTTTTTTAATTTAATAGAAATTTAACTATTTAAAATTGTTTTATTCTGTTTTTATCTCCATTTTTCCTTTTGTAATATAAATATATTATTACTGCAAATAGTAAGGATAGTCCGTAGAGTATTATAGGGATCCAAAGAAATTCAACCCTGTAAAGAAAAGATGGGTCACGTCCATAACCATATGGTTTTGGTATGTAAAGCCAGATTATAAATGCAATATAAAGTGCTGTAATAAATATACGCATGTTTCTTTTGATTTTAAGTGCATACATGTAGGTGAATACGAACATAAATGCAAATCCTGTGAAGAACATTGGCCAAATATCAACACTTCCAAAGTACTGTGTATTGAAAAATGCAACTATTAATGCGTGTATTGCAACCCAACTTTGAAGGGTAACAATCCACCTCTGGTCAAAATGTACCTTAGTATAGGCAAGGCTCATCTGGGTAAAGAGCAAGAACATGTAGAAGAATCCAGAAAGAAGTTGGGGATCACGAGCCATTGGATGAAACCAGAAGGTGTAGATTATAGCCCAAGAGAATATATACATATGGTTACGCCTAAAAAAACCAGTGACCCTAGCAGTATATGGTTTCTTTACTTTATGACCCATGAAAATTCCACTTATAGGATTTTCTATGATCAATACAATTGCAAGTAGAACAATAACCGATCCCATACTACTGAGGATAGGAGTGTCCTGTGCAAGGCCATCAAACCATATTTGTGTTTGAACAAGATGTAAAAATACGAAAAAAACAGTAATTGCAATTACCCTCACATTGTACTTGGTAAGATCATTGGTTGGGTTGGATATTTTATGGCTTAAATTTTTAGAGGCCCAATAGATAACACCCCATATTAAAAGTTGGTTTGACAAATAAAATAACCAGACAATTACCATTGTCCAGAAATTTCTTACTGGAAGTTTCCAGTAATATGTTAAACCTCCCTGAAATGGTTTTAAAGTAATTATAAAATGGTTTAAATTAGGTCCAAGTACCCATATTAATAATGTAAATAAAAGGCCAAATATTATGCTGGCAATCCAAACATAAACAGCTGGTTTTTTAGAATTGTTTAAGCAGAGAGGATATTATCAAACATGAATTCTTCACATCCTGAAAATACCTATTTACACTAATATAATGACAAATGGATCTATTAGATCATCACTCAATTTTTGTACCGATGGATCTTCAAACATATTATTATCATTACAATATTCATAATAATTTAAAAAGCTGACTTTCATTTTAAAACCCCCAACTAGAAACTAGAATTTATTATAATTAAATTTAATAGGCATTTTTAAAGAAGTTTCTAAAGGTCATGAAAAATATTTTAACATCTAAAAAGAAAGTCCAATTTTCAACGTAGTATATATCATATTCAATCCTTTTTTTTATTGATGTATTCCCTCTATAACCATATATTTGGGCATAACCTGTCATACCAGGACGCACATGATGTTTTATCATATACTTTGGAATTTCATCCCTGAATTTATCAACAAAAAATGGACGTTCAGGTCTTGGACCTATTAAACTCATATCTCCTTTTAATATATTAAAGAATTGAGGTAATTCATCAATATTAGTTTTACGAATAAAAGTACCAATCTTGGTATTCCTAGGATCATTCTCCTTGGTCCAGTGATAATCCTCATTATCTTGAACCCTCATACTACGGAATTTATAGATACAAAACTCCTTTCTGTTATTTCCAACCCTTTTTTGTTTGAAAATTACTGGACCTGGACTACTTAACTTTACTAGAATCGCTGTAACGAGAAGTAAGGGAGATATTATTATGATACCAATGGTAACAAGGATAATATCTGAGATTCTTTTAATTAACCTGTTTAAATTATTATCTAATGGCACATATCTTATATTAATAACAGGAATATCCTCTATCATATCTATTGCTGGTTTAGCATTGAAGTATCTGTAATAATCTGGAACTATTTCGGCCTTAACACCGTATTTCTCAAGGGTGTTAAGGAGATTTTCAATAAGCTTGTAGTGTCTTGAACCTATGGTAATAATGGCCATATCAATTATATTATTAACAATAACATTTTCTAAATCATCGATACTACCTATAACTGTAGAATTGGAGATTTTCTCCCCGATTAGCATGTTATCGTCTAGAAATCCCATTATATTGTAGCCTACGTAAAAGTTTTTCTGTATCTTATTTGCAAATTTTTCTCCCAGTTCTCCTGCTCCTATTACTAGCATGTACTGTTGATTATATCCTTTTTTACGAAAGTATCTTAGAAAACTTCTGAAAAAGAATCTTTCTATGATCATAAAGGTTGTGCTAAATACAGCAAACATTGCAAGTAGATATCTTGAATAAACACCTACTTCAATTACATATAATGCTGTAATAAGAACTAATAATCCTATAACATTAATTTTGAGTATTTGTTTTGTTTCACTTGTAATACTCTCTGCTCTTTGGGGACTGTACAATCCAAAGTTGTAGTTAAGAAGAGTATAAACTATAATAATGAATAAAAGGGATAATAGATATTGATCCAGTTTCCAGCTATCAATACCTACACCAAACAATGTTGTTTTAAATCGTATGAACCATGCAAAGAATAGTGCAAAGCTTATTACCATAATATCAATCAAAACAAGTAATAAATTTAATAATCTTTGATTTTCTCTTATCATGGAATAACCCTGCTTGGCACATTAATAAATTCTATTAGAAACTATCTGTTTTATCTTATAATATAATTTTTAAACATCTTTAATCCATACATTCCCCAAATTCCCATATAAGTTGCTGCGGTTGTAATCCATGGATACCCTTCCTTATAATGTTTATTGTAAAAGATATACATTGCCCTATAAAATTCATATGTTAATCTTTTATTTTGTTTTTTACTGTTACTAGCCCCTTTGTAATGTACTATTTTAGCATCGCTGTAATAAATTATCTTCCAATTTGCAGCTTTTATACGATAGCACCAGTCAATATCTTCACCGTACATAAAGAATATTTCATCTAAAAGTCCAACCTCTTGGATGGTTTTGGATCTAACCAGCATGAAGGCTCCAACAATACAATCCACTTCGTAGGTTTCATCTTCACTTAAATATGTCAGATTGTACCTTCCAAAACGTTTATTTTTTGGAAATAAGCTTGACAGTCCAGTCATTTTATAAAATGAAACACTAAATTCTGGAAAACTTCTACGACAAGCTTTATCTAATCTACCATCTGGCAAAACAACTTTACAACCCAGAGCACCAACATCTTCATGTGTATCCATGTAATTAACAGAGTCTTTTAAACACTTGCCTTTAACCATGGTGTCAGAATTAAGTAACAACACGTATTTTGAGGTTGTTCTTTTTATAGCAACGTTATTTGCATAGGCAAAACCTTTATTTTCATTATTTAAAATAAATTTAATTAAACCAGTTTCTGATTCTTTCTGAAAGTATTCCTGTAATCGTTCTATACTTTTATCCTTAGATGCATTGTCAGCTACGAAAATATCGTATTCAAATGGTTGTTTTTGTTTTATAACAGATTCAATGGTCTGTTTTGTAAGATCGTAAGTTTCGTAGTTGACTATTATTATGGATAAATCCAATTTTTATTCTCCTGAATGATATTATTATATTCGGATTTAGATCCAAATTAGAAAATTGATATTAATTAATTCTTAATTTTATCGTTATAGAATTAAATAGTAGATCATTATTAATATAAAGTTAATTATTATTTATTTTAATTTTAATTAAATGTTTACTAATTTTAAATCATAATCTCTGCTTATTAAGATTAAAAATAAATGTTTTTAACAGTATTTTTTAAGAGTATCCATTCTATCTTCAGATAGTTGATTAATTTACCATTATATCTTATTTTCTCAATTTTATCCAATGAATTTAATCCTTCCTTGAGTCCATAAATATAATCATTTCCATATCCCTTCCTTACAAAGAACAGATATTTTATCGCAAAACCAATCAATAAAAATAATAAATTCAGTATAAGCTGAGGCCATGGCATGTTCTTATAGGGTACATATACGTTGTTTCTGGCAGCTAATCTGATCTTAAATGAATTATATCTACTTCCACTTGTTGCACTTACACGATGATACACAACTGCTTCAGAACAGTAAACACTTTTAAACCCATAAATCTTTGCCCGGTATCCTATATCAACATCTTCCATATATGCAAAGAAATTTTCATCGAAATAGCCAATGGTATCTAGGATACTTCTTCTATATACTGCTGCACCAGCACATGCACTGAATATTTCCCTTTCTTGTGTGTACAATTTCGAAGACTTACCCTGACCAACCTTCTTTGTCCAGCCAAGAACAGTGTACTCATCTCCAGCATCATCCAAACTATCCCTATCCTCAAAATTAACCATTTTCGAAGCTACTGCAAAGATATTTTTATCCTTTTCAATACATTTTAACAGGTTATGAGTACAATTAGATTCTAATTCAACATCATTATTAAGTAAGAAACAATATTCAGCTGAAGATGTTTTAATTCCCTGATTAACTGCCCTAGAAAATCCAAGGTTTTCCTTGTTTTCAATTAACATATATTCGGGATAATTTTCTTTTATAAATTCAACACTTCCATCATCAGAACCATTATCAACTATAATGACTTCTAAAACATTATTTTGCTTTTTTATTGACTCAAAACAATCTTTTAGAAATTTTTTGCCGTTGTAGTTAGGAACAATGACTGCTAAACCATTCATAAGATTCACCACTGAATATACTTCACAATAAAGATTGTTGTATCTTAATAAAATAATATACCCTAAAATTTGATTGGATCTCTCTTAAAGAAAGATTAAATAATAAGATTATTAATCCTGGGAGGATTTACTCTATGAGGTTGATAATACTAATATATTGTATAAAATAATTCTCCAAGAAAAAAATTTATTGAAAACAGTTAAATCTTGAAATTAAATTCAAAATCATGTTAATTATTATGTCTAAAGTTTTTTTTCAAGATCATTTTCAATTTTTTATATCTACTTAATTTTCGGAGGGGTGAAGTGATTTTCCATGATAAACTACTTTCATACAAATTAATTTTATCTTCCAACTGCTTTTTCTCCATTATTAACTCAGCAATATTAGCAAATGATTCCATTTTAAAATCTAAATTAGATTTTTGTAAGGTTTTCAAAGACAATACGTTTTATTGAATGATATAAATAATAACTATTTTAACTTAAATAATACAAATTTAAAAAGAAATTAAACTATTAGGTTTTTAATCAATAGTTTTATATATCGATATGTATAATTACCTACATCTAAGATTGGATTTTTAAAATTTAGAAGAATCTAAAGACAAATTATATGATCATTAGTTTGGATCAAGGAATAAATGTATAATATACTAAAAAAAGGACAATGTCAAAATAATAAAGACAATGAACTAATAATGGTAAATTTTTTTTTGGGACTATAAAATCTACAAAAAATAATCAACAAAATTATTCCAAAATTGATATAAAATAATAATGTTGTGAAAAAAATGACCTATATGTGGATGGAAATCATAAAACCATTAATTGAAAGTTTAAATCCTCAACTAATAATTGAATTGGGTAATAGTAGAGATACAAAAAATATTTTAGAATATAGTTTAATAAATAATTCTAAATTAATCTCAATAGATCCATATCCTAATAATTCTATTATTGAATTAGAAAGTAAATATGTGAATAATTTTATTTTAATTAGAAACTTAAGCTTAAATGCAATATCTGACATTAAAAATTTCGAAATAATTTTCATTAACAACCACCATATTAGTGATGTTTATCAAGAATTAATATTTATTCAAAATAATGTAAAAGATTATTTCCCAATAGTAGTTTTGTGTTATGATGAATATTCAAATGTTAATTACAACAATTATGATATTAAATTAGAATATGATGATGAAGATGCGGAAAAAAAATTAATTTTTAATATGTCATCAGATGCTTCTAATTCTCTTAATAATAAACCATTACCTGTTGATACAGAAAATAAATTTTCAAATGTTTTAGAAAAATTCATTAATAGTAGTTATTTCGATTTAAAATATCTTAAAGTAGATGGTTTTCAAGAATTCTTAATAATCTATGATCAAAAAACATACATAGAAAACAAAGTTTATAAAAGGACTATTGATAATTTTAAGGTCATTAAGAAACATAATACTAACTATGTATCTAAAATAAATCCCAATGATTATGAATTATTAAATCGTAATACTCCATTTAAAAATGGATTATCACACGAAAAATCAAATTCTGAATTATTAGAACAAAATAATATTCTAAAAAATAATTTGAAATTTTTGAATCAACACATTGAAAATTTGGATCATGAGTTAGAAGAGAAGAATGATAAGATTGGAAATTTAGAATTAAAACTTAATAAAGTGCAGAAAAAACTCGATCAACTAAAAATTAACCTAAAAACTCTATCTTATTCCCGAAAAAAGGATTTTTATAAGAATTTTCGAATTTTATTTAATGAATTTGTTGTTAACAAATCCGATATTACTAGGGGCAGACTTATATCATTAACTAAAATTCCATATCTATACATGTTTTTAAAGTCTAAGGGAAATATTAAGAAAGCTTGGTTTGATATCAAATCATATAGGACTATAAAAAGATCAGGATTATTTGATGAAGATTACTATTTAAAAACATATAAAAATGTGTTGGTTTCAGGAATTAACCCTTTATATCATTATATGCATCATGGATACAAAGAAAATAAAAATCCAAGCGCTGTTTTCAATGGTGAATACTACTTAAATAAGTATAGTGATGTTAAAGATTCTGGAATGAATCCACTTTTACATTACAGTTTATATGGACTTGAAAAAGGCAATATAACCAATGATCATATCAAGATAAGTGTTATTGTAACTACTTACAATCATGAAAAATACATCCGACAATGTATTGATAGTATTTTAATGCAAAAAGATGTCGAAATTGAATTGATTGTTGGTGACGATTGTTCAGATGATAATACTAGAAATATACTGGAGAAATATCAAAAACAGTACCCTAAAATAATTAATTTATTACCTAAAACAGAAAATCTTGGTGTTACAAAAAATATTAAAAGATGTTTAGAAGCTGTAACTGGAAAATATGTAGCATTCTGTGAGGGAGATGATTATTGGATTGATCCTCTAAAACTTGTAAAACAGTCCAATTATTTAGAAGAAAGAGATAACTGCGCAATGTGTTTTAACTCACTTCTCTTACATTATGAAGGTTGTACAGAAAAAAATCGCCTACATCATGAACATTTAAATAAAGGTATCTTCAAAGTTCATGAGTTAGTTTTAGATAATTTTATTGGTAATTTCTCATGCTGTATGTACCGAAGTGATATAGTAAAAAATCTTCCAGATACATTATATGAGTTTTATACAGTAGATTGGATGTTCAATATAGTATGTTCAGAATATGGTAATATCGGATTTTTGCCAGAAAATATGTCTGTTTATAGAATACATGAAGAAGGACTTTGGTCAAGCAAAGATACATATGAACAATCTGTGGATATATTAAAAAATATAGACATATACAACGAATTTTTATCTTTTAAATATGATTCCGAATTTAAAAAAGTTAAAGAAAGATATAAATTATAAAAAATAGTATTTTATGTCTTGAATGATAATAACAAGTTAATTGATCATACTTTTTGGTTATAATCATTATTTTGAATTCAGAAAGAGAACAAATTATTATTAAAATATAAAAGGGTGTTTAAATGGAAATCATTAAGAGGAATGTTCTCATTTTTCCAGGGGGTACAGAAATTGGTTTGGAAATTTGGAATTCATTAAAAGAATGTAAAGAAATAAATCTTTTCTCTGCTGGAAGTCTTTTATCAAATCATGCTCCATATGTTTTTAATAATCACTATGTTATTCCGGATGTCAATAGCAGTAATTGGATAACAGAATTAAATAACGTTTTACAGAAACATGATATAAAATATATATTTCCTGCTCATGATGATGTGATTGTTGCATTAGCATCCAATTCTACTGAAATTAAAGCTGAAATAATTTCATCCCCTATAGATACGTGTCTAATTACGAGATCCAAAACTAAAACCTATACTAAATTTAAAGATTTAATACCAACACCTAAACTTTTTAATCATATATCTGATATTGATTCATTTCCAATATTTGTAAAACCAGACAAAGGACAAGGCTCTCAAAACGCATTTAAAGTTAGTAACATTAATTTACTTAAATCTTTATTGGATATTTACCCAGATCTAATAATATTAGAATATCTTGATGGAAATGAATTTACTGTAGATTGTTTTACAGATCGAAGAAAAGGATTGCTTTTTTGTAGTGGGAGGGAGAGATTACGTACTAGAAACGGTATATCGATGGATAGTAAACCAGTAAACCCTAAAGAAAACAAAATTTTCCAAAAATATGGAGAAATAATTTCAAATGAACTTGAATTATATGGGGCCTGGTTTTTCCAAATGAAATTAGATTCTTCCGGAAATTATAAACTATTGGAAATTGCACCAAGAATTAGTGGTACAATGGCTACACACAGAGTTTTAGGAATTAATTTCCCACTATTAAGTTTATATGAAAAAGAAGGAATGGATATAAATATAATGATTAACTGTTACAGTGCTCAAATAGATAGGGCCCTGATTAATAGATATAAACATAATATCGAATATAAAAATGTATATGTAGATTTAGATGATACTATTATTTTAAATAATAAAATAAACACTCAACTAATGAAATTTTTATATCAAGCCATTAATGAAGATTGTAAACTCATATTAATTACGAAAACGATTAATAATCTTGAAGATACGTTAAAAAAATGGAGATTAACTAATCTATTCGATGAAATTATTTTATTAAACAATGAGGATTCAAAAGCTGATTATATAAATCCTGAAGACTCAATATTTATTGATGATAGTTTCAGCGAACGTTACACAGTATTTAAAAAACATAAAATACCGACATTTGACTGCACAATGATTGAATTGTTAATAAACTGGAAGTTTTAAATATACATGAACATTTAAGACATTTGTTTTTATAACTTTGACAAATTAAAAATTTAATAAATGTATAGATACCTTTAGTACATATTATTTTAATATCAATTATGGGGGAAATTTAATTGAAATCATTTAATAAACCGATTTTTATAACACAACCGTTATTGCCAGATTTGAGTAGTTTAGAGCTTGAAATAAAGGAAATTTTTGAGAGCAAATGGGTAACAAATCATGGGATAAAGCATAATTTACTTGAAAACAAATTGAAATCTGTTTTAAAGGTAAATAATATTTCTGTATTTAACAATGGGACAATTGCTCTTTTAACTGCATTAAAAGCAATGAATTTACCTGCAGGTAGTGAAGTTATTACAACTCCATTTACATTTCCAGCAACTCCTCACTGTATCAGCTGGAACGGTTTAAAACCTGTTTTTTGTGATATAAACCCTGGAAATATGACAATTAACGCTGATAAAATTGAAGATTTGATTACACCAGAGACCTCTGCAATTTTACCTGTTCATGTTTACGGATTTCCTTGTGATGTAAAAGCGATTCATGAAATTGCTGAAAACCATAATCTCAAGGTTATCTATGACTGTGCCCACACATTTTCAACAGAGATTGCGGGTAGGGGAATAGGAACTTTTGGGGATATTTCTGTCTTTAGTTTCCACGCAACTAAATTGTTTAATACTATTGAGGGTGGATGTTTAGCCTACAATGATGATGGTTTGAATGAGAAAATTTACAATTTAAGAAATTTTGGGATTAAAAACGAGGAAGAAGTGGCAGATATAGGTATAAATGGAAAAATGAATGAAATTCAGGCTTCTATTGGTCTTTTAAATCTTGAATTATTTAAAGAAGAACAATCAAAAAGGATGGAAGTTAAAAAAATTTATAAGAATGAACTTAGTCCTATTAAAGATATTAGAATTCCTGAAATGCCTGGAAACACTACAGATTCATTACAATATTTTCCTATTGTGATAGAGGAAGATTTTCCCCTTACCAGAAACCAAATATATGATGAATTTAAAAAATATAATATTTTTACAAGAAAATATTTTTATCCACTTTGTTCGGATTATGAAGTTTATAAAAATCTTCGATCTTCATCTATAGATAATTTACCGGTGGCTAATAATTTGAAGAATAAAATATTATGTTTACCATTATATGGCAATTTAGATAAAGAAAGTGTTATGAATATTTGTGATCTATTTAAAAAAATTTTATCAATTTGAATAATAGAAAAACTAAAAAAAAATTATATTATTATAAACATTATAACTTTAAAAAATCTTAATGATAATTTTTATTATAAAACTTTAAAAAACGGTGAAACGATGCCATATCCATTAGTAAGCATAGGAATTCCCTCTTTCAATCATGAAAAGTATATTTCGGAAACAATTGAAAGTATTCTAAATCAAACGTTTCAAGATTTTGAGATTATTATTACAGATGATGGGTCTTCTGATAATACTGTAAATGTTATCAAAAAATTTTCAGATCCAAGAATTAAACTCTTTGTTTTTGATGAAAATCAGGGTGCTTGTGAAGCTCTAAACAATTGTATAAATAATTCTAAAGGTGAATATTTCGCTTATGTAAGTTCTGATGATGTTTGGAAACTTGATAAGCTAGAAAAACAGGTCAAATTCTTGAATGAAAACCCTTTAATTCAAGCTGTTTTTACTAAAGCTGAAATTATTGACGAAGATGGCAAAAACTTTAAAGATGACAAACATTTTTACTCTAATGTTTTTAATCAGAAAAATCGTTCTAGAGATGAATGGTTAAACCATTTTTTTTATATTGGTAACGTTATTTGTCATCCTAGTATTATGATAAGAAAGGCAGTTTATGATGATATAGGTCTTTTTAATGAGAGAATGGCTAATTTACCAGACTTAGATATGTGGGTTCGGTTCTGTTTAAAATATGATTTACATATCTATGATGAAAAGCTTACTAAATTTAGAGTTAGAAAAGATGAAAAAAATGTTAGTGGTAATAAACCTACAACATGGATGAGACATAGATATGAAAGGTTACATATTTTTGATCATTATCTTAAAATAGATGATGTTAAGTTCTTTTTAAAGATATTTCCAGATGCAAAAAAATTTGGTAAATTGATACCTGAGATGGTCCCTTATTTTTTAGCTAGACTTGCTTATGAAACTAAAGTAGATGTCTTGGAGTTATGGGCACTAAATACCCTGTTTACGTTTATGCAGTCAAAAGAAATAGTTGACAAGCTTAAAAATGATTATAATTTTGGATATCCACAATTCTTTGAAATGTCCGGAAAAAGTGATTTTTTTAAGATAATATCACTTCGTGAGAAGGATACGAATATTCGTGAGAAGGATACGAATATTAAAAATCTTAACAAGTATATCCAAAAAAGAAATGAGTCATATAATAATATGAGTTCGCAAATAGAAAATTTGAAATCAAGTCTTTTTGAAATTCAGTACTATAAAAATTATAATAGGCCCTTTATTCAGCGAATTATTTCTAAATTTCCCAGATTATTTATCCTTCTTAATCGGAATAATCACGGTTTCAAAAATGCTTTAGTAAATATGAAAGGATTTAATGCAATTAAAAAGAATAATTTATTCGATATGGGCTATTATTTAAAAAATAATCCGGATGTACGCTTATCGGGTAAAGATCCTATTTTACACTATATTTATCAAGGATATAAGGAAAATAGAAAACCTAATTCCTCATTTGATGGAGATTATTATATCAAACATAATAGTGATGTTAAAAAATCTGTAATAAATCCACTTATACACTTCAGTTTATACGGAAGAACCGAAAATAGAAGATTTCAAGCTACTAATAACAAAGAAGTTAAGAATGTAAATAGGGAACAAATTGAATTAATAGATAAAAAAGAAGCTAAGAATGTTAATAGCAAGCAAATTGAATTAATAGATAAAAAAGAAATAAATAGGAAAAAAAAAGAAATAATCA
>Ga0224559_1001303_pt1 | contig 13931 bp, 17 predicted proteins | sample 714S33034metaG_FD_180676 | JGI IMG/M metagenome (GOLD analysis project Ga0224559, IMG submission 180676) | Peat soil microbial communities from Stordalen Mire, Sweden - 717 S3 30-34 | ecosystem: Environmental > Terrestrial > Soil > Wetlands > Peat | place: Sweden: Norrbotten County, Stordalen... | reverse complement strand
CAAGCCAAACTTTAGCGCCGGCCACTGTAGCGCCGACCACTGTAGCGCCGACCACTGTAGCGCCGGCCACTGTAGCGCCGGCCACTGTAGCGCCGACCACTGTAGCGCCGACCACTGTAGCGCCGACCTCCCGGTCGGCTGTAGCGCGGACGTCCTCGTCCGCGCCGTCGGGTGCCTCAGCTCCAACCTTCCCGCGCCGTAGCTTGGCTGAAACTTTCAAGTGCGGCGGGTGGACCTGGTTTCATACAGCATTCAATCAAGTTGAGGGTGGCCCCGGTCCCTCGCTTTTGGGGACCGGGGAGGAGGAGCTGAACTGCCGATGGGTAACCCAACTCCGACCATCCCAGAAAATTTGGGTGCTTCAGGTCCCGCTTTTGGGACCTGGGAATCTACGAACCTCAACCGGTCTGTTTTTCTGATCCCTGATCCCTGATCCCTGTGTCCAAAAACACGAAGGCCCCAGGTTATCAATCTGGGGCCTTCGCCAACTGGGTATCCATGGGAATGGACGCCGCCTGAGAAACTAATGAAATCATGGCACATCCACGATGGTCTGGCCAATTTTGTGGTCGAGTACCTGGGCAGGTGGCCCATGTCCGACCATCCGAAAATGATTGGGTGCCCCAGGTCCCGCTTTTGGGACCTGGGAATCCACGAACCTCAACCGGCGTGATTTTCTGATCCCTGACCGCTGACCGCTGCCCTCCAAACGTCATCCGCCCTCACGAAAACAACGAGGAAAGCGTTTGGAAAAACTCCATCGGGGTAGCGATGCGCAAGCCTGTGCGTTGCGCCACGTCCTGTGTGAAATGTTTTGTGTTGTTGCTCAAAACCCAGTCTGGCTTTGCCGCCATGGCGGAAAGCAATACCGGCACATCGGATTGGTGACGAATCAGATGCCGGTTCGCCTGTACCGCAGCCGCGCTCGGATAAGGGATCAACTCCGGCTTGGTCAATTCCATCAAGCGCCGGTAATTTTCGATCAACGCCTCCGCCTCTTCAGCACTGAATCGCCCAGCGGCAAGGAGCAAATTCTCCTCAACCTCCTCGCGCACGGCCTCGGCCAGCACCAGCCGGCAGATGCGCGCCGCGCACAAGGAGAGCACGGCTTTATCCAGCCCCCACGGAGAGACAATTCCTCCCGTGAGGACATTCGAATCCAGGAAAATCCGCAGTTTCGGAGCGCCGGTCACTTCTTTTGATTCCCACGAGAGCGGACCTGCGTCCCCGATGCCGTCGCTGCGCTGGCGCCATAATGGCGCTCAAAGAGGCGTTGCCGAGTCTCCGGGAGCGTGGCCAAAAGCGCCGCCGGAGTCACCCCTCCCTTGGTCAGGGATGCGCTGATTTCCTCACAGAGACGTTGAAAGCGATGCTGTTCCTGCATAAGAATCAGGCCGTCTCCCAACCGTAAGACTACAAAGGGCGCGCCAGCCTCCAGACCTTGGACATCCCGGAACTGCTTGGGAATCGTCAGTTGGCCTTTTTCCCCGATTTTGGTAGTTGTCAAATATTCCAGAAGAACTTGCTGTGTGGCCATGATCGAAGCCTCGGTATGAATATCCTACCACGCAAGAGCAGCCGAAGGACAGAAATCCACGATACTCAACCGGCGGGTGGCTCTGGTCTCATACAGCATTTAATCAAGTTGAGGGTGGCCCCGGTCCCTCGCTTTTGGGGACCGGGGAGGAGGATCTGAACTGCCGATGGGTAACCCAACTCCGACCATCCCAGAAAATTTGGGTGCCCCAGGTCCCGCTTTTGGGACCTGGGAATCCACGAACCTCAACCGCCGTGTTTTTTGATCCCTGATCCCTAATCCCTGATCTCTGACCCCTGATCTCTGTCGGCAGACCACGAATTTTTCTGTACCCACTTTGCCGATAATTATCTACCTCCGGCGCACACTGTAAATGAAGCGAAATTCCTGAACACATCAGGAGAACCCGACCATGCGAACCGTCAGAAATATCACCGTAGCCGTCGAACACGAGTTCTTCCGCCAGACACGCAGGATTGCAGCCCCGCCCGCAGCCACGTCCCCGAACCCGTCCGGCCCTTCCCCGGAAAAATGCGAAATTCCGTCCTGTGCGCCTGTAAATGCCAGTCAACCACATTCCCTTCAGCAGCTTGCAACACAACAACCGCTGCCCGTACAGGATAAGTACCCCAGTATCTCCACCCTGGAAGCCATCATTCCAAACGCATTAAGATCCATTCCGTAAATCGCGCATTTCAATCGCTGTACGCCAGTAAAATTCCAGCCAAATCCGCAGAAACATAATAAAATCAATACGTAGAGCGGGCCGTGTCCCAGGTCCGCCCATCCCAAAATGATTGGGTGTCCCAGCTCCCGCCTTTGGGTTCTGGGAATCCACCAGCCTCATGCGAGCGATTGGCCGCACCGCAGGTGCTATAAAAGAGTCGGAGCAACGTATGAGCGCAAAGCAAACCATCCAGCCTTCTCCGCGCGGCTTCGACAAAGAGCTGGCCGAACTCGAAGCTCTCCACGAAGCCCTGAAGTCCGGTCCAACGCCGGATGCCGCGCAAGTTGCCCAACTCTGCAAGGCGCTGGCGCATCGCAACAACTTCCTGGTAGCCAAGGCGGCGCGCATGGTGGCCGATGCGGAGCTGTTCGCGCTGCTGCCCGACGTTCTCGCCTCGTACGACCGCTTCTTCCTCGACGCCGCCAAGACCGACCCGCAGTGCTGGGCCAAGAACGCGCTGGTCAAGACGCTGGTCAAGCTGGAACATCGCCAGAAGGACGCCTATCTGCGCGGACTGCGCCATCATCAGATGGAAGGTTCCTACGGCGGCCTCTCCGACACCGCCGGAGCCTTGCGCGGTGCCTGCACCCATGCGCTGGTCAATTGCCCCGGCCTCAACGACGCCGACCTGCTCCGCCTGCTTCTGGAGCCGCTTACCGACACCGACAAAACCGTGCGCATGGAAGCTGCCCGCGCCTTCGGCCAAGTCGGCGGCCCCAGCGCCGCGCTCGTCTTGCGCCTGCGCGCCCTGCTGGGAAAGGACGAGCCGGAAGTCCTCGGCGCAGTCTACTCAGCGCTGCTCGCCGTCGAGGGAACAGCCGGGATAGCTCTAGTCTCGGCAGCCCTGAAAGAAGGTGACGACCTGGCCGCCGAGGCCGCCTTTGCGCTGGCTGATCTGCGTGCGCCGGAGGCTCTCTCGGCGCTCACCACCCGTCTCCGCGCTGGAACGGACGGCTGGTTCAGCGGCGTGCTGCTTAGCGCCGTCGCTCTGACCCGCCTGCCCGAGGCAATGGACTACCTCCTCGCGCTCATCGCGGGGGACACGCCTCAGGCCGCGGTAGCCATCGAAGCCATCGGTCGCATCGCGCCCAACGCCGAACTGCGCGCCCGCATCGAAAAGGCCGTCGAGCAAGCCGGAAGCCCGCGCCTGGAGCAAGCCTTCCGCCAGCACCTTCCGCCGCGCCCGGAGTGACAAAATTTTCTTCAACCAATTTGCATAGAATTATCTTCCACTGTGCGACAGTGAAATACAGCGACAAAGAGAAGCAGCGTGGCCTCCTCGAACGGCCGGGGCGCAATCAGGGGTGATGCACTCCCGGCCGTTCGTTTTTTCTCCGCGGTCCGCAGCGCGGCCAGGCCACAGTCAATTTGCCGAGGGAGTAAGTATTCTTCGGCTGAACCGGAGACTTTAGCAGCCAGATCAGAAACAAGCCTTCTGTTATGCGGCCTTGGTTAATGTGACGATTTCAGGGCGATCCACGAATGAGGCAAAAGAGGCAGTTGCAGAAATAATCCTAAAAACGGCAGTTAGAAGCAGTCCGGCTCGCCCCGCCAAGTTACGGATGGAATGAACTGCCGCTAACTCGCTAATTCGCTAATTCGCTATTTCCGCGAAGCGGAAGCTACCTTGCTGTATTTGTTTTGCTTACGCTCCATTTTACGACTTTGTTCATTACGTGTATTCGGCGGCAGCCAAGGGTGTCTCGGTGGAATTTTGTACTGCTCCGCGCTTCACCAGAACGGTGAATTTCTCAATGTTTTCAATCTCTTTCAATTTGAAACAGTTGGCCATTCCGACCACACTTCTTCAACTGCCGTTTTTAGGTTGATTTGATTGTACGGCCACCCGGCAACAATGACTATGGTTTGGGAGGGAAAGTCTTTTCTGTAGAAGTTCTTGACAGCGTTTGCAAGCAAATGTTGAATTATGCTCGAAATACGGAAATCATTAGATGTAACCGATTACAGTATGGGAGGCAATATGGGCAATATGGATTATTGATTGGCGAGTGGCTCAGGTGCCGGGGATAGTAAGCACAAGCACTGAAACTGGGTAGCCCAGGTGCCTCGCTTATGGGTGCCTGGGATACTATGAACTTCCGAGCGCTCAAAACGATGCAGGATCAGCAACGGCTCTAGCGCGCCTGTCCGTAGTGGCTCACCACATAGTTGTCGAGGATTTGCTTGAACTCCGCGACGATGGTATCGCCTTTCAGCGTGGTGTAGAGCTTGCCGTCCACATAGACGGGGGCTTTCGGCTCCTCGAAGGTTCCCGGCAGGCTGATGCCCAGGTTGGCGTGCTTTGACTCGCCGGGACCGTTGACGATGCAGCCCATGACGGCGAGCTTTAACTCCTCGACGCCGGGATATTTTTTGCGCCACTCCGGCATCTCGGCGCGCAGATAACTCTGAATCTGCTCGGCCAGCTCTTGAAAATAGGTGCTGGTAGTGCGTCCGCAGCCGGGGCAACTGGTGACCTGCGGCATGAAGCTGCGGATGGAGAGCGACTGCAAGACCTGCTGCGCGGCCAGAACTTCCTCGGTCCGGTCGCCGCCCGGCTTGGGCGTCAGGCTGACGCGGATGGTGTCGCCGATGCCAGCCAGCAGAAGCGGCGCAAGGCCGGCTGTGGAGGCGATCAGGCCCTTGGCGCCCATTCCTGCTTCGGTCAGGCCAAGGTGCAGCGCATAGTTGCAGCGCGCGGCGAGATTGGTGTAGACATCGATCAGGTCGCGCACGCCGCTCACCTTGGCGGAGAGAATGATCTGATCGGCGCGCAGGCCGTAGCGCTCGGCGGCGGCGGCGGAGTCCAGCGCGCTGCGCACCATGGCTTCCAGCATCACCTCGCGGGCCGGGAGCGGCTGCGGCAGGCGGCTGTTCTCGTCCATCATGCGCGCCAGCAGCGATTGATCCAGCGAGCCCCAGTTGACGCCGATGCGCACTGGCTTTTGATGCTTGACCGCGCACTCGATCATGACCTGGAAGTTATCGTTATCCTTCTTGCCGATCGACGCGTTGCCGGGATTGATGCGGTACTTGGCCAGCGCCTCGGCGGTCGCGGGAAATTTTTTGAGCAGCAGGTGGCCGTTATAGTGGAAGTCGCCGACGATGGGGACGCGCAGACCGCGCTTGTCCAGGCCCTCGACGATGGCTGGAACCGCCGCCGCGGCCTCTTCGTTGTTGACCGTGACGCGCACAATCTCCGAGCCGGCCAGGGCGAGCGCCGCAACCTGCTCGATGGTGCCGTGGATGTCCGCCGTGTCGGTGTTGGTCATCGACTGCACAACGACCGGAACCTGCCAGCCGACGCGAACCTGCCCGATGCTGACCGTAGGTGTTTTTCTGCGCTGAATCTCCGCCATGGTTCTAGTTTACCTGTAATTCTTCCGGGAGTCGCCCGCCCGTCAAACCTACTCGCTGATTTGGGCCGCCCTTATCAGCACGCTCTCGAAGGTCCTCCACGGCAGCAACCTGCGCAGCATCAGAACCAGTCTTGCGTCCCCGCCCACAACATACCGCAGCGCTGGCCGCCGCTTTTCGACAATCGCCGCAATGCAGTTGGCGACCCTCTGTGGATCGGCCATTGGCTTGCCCTGGCCGGCCTCGATCCGCTTGCGCCACCGAGCCACGCGCACGGCATTTGGCGACTTCGCGTCCTGCGTGCCTGCGGAGATCGTAGCGTTCGTCCAAACATCGGTTTGAAATGTCCCCGGCTCGACCAGCGCCACCTGAATCCCCAGCGGCTTCATTTCAAGGCGCAGCGATTCGGTCCATCCCTCCAGCGCAAACTTCGATGCCACGTAGCTGCCGAGTCCGGGAAATGCGGTCCGCCCAGAGACGGACGAAACCATTACGATGTGTCCGGAGCCTTGCCGCCGCAACTGAGGCAGAAAGGCGCGCGTGACTGCTGCCGCGCCAAAGAAATTCGTATCGAACTGCCGCCGAAGTTCCGCGTCACTTACGTCGTCTGTGAAGCCAGCCACGGCAAAGCCTGCATTGTTCACAATCGCATCCAGCGGCGCGGTCCGGGCCGCAATCTCCGCGGCAACGGCGCTGATCTGCTCAGGATTGGTCACGTCCAGGGCAAGAAACTCGATGTGATTGAGCACCCCGGCTGCCTTGGCTGCCGCCTCCAGCCTATCTTTGCGGGAAAGATCGCGCATGGTGGCCAGCACGCGCCATCCCCGCCGCGCCAGAGTAACTGTCGCCAACAATCCAAAGCCGCTGGATGCGCCGGTAATCAACGCAGTTTTTGCCATCTTCCTCAGTATGCTTCAAGATAGCTCATGGCATCAAAGTTATCGACGCGAAGCGCAAATCAACCGTTCACTTTTCCGCTTGTTTCGGAAGAGCATCCAGATTCGCAAGCCTCGCAATCACCGCGTCGAGAGCTGTTTCCCAGGATGGCATGCGAAGTCCGAGGCGCTCGGATAACTTCTCGTTCGATAGAACAGAGTTGCGCGGGCGCTTGGCCGGTGTGGGATATGCCGAGGAGGCGATAGGATGGATGGCGGGATGCTTGCCGCACAGCAATGCCTCCGCGCGGGTAAAGATGGCTTGTGCAAAGCCGCACCAGGAAACAGCGCCACCGCAGGTCAAATGATAAAGTCCGGCCCACTTATCCGCGGCACCATAACTGCCTGCAAGAACGCCGGCGACAATTGTGCGGGTTGCATCGGCCAGAGAGATCGAGGTTGTCGGCGCGCCAAACTGATCGTCGACAATGTTAAGGCTCGCGCGCTCCTTGGCCAATCGCAGCATGGTCAATAGAAAGTTATTACCATGCGGTCCATAGACCCAACTGGTGCGGAAGATAAGGTACTTTCCCCCAACTGCTTGTATCGCTTTCTCTCCGGCCAGCTTGCTTGCGCCATAAACATTCAGAGGATTCGGCTTATCCGTTTCCACCCACGGAGTTATCTTTGAGCCATCGAAAATATAGTCAGTGGAATAATGAACCAGCAGCGCGCTCGCACGCAATGCTTCCTCGGCCAGGATGCCGGGAGCCGCGCCATTGACGGCCATGGCCACATCCGGCTCGGACTCCGCGCGATCTACCGCTGTATAGGCGGCAGCGTTCAAAATCACGTCAGGAGCGGCACCGCGGACCATCGCGCGGAGTTGATCCGCGGCGGCTATGTCCACGGTGTCGCGGTCATGACAGATGATTTCACCAAAGCTGGAGAAACTGCGCTGTAACTCAACGCCGACCTGTCCCAGGTGGCCAACGATAAGAACTCTCGGCTGATTGCTCATGCAAAGACCTCCGCCTCGCGCAATGCGGCGCCCGCGCGGTCCTTGCCGGAAAGAATGACGGCACCTGCGCTGATGGGCCAGGGAATCGCCAGATCAGGATCATTCCATACAATGGTCCGCTCGCCGGCGGGAGAATAATAGTCAGTTACTTTGTAGGCAAATCCGGCGACATCGGATAATACAAGGAATGCATGGCCAAAGCCCGGCGGAATCCATAACATCTCGCCGGTATCTTCGCTAAGTTCAACCGCGATATGCTTTGCATAATTAGGGGAACTTCGGCGCAAATCCACCGCGACATCCAGCACTGCGCCATGCGCAACCCTGAGCAGCTTGCCTTGCGGCTGAATGACTTGATAGTGAATGCCGCGCAGCACATTCTTATAGGAAATGGAATAATTGTCCTGCACAAAGTTCGACGGCAGGCCGGCCTCGGCGAAGGCCTGCTGATTCCATGTTTCCATGAACGCGCCGCGATCATCGCGGAATATCTTTGGAGTCAACAGCAGAACGCCGGGCAAAGCGGTTTCCGTGATCTTCATAGCCCCTCCCCATCCGCCGCGAATCGCTGCTCATTCTTTAGGGCCAGAAGGTACTGGCCGTATCCGCTCTTGCGAACAGGATACGCTAACTCATCAAGCTGCTCCGCGTTGATATATCCCAGGCGGTAAGCGATCTCCTCCGGGCAGGCGATCATTAATCCTTGACGGCGTTCGATGGTTTGTACAAAAAGTCCAGCCTCCATTAGAGAATCGTGCGTTCCGGTATCGAGCCACGCCATGCCCCGGCTCATCACCTGCACATTCAAGCTACCGGCTTCCAGATAGACCCTATTCAGGTCCGTGATCTCCAGCTCGCCGCGCGCCGATGGCTTCAGGGCCGCGGCAAAATCCACCACTTGATGGTCATAGAAATACAGGCCGGTCACCGCATAACGGGACTTGGGAGTTACTGGCTTTTCTTCCAGGCTGATCGCGCGGCCCAAAGCATCAAATTCGACCACTCCGTAGCGTTCCGGATCCAGCACCGGATAGGCAAAGACCACCGCTCCATCCTTTACGGCCGCCGCGCGCAGCAAATGCGCCGAAAAAGACTGGCCGTAAAAGATGTTATCGCCAAGAATCAGCGCGCTGGTATCTCCGCCGATAAACTCCCGCCCGATCAGAAAGGCCTGCGCCAGGCCGTCCGGGCGGGGCTGCACGGCATAACTTAAATGAATGCCCCACTGGCTGCCATCGCCGAGCAGTTCCGCGAAGCGGGCCGTGTCCTGCGGGGTGGAGATAATCAGAATATCCCTCAGCCCGGCCAGCATCAGCGTGGTCAGTGAGTAATAGATCATCGGCTTGTCGTAGACCGGCAGCAGTTGCTTGGAAACTACGTGCGTCACCGGGTAGAGCCGGGTTCCCGAACCGCCCGCTAAAATGATTGCTTTCATTGGGTAACTCTCTCCTCGTAATTCTGCCGAATCCAGTCCTGGTAGGTGCCGGTGCGCACGTTCTGCACCCAGGAGTTATGCTCAAGATACCAGGCCGCTGTCTTGCGCAGCCCGTCCTCGAAGTTACTGGCCGGGCTCCAGCCAAGCTCGCGGCCTATCTTGGTTGCGTCGATAGCGTAGCGGCGGTCATGGCCGGGGCGGTCGGCAACAAAAGTAACAAGATGGCGGCGCGGCGAGAGCGCTGCATCGGGACGCAGCTCATCGACCAGATCGCAAATCGTTGTCACTACATCGATATTCTTTCGCTCGCTATTTCCGCCGATGTTATAGGTCTCACCCGCGCGTCCCCGCTCCAGGACGGCACGGATGGCTGAACAATGATCTTCTACAAACAGCCAGTCGCGCACGTTGCGCCCATCGCCATAAACAGGCAGCGGCTTGCCTTCCAGAGCATTCAGAATCACCAGCGGAATGAGCTTTTCCGGAAACTGGAAGGGGCCGTAGTTATTCGAGCAGTTAGTCGTCAGCACTGGCAGCCCATAGGTGTGATAGTAAGCCCGTGCCAAGTGGTCGGAGGCAGCTTTCGAGGCCGCGTAGGGGCTATTCGGCGCATACGCTGTGCTTTCAGTGAATGCCGGATCCTCCGCTCCAAGCGATCCATAAACTTCATCGGTGGAGACGTGCAGGAAGCGGAACTCACGCCGCGCGGCATCATCGAGTTCCGACCAATAGATCCGGGCTTGTTCCAGCAGTGTGAAGGTTCCCTGCACATTGGTGCGGATGAAAGCGCCGGGATCAACAATCGACCGGTCCACGTGGCTTTCGGCTGCAAAATGAACGATGAATCTGGGCCGGTGCTGGCGCAGCAGGGACGCCACCAACGGCGCATCGCAGATGTCGCCGGGAACTAACTGGTGCCGTGAATCGCCTTCGAGAGCTGCCAGATTATCAGGATTTCCGGCATACGTGAGCAAGTCCAGATTGACAACCGAGGCATCCGTGTTCCGCATCCAATGCAAGACAAAGTTAGAGCCGATAAAGCCTGCTCCGCCGGTGACGAGGAGGGCATTGCTTACGCTTGTCATTTTTTCAGAGATCCCCCACACACTGAGATTAAAGTAAAAAACCACTGCTTGACGGTGCATTCCAACCCGTAAGTGAAACGCACTTTCGCGCGTTTGTTGGAGGTTCACGCGCCGTAAGATCGGCACGCCCACTGTCTTAATATACGACAGAATCCTCTTCGGCACTCTGAGAGATTTCAAGGGAACTGGGGGCTGGCCGGTACGGAGCAGCATATTGTTCCACTATGGGACGTTTCCAATTTGCACAGGAGCAACGATTAAGCGCTTGCAATTTTGGCCGCAGGCAGTACAATCTCTGCTGATGATACCTCTTTCTTCCACGCCCGCCGCCAATCCCTCCGCCCCCACGATTCCTTCTTCTGGCCCAACCGGCCCGATCACCCTGTCGATCGACATTGGCGGCTCCGGGTTGAAGGCCATGCTGCTGGATGCCGCCGGCAAGCCGGTCAGCGAACGGCAGAGGGTACTTACCCCGGCGGTGCCTACGCCGGAAGCGGTGCTGGGGGGGCTGGACGAATTGCGCAGGCTGTTCACGGATTTCGACCGCGTATCGGTCGGTTTTCCGGGGGTGGTCAAGCACGGGGCCACTTTTGGCGCTTTTAATCTGCATCCGCTGTGGGCGGCGGGATTCCCGTTGCAGGCGGAGATGGAGCGGCGCTGGCAGAAGCCGGTGCGGGTGGGCAACGACGCCGATGTGGCCGGGTACGGGGCCATCAAGGGCAAGGGCGTGGAGTTGGTGCTGACGCTGGGCACCGGGCTGGGCGCGGCGCTGTTCACCAACGGGCACTTGGTTCCCGGCCTGGAGTTGGGCCACCATCCCTGGCGCAAGAAGGGCATGACCTACGAGGACTATCTGGGCCGCCGCGGCCTGGACAGGTTCGGCAAGGCGCGCTGGAACGACTTCCTGCAGGCGGGGATCGCACAGACCGAGGCTCTCTTCAACTGGGATTACCTTTATATAGGCGGCGGGAATACGAAAAAGATTCTCTTCACCCCCGCCAAAAATGTGAGCATCGTCTCCAACGAGAGCGGGCTGCTGGGCGGCGTTGTGCTTTGGCGGGATCAGGCGTAGGAGCACGATGGACGGCGGGAACAGATTTTCAGGGTTCAGGATGATTTTTCGTGGCTGATGAGCGGGCGACCTGCCGTACAGCGGTTGAGAGGCGCGATTTACGAAGTGGCTCGTAAAGCCTTTGAAATGATGGATTTCAGGGTTGCGATACTGGAGTGCTTATCTTGTACGGACACCGGTTGTAGCTTCGTAAGTTGCTGAAGATAATGTGGTTGACTGGCATTTACAGGCGTACAGGGCGAAATTTCGCTTTTTTCCGGGGAGGGGCTGGAAGGGTTGATGGCTGTGGTTGCGGGCTGCGCCGTAGCAGCGGCGCGGGCGGCGGCCAAGCCAAATTGCGGGCGACCGCCGGGGTAGCGCGCGGCCTTCACCGCTTCGGGCAGGAGCACGAGCAGATACCTTACCATGTCCGTGACGGTGGTGTCGTAGTCGGCAGCAATCTTCCGCGTCTGGCGGTAGAGTCCGGGTTCGACGGCTACGGTGATATTTCTGACGGTTCGCATGGTTAGATTCTCCAGAAGTGCTCAGGAATTTCGCTCTATTTAGAGTGTGCGCCAGAGACGGATAATTATCGGTAAAGTGCGTGCAGAAAAAGTCGTAATCCCCCGATTCTCAAAAACGAGATCTGGGTATAGCTTCTCAAAGTTGTTGGTGATTCTTTGGGGCTTATGAGCGGGCCACCTGCCAGATCGACTCCCCCTCCCCGGTCCCCAACTGCGAGGGACCGGGGCCACCCGCCCCCTCCCCGGTCCCCAACTGCGAGGGACCGGGGCCACCCGCCGTCAACCGCCCGCTCATCACGATAGAACTGTGATGAACGGGGCACAATCCCGATTACTGGTTGACCGGGCCACCTGCCGTCAACCGCCCGCTCATCACGATAGAACTGTGATGAACGGGGCACAATCCCGATTACTGGTTGACCGGGCCACCTGCCCCGTCTCATAGAAGCCGGTCTGGAGACCGGCGCTACATTCTGCTGATTACCTAATCACGCGGTCACGGTACTAGACCGCCCGAATCTCCATTGTCTTTCCCAGCGCCTTGAGCGCGGTGGCGATTCCGTCGATCTTCGATGTGTAGCGCCTGTCGATAAGCCGGTTCACCTCCTGGCGGGTGACGCGCAGCCGTCGAGCAAGCTCGGAAGGGCGTACCTTCTGGCTAAACATCTCATTCAGGAGCAGAACCTTGGCGGCAACGCTGGCCCGCAGTTCAACCGTATGTTGCCCGCGCTTCGGTTTCGATGGGGCAGGGACTGGACGGCCCGCGTCGAAGTAGAAATCGAGCGCCGTTTCCAGCGCGTCCGCTGCCATCTTCAAGGCGTCCTCGATGCTATCGCCCTGCGAGTTGGCTTCGGGAATATCAGGGAAAGTGACCATCAAAAACTTTCCATCTGGCGTGAGTTCAACGGGATATGCCAACATATTTTCTCCTAATTGAGACCTAAGTCCTTTTTGATCTTTGCAACGAGTCCGGTTCCAATTTCCTTGCTCTTGTGCATTGGCATGACAGAGAACTTGCCATCAAGTTCGACCTTCAGATGCGAGCCCTTGCCGCTCGTGAAGATCGCGCCCTGCTTCTCCAGCCACCGCTTGAACTCGCTGCTCTTCATGTATTTAATGTCAACGATAGTGTTTACAATGTCAAGTAAAATCGTAGGCTTGGTGTCCCAGGTCTCGTCTTTGAGAACTGGAAGACTATAACACCCGAAAAGCAACCACAGGTCCTTCGACTCCGCTGCGCTCCGCTCAGGATGACAGTGTTTTTGGAGTATCCAGCGATTACCAGATTATTCGCGGATGATTTTGACGAAGATGCCGTCGGGGAGTTCGCTGCCTAAGAGGTGGACTACGCCGTCTTTGACGTAGCCTTCTAGGATTTGTTGGGCGGGCTTGGTGGCGGGCGGCGGGGCAGATCGGAGACTGATTGCTCGGTCTAAAGCTGGACGATCTGGAGGCCGGGGATCAGGTCGAAGTGGCGGAGATTGACGGTTGCTACGGCGTAGCCATGCTCCAGCGCAGTGACTCCGATCAGCAGGTCTGCGAAGGGGATGGTCAAGCCCTGGGCGCGTTGCTCGCCGTCGATCTTTGCGGCCAGCAAGGCCGTTGCTTTGGCATAAGGAACCACTTCCATGTTGGCTAGAAGATCGTCGATATAACGCTCGTGGTTCTGGCGTTGCACGAGGTTTGGCGCACGATAGATCGCATGAGCAAGCTCGGTGAGTCCCACTGCGGAGAGCGCGACCCGTTGATCGCCTGCGGTGGAGACGATTCGCCGTAGCAGTTGGGTTACGGTTTCGCGTTGGCGCTCGGCGGCGATCACTACGCTGGAGTCCAGTATCAGGCCCATACGATCAGTCCCATGCCGGAGGGTTCAACGGCTCTTGATGGCTTTGGACGACCTCTTCCAGGTCGCGAGCGAAGCTGCCATCAAGTAGAGCCGAAGAACCGCGCGCCTCGGCGGCTGCGATGAGTTCGGAGAGCAGGCGACCGGGGCCGGGGTCAGGAACAGCCGGACGCATCACCGCCACGGCGCGCTTCTCTGATTCGATGACGACCTCTATGCCCGCACGGATGCGAGCCATCACGCCAGCGAAGTCACCGGCAGCGTCGGCTTCCGAGATGCGGATCGTTGCCATACTTAGGATGATACCGCGATTTCGGTTTTTTGGAGCATATGGATTATTGCAGGGTTATTCGCGGATGATTTTCACGAAGAAGCCGTCGGGGAGTTCGCCGGCTAACAGCCTGTGGCGAAAGTCGAAGTTCCTGAAAATCTTCCCTCAGGGGCTGAAGCCCACCATTTATTATCAGCATCTTGCG
>Ga0224559_1001302_pt1 | contig 13944 bp, 13 predicted proteins | sample 714S33034metaG_FD_180676 | JGI IMG/M metagenome (GOLD analysis project Ga0224559, IMG submission 180676) | Peat soil microbial communities from Stordalen Mire, Sweden - 717 S3 30-34 | ecosystem: Environmental > Terrestrial > Soil > Wetlands > Peat | place: Sweden: Norrbotten County, Stordalen... | reverse complement strand
CAGCGACGACCAGATATCCGAGGCAAAATGAAACGCGTCTGTCGCCAGCGCCGTTGAGCCGGTCCGCTCCGCCACCGCCCGCAGCCGCCGCGACCGCCAAAAATCCACCCCAATTGACGCCACCACCACCAGCGCCGGCCAGCCAAGATTTTGCAACTCCTTCGTGGGGTGTAGAATCCGCTGAATTGCCTCCCAGATGATCCACGCGCTCGACACGGCCATCAGCAGAACCTCGCCAAACGAGGAGAAGTTCTCAAACTTGCCGTGGCCGTATGTGTGGTCCTCGTCGGCCGGCCTATCGCTCACCTGCACGGAAAAGAAGGTGAGCGCCGAGCCCACCATATCCAGCCCGGAGTGGGCCGCGTCTGACAGTACGCCCAGCGAGCCAGACAGTAGCCCCGCACCCAGCTTCAGCAGCGTCATCGCCGCCGCCGCCAGCATCGAGTGCAGCGCCACGCGCCGCTTCTCAGCGGAGAACCCGGCAATTCTGGAAGCTTCTGAAATCATCGCGTCCTTAGGCTACAGCATATTCAGTAATTCGGCTGCCTCTCACAAATGCTCCGTGTATTTTAAGTAATTCGGTTTGTCGCCACAAATGCCCCGTGCTGGGTGCCCCATCCTCGCCGCGTTTTTGTTTTTGCGGTAAGGGTGGGAAACCACAAAACTCAACCGGAAAATCAAAGAATAATGTATGAACCTCATCCATCCGTGCGCCGCGCCGTGTATAACCCCGCAATTCCAAAGGTATACGGCTGCCATGCGCACTGTTCATATCCTGTTGATCTCATCAGCGCAAGCATCTCCGCCGGTGCGGGAAAATTTCCCACCGAAGCTGGCAGATAGCTATAAGCCCCTGCCTTGCCGCAGATCGCCCGCCCAATCGCCGGCAGCACCCGCCGGAAATAGACCGCGTAAGCCTTCCCGATCATTCCCCCCGGCTCGCTGAAGTCAAGAATCCCCAACTGCCCGCCCGGCTTCAGCACGCGATGAAACTCCCTCAGTCCCGCTTCGTAGTTGGCCAGATTTCTGAACCCAAACGCCGACACAACCAAATCCAGCGACTCCGTCCGCAGCGGCAGATGCAGCGCGTCCGCCTCCAGCGGTACTGCATATGGCTCGCCCGCCTTCCGTGCGCCCACGCCCGGCCCGCCAAACTTTCTCGCTCCCCGGCTCAGCATGGCCCGCGAAAAATCCGCCGCCAGCGTTGGCCGCGCACCCCGTGGCCGCCGCTTCAGCAGCGCCATGGTCATATCGCCCGTGCCGCAGCAAATGTCCAGCACCGCCGCGTCGGGATCGGCCAGCACCGCCCGAAAGCGCCGCGCCGCCCGCCTCCACCACAGCCGGTCCACATTCATCGAAAGAACATGATTCAGCAGGTCATACCGCGGCGCAATCGCATCGAACATCTCCCGCACAGCTGCGGCGGCGCTGGCTTCGTCGCTTGCTCCCTGCGGTTTGGCTCCGCTCGTTGTCATCTAAGCCCCAAATCTCAATCTTTCTTGTTCATCCACCCACTAGCTTTTATTACCTGCAAAAGTCTTCCAACCTCTGAGGATGCAATTGATTTAGTCGTATGCTCGTGCAAGTAATCCAATATCTCATCTACTGTGAGAATCTTGATTGGGTTTCCATGCAAGTTCTTTCTGAAATTCTTATGCTCTACCAATTCTGATTGCTCACCTTTTAGCTTGGTTACTGCAAGCACATAGGTAAAGCTAATCGCACCAGTCAACTCCTCGATTTTGGCAATGAAGGCATCAGCCCATTTTGGATTAGCCAGTTCTCTAAAGGTCTTCCATGCATCTTTTCCATTGAGGATTTTGCCTTCCTCGATGCCGGAAATCCAATGGGCTAAGTTGACTCCAGATTGCCAACTTTTGCAATTAACGACCCAAACCCGTTTAGAGCCCCTATGATGCGGATGTATGCCAATCACATCAATGTCGCTGGCTACTGAATCCTTCTTTGAATCATATTTAGCGTCCTTTGCTGGATGGTACTTCACATTGTGCCTAGTGAAGTAACCTTTGGTTTGGAGGTAATCGTCAACAAGTTGCTCAAGAATGTCTTCCTTCATCGCAAGTCACATCCTCCCTTTGCAATTTGAGTTGGTAAAGCTAACTTTGCTCCACACTCCGCCCCAGCATATACCCCACCGCCGCTTCCAACTCAGCCGCCGACACATCTTCCACCACACCCGCGTCGCCAATCCCCACCGGCAGCACAAAGCGTGTCACTCCGCCAACATTCTTCTTATCGCCGCCCGTCGCCGCCATCACCTTACTCGCCTTCAGTTTCAGCGCCGGCAGCGGACCATAAAGATGAATCAAATCCTCTAGCCGCTCAAACTGCGCGCGTGAAATCGTCCCCCGCTCGCGCGCAACAAAAAGCGCGGCCACCATCCCCCATCCCACTGCCTCGCCGTGCAGCAGCGTCTTGTAGCCGGTCACCCGCTCCAGCGCGTGGGCCACTGTGTGGCCAAAATTCAAAATCATCCGCAGTCCGCTCTCGCGCTCGTCGCGATTCACCACGTCCGCCTTCATGCGGATAGACGCGGCAATGATTTTTTCCAGCGCCTTCGGTTCGCGCCCCAGAACCTCATCCGCATGTCCTTCCATGTACCGCACCAGCGCCCGGTCGCGAATGATGCCCGCCTTCACGCTTTCCATCAGCCCGGCGTGCAGCTCGCGATCTGGCAGCGTTCCCAGCACGTCGATGTCCGCAAAGACGGCCAGTGGATGATAGAAGCTGCCGACAAGATTTTTGCCCTCCGGCAGATTCACGCCCGTCTTGCCGCCCACGGATGAATCCACCTGCGCCAAGAATGTCGTCGGAACCTGAATGTACGGAATGCCCCGCATGAAGATCGAGGCCGCAAATCCGCCCACATCGCCCACAATCCCGCCGCCAAAGGCAATCAGCAGGCTGCCGCGATCCCCGCCCGCCTGCGCCATCTCCCGCAGCAGGCCTTCCACGCTTTTGATCGTCTTGTATTCTTCGCCGGGCGGCAAAAACATAGCAATCGGCGCGTCTGCAAAGGAGCTGAGGAATGTCTGCCCCCACAGTCCCCAGATCGGCGCCGAAGTCACCACAAAAACTCGCCGAGGAAGTTTGCCGTAAACCCGCTCAATGCGTCGGCCCAGCGAACCAATCAGCCCGCTGTCCGTCATCACGTCGTACCTCGCCGAAGGCGTCTCTATTCGTATCGTCTGCACAGTACTTTAATCCTAAATGCACACACGGGAGCCCGAACCTTGCATTCAATAATTCGGGCTTCCTGTCTACATGGGAAAGCGAGAAAAAAGCGGCGGAGCTGTCAAGCTCCGCCGCTTTCTCAATGTGCCGCATAATGCCGCGGCTAAAGGTTACCTGTGATGAGATTCTCCGCCAGGATGTCCGCCATGCTCACTGGGACGGCCGTGATCTCCAGGTCGTCCATGATCTCCAGGACGGCCATGATCGCCGCCAGGTCGTCCATGATCGCTGGGGCGTCCATGATCGCCGGGGCGTCCGTGATCGCCGGGACGGCCGTGGCGATCGTCGTAGCCATGCGCATAATGACCATGATCAGCTTCCCAGCCGCCGCGTCCGTGGTAGCGGCCTCCGCCCTCGCCATGGAAGCGATGCTCGCCCCAGCCATGGGCGTAACCCCAGCCGGCCCAGGGGCCCGCGCCGAGGAAGATGCCATGGTAGAAGAACCCTGGTCCGTAAAATCCATAGGGCGCGCAAGCGTACGGCGGAGTTTCGTAATAGCCCCACTGACAAACGGGTGGAACTCCGATTTCAATGGCAACTTGCGCGTGAGCCGCTGGCACGATAGCCAGGCCTGCTAGCAAAGCCGCCGAGGCGAGTAATGTTTTGATTCCGCGCATGTGTAACCCCTCCTGAGGTATCTGCGGTTGCATGTGTTGTGTGCGGAGCTTCGCTACCGTTAAGGAATCTCCGGCAATCGCAGCCACCGTAAGGACGATGTAGCCATTTCTGAATCTCACTACGCTGGGGAATCCGTCAACCCCTGAATTCGTGGTTTTGACTTTAGCAGCAGAACCTGATTTCGAGCAACCAGAAAACTTGCTGCCGCCGAGTTCCTGCTCCTGAGTGGTAATACACGGGTTTGAAAAAAGAGTTGCGAAAACTCCGCGAATCTTTACCTCTTGCCTCTCGGTGATAGCCTGAACCCAGATGACTGCAACGTCTCAGGTCGATTTTTTGGTGATGGGGGCAGGCGTCGCCGGGCTTCGCGCGGCCGTCGAATTGGCCCGTCACGGCGAGGTTCTGGTCGTTACCAAGGAATCCGTCGCCGAGTCCAACACCCACTATGCGCAGGGCGGCATCGCTGTTGCCATGGAAGGCGACCAGGATGTCGCGCTTCACCTCGAAGACACCGTCAACGCCGGCGATGGGCTGGTTTACCGTCCCGCTGCCCAGGCTCTGGTAGCCGAGGGGCCGGTGCGCGTTGCCGAACTCATCGAGTGGGGCGCCACATTTGACACCGAAGCCGGAGAGTTCCTCCGCACCCGCGAAGGCGCTCACTCTCTGCCCCGCATCCTGCACGCCAACGGCGACGCCACGGGTGCTGAGATCAGCCGCTCGCTGGTCGCCTTTGCCCGCGCCCACAAGCGCATCCGCTTTGCCGAGTGGACCACGGTCACTGCTCTCGTCGTCGCCGATGGCCGCGTCATCGGGGCCGATCTTCTGGGCTGCGACCGCCGCCCGAAGCGCATTCTGGAACGCGTCAGCGCGCGCGCCGTGCTGGTGGCCGCCGGCGGAGCGGGCCAGGTCTTCAGCGACACCACCAACCCGGCTGTGGCCACCGGCGATGGCATCGCTCTTGCCTCACAAACCGGTGCAGAACTAGCCGACATGGAGTTCTATCAGTTCCATCCCACGGCTTTTTCGCTCCCCGGCGCGCCGCGTTTTCTGCTTTCCGAGGCTCTGCGCGGCGAGGGCGCAATTCTCCGCAACGACCGCGGCGAGCGTTTCATGGAGCGTTATCATCCGCTGCTCGAACTTGCTCCCCGCGACGTGGTGGCCCGCGCCATCGCCCGCGAAGGCATCGGCGCAAATCCAGGTGAATCCCGCATCGTCCATCTCGACATGCGTTCCGTCAAGGGAATCGACCTGCGCCACCGCTTTCCCGGCATCAACGCCTTCCTCGCCCAATACGGCCTTGACCTCAGCCGTGACCTCATCCCCGTTCGCCCTGCGGCGCACTACCTCATGGGCGGCATCCGTACCGATCTCTTTGGCCGCACCAGCCTGCCCGGTCTCTACGCCGCCGGCGAAGCCGCCTGCACCGGCGTCCACGGCGCTAATCGCCTGGCCTCCAACTCGCTGCTCGAGGGGTTGGTCTTCGGAGCCCGCGCGGCAATGTCAATGCTCGACGACGACTTCCCATTGACTCTGGCAGGTGAGCCACCCTCCACTCCCGCTCCACTTTCCGCTGAACAGGATGCCCGCCTGCATAAGATCATCGCTAGCCTGCAAGCCTCCATGTGGGCCTATGCCGGTCTGTTGCGCGAGGACTCCACCTTGCGCCAGGGCCTTGCCGCGCAAAAACTTTGCGCAGCCGCATTGGCCGAGCTCTCCGCGCAAGGGCAGGGAAGCCGCCGTCTCGCCGAAGCTCAAGCCATGAGTTGCGTTGCCCGCGCCATTCTCGCTTCAGCCCTGGCTCGCACTGAGAGCCGCGGCGCTCATTTCCGCAACGACTTCCCTCATCGCGACGACAAGAATTTCCATAAACATTCGATCTTCACCGGAGAAGATCACGTTGCCTTTGAAAAGTGGTAGGCGCGGAAAACAGGGAATAACCGACCCGCCCGGCATTACACGGTTGCACAAAGGCTCCGTGCCCCATCTATGCGACTTTTTTCTGTCGCATGGGTGGGAAATCCATGGTGTTCGCGAATCACGCGTCTTTGCTGATCCCTGTTCCCTGATCCCTATTCCCTGCTTTTACCGACACGATCGCGCAAATCGCCAAGATCGCTCCCATGATCGCCAGCGAAATCGTAATCGGCACTTCAACCCACCGCGCTCCCAGCATCTTCAGCGCCACAAAGGCCAGCAGCGCGCCCAATCCATAGTGCAGATAGCGGAAGCGGTTCAGCAGCGCGGCCAGCGCAAAGTATAGCGAGCGCAGCCCCAGAATCGCCGCGATATTCGAGGTATACACCACAAAGGGATTGTGGCTGACGGCCAGCACGGCGGGAATCGAATCGAAGGCAAACAGCACATCGGTGACTTCAACAGCCAGAATCACCGGCAGCAGCGAGCCCTTGGCCGGTTGCAGCTTGCGAATCCACTCCGGTATCGCCGCATTGGCTGCGCCGCCGCGCACCAGCCGCCACGCCGCATACAGCAGAATCAGCCCGAAGACCCAGTTGATCCACTCGAAGCGCCTAAGCAGCGTAATGCCGGCCGCAATAAACAGCGCGCGCAGAACCACCGCCCCGGCTACGCCCCACAACAGCGCCGTATGTTGCCGCCGCGGCGAAATGCGGAAGCCCTGAAAAAGAACCAGAAAGACAAAAAGATTGTCCACGCTGAGCGAAGTTTCAATTGCGTAGCCGGCCACGAACTCCAGCGCTGGCTGGTGGCCTTTCGCAACAGCGATCCAGCCTGCAAAGCTCATTGCGGCTGCAACCAGCAGCGCCGTCCAGAGCCATGCGACCTTCTGCGTGCGCCGCGCTTCAAGCCTGCTGCCGGGCAGCAGTGAGTCGGCCACCAATAGCGCCGCTACCACCGCATGAAACCCTAGCCACCAAACCCATGAAACGCCAGCAATCATAGTTGAATGTTCCGAAAAGCAGCTATTCCGTCACCTTTGATTCACCAGCCGTATCGTCTCCAGGAACACATCGCCGTCAATCGTCAGGCTCTTCGCGCTGATCTTGTCCATCGTGTCCTTGTCGGTGTGGTGATAGCTGTTATTCGGCCCGTAGTTCAGGTCGATCAAGTCGATCGAAGGCACGCCGCGCTCAACAAACGGCAGGTGGTCGTCCTCCACCGGCTCATTCGTTTTGAAAAAGTAGTGCTCATAACCGAACTTCTTCGCCGCCTGCCGCACCAGCGCCACCAGCCAATCGGTCGAGCGGCTCTCGCGCTGGATGTCAAGATCCTTGTCGCCGATCATGTCGGCCAGCATGAACGCCTTGATCTTGCCCAGCGTTCCGTCGCGCCCCCACCTAGCGGCCAGGTGCCGGCTGCCGTATGTCGAGTCGGATTTGGACCAGCTCTGAATCGCCTCTTCTCCGTCAAAGAAGACCAGCCACACCGAATAGCCGTTTAGTTTTCTGCCGTTAGCGGTCTCCGCGCGTAACTGGTCGCCGATGGCCATCAATAGCCCGGTCGTCGAGCCGCCGTCGTTGGCGCCCGTAAAATTGATATTCTTCAGCCAGTAGTTGGTCTCGTAGTGCGTGGCCAGAACAATCACGCCATCCTTCTTGCCGACATAGCGCACGATAAAGTTGCGCATAGGCACCGGCCCGATGGGCGTCGAGGCGGTAAACGCATCTTCTTCGACTTGGTCGCGCTTGAACTGGTTGCGCAAAAAAGCTTCGGCTTTCTGGTGATTCTGGCTGGTGGGCCAGCGAGGCCCGATCGACACAAACTGGCGCGCGTACTCCAGCGCCTTGGCTCCGTTGAAGTGCTGTTGCGCCTGCGCCGCCAGCGGCACTAGCAAAATAATCCCCGCCGCTGCCTTTTTCCAAAACGAGGAGAAGTTCACTTCGCGGCCTCCTTCTTCTTGCGCCGCGAGGGATGCACCCACCAGGCCACGCCAATGCCAATCAGATAAAGCACCAGCATGGGAATCGCGTAGATGCACATCGTCCACGGATCGGGACTGGGGCAGATGATGGCCGCTACCAGAAAAACCGCCAGAATCGCGTAGCGAATATTCTTCCACAAAAAGCGCGGGCTCACGATGCCGAACAGCGCCAGAAAAAAGATCAGCACCGGCAGCTCGAAACTGATGCCCAGCCCCAGAATCACCGACAGGAAAAACCCGCTGTACTCCTCGATGGTGACCATCGAAGTGAAGTTGTGCCCGAAGTTCACAATCAGAATTTGCAGCGCTCCCGGCAGCACATAAAAGTAGCCGAAAGACGCGCCGGCCAAAAACAATCCCACCGTGGCCGCCATGAAAGGAATCACAAACCGCCGTTCCTTCTGGTAGAGCCCCGGCGCAATGAACAGCCACACCTGATAGAGAATAAAAGGTGAGGCCAAAATCGCTCCGGCAATCAGCGAAACCTGCAAGTCCAGATTCAGCGGGTCCATCGGGTGAGTAAAGACCAGCGACTTGCCAATATGGTTGAGCGGCGCCTGAATGTAGCCGACAAACCGGTCGTGAAAGCCCCATGCCGCTCCTAAGCCCACCACGAGAAAGAGGAAGGAGCGGACGATGCGCTTGCGCAATTCGTCCAGGTGCTCCATCAGGCTCATGCCAGGCAGCTCTGCGCGCTCGGCCACAGCCTCGCGTGCCTTGCCGATGGCTTCTGCTGGATCAAGCATTGTTGCTCCCCGGCTCCTTGAGAGTTTTCTTCGTTCGGGTTGGCGCCTTCACCGGTTTCTGTTTGCTCTTCGCTGTCCCAGCGGCTTTCTTAGCTGCAGGAGCTTTAACCTGCGCCGTCCGTTTGCCCGGCCGCGCCGCTGCTACCGGCTCGCCCGTAGAAGGCAGTTGAATCTGCGGATATGCCGCCTCTTCGGGTGTCTCATGTCTCGCATCTGAGACTTGGCAATCCGCCGCATTCACCGCAGGGTAAAAAGCCTCATCCGGATAAGGGCTTTCAACAACACCAGGCAGTCCGGGTGCCCCAGGTCCCGTATTTGGGACCTGGGAAATCACATCTGTCCCAGCATTCTCAGCCGGAGCCGTTGGCGTCAACTCCTGCAGCCGCTCCTCTTCCTTCTTTCGCCGGTCAGCCTCCTCGGCATTCCGCAACTCCTCTTCCATCTGGAACTTGAAGTCGTTGGAGGCCTTGCGAATCTCATACATCAGCTTGCCGAACTGCCGGCCCATCTGCGGCAGTCGCCGCGGCCCAAAGACCACCAGCGCCATCACCATCAGAATCAGCGAGTCCCACATCCCCAGGCTCGCAACTTCAATTGTTGGCGGCATTACCATGAAGGTTCATGATACCTGCCTCCGCATGGCCCTCACAAATCGCAATTTACGGCCAATCAGTCTGACTTCCTCCATTTGAGTTCTTTGTTACCCCTTTGTTACACTCATACCCAGTGGAAGCGGCTTTCGCCGAGTCGGATTTTCAAAGCATCCATCGGCTCTGGGCTGCGTCTAACTGGGAAAGGCTTGCAACAACCCCGTGGATGGGGATTCTGCTGAAGCAGCCGGCGTCATTGCCGGCAATTTTTCAGTATTGTCAGTGCGTCCACTGCAAGCCGTGATTGCTTTCAACATCCCCGTTCGCTGCCCTCAAAAGGGGCGAGCTGACTGAAGGCGGAATACGGTGGAACTTGTAATTGACGATCTGGCGGCGGCCTCGCCGGAGGCGGGCAGTGCTTGTAGCCTCGAAAACTACCTCGCGCTCCCCGACCGCTCCATGGACGGGCGCATTGCCGAGGCGCGCACCAAACTCGGCTCGACTACCCTCCTGCTCGGCCATCACTACCAGCGCGACGAAGTGATCCACTTCGCCGACGCCACGGGCGACAGCTACAAGCTCTCCCGCATCGCCGCTGAAACCGACGCCAAGTACATTGTTTTCTGTGGCGTGCATTTTATGGCAGAGAGCGCTGATGTGCTCAGCCGCCCCGGCCAGCAAGTCATCTTGCCCGACCTGAACGCTGGCTGCTCCATGGCCGATATGGCTGAAATTTCCCAGGTCGAAGCCTGCTGGGAAGCGCTCGAGCGCCTCCACCTGGCCGGCGAAATCATCCCCATCACCTACATCAACTCCACTGCCGCCATTAAAGCCTTCTGCGGCGAACACGGCGGCCTGGTCTGCACCTCCTCCAACGCCCGCGCCGCCATCGAGTGGGCTTTCGAGCGTGGTAAGCGCATCCTCTTTTTGCCCGACCAGCACCTCGGCCGCAACACCGGCTTCGCTATGGGAATTCCGCTGGACCAGATGGTCGTTTGGGATCCCTGGGCCGTTCAGCTTGGTCAAAATCACGGCGGCCAGACAAAGGAAAAGCTCGCCGCCAGCCGCATCCTTCTCTGGAAGGGCCACTGCGCCGTCCATCAGCGCTTCCTGCCCAGTCACGTCGATGCTGTCCGAACAAAATATCCCGGCATCCAGGTCATTGTTCATCCCGAGTGCCGTTTCGAGGTCTGCCAGAAGGCCGACGCGTTGGGTTCTACGGAACGTCTGATATCACTGGTCGAGAACGCCCCGAAGGGTTCTACCTTCGCCGTTGGCACTGAAATTCATTTGGTCAACCGCATGGCCCGCCGCTTCGCCGCCGAGGGCAAAAAGGTCATCACCCTCGATGACACCGGCTGCCTCTGCACCACCATGTACCGCATCAGCCCGCAGCACCTCGCCTGGGTTCTGGAAAACCTCGTCGAAGGCCGCGTAGTCAACCGCATCCAGGTCAAGCCCAGCGTCAAGCACTGGGCCAAAGTAGCCCTCGACCGCATGTTGGAAGTGGGGTAATAACAGTGGAGAGGGAACAGTGGGCAGTGAACAGTTTCTTTTCGTTATCGCGAACATATTCAGCTTGATGGAAATATGTTTGACTTGCTGATAAAGCCACTCATGATTCGTCCGGCCCCTATTCCCTGACCCCTATTCCCTGACCCCTAATCCCTAGTCCCTAGTCCCTAATCACTGTTCACTGCCCACAGTTCCCTGTAAACTGTAACTATGAAGACCTTCACTCTCGAAGAAGCGCAATCTCTGCTGCCGGTCATGGAGTCGCTGTTAAAGCGCGCCATCGAAGGCAAGCGGTCGGCCGAACAGGTCGAGTCAGGCCTCTCCGAGCTGGCCCGCCGCATCTACATCTCCGGCGGCATGAAGGTTGACACCAGCAAGGTTGTCAGCCTCCGCGCGGAGATGGAGTCCCACGTCCAGCGCGTCCGCGAGAGCATCGCCGAAATCGACTCCATCGGTGTGCAGGTCAAGGACCTTGATGCCGGCCTGCTCGACTTCCCCTGCCGCCTCGACGACCAGGTCGTCTTGCTCTGCTGGCGCATGGGTGAGCCATCCATCGAGCACTGGCACCCCGCCGACTCCGGCTTCAAAGACCGCCAGCCGGTCGATGAGCGCTTCCATCGCCGCTCCGCCTCCGGCAACCGCCCCAACTGAGCGCTTCATCCCGCATCGCGGAGAATCGTTTCGCTTTGCTCGATCATCTATTGAAGGGCAACCCTGTGCGCTGGCCGTTCGCGCGGCCCCCTCAGATTTTCCGCCGCCATCTGTTCATTGCGCCGGCAGCGGCACGCGCCCGCACTCACCATCAACCCATCAACCCGTAAGGAGTACGCATGCTGACCGTTGGAGAAAATTTCCCCGCCTTTGAGCTGACAGCCGTTGTCGACCTCGACCTCAAGAAAGCCTTCCAGCCCATCACTGACCAGAGCTTTGCCGCCAAGTGGAAGGTCTACTTCTTCTGGCCCAAGGACTTCACCTTTGTATGCCCCACTGAAATCGCCGCCTTCGGCACAATGAACGCGGAGTTCGCCGCCCGCAACGCGCAGGTGCTCGGCGGCAGCATCGATTCTGAATTCGTCCACTGGGCCTGGCGCAACGAGCAGCCCTCGCTCAAGAACCTGCCCTTCCCCATGCTCTCTGACATCAAGCGCGAGCTTTCCACCGCCCTCGGCATTCTCGACCTCAAGGCCGGCGTCTGCCAGCGCGCCACCTTCATCGTGGACCCGGAGAACAAAATCCGCTTCGTTTATGTCACCGATCTGTCGATTGGCCGCGACCCCAAGGAAGTATTGCGCGTCCTCGACGCCTTGCAGAATGGCGGCCTCACCCCCTGCGGCTGGCACAAAGGCGAAGAGACCATCAAGGTCTAAGGAACCTTTGAAAAAGACAATGTTTTGAAAGAGCACGACTTCAGTCGTGTCGTAAGAGCTGCATAGGGCGATGTTTTGAAAGGGCACGACTTTAGTCGTGCCGTGAAGCCCGTAAAATCAACGGGCCTTTAGGCCCTGAGGGATGAATTCACTGGTCTTGCGGTAAGCAAACGTGATTTCATTTGGCGGCCAGTTTACCATCGGCCGTGTGCCCAGGTTCCGCTTTTGGGATCTGGGCATCCGCCCTTCCCTTACTGCAGCAATCCCAGGATAGCCGCCACAATTCCCATAACCGAGAACCCCAGCCCAAGGAACCAGAACGCGCGTTTGTGGGTTAGCAGCGTGATCGAGGTAATCACCAGCCCGATCTCCAGCAGCGCCTCGCCCAAGTCGAACCGGTCGGCGCGTGCCTCGGCTTCTTCCACTTTCTTCTCGAATTCGATGACCTTCTTTTCCTCTTCACGGGCCTTGTCTTCGCCTTCTTTCAGGTCGTCGGCCCATTTCTTCTGGTGATCGGCGTAGCCCTGGGCTTTCTTCTTCGCCTCATCCTTGTTGGCAATCGGCAACACGCTCATCAGGTCGGAGGTTAGTTCCATTTCGTTGGAGCGATTCTTTTTGGCCTGGTAAAAGGCCCAGTCGTCCGCCACCCGGTTTTGTTCCACTGCGGCTTTTGTCTGGTTGAGGATCGCCTCGGTGTGCGTGCGATGTCCCAGCACCGTGACCACGGCCACCAGCACTGCCAAGATCGTCATTGTCAACGCGACCGGCAGCAACGCGTGATCGTGCTCCGCGTGTTCCGCGTGTTCCTCCAACTCCTGCACTTCGTTCGGTTCCATCGGGTAAACCTCCTCCATCAGTATTTTTGGGAACTACTTCCGTTTCCACCGGACTCCGTCTTTGGAATCCTCAATCACTACGCCCATCTCCGCCAGTTCATTGCGAATTTGGTCGGCGCGGGCAAAGTTGCGATGCTTTTTGGCCTGTGTCCGCTCAGCCACCAGCGCCTCGATAGCTTCATCCGTCTGCCCCTGCCGCGCCAGCAACTCGGGTGCCACCTCGTCCATCCGTCCTGCCTGCTCCGCCCACTCCAGCGCCTGCCGCGTGGCTTCGGCATCGCGATCCTCCATCACATCGAAGACCGCGTCAAAGCTCGTCAGCACCGCCAGAATCGCATCCCGGTCCGCGGTTTTCAGTTGCTCCTGGTCCATCGCCGTATTCGCCGCCCGCAGCAGTTCAAAAATCGGCGCCCGCGCCTCGGCGGTATTCAAATCATTGGCCAGCGCGGCAATATATTCCTCTTGCGCCTTCGCTGCTGCGGCCTGCAACGCCGGATTTTCGCCCTCCGCAAACTTCCCCGTCTTGAGACGCCCCTTAAACGTTCGCAACCGCTCAACCGCGCTCGTCGCTTCAACCAGCCCGTCAAAGGTGAAGTTGAATTGATGCCGGTAGGGCACAGAAATCAGCGCCAGCCGGATAGCCGACGCCTTGTACCCTTTCAGCAGCAACTCGCGCAGCGTATAAAAATTGCCCTCGCTCTTGGACATTTTCCGCCCGTCCACCAGCAGGAACCGCACATGCATCCAGTGCCGCGCAAACGCCTTGTGCGTCACGCTTTCGCTCTGCGCAATCTCGTTTTCGTGGTGCGGAAACATCAGGTCTTCGCCCCCGGCGTGCAGGTCAAAGCTCTCGCCCAGGTACTCCATCGCCATCGCCGAGCACTCCAGGTGCCATCCCGGGCGCCCCCGCCCAATCGCCGTATCCCACGATGTTTCCCCGGGTTTTGCCGCCTTCCACAGCGCAAAATCCCGCGCCGAGTCCTTCTCATACTCGTCCAGATCCACCCGCGCGCCGTCTTCCATTCCACTCAAATCTTTTTTGCTCAGCTTGCCGTACCCCGGAAACGCCGCCAGCCTGAAGTACCAGCTCCCGTCCTCTGTCCGGTAAGCCGCTCCTGC
>Ga0224559_1001300_pt1 | contig 13961 bp, 9 predicted proteins | sample 714S33034metaG_FD_180676 | JGI IMG/M metagenome (GOLD analysis project Ga0224559, IMG submission 180676) | Peat soil microbial communities from Stordalen Mire, Sweden - 717 S3 30-34 | ecosystem: Environmental > Terrestrial > Soil > Wetlands > Peat | place: Sweden: Norrbotten County, Stordalen... | reverse complement strand
GGCTGGCCGGCGGCGGCGCGGAACGGGAGCAACTCTCGAAGAACGCCGAAGCGGCCTTCCAGATGCGCTTTACTTTGCCCGCGATGGCCGCCGCTTACATGGACTTGTACCGGGAGACGCCGCGAGCGCGGCGGGCAGCGAAAGACTGAGGCGGTTTTTACTGTTCCTAGCGGTTTTACTATTCCTGTATAGCTGGTATTGTGCTATCCCACCCTAGCCGCAAAAACAAAGACGCGGCGAGGGTGGGGCACCCGCCCCCCGGCTTTCCTGCAGAATGCGTTTTTATCGAGAATTTGCGCAAAAAACAGCCTCCGGACGCAACCGGAGGCTGTTTTTTTGACTGTTGCGAACTTTACCGGGTCTTGGAAATCTCTTCCACGGTGACCGGATCGAGGAAGGGCATGGCGGCGCGGAGCTTCTTGCCGACGATTTCGACCTGGAGCTTGGCCTCGGCATCGCGGAAGGCCTGAAACTCCTTGCGGCCGGAGTTCTGGTCGGCCAGGAAGCGCTTGGCGAACTCTCCATTCTGGATTTCGGTCAGGATGTCCTTCATGGCCTTGCGACTTTGCTCGTTGATGACGCGCGGGCCGCTGACGTAGTCGCCCCACTCGGCGGTGTCCGAGACGGAATAACGCATGTAGGCCAGGCCGCCGCGATAGATCAGATCGACGATCAGCTTCAGCTCGTGGAGGCACTCGAAGTAGGCGCTCTCGGGCTGATAGCCAGCCTCGACCAGCGTGTCAAAGCCCGCCTTGATGAGTTCGCTGACGCCGCCGCAGAGTACCGCCTGCTCGCCGAAGAGGTCGGTTTCAGTCTCTTCCTTGAAGGTGGTTTCAAGAACTCCGGCGCGGGTGCAGCCGATGCCCTTCAGGTAGCTGAGGGTGAGGGCGTGGGCTTTGCCGGTGGCGTCCTGATGGACGGCGATCAGTCCAGGAACGCCGCCACCCTCGGTGAAGACCTCGCGGACGCGATGGCCGGGAGACTTGGGCGCGGCCATGCCGACGTCGAGGCCCTTGTCGGGGACAATGGTCTTGTAGTGAATGTTGAAGCCGTGGGCGAACAGGAGCAGATTGCCGGCCGAGAGGTTGGGTCCGATTTCCTCGGCATACAACTTGGCCGCGGTCTGATCGGGAACGAGGACCATGACCACGTCGGCCCACTTGGTGACCTCGGCGGGCGTGCCGACTTCCAGGCCGGCCTTCTTCGCCTTGTCGATGGACTTCGAGGTCGCCTGCAGGCCGACCTTTACTTGTACCCCTGAATCTTTGAGGTTAAGAGCATGCGCATGCCCCTGAGAGCCGTAGCCGATGATGGCTACCTTCTTGCCCTGAATCAGGGACAGGTCGGCATCTTGATCGTAGTAAGTCTTCGCCATGATTTCTTTTTTCTTCCTTTGCTTGGTTGAAATTCCGTAAAGTGGGCTCGCTGTTGCCCGGCCCGCACTCTTTATAAGGCTAAACCTCGGGGGCCATGAATCCCACCCTGGCCGCAATAATTGCAAAAAGCAGATTCCCTAGAATGTGCTCAGGGCAGGCTTTCGACTTCGCTGCGCTTTGCTCAGAATAACAAGCGAGGACGGGGCACGGCTTTGTCACAAGAATAAGTGGTCAGAAACCTGACGCGCAAAGAGGCGCTTCAGGAAGCCAATTCTGCTGCTTCCGGGAGCCCTGTCATTGCCCTTGGGAGTCCTGTCGTGGCCCTTGGAAGTCTCGTCACCGGTTTCCGTGGAGGCATTCTTCGAGGGTGGGGCGGCCAGCCACCGGGTGCGAAACTTCAATGGAATACGCTCCCTTAGCCCCAGGGGTTCGGGTTGCACCGGCCACGCGGCGCCCTCGACGGCGGCCTGAGGATTGGTCACACACAGCCGTCGCGCCGTTTCCTCGCCTGCCCGCCGGGCCACATAATCGTAGGCCTTTTTCAGGTGCGGCGGCCGTCCGGTCAGGTTGTGCGCGTCGCTGGCCAGGAAATGAATCCAGTTGCGCTCCAGCAATTCGTTAGATAAAACCTCCGCCAGTTTGCCGAAACGCCCATACAACGAGCCGGCGGTGACCTGAATCAGGCAATCCTGGCGCATCCATCCAGCCAGCAACTCTGGATCTCTCAGCACGGCCGGATAGCGCTCCGGATGGGTGATAATCGGCGTGTAGCCTACCGATTGCAGCAGCAGCAAGGCGTCGCTGACCTGGGGAGGGATCGCGGTGTCGTCGAACTCGACCAGCAGGTAGCCTTTGCCGTCGATCGAGTAGTGCAGGGGATTGGCGGCGGCCTCCATGACATTCTCCGTTGTCACGTGCAGGTCGCATCCCAGGCTCAACTCGATCTGCCCGTCGAGCAGATCGCGCAATCGGGCGTAGCGCTCGGCGATGAGCGGGGCGTCGTAGGGGTAGCGTTCGCTCGCGTGCGGGGTGCAGACGATGCGGCTCACGCCCTCGGCCGCGGCCTCTCGCGCCATGGCCAGCGAGGTCGTCAGATCGGGCGAGCCGTCGTCCACGCCGTAGAGCAGATGATGATGGAGGTCGATCATGCGGCCTTCAATGCGCGGCCAACGCCCCGATCGTCAGCGCCTCGATCATGGAGGAAAAAATCTTCTCGCCGTCCTCAGAGCCCAGAATCAGCTCGCTGGAACGGTCGGGGTGGGGCATCATCCCCAGAACATTCCGTTTTTCGTTGAGAATGCCGGCAATGTTGCCCAATGAGCCGTTGGGGTTGGCCTCCGCGGTGATCTCACCCTTGGCGGTCGAGTAGCGGAAGGCGATCCGGTCTTCAGCCTCGAGAACGCGCAGCTCCTCCGGCGTGCAAAAGTAGTTCCCCTCCATGTGGCCGATGGGAATCTCCAGAACGTCGCCTTTGGCCAGCTGGTTGGTAAAGGGAGAATTGGCGGTCTCCACGCGGAGGTGAACCTGCTTGCAGATGTACTTCAGCCCGGCGTTGCGCATCAGCGCTCCAGGGAGCAAACCGACCTCAGTGAGGATCTGGAATCCGTTGCAAATGCCTAGCACCAGGCCGCCGCCGGCGGCAAACTTCTTCACTGCCTGCATGACGGGCGAAAAGCGGGCAATCGCCCCGGTGCGCAGGTAATCGCCGTAAGCGAAGCCGCCGGGAACCAGCACCGCGTCCACGCCCTGCAGATCTTCGGAATCGTGCCAGAGAAAGGTGACGGGCTGATGAGCCACTTCGGCAATCACGTGGTAGGTGTCGTGGTCGCAGTTGGAGCCGGGAAAGACTAAAACCCCAAATTTCATGCATCTAGATTATCAGTTTCGGGCGGCTGCGCCGTTGCCTTTTGTGCGGACGCGCCACCCCCTTCGACGGCCTGGTTGCAAAGCGCTTTCCACAAAGGAACCGGGCAACTTGCCAAGCCATGCCGGTGATATACTCACAGGGTCAGGCGCGTGCCCGCGCCGCTATCTTCTACTACCACTGAGGTTCTCATGTCCGGCCATTCAAAATGGGCCACCATCAAGCACAAGAAGGGCGCGCTGGATGCCAAGCGCGGCAAGATATTCACTCGTCTGCTCAGGGAAATCGCGGTCGCCGCCAAGGGCGGCGGCAACCCTGACAGCAACGCCCGGCTGCGCACCGCCGTTCTGGCGGCCAAAGCGGAAAATATGCCGCAGGACAACATCAAGCGCGCCATCCAGCGCGGTACCGGCGAGCTGGAAGGCGTCAACTACGAGGAGATCACCTTCGAGGGTTACGGCCCTGGCGGGGTGGCCATCATCGTCGATGTGCTGACCGACAACCGCAATCGCGCGGTGAGTGAAATCCGCCACGCCTTCTCGAAAAACGGCGGAAACCTGGGCGAAAGCGGCTCGGTGCGCTTCATGTTCTCGAAAAAGGGGCTGATCGCCGTTGAAAAGGGCGCGGCCTCCGAAGAGCAGTTGATGGACATTGTGCTCGAACACGGCGGCGAAGACCTGAACGACGAAGGCGACTCCTGGGAGATCATCACCGATCCGGCCTCCTATGAGAAGGTTGCCGGGGCGATCAAGGCCGCCGGCATTCCTACGGTGATGAGCGAAATCACCATGGTCGCCTCCACCTACACCAAGCTGGAAGGCAAGGAAGCTGGCCAGATGATGCGCTTGCTGGAAGTTCTGGAAGACTGCGACGACACGCAGAACGTCTACTCGAACTTCGACATGGACTCCGAGCAGATGGAAGAGGCGGCTGGTTAACCCAGCGCCATCCAGGGATTCAAAAGGCCGCCCGGCTGTGGCGGCCTTTATTCTGGAAATGCGGAAATTCTCCTCCGGCAATGAAAAGGACCGGCCAATATTGTGCGGGGCAGTAAATAGCCGCACGGAAATGCGCGGCACAGAGAACGGTTGGGAAGGAAAGAGCAGGAAAGAACGAATGTTGACCCGAAAAGAAAGAATGTTGCCCCAAATTGCTAAGCTTTTTGTATGGCTTCTGATGGCGGGAACGATGATGGCCGCCGCCGAAACCTCAAATGGCGTCGCCACCTCCTCCGATGCGGCAACGGTAATCCCCGTGGCCCAGGTTCACCAAGATAAGAGCTGGGAGTACGGCCCCTTCATTAACGGGGGTACGGGCGTCGGCAACCGTTCAGATTTCCAGTTTCTTTCGGCCGGCTTCCAGGCAGGCAAGATCCTCACTTCGGTTCATCATGCCGGCATTCTCACTGGCCAGTTCGAGCTTGGCGCGAACATCATGCCCCTCTGGCAGGCCTACACCCCGAGCGCCCACGAAGTGATCATCATCCCGAAGAGCGGCACGCCTTACCTGGCAACAATAGGCGGCGGAACCTACCGTGGTGTCAGCCTCACCCCGGTTATCCTCCGCTGGAATCTTCTTACCCGGTCGCGGCGTGTCCAGCCCTGGATTCAGGCTGCGGGTGGGCTCATCTACACCACGCACAAGTTTCCCGGAGTCCAGGAGGTTCAGCCGGGAACGCCGGGCGGAAGCAGCGTGTGGAATTTTGCCCCGCAGGGCGGCGGTGGCTTTCATTACTTCATCCGTCCCCAGCGGTCGATCGATGTGGGGGTGAATGGTGTGCACATCTCCTCGGCCTCGCTGGGCGATCGCAATCCCGGCGTCAACGCCAGCATTCAGATGCAGGTGGGCTACACCTTCTGGAAGTAACCACGTGGCAGTTCCCGCGCTCCCAGGAACTGCGTGGCACGATGGAATTTTACCCACCGGAGCGCAATTGTGGGAAAGCCGCCAAAACTTCTAGTAAAAAGCTGGAAATAACTTTCAGAACTGCGTGAGAAGATGTTGCTGCGAAAGGAATTATGAGCGGGCCAGTGGTCGAGTGCGTTCCCAATTATTCCGAGGGCCGGGATGTTCGGCGGGTCGAGGCCATCGTGGCCGCGATGCGCGTCGAGGGGGTGCATCTGCTCGACTGGTCGATGGACGCTGACCACAATCGCTCGGTGGTGACCGTGGCCGGCGACCCGGCTGCGGTGGTCGAGTCGGCGGTTCGCGGCGCTGGCAAGGCCGCCGAGCTGATCGACCTCACCCGTCAGGAGGGAGTTCATCCGCGCATCGGAGCGGCCGATGTCATTCCCTTTGTGCCCATCTCCGGCATCAAGCTGGAGCAGTGTGTTCTGCTGGCCCGCCAGGCGGGTCTGGAAATCTGGCGCCGCTACGAGGTGCCCGTCTTCTTTTATGAGGCGGCGGCGGCCCGGCCCGACCGCGCCAACCTGGAAGATGTGCGGCGGGGGCAGTTCGAGGGCCTGCGCGATGCCGTGGGCAAGGACTCCTCGCGCCGCCCCGACATTGGCGGCCCCAATCTGCATCCCACCGCTGGGGCCTGCGCCGTGGGCGCGCGTAAGTTTCTGGTGGCCTACAACATTTACTTCGACTCGGCCGACGTAGCCGTGGCGCGCGCCATTGCCCGCGAGATTCGCGCCGCTTCCGGGGGCCTGAAGGGCGTCAAGGCGATGGGCGTGCTGGTCCACGGCCGCGCGCAGCTCACCATGAACATCACCGACTTCGAGGTCACGCCGCTTTCCCTGGTTTATCGCACCGCCTCGGCGCTGGCCCTGCGCTACAAGGCCACGCCCGTCGAGGGCGAGATCATCGGACTGCTCCCCGAGGCGGCCTGTGAGCGCGAGAGCGAGTGGATGCGTCAATTAACTGGGTTCGATGAACAAACCAAGATTCTGGAGCGCCGTCTTGCCTCTCCCCTGGCTTGGCCAGGAGCGGCGGCAGCAGCCAAGCCAGCTTGATGGGCGCATCGGCCCGATGCACTACGCGTAAAATGGAAAAGAAACAGTAGCGGCGCGGTTGGCCGTCGAGGGCGCGTAAGTCGAGCGCTGGAAATGGTTCAGGGTACGAACCGGCTCCCGCCGATGGACGTAGCCGTGATCGCAACTGTGGAGGATGGATTCCTTGAAGGCTTTACTGAGATTTTCAATTCCGGCTATTTTGCTGGCCGCGGCCGCCTCGGCGCCAGCGGCGCAGTTGTCCACCGATGCGCGCGGCGCCATTCCTCATGACGTGCAGCAGCTGGTGGCCATCGACTACTATGCGATGGAAAACTCGGCGGCGGCCATGGATCTGCGCAACCGCGTGATGCCCCCCGAACTGAAGCGCTTTGAAGAGGCGCTGCACAAGTCCGGCCTGAACGAAAACCACGACGTCGAACAGTTGGCCTTCGTCCTGTTCCGGCCCAAGAGCGGCGGCGAGGATCTGGACACCGTCGGCATCGCCCAGGGCCAATTTCCCATCACCGAGATTCTTGCCAACTTTCGCAAACAGAAGGTGAAGCCCACCCTGGTGCGCACCAACAAGGTCTACCCGCTGGCCAAAACTGGCATGGTGGTCTGCTTTGTCGATCCCTCGACGATGATCTTCGGTGGCAGCGATGCGGTCACCAAGACCCTCGATGTCCGGGACGGCATGGCCCCTAGCATCCTGACCAATAACACCATGATGGACGCCATGCGAGGCGTGGATTCCGAGCCCCTGTGGAGCATTCTCGATCAGAAGGGCACCCAGACCATGATGAAGCAGGTGCTGGGCGAGGCCGGTTCGGTCACCGACTATGAAAGTGTGCGCAAGCGCCTATTGGCCTCCTGGTACTCGATGAACTTCCAGCACGGCGTCAAATTCGACCTGACCATCTCCACCGGCGACTCGTTTGTCGCGGCCACCGTCTCTTCGCTGCTGTCGGCCGCGCTGACGGTGCGCAAGATGAGCGGATCGGAGGCTGAAAAGCAGGCGCTGAGCGCCACTTCGCTCAGCTCCGACTCTGGGCGTATGTCGGTCCACTTCGCCACCAGCGATGCCCAATTCACCAGCCTGCTGCAATCCCCGCTCTTCCATAGCATGGTGCGCTAGAGCGGCATCGGGCACATTGCCCCGCATTAGAGCGAAACCAGAGTGAACGTGCCCTTGGCAGCGGTATTCAAGGCGGCTTTTACTTCCACCCACGGACGATGACCTGTCCGTGGGGACCCCGTTGATGAGAAAGCCACTTGGCGGGTTTGCCCCTGGGTACAGCTACTCTGGTTTCGCTATATTGTCCTTGTAATTCATGATTTGGCGCCCGACCCTGAAGCCTTCTTGCTACCGCCGCTTTCCTGAATTGTGAAGAACGGTTCCATATCCTCGTATAGATTCACCGCATTACTGCTGCACACCTGATTTCTCCCATTATTCTTGGCCTGGTAAAGCGCTTGATCGGCCATTTCAATCAGGTCGTACACGTGCTTTCCAAACTGCGGAACCAAGGTGGCGCAGCCAATGGAGACGGTTACGATTCCAGGCAGGTTGCCGTTGTGCTGCAATCGGCGGCCGCGCAATACCAGGCACACCTCATTGGCCACCTGTAGAGCTCCGGTGTTGTCCGTGTTCGGCAGGATAATGGCAAACTCCTCGCCACCGAAGCGGGCCACTAGGTCTCCCGGCCGCGCCACGACATCCTGGCAGGATTCGGCAATCTGCCGTAGGCAACTGTCACCGCGCAAGTGCCCATAGGCGTCATTGTAGGACTTGAAGAAGTCGACGTCGATCAATAGCATGGAGAGCGGCTTGCCGTCGCGCATTCCGCGGCGCCACTCACTGGCGATGTACTGATCGAAGCGCCGGCGGTTGGCCAATCCCGTCAGCGCGTCGGTCACGGCCAGCGCCTCCACGGTGCTGTAGGCTTCCTCCAGCCTTTTTTGCGTCTGCTTTTGTGCGGTAATGTCGCTGAAGAACCACACGCGCCCCAGGTACTGGCCGGTCTCACTCTTTAAACCGGTGGAATGCTCTTTTAGTGTTCTGCCGTCCTTCAATTCAATCAGACAATGGCCCTCTGCATCGGGATCAGCATAGAGATTCTCCACACGTTTCCGGTACGCTTCGGGGTCCTTCATGCATTTAGCGGCCAGCTCCTGCAATGTCCCTGCGGGGATGGGGACAGTTCCTGTGTGCGGTTCAACAGGAGTTCCAACGATGCCACACCGCCACAGTTCGGCGAATCTCTTGTTGTACGTGAGCACATTTCTCTCTTCGTTCACCACCAGAATCCCATAGTGCGCGCCGTCGTGAATGGCACGAATCAAAGAGTAGTGAAACTCACGCAAATGTTCGGCCTGCTTGCGCTCGTTGACGTCCCGGACAATATTCAGAATTCCCGACGGGGCGCCGGTGGCCGGATCGCGCACGATATGAAGGTTGGCCTCGACCCATACATACTCTCCGCTCTTCTTCTGGACGCGGCACTCGACCATGGTCCCTTCGGCGCCAGAGCGCAACTCATTGACCGCCGCGATCGTCCGGGGAAGATCCTCTGGATGCACCAGTCCAAAACTGCCCTGCGCCAGCAGTTCTTCCCGCGTCCATCCGCCCATGCTCTCCGCGACGGCCGAGACATGGCTGCGGTTTCCGTTGAAATCGGCAAGGATGATCACATCGCGAGAGTTTTCCGTCACCAGCTTGTGCAGGGCGACGATCTCCTGAAGCCTGCGTTCAGTGTTCTTACGCTTGGAGATGTCGCGTACCACCTTCAGAATTCCGGTAGGGATACCCGTTACCGGGTCGTGAATCAGTCTCAGGCTGGCCTCGACCCAAAGGAACTCCCCGCTCCGTTTGCGTAAGCGAGCCTCGATCACGGCCCCCTCGACGCCGGAACGGAGATTGCTCATGATCGCCACCGCGTTCGACTGATCCTCGGGATGCAGCAGCAGCCCCAAGTTGCCCATCTTCAAAAGTTCTTCCCGACTCCATCCGGTCATGCTCTCGGCGGCGGCTGAAACGTAGTTGCCTTCTCTGCTGAAGTTGATGAGGATGATCGCGTCGCGGCAGTTTTCCGTCACCAGCTTGTGCAAAGAGGCGATCTCTTGCAGCCGGCGTTCGGTGGCCTTCTGGCGCTCCAGGACCACGGAGATGCTGTAGAGAATGAAAATCCCGGCGGCAAAATACAGTTGCATCAAGACGCCAGGCCGTATCGGCCAGATGGACTCCGTCCTGGCAAACGGGCCCTCGCCGCGAATGGTGTAGCAGCTTCCAGTAACAACGGCCAGGAGCAAGGAAAGCGCGGCCCATCCCAGGCCAACGCGCAGCGCGATGACGACCAAAAGAGGGTAGATCAGAACCCACAGAGGAATTCTGTCCTGGTAGAAGGAGCCAATGGTCAAGGCGATGGTCAGCGCCAGGTAGATCCAGTTCTGCCGCCACAGTTTGCGATCCCTGAAATCGGATTGAAAGATAGCGATACAGGTTGGAGTGATTACGGCAATCCCGAGGCAATCGGGGGCAGCCCACTCCAGAAACGCGTGGAGCAGGGTGGCGTACGTCCCAGAGGCCGTGATCCACGCATAGGCCAGCCCCACGGCGATGGGTGCAGCCAGAACGGCAAATCCAATGAAGCGAGAGAGATAGGAAATGTCCGTGAAGCGGGGAAGCTGGGCCGACCGGCGTCGCAGCAGCAGCGCGGCTAACAGAACTTCGGCGACGTAGCAGACTGAACAGCAGGCTCATCCGCCACGATCCGTGGATGAGGAAGCTGCCAAAGGCAACGGCCAGAAAACCGGTCAGCAGATAGTACGGCCAACGCCAGCGGGGTGCCAGTAGCAGGTAGGCCAGCAACAGTCCATTGGCCACCCAGATCAGGTTGTCTCCCGTTCCGTCGCGCTCGAAGATCTCGACGAATACCGTGGCCAGCATGACCAGGAGGAAGCATTCCGCCAGGTGGACGGCAAGCCCCGGATTCCGCAACCAGCGAGCCCGGCACTGCGGCCGCTGGAACTGGGGATGGCAGTGTGTGGATGCAGGCTTCTCGCGCACTTCCGTCCTCCTGCTCCCCTTATCGGTTAAATTTAAGAGCAAAATAGTCTTTGAAAATATTTGCCGATTAAATTCCTCTAATTCAAGAACGGATTTCGACGGCAAATCAAGCCCCGGTATTCGATTTGGCCGGCACTGAAATAAGTTTCCACAAAATCAGCACTGTCTTCGTGAGCCACGGCGAGCGGAATAAGAATACCATGCACGTCTATTGGGACGATGGTGGGGGTGGAGGGATTGGCAAATAACTGAAATTGCGGGAGTTATACGCAAAGCGCTGTAATTGAACAGATCATATAATTTTCATTTTTTCAAGATTTCCCTAAAAACGCTCCTGCTGTTAAGTTGTATATCTTTTCGTGTCATTCGTATCCCCCGCTCGGAGGGTTTATCACCCCGAGCGGGGGGGAAGATGGTTCACTCCATCCATTCTGATGCGAAAATGATACGAAACGGGCGGCCAACTGACCTGAAGAACGCCGGTATCCATCCGCCCCAGAAAAACACTGGCCGCTGGCCAACCAGCAACAGGCAAGTGGCAGGTCAGCCGCCCGCAGCTTTCAGCGAGTCCGTAGGCGATTTTGCGTGAAGCCAGCGTTCCTCTCGGCGATATTGGCGTCTTGTTTGACCAATTCGGGGGCAAATGGCAGGCCATATAATGAACCTGTTTCAGGGGAGAATATAGCGCATGGTGCTGAAGGCGACACTATCGTTGCCCTTCGGAGCCAATCCACCCGCACCCGACCAGGTGCCGCGTTCGATGTAATCAAACTCTGCGCCATAGCGCAGGGTTCCTAGCGGTCCCTTGTAAACGTCGTAATAGCCGATCAGCTTGCCATTCCAAAGGTTGCGATTGTTGCCCGTGCATGTTGCATCGACACCTGCCGGAACAGTTTCGTAATAGCACCCCGTGTTAATGGCTTCGGGAGATCCGTACCCGGCGATCTTGGTGCCATTGAGGTAGGTTGACCTGGCGTAGTACTCGTCTCCGAAAAACATATCGAGTTCTGTCCTCTTGCTTGGGTGACTTTCAAAACCGGCCAGGACGCTGAAGGACTGAATAGCTTGCATGTTGTGGTCGGTGCCACGGACTACGAAATCGTATTGGCCGGCATCCTGGTAGCGGCTGATGCCCTTTCCATACATTCCCTGGGCAATGAAATCCAGCCTCTTGGACACGACCGGGGTGATGACGCCAGCGGCGATACCTCCGCCCAGGCCGGTGTTGTTCCATCCAGGAGTGGTGCCCGTCGCAACCACGCGGTCACGGAAGAGCCGCGTCAATGCCTTCAATTCCAGGTGACCCACCCTCGGACCGTCATACGCCAATTTGACGACCATGTCGGGAGCCAGGTTGGTGGAGTAGAGAGGAGTATTGGTGCAGGTAACAACGAGCGTCGTCGCAGATTGCGTGCAGGCGCTCAGCAGGCTATTACCATACAGGCCAGCTCCGTTCGCAGCCAGCCCCGCAACTGCCAAATTGGCGCCGGAGTTGAGATAAGACGGATTGGTTAACCCCAGCGCCACGGCAACTCGCTGGTGGATAGTTTTGGACACACGTATTTCCGCGAAGCGCCCCCAGTCATAGCCGACCGAATACTGAGCCTCGATAATATTTGGCGCCCAAAACGTGTCAGCGTCCGTCCCCTTGCGGTTCAACGTGATCAGGCTCCACATTTGGCCGCCAGTAATAGTCCATCCATTTGAAAACCGTGCCCGGCTCCAGGCTTGGCGGATGCGCGGCACATAGCTAGTGGTCTGATTTGGATTGGAGGTTGTGCCTGCTCCGAAAAAGTCCATTTCATAGTATCCCGTCAGCTTCGTCGTGTCGGTTCCCGCGTCCAGCCGCAGGGAAAGGCGCGAGTCACGAGCGGTTAGGCCAATCTCGGTCAGATGGCTGCTGTATCCATTGCTAACTTGAGACTCAAGCGGAATGGCCTGGAATGGTGTCGCCTGATCCGACAATGTTGCGTTTGCACGGAAGTATTCCGTCATTTCCAAATATCCGCCTGGGATGATATGAAGACCCTTATAAGTAATGGAATTCGGGTGCTCGAGGTTATCAATCTTTTTCTCTTCTTTGGCAACCGTCGCTGTTGTTGTGCTCAAAGCGGCCTTCGCCTCCGTGAGACTGACGACCATCTTCTTGACCTGTGCATCTGTATCGGATTGAACCGTCGCCGCTTCTGTGTTCGCGCGTTGGGCCACCTGCCGCGTTTGCATGACTTCTAACTGGGTCAGTTGCAACTGTCGTTGCGCTTCTTGCACCTGCTGCTGCACCTGCTGCAACGCCTCCTGCTGGCGTTCCATCGACGCCTTCAACTCAAGAAGTTGCGCGGCGGTATTATCTTTCTTTGCCTGCTTGGCGGAGTTCTTTACTGTCTTCCTGGCCGCGGTTGCATGTTCGCCAGACTGCGCAGCGGCAATCATGGGAATGCTGAATAACATAATCAGCGCGCAAAGGGAGGCTGCTAAGATATTTCTTCGTTTCATGGTCATGTTCCTCCAGGAGTTATCACCGGGAACAGATGTGAGGCCGCCTTCGCTGTCAGATAAATCTCTTGGCAGGAGCCCGCTCATACCCGATAAGTTGCCGGGCCAGCATCATGCAGAATGTGTGCACTTTGTCAGGCCTTGGCGTTTTTATCGGCCAGGTTCCTTTATTGCTGACTTCTTTGAGCGGATAAGCAGCTTCCGGAGAAGGACGAACGGGATAATAGGAAAGGAGAAAAAGGCTCTCCCGAAAGAGGAAAGCGCATGTAAGATCGGCCCGCATGACCCACATCGACGGGGTCGGCACCTTGTATTCTCTGAGCAAGGCGCCGACTGGGTCCTCGCCCCACTCCTCAAAGCCTACAGTTCTCACGCAACGCAGATATGAGAAGCCTCATAAGTCGCCTCGCAATGTGTAACTTACCTTAAGTGGCCTCCTTATACATAACATCACATGCCAACAAAGAAGATCCCAGATACTTTATAGAAAATTAATATGTAGGATGCTGCATATTGCTCCACACTGAAGGAAACATCCTCCAGGTCGATACTTCCAGTGTCAACTGTGGTCCACTGAATGGATGACTGTCATGGGTAGGCGATCTCCACATATCACAAGGCCCCCTTTGGCCACCTGGGATTCTGACTTGGCGCGTTCATGAAACTACAGCGTCAGTATTCCGGGACATGATGGCAGCCTGTCAACGGCTTGCAAGACTTCGTTGGTGCTGGAGAAAACGTCAGCGCCAGTCAAATAATGAATTAACCCGCTGAGTCCCGTGCCTTTTCTTTTCCGACCTGTAGTAACTGGGGTTATCTGATTCTGGCAAGAACGGATTTCAGCACAAGGGGGGGAACTTTGATGTGGAACAATTTGTTTGGTGAAGCCCGGAAGATGCAAAGCGCCGGCAATGGTTCAAACGGAAACGGGCATGGGGGCCATGATCGATCAGAGGACGCCGGGCAGACGGCGCAAGCGGATACGGCGCTTCTGGTGCAGGAGATCATGCGTCTCGTCGATGCGTCCAAGGAAGGCCACCTCTCCGAGCGGGGCAAGGCAAGCCAGTTCAACGGCGTTTACAGAGAAGCGATCGAGGGCGTCAACAAGATTCTCGACTCCGCTACCGAGCCACTTCATTTGGCCTCGGTATTTATCGAGCGCCTCGGCAAGGGCGAGATTCCAGCCAAAATTACGGATACACAAAATGGGGAATTAAACACTCTGA
>Ga0224559_1001299_pt1 | contig 13979 bp, 10 predicted proteins | sample 714S33034metaG_FD_180676 | JGI IMG/M metagenome (GOLD analysis project Ga0224559, IMG submission 180676) | Peat soil microbial communities from Stordalen Mire, Sweden - 717 S3 30-34 | ecosystem: Environmental > Terrestrial > Soil > Wetlands > Peat | place: Sweden: Norrbotten County, Stordalen... | reverse complement strand
CCTCCGTGGCTAAAGCCAGCATTGATTCTGTTGGCTTTATGCGGGGGTTGAAACCCCCGCCTCCCTCCGCATTGAGTTTTTCCGCAGCCTGTAAAGCCCGCATTCTTTTTGGTGCATTTGCGGCACGACTGAAGTCGTGCCCTTTCAAAACATCCACTTATTCAGCGATTCCCTGAGCGAGTTTCTCCAGTGGAGCGAGTCTCCCGAGCAGCGCCCGCTGGAGCGTTTCCACCACCGATTGCCAATCCCCGGCCTTGGGTTGGCGAAACAGCCGCACGGTTGGATACCACGGGCTATCTTCGCGGTCGAGCAGCCAGCGCCAGTCAGGCAAAGCCGGCAGAAGCAGCCATGTCGGCTTGCCCAGGGCTCCGGCCAGATGGGCTATTGAAGTGTCCACCGTGAGAATCAGGTCCAGGTGGGCCATCTGCGCCGCGGTATCGGCCATATCGCCGGTCACGGGGGCCAGGTCGGTGATGTCCGCTTTGGCCGCCGCCAGCTCCGCAACCGCCGGCCCCATTTGCAGCGAGAAGAAGTGCGCACCATCCAGCTTGAAGAGCGGTTCAAGCAGCGCGAGAGGGATGGTGCGGGACCAGTTCTTGGGGTGGCTTGGATTGCCTGTCCACGTCAATCCGATTCGCATGACCCCTTCATGCCATGGGAGCGTGGCCGCCGCTTGCAGGGCCTCCGCCGGAGCCGCGAGATAAGGCACGCGCGCGGGGATCGTGTCCAGCGTGGTTGCAAAGGCCTGTGGCAGGCTCATCAATGGGCAATGGCAATCGAACGGAGGCAACGGGTCCCCTGTAGTCACCAAAGCTGCCACGCCGGGCAGTTGCGCGGCTAACCGGCGCAGCCGCGGAGGGACGTCCAGCACCACAGTGCCCCCGGCCGCATGAACCAGCGGAACATAGCGCAGGAATTGAATCGAATCGCCCAATCCCTGCTCGGTGTGCAGCATAATGCGGCGTCCTTGAATGCGCGCCGCCGGGCTGGCCGGACCATCCGGAGCTGCCGCGCCCTGCCACAACGGCCGATCGACCTGCCGCGCGGGATAGACCTTCCAGCGCACCTCGTAGTTGCGCCACCCGGAGAGATACTCCCCTTGCAGCAGTTGCAGCAGGCTCACATTCATCTGCGCATCGTAGAACTCCGGGCTCAGCTCCACGGCACGCGCACAGTGCGCGACGGACTCCTTAAGCATGCCCTTGTCAAAGTATGCGTTGCCCAGGCAATTGCAGGCCTTGGAGTGGTCCGGATTCAGCGCCATGGTCCGCTTGAAACATGTCACTGCCTCTTCCAGGTTCCCTCGCAGGTGCAGCGCGTCACCCAGATTGCAGTAGAGATCGGGGTGGTCCGGCAGCAGGGCCAACGCATGCTCGTAGCTGTCCACCGACTCGTCCAGTTTTCGCTGCGTCTTGAGCACATTGCCCAGGTTGCACCAAGCGTCGGCGTACTCCGGCCTGGCCCCCACCGCGCGCTTGAAGCAGGCCGCCGCTTCATCGTATTTCTTCTGCACAAAGTAGATGTTGCCCAGGTTGAAGCAGGCCTCAACGTGGTTGGGATTGATGGCCAGCGCCCGCTCCAGGCTAACAACGGCCTCATCGGTCTTCCCTTGAGCCTGCAGCGCGTTGCCCAGGTTGGCGTGAAAAAACGGCTGCCTGTCGTTCACCGCAATCGCCCGGCCAATCATGCGCACGGCCAGCTCGAAACGGCCCGTCTTGAAGGCCGCCATGCCCAGCACATACAAGGCGTCGGCATGGTGCGCATCCACCGCCAGTACCTTCAGCGACAGCGGCTCGACTTCAGCAAACCGCCCCGCTTCATACTGTGCCAGAGCCCGCGTCATAAGGCTTTGCATGTACAGAAGCTGCTCCCGCGTTTTGCCAGTTTGCCGCGCAGGTTGCTGCTTCGACGGCTTAGCATTCCTGGGAATTCCCACACCAACGAAAGCGCCCACACCGATCCCTCGCTCAAAAAATGCGCATCGCCGGTTGGGGAGCAATTGAGGGGCCGGGAGAATCGGCCGGAATTAGAAGCAATTTATGCGAACGCGGACCCGGAAAGACGCAGGAATTCGCTCCCGCTCCGGCCTGGCGTCGTCGATCGACGGTGGGCCGCTGGAATTCGATTCGTCTATTTGGTTTTCTTGAAGTCGAAGGTCGCCAGATTCATCTGTCCGCCGGTCACGATGTGAACGGTCAGAACGTTCTTGCCCGCCGGTAGCCGAAGCTTTGCAATCCCCGGCGCCAGGTTCCAGTGGTGCCATTGCCGCCACGCAAGCGGATCCGCGGCATTGTACGTCGATACGATCGGCAGCGGTCCGGTTCCTGCTTCTCCGTTCACGTCCAGCGAAATGCTCCCACCGCGATTCGACGTGTAAAGCAGATCGGCGGTATATTCGCCGGCCTCGGCCACATCGACCGTCATGTTGAACCATTCGCCCGGCTCGGTCCATCCGACGTACAAGAGGTTCTCCGGAGGCTGAACAAGGTCAAACGGGCTATTGTCGATCTGGTCGCGATATTTCGTGTAGGAGATATCGACACCCTCATTTATCCGGAACTCGTTCAAGTAAGTTCCATCTGCGGGATTGAGCGCCCCGCTGCCGTTGTTCTTAGCGTCCGTATCGCGATACGCCACGCCTTCCCCGCCCAGATCGTAGTACGCGCAATACACCTTTCCAGGAATTTTCTGCGCGCCGCCCCGATACCGGCTGTCCTGAAAGGGACTTCCCTTGTAGCGGCTCAGAAAATCCGTTTTCGATGCGCAGATTGCGGTCGAAGTCAGCAGAACCGCCACAATTGTCAGCTTCAAAAAAAGTCGCGATGAATGTTCTTTCACAGGGTCTTGCCTCCGGAACTGCCCATGCTGACGACGCTCTGGCTCACTGGCCGGCGACCGGGCCGGGCAACGCTCTCAATAGTACGCCATCATTCGAAGGTCATGCAGGCTCAGCCTCGGGGCTGCAACCCCTGCAACCAATCGGAATCCGGGACGGCTTCTGTGGCGGGACGCGGCGCTAAGGCGCGATCCAGTTCATTGGCCAGATGAGGCGTGCCGGATGAGGCGACCGGGGTCAGGTTATCTGGGCGCCTTGTCTGGCTTCTGCCGGAGTAGACTCGCAGCATGGTGTTTGCCAAACGGCTTCGCGAAGGAGTGCGCCGCGGGGTGATCACTTGCAGCGTGCGCATTTGGATGCATCCCCACGTGAAGGTGGGCGGCCGGTACCGCATGGACGAAGGCGAGATCGAGGTGGACTCGATTGAGACAATCGGGTTCCCGGATATTACTCCGGAGCTGGCGCGGGAGTCGGGGTTTCTGGGTGTTCTCGACCTGCTCAAAGTAGCCAAGCACGGCAGAGGCGAGAATATCTACTTGGTACGCTTCCATTATGTGCCGCCGGCGCGGCGTTGAATCATCGGCGTTGTTTTCTGTTTCCATAGTGCGCCGGTGGTTGAGAATAACTTCCGGCTTGCCGGCGATGCGCCCGGAATTCGCTTCTTGCGCCGTCAGCGACACCTCTTCTGTGTCATCGCATGCATGCGCCCATTGCCTAGAGGCTGTTTGATAACCTTCTGAGCACGATCATGAAGCAGGCGATGTGAAAGAAAGCTTCATAAATGCGGAGCGAGCGGTCATAGCGGACTACGAGGTGGCCGAAGTTTCTTAGCCATGCATTTGTTCGTTCAATCTTCCAGCGTTTACGGTAGCGCCTCAGGGCTCGCCCGTCCTGAGTAGGCTTGCGTACTCTGTTTGCTTTGTGGGGCACGATCAACTCGATACCCCGCTTCTTCAGGCGCTGCCGCAACGGATCGAGCCTCGGATTGAATTCATTGGGTCGCCGGGTTGCGGCCGGTCAAGAGGCGATCGTAGGTCGAATGGCGTATGAACCACATTGCTTAACTTGCGTGGAGTCCTGATCCTACGGTTTATTCTGTGAACACTTCGGAAGCATGGCGGAGTCGGGCAATCTTGCGCTGCGCCCACCAAGCACTCGCACCATAACCAGCCGCCTGGCTGGCCACGACCCATCCTCAATCCTGAAGACACCAGGCGGAAATACGCGGCATTTCGAAGGATCCCTTCGTAGTCAACAACGTTGTCGATTCGCCCCGGTTTGGAACATTCAGCGAGTTTGAAGGCAGAACCCTCACGGCACGCATTCGGCTGATCGGGTCAAAGAAGTAGCTGGACACGCCCGCTCCGCGATCAAGGCAACACCTGCTGCTGCTCCGAGTTAGTTTCGAGGAAGGCCAGCGTGCGCTTGGACCGGTTTCGGCGTCTCGCGGACAAGCGGCGACGCGCCATTCAGGAACGCCGGGTCCATGGAAGCGATGTCCGCGCGAAAGCTCACGGTGTTTGCGGTGGGAAAGCTGGCCGGAACTTTCTGTGTAACCTTCCCCGTGGCTGCCCACTCCGTTCCGCGCTGAAACAAAGTCATCAGACCGACGCAGCTTAGCGCAGATACATCGTGGCCCATCGTGGTGTGAAAGATTCTCCCCTTTCCATAACTCAGCACCATGACCATCGGTTCGTCATGATCCGTACCTTTGTTCTTGGGGTCGGAGTGGGCGGTTGCGAGCACGGTCATGTTCTTGCCGGGGCCGCGAAGCGTGGCGTAGAGTTCATCGGCGGCATGCATCCACGCGGTTGGCAAACCTTTCATGATGGGATGCTCGGGCTGACGAGTTACCACCTGAAACGGAAGACGCGCTCCATGCGAGCCGGCTGAGCCTGGGCTGGGATCGGAGACCAGCTTGCCATCCTTGACGTACCACATGGATCCAGCCGTTTCGGTGCGATTCCTCCAGCCGCCGATACCGGTCATCAGGTTATAGGCCGGCCAGTCGGGGAAGGCATTGTCGGCCGCATGAACCACGACGAGGCCGCCCCCATTGCTCACAAATTGCTCGAACTGTCTGCGCAGATCCTCCGGCCAGTCGGGTGCGTCGTAGTTCGAAACAATCACCTGGTAATCGCTCAGCTTCGGCTTGAAGTTGCTGAAGTCTCCATCCGACTGCGGCGCGGTGATGACCGTGACCTGAAAAAAGCCGGTCTCTTCAAGCTCCGCTTTCAGCACAGGAGTAACGAGCTTCCAGTTGTGATAGGCTCCGGCGCTTTGCCCGTCGAGGAGAAGGACGCGGATCGTCGTGAGTCCATGAGCAGAAGCGGGCGAGGCCGCGAAAGCAAGTGGGGAGATAAGAAGAGTGCTCAAGAACATCGTGAAGGCTACCTGTCTCATGGTCGAATCCTCATCGCGAGTAGAGTTTATTTATGCAGGAGAAGGATACACCCGGCGCGCAACCATTATCGGTAATTGCCGATGAGGACAAACGGCGCCCAGAAGAATGGATGCGGGCACTTCGATTCTCCGATGGTGGACGGTTATCCTGTTCAACTTTTTCGTAGAGGTTCGGCGTCTGCGTTACTGCGAGGATTTCTTCGTCTCAACGCCGGCCGCTCGCAGCGCAAAATCCGCATCCTCCGAACTCCTGCTCATCACTGGATGCTGATGCAAACCAGCGGCCGAGACGCGCTGCGACACTGCTTGCGCCACCTGGGCATAGACCTGGCTCAGCGGCGCGATCCCTTTGTCGTTCTTCAATGTCTGCAGCAGATAATACGTGAAGTATCCATGGCGGAGCTCGTCGCTCTCAAGCGATTCCTCATTCACCTGGCTGGCCGCCATCACGACCCGTCCCGTGCCCTGGCTCATTCGCGCCAGCATCTGTTGCGATGGCGATGTGTTTGCCAGTCCGGCATTCGGCGTTGCGGGGTTCATCAATGGGGATTCGTTCTTCATCGACCCACCGCTGTAGCAGGTGTCGAGAATCACCGCTGTGCGCAGCGCCTTCATGCGCGTGGCCACGGCGTTGGCCAACTCCACCATGGGATACGCGGTCGCGAACATGGCGTCTTCGTCGAAGTTGCCGCCGGTGTAAACCTCAGTGTCGTAAGTGACCAGATAATTTGCTCCTCCCGCGGTATCCAACGTGCGCGGAGTTCCGTGGGTGGCCACGTAAATCAACACCAGATCGTTCGGCTGAGCATGGCGCGCGATCCAGTTTAGTTCTTCCTTGATGTTTTTCGTAGTCGCCTGCTCATCGGTGAGCACGTGAACATTGGCCGCTGAAAACCGGCCGATGCCGGGGTCTCTCAGTTGCGCCGCAATTGCAGTCGCATCGGCGGTTGTGTAATTGAGATGCGGAATGCTCTTGTCGATGAAGCGGCCAATGCCGATGACCAGCGCCCATTTTTGCTGCACAGCGCCTGGGGTCGCCGCGGACGTGTCCGGCGTCCTTGTCGCGTCTCCCTCGGTTGCGATCCCGCGTCCGGCAGGCGTGGCCAGCACCAGCGGATTCAGTCCCTGCTGCAACGCCTCGGAGCCGTTAAAGCGCGCTTTGTCCATGGCATATTTGGCGAGCGCGTCGTGGCCCAGACGCTGCTCCACAAGGCTCCGGTAGTACCATGCATCGCCGAGTTCACCGCAAACTGAAACGGCATGCTTCAGCAACTGCAGTGCATCTTCAAATGCCCTGTTATCGCTTTGCGGAGTAATGCGCTCGAGCGCCTGAACCACGAGGTCCTTGCCCGCGCCGCAACGCTCTGCTTGTCCCCACGCGGACGGAAAGATGTTCGCCACACCGGCCAGCAGCACCAGGCACAGCAGCCGGCTTTGCCAACAGGTGCTCATTGTGCCGCCACGGGATGTCGCGCAACCCGTGCCTTCATTGCCGCGATAATCTGCGCGCTCACTCCGCCACCAGTCAGGGCCTGCTGGCCCGCGGCGCTCAGGTCGAAGTTCACCGCCTTGGACGCTCGTATGGTCTGCGCCACGCTGTCATCGTCCACTCCGGACTTCACCATTGCGATCACTTTTGCATTGGTAAGCGCATTTGCCGCAGCAGGGGCTTTGGCGCCCGTTCCCGATTTACCGGGCGCACTTGCATTCTTGATCGTAGCCGGAACGGCTTTCTGGTCCTCAAGTTTCCTATAATGTTCGATTGCGGTCTCTATGCGCTTCTGCGGCTCAAGAAAATACTTTTCCGCCGGTTTTGCATCGATGGCCTTGCCGTAGTTGATCGCGGCCTCGTCCAGATACTTCATTGCGGTGGCTTCATCGTCGGCCTGGTAAGCCAGCGCCTCATAGGCCACGCCGATGTTATAGAGCCGATAGGCATCCTCAGACAGCTTCGAAAACGGAGGAGCGGTCTCAAACGTCTCCAGCGCGCGCTGCCACAACCCTGCCTGCGCCTGTTTGTCGCCCGCGTCCAACGCGCCAAGCTTTTTCGCGAGAAATACCTCCACGGGCTCTCTTGTGTTCACGATGTGAGTGGCGATCTGCCGCACGGCATCCGCCAGCAGCCTGGATTGAAGCTCGTCGTCGGTGGGTGGGTTGAGGGTCTCGCTGCTCGCTCCGCCGGTGATCCGCTTCCACGTGCTGTTCATTGTTCCCAATACGCCCTTGGACGCCGTATTTCCCGAACTGTCGAACTCCTCGTCGTACTTCGCGGTCACATTGTCCGAACCCAACATCTGGCCGCTCGCGCTCCTGGCCTGGAATGACACGCTGAGCGATCCCGTCACCCGCATATAATTCTGGCCCTTCGGCGCGGTTTTTCCTGTCGTCAGGCCCTGCCTTGTGGTGATCGTTGGCTTGGGATGGGAGTAAGAGACGATCTGGCAGGTCACCACGGCCGATGGGTTGCTCTCACTTACCCTAAGCCGCGGATCGTCCTTCATAAATTCAGTTTCCAGCAGTGTCTGCAAGTTCCGTGAAAGGTCGCTCTGGCCCTCGTGCCCCGTCACTCTTACCTTGATTGTGGCGCCGCCGAGATGCACAAGGCCAGGGAGCTTGCGAAGCAGTGTCACCCTCTCCTTTGCAAAGCCAAAATCCTGTGCGCCGGCCACTGTCGCCGACAGCGTAGCCAAGCTCAGGCATGCAATAAGTCGCTTACTTCGCGCCAGATTCATGTTCTCCTCGCGGACTCATCCCCTTCGCGCCGTGCTTGCCTCTCAATTATCCTCTCCATCCGCTATTCTGCCTACCTGAAATGGAGCGCGCATCCTTCGCGGGGCAGTCGTCGAGAGAATTTGGCTGGCTCTTTTGCCAGTGATCATCTTGCAAAACTTCATCGAAACTGCTGGTCGCGGCAAGTGTCAGGGCACGACTTTAGTCGTGCCGAACGAGCAACAAAATCAGGTTGGGCTTTACAGGCTGCGGAAAAACTCGTTCGGGCGGTAGGCCAGGGATTCATCCCTGGCATAAGATCAACAGAATCAATGCGGGCTTTAGCCCCTGAGGGATGCTTTTCGTCGCATTTAACCCAGATCAGGGGTTTTTCCGCAGCCTGTTTAGCCCCTGCGGTTTTTGTTATCAGCCGTTTGTAATTCCGCAGCGGCTAAAGCCGGAACCCAAACTGGCCATTTGCGGCACGACTAAAGTCGTGCCCTGACACAATCAATGGCCTTAAGGCAATTCTGCAAGAGGCTCCAGCGTTGGAAATTACTTCGTTGCCGGGGGCTGAACGCTGCGTATTCTTGTCATGTCGATGCCCCAGTTAGTTGGTACCGGTTCAGCAAAACCGCGCGAGCCGCTGCTGGTGTTGGCGAGCAGCTTTTGCAAGGGCGTATCCGTGCCGCGCGCCCCACGCGTAGCAACTCCCTCGAAGTTTAGCGCGGAAGGATCGGGCAATGGCTGCGCCGTACTCAGCAGTATCAGTGTATCCACGCCGTAAGGGGGACCAATGCGCAATGTGAGCGAGTGGGGTAGAACGAATTTCTTTTCGGTTATTCCGGCGTTTGGAAACTGGTTCTCAGAGTAGTTGATTGGATAAAGCAGCGTGCCTTTGCCGTGACAGTCGATGTCCAGGACGTAAACCCAACGCGGGTCGGTGACCGGGTTGTCCGACTGCAAAGCCATCTTTATGCGGTCGCCTTGTTGAGCCGGCTGGTCCGCGGGCAGCACCGTTTCGTCGGAGGCGCGAACCATCGTCAGCTTGTAATAACTGGCCGCAGCTTCGCCATTGGCGCTATCCGAAAGGTTGATCCAGCCATGCACTTTGCCCAGGCGCAGAGCATACTCATTTAGCTTGTTGCCGACGGCATCGATCCGCGTGGCGTCGCCGAGCGCCGTCCAATCCGTACGCACCGGATACGGTGAGGTTGCCGAACAGCCGGCGCTGTGGTCGTTGGCTGGGCTCGCCTGCGGGCCTGCGTCAAACTCGCTCTTGTGAAACCACGCATAGGCGGGACCGTCGTGGGTCAGGACGCCGGTCAGGATGTAATTGGCGCGCGCGAGATCCGTCGCACCCTTCACTTCGCGGTCGCTCTCCTGCAACGCCAGCCTGGCAGCCAGTTCCTTCGGCGCCGGCAGATTGACCCACAGTTTCGCGCCCGGTTGAAGATGCTGTCTCAATGCATCCGCAGACAGCTTTGCCCCCAGGCGAACGGGGGTGCTCGGCTTCTTGTCCAAATTGATGGTCGTCAGAGACTCTGTGGGCGCGTTGGCCGTTGCGTGTTGAAGCGTCCAACTCGCTCCGTCCCAACTCAGGATGTCTGTCCAGGTTTCCTCGGCGGGATCGGAAACTGAAACTGCTCCGGCGGCTTTCACCTGCGCGGCAGCGGCAAGAATGTCGTTTTCAGAAAGGTTCGACGGCCAAAGCCAGAAGAGCAGCGGATCGGTCTCCGCCGGAACCAACTTCGTCAGCTCGAAGATTTCGCCGGGAGCAACCTTGGCCTTCGCGGGACTGACAATTTCCGCAGTCGACCGGGCAATGCCATCGAGTGCGTTGACGCGCAGAACGATTCCTTTGCCGGCCCCCGTTTCAGCCGTCGCAGTGAATTCGCTCCCCGGACCGATGCCGGAAACGCGGCCGATGTCCAGCGAAACCAGGCCATCTTCATCGGTCTTCAGCGCGGCGGTCAGCACCTTGCCGCTGTCTGCCGCGTGGCCACCGAAAAGAGGTTGTTGGCGCCGCGTGGCCGAAGCGTCAAGATCGGGTTCCTGGTCGGAGACGCCGTTGCCCTCGAGCACCGCCTTGACGCGCTGATACACAACTGCGGCAGGCGCATTGGCCGGAAGCACCTGCAACGCCTCGACCAGAGCCGCGGTGAAAGCTCCATGAGGCTCGGTCATGGTGTCGGAAGGAGGAGATTCCTTGGCCGTCTGGTCTTGCTGAGCCGCCGAAAACACGAGGAGGGGACTGTCTTCGCGCTCGGTTGGAGCCGGGCGCGGCTGCCCGTTGGGAAGAACGTCGGGAGCCTCGGCAATGTCGCGGGGATCGAAGGCCAGCGTGCGCTCGCGAACCTTGGGCCCGATGCCGCGCGTGGCGCCGCCGCTGTGGCAACTGTCGAAGATCACCGTCAGATGAATTCCCTTGTCGAGGGCTGCGTTGAAGATCCGTGTCATCTCCCGGTCGCGGACATCGTAGCCGCCTTTGTAAGCATCGGCGGGAACCAGCGTGCTGTCGGCGTGAACCAGCTTGTCGTTGACCAGCACCTGCAGCTTTGTGCCCTTGCTGTTGATGCGCAGGGAACCATGGCTGGCGTCGTAAAACACAACCGTGTCGCCTCGCTGCGGAAGGTCCACAAGATACTTCTGCATGGCGGCCAGAATGCCGTCGCGAGTCGTCCCAGCAGCCGGCAACACAACCAATCCGGGCCTCGGACGCGGCGGTCCAGGGTTGGTGAGAAGCACCACCTTGTCCGCTGGGAAACCGAACTTGGGGCTGGTCAGCAGGTCGGCCATTGCCTGCGCGTCGTTCACCGAGCCTTCAAGATTCTCAAACGCGCCCAGCTCGCAGCGGCCATAGACGCACCCTGCCGGATGCTCCGCCTTGGTGCCCGCGGGCTGGTAGGTATTGATCCCGATGAGCAGCGCGCGCTTGGTCTGTCCGGCAACTTGAAAGCTGCAGAAAACGCATAGAGCAACGGAAATAGCGCCGAAGTACCGCCTCATAGGCCCTCCGACAAGGGGTTTCGTCAGGGTATAGCGTGCGCATAACTGCATGCAACAACAATGTACCTTCGATATCTCCCAAGATTATTGACGCCGGTTCAAGATAGAAGTTTCGCTCCCCTTGCGCAACCAGCGCTCGTGGAAGCACGCTCAAGGCGAGTGGAATCATGAATTGTTGTCCGGCGGCGCCACTGCGGCCCGACCGCCAATCTTCAAGATCGAGCGTACATGCTGCGAGAAATTGAGCTGCGTGATTGTAGTCGTTGCCCAGAAGCCGCAGCGTGCAATCGCTAGCGTCTCAATCGGTGAACGATCCCTTGAATTTCAAATCAGAACACCGATCTCCGGCGCAGCGATAGGTCGCTCAACCGGGATTCATATATAATCAGGGATACTGTGAACCCGCAGTGCCTTGCCGCAAAGCAGGCGCTCAAGAAAGCGACTATGCAACCGTGGTCGCTGAACGCAAGGATCGTCTCCTTGGAGCGCGTTCAAGGGAGAGCGTTCAAGACACGGGTTCCACTTAGCGGAGAGATGGCCGAGCGGCTGAAGGCGGCGGTTTGCTAAACCGTTATAGGGTCAAAAGCTCTATCGGGGGTTCGAATCCCCCTCTCTCCGCCATTCGTACTCATTAACCTCCTGAAAAATACATAAGTTAATGATAATACATAAGTTAATGATATAGAATGTACTTAGACTTGTCGGGCTCCCGACAACATGTTTGCAAAATTCGCCAAATTTGCACAGTTTCCAATCTGTGAACCCCAAAAACCCGACAACGGCAAATCGGCGGACGCTAATCGTCGCGAGGATTTGATTCACGCGCGCAAAATCCAGCAACGGTAGCGCGTCATCTTGAGATCGATCCCGCCATGGCAAGCATCTCGAGCGCGACATCGGTCAACAATCGATCCTCGTTGGCGACAACAGAATCCTCCAATCTCGAGCGTTCAAGGATGACATTCAGTTTCTCAGTTCGAGCCATAGGTTCCCGCTGAGATATCCCTGGCTCACGCATCTCAACGCGTCGCTTCATGGCTTCGATGCTCGCCGTGAGACGGCAAACAGCCGTGTTAGCAGCCGGAATGTTGTCTCGACAGAGTTCGAGTTGAGCGCGGTCTTCGATTGCGCGTGCCACCAGGAATCGTTGCACGCCCAGGGCGGCATATTTGTTGTCAATCGACCGAAGGTTGCCGTACATCACGCCATCGCTGCGGGTTGCAAATGGAAGATGTGCGAGGCCGAGCGCATCCAGGTCGATTGCCGCATGGACAATCTGGCGTTGGGCAAGAATGTCCGACGCTTGGCCCAGGACAGCGGTTTTGCCGGCTCCCATCGTGCCCGAAACGATCGGCAGAGATTCCGTAAGCCCTTCGTGAGTCGTTGATCCTTTCCTGCGTTCGTGGCCGGCGCGGAAGGGGAAAAGCCAAGATACTGGCCGCAACTGAATCCCGTATCGGCAGGTTATCGGAGCAGTCTGAACGATACGCCGACATGGAAGCCGTTTGGAGCGATCTCATGGGCGGGCTCGTTGACGAAGTTGGGCGATCCCGGCCAGAACTGGTACTCATATTCCCCTCGCAGCGACCATCTGCGGGCGATGCGATAGGTCACGCCCCCGCCCGGAGCAAGTGCAAAATACTGTCCACTGCCGATGCTGAAGGGATATTGCATCCTGCCAAAGCCCACAAGGCATTGCGCAAAGGGCTGAAACTTCCCAAATGTTCCGACCAGGTATCGCGGCCCAGCCAGATAGTTATCCTCCGTCTCTCCGTAAAAGCTATTGAATCGCAGAAAACGCGCTTCCGCCTCGGCATGAACGTGGACGCTCACGTGGTAGTCGGCAAAGCCGCTGATTCCCCAAAGCCGTTGGCCGCTCCGATATGGAAACCCGGCATGGATATTGGAGTATTCCCCGCCAACCCAAAGCGCATGCCGCGAGTCGATGGCATCCGGGACAACCTGCGCCTGGGCCAGGTTGGCAAACACGCCTGCAGCAAGCGCCACTGCCCAACAGAAATGTCTCAAGCCTGGCGTGCGTTTTAGGAAATGCATCGACGTGCCTCATCGGACTAGATTTCAACACTGTCAGAACAGCGAATTGACATTCAGTGTCACGGATGTTTGATGATTCAGCGTTTGGGTTCCATTGGTCGCGGTTCCGTTGACTGTAATGGTCTGTGCGCCCACAGGCGTTCCGCCCACCAGCGATCTGGATCCGCTGCATCCTGTGATTGCCGACCCGGTACCGAGAATCGCGAGGATCAGGAGAAGTAATGGCCAGCCCTTGCGGCGCAGACGCCTGGGGATGAAAAGCAGCAAGAGACCCGCCAGCGCGACAACGCGATATTTAGGAGAAAAGACCGGCGCGATAGAAGCCTGGCTCGGGGCTCTAGTTTGCACAACCAGCGTCGAGATTCCGATCCCGCTGCCGATCGTTGACGGAGTGAAAACACAGGTCGTATCCACCGGCAACAGCGAACAACTGAGAGCAACGGGCAGATTGAAACCTGGATTGGCCGCGACCGTTACCGTGTAGGATGCCGCTTCGCCCGTGTACACCGAACGGGAGCCTGGAGAAGCGGAAATGCTGAAATCCTCAATCACTTCCACAACCACGCTCGATGTGCTCGCAGCGAAGCCTGTTGCGCCCCCATAAGTAGCAACGATGTTATGCGATCCAGCGGCCAGCGTGTTGGTGGAATAGGAAGCCACGCCGGAGGTAAGGGTACCCGTTCCGATCAAGGCTGCGCCATCGAAGAAGGAAACACTCCCCGTAGGCGTACCCGCAAGACTGGAGACCGTAGCAGAGAAGGTCACGGTAGCCCCAAAGACAGCCGGGTTCGGGGACGCGCTGAGCAAAGTCGCTGTCGTACCGGGCAACACGTTGACCACAACGGGATTGGATATTCCGCCCTGAAATTGCGCGTTCCCCGCATAGCTGGCGGTCAATGTATGGCTTCCGCGAGCAAACAGCGCGGTTGGAAATGTCGCCAGCCCATTAAGAAGCGAAGCGGCGCCC
>Ga0224559_1001298_pt1 | contig 13981 bp, 15 predicted proteins | sample 714S33034metaG_FD_180676 | JGI IMG/M metagenome (GOLD analysis project Ga0224559, IMG submission 180676) | Peat soil microbial communities from Stordalen Mire, Sweden - 717 S3 30-34 | ecosystem: Environmental > Terrestrial > Soil > Wetlands > Peat | place: Sweden: Norrbotten County, Stordalen... | reverse complement strand
GAACTAAGTCCTTTCTGTTACTTCCAAATAGGTGAAGCGAAGACTCGAAGTCGGGCGCCCCATCCTTCGGGCGCCTTTTGATCGAAGGATGGGATCAGAGCCGCCGAGAACTCGCCCCGCCCCGTTTGCAGATCAATTCCCTCCTCTGGCGCACAATAGGAATCGTGAGGAGAAGGAATTGAAGCCAACCGGTCCCGTCCGTAGCGTCAGTCTTGCCGCTCGGCCCAATGTGTGCCTCGCAGCGGCGCATCCCAAATTCTTTAGAAGCCGAAAGGCCGCGAACAAGCGTCGCGCATTTTTGCATGTGAAACTGTGAAACCGCACCTAACCCATTCAAAGCAAACACCAATTTCCGCCCGCCTCACAGTTTTTCAGGAAACTGTGATTTCGACAGATTCGAACCTCCGGCCGCCTTTATAACTGAGACAGGAGGCCGACCATGAGCGAATCGGCAATCACCGTAGCGCAGGCATTTGTCAGGGCCATCAACCGCCAGGACGCAGACGCGCTGGCGGAGCCGATGACCGAAGATCACCGCTTTACCGACCCGCTTGCCAATGTCGTCGAGGGGCGCGAGAAGATGCGCGCCGCCTGGGCCGCCTACTTCCGCATGGTGCCCGATTACACCATCGCCGTTGAAGAGACCTACAGCGACGGCCCTGTCGTGGTCATGCTCGCCGTAGTCGGGGGAACCTACACGCCCGATGGCCAGTTGAAGCCCGAGAACCGCTGGAAGACAACCGCGGCGCTCCGTGCCGTGATCGACGACGGTAAGGTGAGCGAGTGGAAAGTCTACGCGGATAACGAACCGATGCGTCGCCTCATGGCCTGAGCAGGGCTGGCGCAAAACGCGCGCAACCCTCGCACGGCATGACACGGTTTCTCGCTGGGGGAGGGCCTTGGGGAAGCCGCAGCTCACTTATAAGTAGAGTTATCGGGCCGGTAAGTGACAGGGGACGTTTTTGGACAAAAAAACGTCCCGAGTTGCCGGCTCCAACATTTCGCACTCGGCCCCGAGTTTGGATTTCTCCTCCCTCGACACTTGGCTCTCTGCACTACACATGGATTGCTCCATGTTTCATGCCTAGCGCCCTGTGCTGCGCACGGATATCTCCGCGCTCAACACTTAGCTCCGCGTGCCTTGTCCGAATATCTCCGAACTCCGCACTTGGGACCCGCACCGGTCGCGAATTACTTCGCGCTCGACACTTGACGCTTGGTGCCGCGCCTGGATTGCTCCATACTCAACACCTTCCGCTCCGTACCGTCCCCGGATCGCTCCGTATCCGATACTTAGCGTTCCTCGCCGAACTTGGATTGCTCCGCGCTCGACACTTAGCGCCCTGCGCTGCTCACCGATTGCTCGGTGATCGACACTTAAAACTCCGCGCCGCCCGCGAATTGCTCCGCCTGCGACACTTTGCGCTCGGCCCGCGCTCGGATTGCTCCTCGCTCGATCCCTTTGCGCCCCGCGTTTTGCACGGATTGCTCCGCGTTCCACGCTTTTGCGCTTCCTGTTTCACACGGATTGCTCCGCGCTCCACACTTAGCGCCCATGCCGGTCACGGATTGCTCCGTGCTCGTCACTTAGAGTTCCGCACCGCTCGCGGATTACTCCGCGCTCGACACTTGACGCTCTGTGCTTCACACGGATTGCTCCGTATTCCACACTTACCGCTTCGCACCAAGCCCAGATTGCTCCGTGTTCGATACTTGGCGTTCCTCGCCAAACTTAGATTGCTCCTTGTTCGGCTCTTAGCGTCCTGTGCTGCTCGCCGATCACTCGGTGCTCAGCACTTAGTGCTCCCTGCTGGGGCCTTTCGGTAAAGCCTGCAAAATCGTCATTGCTGAAGATACTCAGGCTCACCTAGCAACCCGGAATGAAAGTAACTATGCTCTTTATCAATTTGCCGTGTCAATACGTTTAGAAAAGATAATCCTGTGGATTTCGCGGAAATCCTGCTATATCGGTGGAAATCTTTTTAGGCCGATTCCGTGCTCACTTTCCCGTCCGTCCATACCCATGAATCGAAAGGCAATGGTCTAACTCCGGGGTTGGGACGCCAACACCACTCCGCAACCCTTGAGCGAAGATATATGCCTATCTCAAACACGCAACCCGATGAATGAGCCATGCACTTAGTGTTTTTCATCGGGCTCAGCGAGGATATCGGCCAGACTGTCGAGCCTGCGCTCCCATGGAGTGCGGCGATCGGCGATCCATTGCGCAGCAACAGATAGCCCGGCAGCTTCAATGCGGCAGGTGCGGACGCGGCCCAGCTTCTCGGTCTCGATGAGTCCGCTCTCCTCCAGCACATGGAGGTGCTGGACGACGGCGGCCAGGGTGATGGAGAGCGGCTCAGCCAGGCGCGAGACGGAGATGGGCCCCTGGCTGAGTTTTTCCAGGATGGCTCGGCGGGTGGGATCGCCAAGTGCGTGAAAGACACTGTCGACATCGGGCTTGCTTTTCTGCATGATGTGCGCCTTCCCCGGCGGCGACTAGGCGGCAAGCTCCGCGAGAAGATTGTCGAGCAGTTTGCGCCAGCCGTCTTCGCGCATTACAGGGCCGTCGGCACCCTCGAAGAATGCGGCTTGATGGGTCAGGATGAGGGCGGTGCCCGCGTCGGTGGCCAGCAGCTCGACCGTGGCAAGTGCAACGGAAATGCAGTTCCCCTGGATGCTCATCGTAGACGTGAAGACGATGCGGCTGTTGGGGACGATGTTCTGGTAAATGGTCTCGCTGCTGCATTGCAAACCGGCTACCGGAGTACCTTCCGGGAGCAGAATGGTGGCCTTCTCCATACCGCCGATGCGGAAATCCAAATCGTAATACTGAACTTTGGCGCGGTCGCCACCGAGAAACCAGCGGCGCTTTTTGGCGGGCTCAGCGAAGGCGGCAAAGACTCGCTCAGGGGGAACGGGGTAAAGGCGCTCCAGAACGAAGTTGCTGTGGATTGTGGAGGGTTGCGGCATGGGAAGTCCTTTCTGAAAAGGGGAATTGGTGAAGCATTGACTTAAGTATTGGACAGATCTTGGCGGATTGTCAAGTTAATACTTAAGTATTTTACAAACTGCCATTGCGAGTAAAAGCAATCTCAGGAAATCGAATGGACTATCAGCATCACGCTTGACTGACGATATTCCGCGTCTAACGCAGCGAGGCGGCCCACCCTCCCACAAGGAATGGACCGCCTCTTTGCATTCCGGAGTTTCTAACTGCCGACCGGAAATCTTGTGCTCGGGTCAAGCTACAACGTTCGCTTGAACAGCGGCGTAGCGATCAAGAGCGTGCCGAAGCCGAAGGCGTAAAGAAAAATGAGGTCGAACTGGATGGCTTGGAAGCCGCCGTCTTTGAGAATGATGGATTTGAAGCCGTGGATGCAGTAGGTGAAGGGATCAACGACGGAGAGGGAGCGGAGCCACCAGGGAAAAGAGGCGATGGGATACATGGCGCCTGAAGGATAGAAGAGGAGCATGTTGAGGACGCCGAACATGGCGCGCGGCGTGAGTGGGTCTTCGACGCGGACCATGAGGAGGAACATCATGCCGTTGAAGGCGATGGAGGTGCCGAGAATCAGGGTCAGAAGCTGGAGCAGAACCCATGGATGAAAGATGATGCCCAGTCCTGCCATGAGCGAGCCGATGACGGTAAGGCAGATGCCGGAGAGAGTGGCCTTGATGGCGCTGGCCATGTTCAGGCCGAAGACCAGTTCGATCTTCGTGATCGGAGTTACCAGATAACCCTCGTGGACTCCGCGCGCCTTGTCGTCGATGTACAACATGCCTCCGCCGATCATCACGGAGATATACATGGCCAGGGCAATACAGGCGGGGAGCAAAAACTTCAAGTAATTTACGTAGGGATATAGCTCGACGACTTCAAGGGCAATTTGGTTGGCCAGGCGCGGCTGGATAACCGGAGTCGTGAGGGCCGCGACGAGGGATTGCATCTCGGCCTCGAGGCTGCCCGAAGTGAAGAGGTCGGAGTTATCGACGACGAAGCCGATGCGGGGCGCGTCATGGGCATAGACACGGCGCGAGTATTGCACGGGAATGATGACAGCGCCATCGATCTTGCCGGTGCGGACGTCCTCACGGGCCTTGTTCTCGTCGGTGTACTCGACGGTAGTGAAGGTCTTGATGTTGACAGCGATGGAGTCGAAGCCTTCGCGGATTCTGACGGCCTGGGGGCCGTGGTCGTAGTCAACCACGGCGACGCGGGCGCCGACGATCTTGCCGCCGAAGGCGTTGCCCATGATGAGCAACTGCATAATAGGCATCATGAGGGACATGATCATGAGCATGGGCGACCGGAAGAACTTGCGCATCTCGCGCTCGACGATGGCTAACAGTCTGTTCATGGCTGAGCTCCGGGGCGGGGCGGCAAGGTGAAGGCCGGCGGCTTGACCTGCTCGTCGCGAAGTTGGCGACCGGTGTAGTGAACAAACACGTCATCCAGCGTTGTGTTCTGAACACTAAGTGAAGTTAGAGTCTCTCCGAGGGATGCCGCTAACTCAACTAACTGCATGGTAGTTCGGGATCCGGACGAAGTTAGAACGCGGTAATACCCGGCGCTTTCAGCCTGGACACTGGTAACGCCTTCGAGCGCTTCCAAGCGGGATTGCCATTCCTCTGTCTCGCGGTCAAAGTGGACCTCGACGACATTGGCGCCGGGGACGCTGTGCTTGAGCTCAATAGGAGTGCCGAGAGCCACCAGATTGCCATGATCGACGATGGCGATGCGGTCGCAGAGCTTGTCGGCTTCTTCCATGTAGTGGGTGGTGAGAAGCATGGTGAGATGACGCGTTTCGCGGAGGTTATTCAGCATCTCCCAGACGGCGATGCGGGAAACGGGATCAAGTCCGGTGGTGGGTTCATCGAGAAAAAATATCTGCGGATTGTGGACCAGGCCGCGAGCGATTTCAACGCGGCGGCGCATTCCGCCGGAGAGCGTCTTGACTTGCGCGCCGCGCCACTTGACGAGATCGACGGCTTCGAGGACCTCGTTGATGTTTTTAATGCGCTCGGCTTTGGGAACGCTATAAAGCTTGGCGTAGATGCTGAGGTTTTCCTCGACGGTCAGGTCGGGGTCGCTGGTCAGCGCCTGGGGAATGACGCCGATCATGCGGCGGACTGCGTCGGGATCTTTGGCCACATCGAAGCCGGCGACATGGGCGTTGCCGCTGGTGATGGGGACGAGCGTAGTCATCATGCGGATGAGCGTGCTCTTGCCGGCGCCATTGGGACCCAGCAGGCCGAAGATCTCGCCGTCGGCAACCGAGAAGCTGACTCCCTTGACCGCTTCAAATGTGCCATACCGCTTGACGATTTTTTCAACAGACATGGCAGGATGCTGAATCGCACCGTTGCTGTTGATCGCCAGGCCTGGCTGAACGAGATCGGGTTGGGCCGGCGCGGTCACTGTTTCACCAGCTTGCTTTTGGGAATGTAGACTTCCGCGGTCATGCCGGGAACGAAGCGCTCGCCGGGATTGTCGATGAGCAGCTTCAACTGGATGGTTTTGATGTCTCGCTTGCGGCTGCTCACATCGCGCTGTGTGGCGAAGTCGGCCTCGGCGGCTTTGGCGATAATCTTGCCCTGGATGGTTGTGCCCGAGGGCATGACCACGCGAAGCGAGTCGCCGAGTTGAACGGTGTCGGCCTGAGTCTCAGGGAGCGGCGCATAGATCCAGGTCTGCGTCAGGTCCATGATGGTGACGATCGCTCCGCCGGCAGCGACAACTTCCCCTTGCCGCGCGGCGCGGACATTGACCTTGCCGCTGACCGGCGCAAATACCTGCGAGTAGCCCACCTCGACTTTGGCCTGCTCGGCGAGGGCGCGGGCGTTAGCTACCTGGTTGCGGGTCTCATCCACGGTGCGGGCGGCGACGGTGGCAAGCATCTCGTGGGCGCGAGCCTGGCGTAGCGAGGCTTCCGCAGCGGCAACGTTCTGCCGGGCTGTGTCGACAGCAGCTTTGGCGGCCTGAAGCATCGTGGCCGCGTCATCTCGAGCCTGGGCGCTCATGATGCCCTGTTGAGCAAGCGCAACCGTGCGGCTGGTGTCGGCCTGCTGGTGATCGTAGTTCGCCTGCGCCTGGGCCAGCGAAGCCTGCGCGGCCTTGACCTGGGCTTCGGCGTTGATAGCTGCGCTGCCCACTTCGCCAACGGTCTGGCGTTCTGTTTCAACAGTCTCGCCAAGCTTGAATTTCTGGCTGTTGGCGGTGGCCTCCGCAGCCGCGTGCGCGGCCTGCAGGTCTTCGCTCTCGATCACGGCGATAAGCTGGCCGGCCTTCACCGAGTCGCCCTCATCGACGGTGAGCGTCTGGATGCGGCCCGGAATCTTGGCGCTGACCACGACCTCATTGGCATCGACAGTGCCGATCAGTTGCAGGTCGCCGGAGGGCCGGACGGTAACGAAGTACCAGATCAGCGATCCAATGGTCAGCAGACCCAGGATCATGAAAACTCGATTGCGTGCATTCATGCGTGCCTCACACTTCTTCAGTCGTTCAGTTCACTTCGATATTGTGGTTCGAGCAATCAACTATCGCAGAAAGTGATTTTCAGGTCGGTTGCCATTTGTGCGTGGGAAGAGCCTGCGGAAATCGCTCAGCCCAATCCTGTCGCAATTATTTAACCATGATTAACACAAGTTGTTAAGTGCAATTATTGTGAATTCTCAAATTGAGGTCCAGCGCCCCCGCGACCCGTCCCCTCGCCTGGTCTTCCAGGAGATTGCGGGTGCCTGGGCGGAAGAGCCAGAGATCCGACCGCGATATTCTCGGGCATCGGCGCTGAGCCCAACACGCGCGCGGCAACCGCCGCTCCGTATTCGCGGTCGACAAAGAGCGACTGGCCCAGGTATTCGATTGCCGCCTTGCGGCGAAACTGCAACGCGGAAGGGTCGAAGGGATCGGTCTCCACACCAATCATGCGCATCATGGGCGCGGAGAGAAAGTAAAAGACATTGGGTCCAAGCGTGGCGTAGATTACCTGCGAGGACTCCACGGGAATCAATTCTCCGGAACGAATTCCCTCCTCCGCCACAGCAAGCATTTTGTCTCCCATGGGCCGGAAGAGCTTCTCCACGAGAGTGCTGATAGCAATCGACTTGCCCTTCCGGAATCGCATCATCTCCTGCTGCAGAAGGCTCTGGAAGACGGGCTCGGAGTAGATGCGGTCAAAGTGGCTAAGGGCAAAACTGAGCAGGCGCTCGCCCGCCGAGCACTCCAAGTTGAGGACCCTCATACTTGTGGCCGCCATCCGCTCAGCCGCGAACTCCAGGGTAGCAACGTACAAAGCGTCTTTGCCCTGGAAGTAGTAGTAAATGAGAGCCTTGTTGACACCGGCGGCCTCGGCGATTCGCTCCGTGCGCGCGCCGGCCAGGCCGTTCGAGCTGAATTCACGGGTCGCGGCGTCGAGAATGCGAGCGCGCGTCTGATCGGCGCGCTCGGTCTGCGTACGGGATGGAGTTGTCGTCGTCATTCATCTTAACTAACTAGTTAGTAAAGTATCCAAGAATCAGCGATTTTGCAAGCTTTCCCGGTAAGAAACTCGGAGAGTTTCAACAAGCTATTTAAAATCAATGAGATGTGGATTGTTTCAAGGAGCCGGAGAGGGAGGATGGGCCGACCTGAAATGTTGCGGCCGGCGATTCTCAGGCCAGGAAGCTGATGCGCCGGTTCGAAGGCTCAGCTGCGGGCTGCGTGGAGGGTTGTTCGTCCTCTTCGCCAGCCAGGTTCTGGAACTCCTCTGCGGGACTGTCATCCTCGGGACCGTCATCTTCCGCACCGCGAGAGGATCCCTGGTTGCTCGGGGAGTATGTTTCGTCGCCGGTTCTCGCTGTGTCCTCAACCCTCTCCATGGGCAGCGGTTCCAGTACCTTCTCGACTGCGCGAGTCAGGGGCAGAGGCGCGAGGTTGACAATTGGAGTGATTCCCATGGCCGGTCTCCAGGATCAGGGCTGGTTCAAGGGCTTGCCATGTCTCCTATTATCGACCAACAGCAGAAAAACTTCAGGTTTCTTGCGAGACTGTCCGAATAGGACACAGCCGGACGTGCTTAGGCGCGCGGCTTCACAGGTTCAATTGGCGCCTCTGCTGTCCAGCCGGTACCCTTCAGATTGACCCACTTCCAATCAACCGAAATCGAGCTCACATGTTGTAGGCTGATTCAGGGTGTCCCATCCTTGCGGATCCCAGCGGCCAGCGCAACGGATTTGTGCCCGATAGATTTCCGCGGCGGTTGGCCGCGCCCCGGCTAATTGGAAAACCAACCATCCGCGCCGGCAGCGGCAGCGGAGTGGAAAGGACACGGATATGAAGAGAGCTATTGCCTCCGTCTGCCTCTGTTTCTTCCTCACCTGCACCGCCTTCGCCGCCTCCAGCAAGGAGGATTTGCAGGCCCGCATCGACCAAGCCAAAATCGTCCTGGACCAGATCATGGGCGCCAAGGACGCCACGATCCCCATGAACATTCTTCAGCAGGCCACGTGCGTGGGTGTGGTGCCCGGCATGATCAAGGGCGCCTTCCTGGTGGGCGCGCAGTATGGCCAGGGCGTGGTGACTTGCCGCACCGGTCACGGCTGGAGCGCGCCTGTCTTCATTCGCATGGCCGGCGGGTCGTTTGGATTTCAGATAGGCGGCCAGGCCACGGACCTGGTCCTGATTGCGGTCAATGACCGCGGCTTTCAGGACTTGTTGAAAGACAAGTTCAAGATTGGCGGAGACGCCTCGGCGGCGGCTGGTCCTGTGGGCCGCAGCGGGCAGGCCGCGACAGATTGGAAAATGAACGCCGAGTTGCTCAGCTACTCGCGCAGCAAGGGCCTGTTTGCCGGTATCGATCTGGATGGAACAAGCGTCAGCCAGAACTCCGACGACACCGAACTCTACTTCGGGCATCGGCAAAGCTTTGAGGGCATCCTCAAGGGCGATGTCGACGTTCCGCCTGGCGCGGTGGCCTTTGTGCGCGACGTGGCGCAGTACTTCGTGAAGGCCAAGTACCACAAGTAGGGGCTGCTCCGTTTTTGCAACGCCGGTTTGCCAGGGCTGTCTGCCCCAATGCCAGAACCGGGCCGCATTGAGAGGCTAAACTGATCTTTGCCTTCAACCATGCGGGAAGACCCCATGCGGGAAAACCTGGAGTATTGGCTGGTCGTAGCCGTGGCGCGGACCCTGGGATTCATGCCGCGCGCGCTGGCGCGTCTGCCGGCGGGCATTCTGGCTTTCGCAGTCTATTGGGTGTTTGGGCGGCTGCGCCGGGTGGGCGTGCGCAATCTTGAGATGGCCCTGCCCGAGCTATCTCCGGCTGAGCGGACACAGATTCTGCGACGAGTCTACGTTCATTTGGGCTGGCAACTGGTCGAGTTCTGCCGCATGACCCGCTACACCGCCGAGAACACCAGCGCGTGGCTGCGCACCGAAGGCTTGGAACGCTACCTAGCCGCACAAAGCCGCGGCAAAGGGGTTCTGGTGGTCACCGGCCACCTGGGCGCGTGGGAGCTCTCCAGCTTCTATCACTCGCTGATGGGCTATCCAATGGGCATGGTCATCCGCAGGCTCGATAACCGCCGCTTGGACGACTTTGTGAACAGCATCCGCTGCTTTCACGGGAACCGGGTGATTCACAAGGATGACTTCGGGCGCGGGCTGCTGCTGGCCATGCGCGCCGGCCAGACGGTCGGTATTCTGATGGATACGAACATGACGCCGCCTCAAGGCTCGTTTGTAAAGTTCTTCGGCATGGATGCCTGCACCGCCACCGGGCTGGCCCATGTGGCGCGCAAGACAGGCGCGGCCGTGCTGCCGGGGTTCATGTTGTGGGAGCCAGGGGAGAGGAAATACGTACTTCACTTCGGCCCTGAGATCGAGATTCCTCACACCGCCAACCCAGCCGCAGACATTCTAGTTGCCACTCAGTTATGCACAGATGCGATCGAAGCCTGGATTCGGCGGTATCCTGACCAGTGGCTGTGGATTCACCGGCGCTGGAAGACCAGACCACCCGGCGAGCCGGGTTTGTATTGACACGCCGCGCCTGAGGAGGCTCGCATGACGCTAGCGGAACTGGTCGAAGTGCTGGGCGGCAAGCTGGTGCAGGGAAGCCCTGCAATCATTCTCACTGGCGTGAATTCGTCGGAGCTGGCCGGTCCATCCGAGCTGGCTTTTGCCGAGGACGCAGCCTCGGTTGCTGAAGCCATGGCTGGAAACGCGGGGGCCTTGGTTGCGCGTACTGGAAGCGTGGAACTCGGTGTCGTGAGCGAGGAAGCGAACACGGCGGCCAGATGCATCGTCGAAACTGCCCAGTCTCGGCTCTGGTTTGCCCGCGCCGCCAGGCTCCTGAATCCCTCCCCACCACCGGCTGGAGTCCATCCCACAGCCGTTCTTGGCGTCGATGCAGAACTTGGTGAAAACGTCACGGTCGGCCCTTGCGCGTTTATCGGCGACCACGCGTTCATCGGGGCCGGAACCCGGATCGAAGCCGGCGCGATTGTCGGCGAGGGCGTCCACGTTGGGGAACAATGCCGCATCTATCCTCGTGCCGTCCTCTACCACGGAACCACTCTGGGCAATCGCGTCACGGTCCACGCCGGCGCGGTCCTGGGGGCCGATGGATTTGGATATGTGCGCGACCCAGCTACCGGCGCGTACACGCAGTTCCCGCAACAGGGAACGCTGGTGATCGAGGACGACGTCGAAATCGGCGCCAACTCCACCATCGACCGCGGAGCACTGGCCGAAACCCGCATCCGCCGCGGGGCAAAGATCGACAACCTCGTGCACGTGGGCCACAACTGCGACATCGGCGAAGACGTGATTCTTGTGGCGCTGACCGGAATTTCGGGCTCCTCGACGGTGGGCAAGGGCGCGGTCATCGCCGGACAAGTGGGCATCGGCGACCACGCGCATGTGGGACCCGGCGTAATTCTTGGCGGGCAGGCCGGGGTGTTGAACGGCAAGACTGTGACCAATGAAGGCCTCAAGCCGGGAACTGTTCTATGGGGAACGCCGGCGCGGCCACTCAAGCAGGTGTTGCGCGAACAAGTGGTGCTGGCGCGGCTGGCAAAGGCGGGACGCAAGTCTTCGGGCAGGGAATAGGGAATAGGACTGGCGCCGATGGCGATCATCGTTGTAGGGGGCAGCAGCCGGGGCGTTGGCAAGACTGCGCTAGTCTGCGGCCTGATTGCCGCTTTGTCTGAGTACCGCTGGGCCGCCGTCAAGATCACAACTCACGATCACCGCAAACCAAAGCCCATTTGGGAAGAGACAAGCGCAGGGAGGGGAACCGACACGGCACGCTATCTTGCCGCTGGAGCGGCGCGCGCCTTCCTGGCCACTCCGGCGATGCACAATAACCCTTCAACGCCCGATCTCGTGCCGGTGCTCGATGAACTCTGGCCGAATTTTGGCCCAGGAACAAATCTCATCTTCGAGTCCAACAGCATCCTGCGCCATTTGCAGCCCAACCTCTGTCTTCTGGTTCAGGGAACCGCGGATCACGCGACGCGCAAGGCATCGTTTACTGCTGCTCTTGAGCACGCGGATGCGCTGGTGACTCACGCTCCGCTGAATCGCATCCTTGCAGATGGATTCTGCATGGCGGGCCGGTTGCCGAGGCCAATCTTCAGCCTTGCGGCTCTTGAGGAGATTTCCCCGGAGATGCTATTTTGGCTTCGCGATCGCTTGCATGGGCGGACGTTGTTGTAGATGAAACGAAAAGGTAGACGGAGTTCCCCGCAAGGCTAGAAAGAAACAAGATTTAGATTGCGGTGCAAGTTGGACAATCCAAAAGGCAACAGCGTGTTCAAGCCATTGTAGCGAGTTGGCGCCCGCTGAAGCGGGCACAGCGAGTTAACAAGTTAGCTGTGTCATCGCCGGACGCAGTTTTATTCCCCGTGGGCCGGCCCTAAGGATTTGATTCAGGCGCGCGCGATTCCGGGGCATGGATCGCCGGAGATACTGGTCTGGGATGGTTTGAGGTTATCTTCGGTCCGGCATTTCTGAGCAGAATCGCCAGCCCCCTGGCCCCATCCATCCGACTCTCAACAAGCAGCACGTGAGCCATTTTCAGAAACTCCGGATGATGCTCGAAGTGTTTCGACGCGGCCTGTATTGTATGCACCACGTGCGCGGCTGAAAAAGCTTCGCCATGAAACCCGGCAACGCCGATCAGTAGCCCCTTCATGAGCGCGAACTGCGCCGCGAGCAACGCAAACTCGTGCGTCTTTGAAGGTTGGGAGGGCTGCGCACTTGGCGACATGCCATCAGGCCCGAACGGGAACTGGCAGCGGATGATGGTGTTGATCAGGTAGTTCTCCACGATGTGCGGTTGGCGGCGAAAGAACGGCTCGTAGAAGCGATCGTGCGCAAGAGAGTATCGCGCGGTAAGGCTCTGGAGCGTGGCGCCCGGCCCGTTGCCAATGCCGGCGGTGAATGTTTGCACGCACTCGACGAAGCGGGGGCGAATGTTGGAGCGGTGAAGCAGCAATCCCGCCAGCCGCAGCACTACATCCAACTGCGCAGCGGGGTCTACCGGCAGTGTGTCCATTGCAGTCCGCAGCGTCCCGGTTGCTACTGTATTCTCAAAGTCGCGCAGGAAATCGGAGACGGTTCGGTTCAGCTCGCCTTTGCAGATCGAATCCAGACGCCGGCAGAGCACATCGAGCAGAAACAGCCTCTGCCAGAGCGGGTAAATGCGATTCCGCACCAGAGCCAACACCACCTTGCGAATCGCCCAGGAATTGGGGGGCAGCGAGTCTTCGTTCTCATCCGGGCCTAAGGCCCGCGTTGCTTCTGTGGGATGCTTTTGGGGCTGTCCGGCGGCCAATAGATCCGGCGAGAGCAGCACCAGGCGCGCTGCTTCAGGACATGAGAGCGTCAGCGACTTCTCTTCCGTGCCGCCGGCCCCGTGCACAATGCGCGGATAAGTCGAGCAGACGTGCGAGAGCAGCTCCTCGCCAAGCTCAACCTGGATGCGGCAAAGGCGGTCCTCGGTCAGCAGCGGGCACTGATTCGAATCGTTCATTCGAATCTTGGCGAAGACGGATTTCTTGCCTGCTTCCGAATCCGCATCGGCTTTCGGAGTCAGGAGAACGCTTGCATCGATCAGCGTGCGCAACGGGCTGGGGGGCAGATTCCGGTATTTTTCATAAGCTGCCTGATCGATGGGCACGCTCCATCCCTCGCAGCAGGTGTCTTCGCAGGCCGGGCCGATGCAGCGGAAACTGTCGGCGTAGGACGGACGAACACGGGAAGCTTGGCGCAAGCGTTGCTCCTGGCACGAGACCATCGGGAGAGCGCACGGCTGCCGCGCCCCGGCGTGAGATGCGTCCAGAAACGATGCAAATGGAAGACCTCGGAGAATGATTCAACATTGGAATGCGTTCAGGGACTCACCGAGCCAGCTAAAACTCAGTCCAGTTTTTCTGTATTCTGAACCACTTGCAAAATTACTTTTGGGCTCTTAAACCGGTTTCTCCGTCAGGAATGCTTCCGGCTTCAGTGAGCCGTCGCGCTGCTTGACCAGCATCTGCACCTTGCCCTCGGCGGCTTCGAGCTCCTGCTTGCAGGCAGCCGAAAGGCCGACTCCCTCCTCGAAGAGCTTGAGCGACTCTTCGAGGGCGAGGTCGCCCTTTTCTAGTTGATCGACGATGGATTCGAGCTTCTTGAGCGATTCTTCAAAAGTTGGCATGGCGTTCACTCCGCGCGGTTAGTGATTGGTCTCTGGGGCGAGCACACTGGCGATCACTTCGGCAGCGGTGGTGCAGCGGCCGAAGGGCGCGCTCACCTGTACCCCATCGACCATGGACCGCACCGCCGCCAGCATCTCCTGCGCAATCTTGATGCCTTCGCGTCGGGCGGCGTCGGGCGATTCAGCCTGGGCCATGCGCAGCATGATTTCTTCCGGCATGGAAACGCGCAGATCGTTCTTCATGTATTCGGCGTTGCGCAGACTGGTGAGCGGCCAGATGCCGGCAATGACCG